>ERZ1674155.3-NODE-3-length-147613-cov-26.296568_pt1 | contig 147613 bp, 105 predicted proteins | sample MGYA00581305_ERZ1674155 | MGnify/ENA primary metagenome ERZ1674155 (study PRJEB41354, sample SAMEA4873344) | human saliva metagenome | biome: human-associated habitat [ENVO:00009003]; feature: mouth environment [ENVO:08000002]; material: saliva material... | reverse complement strand
CCACGTGCGTAGTCCAAACTTATCTGCCACTCCTCCACAACTTTTATCCATACGCGGAGCAGCAATTGAACCACAAGGATATTATATCATCTTTGCAACGTTAAATATCTAAAACATATACGCGCATATGAAGAAATTCTCTACTCTCTTGCTGAGCCTCGCCCTGGGAAGCACCCTCGCGGCTCAAACCCCTAAGTTCACTCCCGACCGTGGCGCTCTGCTCGACGGGAAGACCATCGTCAAGGCTAACATCACCAGCCCCATCTTCAAGAACTACAGCTTCGCTGCTGAGCGCATCCTCACGAAGGGTCTCAGCCTGCAGCTCGGCATCGCTACGATGCCTAAGGGTGCCCTGCCCTTCTCCTCGTCGTTCGAGAATCACATCGGCCACGATGTCTCTATGAGCAGCGTAAAGCTCCAGTCCTTCTACGTCACGCCTGAGCTGCGCTGGTACACGGGCGGTGGCTACGGTCACGGCTTCTACCTGATGGCCTACTACCGCTATCAGAACTATAAGCTCTCTGGCTACACGCTCAATATGGACGTGCGCGAAGGCGCTTCTTCGACTGACAAGCGCGTCGCTCTTGACCTCACGGGCGACTTCAAGACGAATAGCTTCGGCTTCGGTCTCGGTGCTCAGTGGCTCTTCGGTCGCAATAAGAACATCGTCCTCGACTGGAACATCCTCGGCGTGCACGCTGGTAAGGGTAAGCTGACCCTCGCGGGCGACTACTCTGCTACGAACCTCACCGACAAGGAAATCGAAGACCTGCAGAAGCAGATCAGCGAGAACGTCAGTGACCTGCCCACCATCAAGCTCGTCGGTCAGGATGTCAACGTAGACAAGGCCTCTAAGAAGGTCTCTATCGACAACGTCTCCACCCCCTGGGCTTGGCTTCGTGCCTCTGTCTCTCTCGGCTTCCGCTTCTAAGCCCCCGAGAAGATAGCTCCTATTAAAAAGCGATCCCCCGCAGCGACACGGATGTCACTGCGGGGGATCGCTTTTGTATGGCCTACGAAGGAGCTACTGCTTCTTCTGCTTCGACTTGATCTGCAGGATCCAGCGTGTGAGGAGACTTGCCGAGGCCTCGATATAGGGATCGACCTCTGCCCCGCGGGCGATCTCATCCTTGAGGATGACATCAGGCGTGATGCCTTGCTCGATATCAGCGCCGTCGGCATCGTAGGTGCGGGACGAAGAGAAGCGCACCGCCCAGCCATTAGGTAGCTCGGAGGACATCGGAAGACCACCGCCACCGCCCGTCTTCACCCCGACGATCTTGACCTGTGGGAGGCCCTTCATACGGAGCGTGAAGTCATTGGCGGCGCTGTACACCCCTTGGTTCACGAGGACGACGACGGGCTTGAGCCAGATCGTACCCGCCTGCAGGGTATCGAGGTAGAAGGGAGTGCGACGGGAGAAAGCATCGTGTGCAGGACCCGTCTTGTGCGAGATATAGCCGACGAGCTTGCGCTCACGGATGAAGTGCTGCGCCAGCATATCGGAGGTCGTGACTTGACCGCCCCCATTGTTGCGCAGGTCGAGGATGAGGCCGTTGCACGCCTTGAGGCGGTTGAGCACGGCATTCACATTGCTACTTGAGATCGCCGAGGAGAACGATGCCACACGGACGTATCCGATAGGTTCAGCACGACGCACACCCTTCGGATAATCCAGCGACTTGTAGGCCAGCCCGCCAGCGATATGGTAGTCATCGCCGAGGTAGCTCTCGATGAGCGTCTCGTCGTAAGAACGCGGGCCTTCGCTCCGCCACTGCCAGTAGCGCCCGTAGTCGAAGGTGGAGATCAGATTGACGTGCCCGTCCCGTAGCTCAGCGAGGAGCTGGCTCATCACGAGGAAGAGCGAGTCAGTCGTCATCGTAGGGCGCAGGTCACGGCGGTGCTTGTGGTAGAGGTCACGCCAGGTGGTGCCTTGAGGGAGCTTGAGGTCAAAGTAGCAATAGCCACGGTCGAGGATCTCCCAGAGGCGGTCATAGTTGGCATACGGATCAGCCGTGTACTCGCGCTCGGTGGTACAGCACGTGAGCGAGAGGAGGAGGCCAAGCACGGCAAGGAGCTTAGTGAGGTGCTTCATATCAGAAGGGCACAAGGGTCGAGTGATCATCGGCAGCACGACGCCCCTCGAGCGGAAGGATCTTCGTCGTCACCCCGATGAGGAGGCTGTGCTGATGGCGGTAGGCGGAGAGGTGATTCAGCTCCGTGCGACGGTAGTCCCAGCGGTAGCCTATCGAGAGCGTGAAGTAGTCGAGCACAGGGACATCTACACTGGTGAGGACGAAGCCCGTGGGAGCCTTCAGCGGATGCGTCAGGTAGATACGGCGCGAGGGCTGGCCGAAGTAATAGAGCTCGTAGAGCGTCTCACCGAACTCCTGCGAGAAAGCAAAGCCAAGAAGATCGGTATGAGCGTAAGCCTTGAGAAGGAGTGGGAGGTGCGTGGGACCAAAGCGAAGCGAGTAGAGTGCCGAGGGACCTACCGAGAGCGCCATATCCAGCGTACCAGGATTGTTCCCATTGCGGGAGCTGTACATACCACCAGCGAGACCGACGACGCTACCACCGATAGCGAGACGCCCCCAGCTGCCGGCGCTGATATGGCGCAGACGCCCCCAGTCATAGCGAGCGGTGAGGCTGTAGATAGAGCCGTTGCCAGCAGGGTTCTTCGTCGAGGCCAGGTCAACATTCAAGAGCGTATGACGTAGCCAGCGGGGGTCAGTCGTGCGGGGCGTGTAGCCGAAGAGGCTTCCTCGTGCGACGCGCTGCTCTGGCAGGGAGCGGTAGCCCAGGCGGGTATGCTCCGAGGTGTAGCTGTAGACTTCCCCGCCGTAGTTGAGCGGTGTGAGGTAGGTATGCCCGAGACGTATCCCCCCGATGCCGAAGTACTGGCTGCGGTAGGTGATGTTGCTCTGGCGGGTCTGTGGCTCTGGTATCGTGAAGAGGCTACGTGCCTCTGAGCCTGCCCCGAGGCTATCCGCTGCACTCTGAGCTCTCAGCGGAGCCGAGAGGAGCGCCAGTGCGAGGGCCATAAGGGGCAGAGCAAGGGGCTTATTCATAATGGGAAGGGGGGCTTATTCGTTCGAGCTATCCTCGGTCTGCCCAGCGAAGAGGTCGGCTTCTTCTTCCTCAGTCTCCGCCATGGACTCGTCGTGCTCCGACTCGAAGACGGGGGACTCCTTCAGCGGAGGGAGCTCCTCGACTTGGTCGATGAGGTAGGGAGCGATGCGCTTACCACGGGCGCGGATGCTCTTGACGAGAGCAAATTCCTCGACATCGATCTCGGTCGTGCGCAGCTCACCGCCCTTCTCCTGACGCCCGATGAGGAGGCGTGGGTAGTAGGTATCGGTCAGGAGCAGCAGCTCGTTCTTGGGATTTTCCCCGAGGATGTTCTCACGCTTCTGATCTTCCTCGATGCTGAAGCGCTTGATGTAATGGTACTTCTGATCGGCATCGTAGTAGACAGCCGTCCAGATCTTGCGGGGCTCATTCTTCTCGATGCGCAGGAGGTTCTCCTCGATATGGATAGAGTCGCTGAAGTCGGTGGTATAGCATTCGCCCGACTTGAGGACGACGAGGATGCGGTCACGGGCGTGGAAGGAGCCGAGGTACTGGCCCTGCTCGTTGTAGTTCAGGCGCAGGATATCACGGTCGAACCATACGTCACGCCCACCGAGCGTCGAGAAGCCCTTACTCAGGAGCGATACCGAGTGCACCTCTGCCTTCGTCACTAACAGCCCGACAGAGCTACGCGACTTGATGGGGATGTCGGAGAAGTCCTTCTCGAACTGGAAGAGGCGCTGGCGGGCATTGCGGATCTTGAGCTTGACGGCGACCTTCTCCGCCTCACCATTGCCGTTGGCAGAGAAGTAGAGTACGCGTGAGCCTTCCTTGCCTCGCGTCAGGTCGTAGACGCGGTCACGGATGACCGAGAGCACGTTGAAGCGCTTAGCGTAGACTGAGCCTACCTTGCCATCGCGGTAGATGACGTTGTAGATCGTGCGCTCGTCATTGCGCTGATAGCGGTTGATATAGATGACCTCCTCGTTGCCGTAGAACTTCTTATCCTCGACCTTACCGACGAAGTACTTCCCTGAGCGGAAGAAGATGATGACCTCGTCGAGGCTCGAGCAGTTGCACACGAACTCAGCGTCCTTCAGTGCCGTACCGAAGAAGCCCTCCTCGCGGTTGATGTAGAGCTTGGCATCGAGCTCGGCCACCTTCGTGACCTCGATAGTGCCGAAGTTCGTGATCTTCGTGCGGCGTGGGAAGGCTGCCCCGTAGCGCTGGATGAGATGCTGGTACCAGCGGATGGTATAGTCGGTGAGGTGCGCGATGTCGTGACGGAGCTGAGCCATATCCTGCTCGATCTGCAGGAGTGCAGCCTCGTGCTTGGGGAGATTGAAGCGCAGGATACGTGCCATACGTAGCTCCAGCAGGCGGCGCAGGTCATCCGTCGTCACTGGGCGGAGGAAGCGATCGGCGAAGGGCTCGATACGCTTAGCGATATGTGCGAGAGCAGCGGCTTCGTCGGCAGCTTCTTCGAAGGCCTTATCCTTATAGATGCGCTCCTCGATGAAGATACGCTCAAGCGAAGCACCGAGGTACTGCTCTTCCTTCTCCGAGAGGAGGATCTTCAGCTCTTCGCCGAAGAGGAACTTCGTGCGCTCTACGCTGTAGCGCAGGAGCTCGCTGACGGTCGTGAAGAGAGGCTTCTCCTCGTAGATGACGCAGCAGTTGGGTGAGATGCTGACCTCGCAGTCAGTGAAGGCATAGAGGGCATCGATGGCCTTGTCTGACGACACACCAGCGGCGAGCGTCAGGCGGATATCCGTCGTGGCAGCCGTCATATCGTCGACACGGCGGATGCGGATCTTCCCCTTCTCTACGGCCTTGAGAATGGACTCGATGAGCGTCGTCGTGGTCTTCCCAGCAGGGAGCTCGGAGATGCTCAGCGTCTTGGAGTCGATCTTATCGATCTTCGCACGGGACTTGAGGCTTCCGCCACGCTCGCCGTCATTGTAGCGGGAGACATCGATGAGCCCCCCCGTGGGGAAGTCAGGATAGAGCGTGAACTCCTCGCCGCGCAGGTAGGCACAAGCTGCCTCTGCCAGCTCGACGAAGTTGTGCGAAAGGATCTTGGAGGACAGGCCGACAGCGATACCCTCAGCACCCTGCGCCAAGAGAAGTGGGAACTTCACGGGCAGTGCTACGGGCTCATCAGTCGTGCCGTCGTAGGTCTTCTTCCACGGGGTGACGCGGTCGCTGTAGACTGCTTCGTGGGCGAAAGCCGAGAGCTTCGCCTCGATGTATCGGCCTGCAGCAGCGGGGTCACCGGTGAGGATATTCCCCCAGTTCCCCTGCGTATCGATGAGGAATCCCTTCTGTCCGAGCTGGACGAGGGCATCATTGATCGAGGCGTCACCGTGGGGGTGGTACTTCATCGTCTCCCCGACGATGTTAGCTACCTTGATAAGCTTGCCACTATCCATCCGCTTGAGGTTGTAGAGGATACGGCGCTGCACGGGCTTGAGCCCGTCATCGATATGGGGTACAGCACGCTCGAGAATGACGTAGGAGGCGTAGTCGAGGAACCATGTCTGGTACATCTTCGACAGGTTGCTCAGCTCCGGGCGGTAAGGCAAGCCCTCTGCCGGCTGGTAGGCGGGGGGCTCTTCGTCCTCGATAATCGTCTCGGGCGTCACCTCGGGGATCTTCTCCTCTTCGTCGTCGTGCTCTATATTCATACGCTGTCTATATCAGTATTATACGCTAGCAAAGATACGGAATTACCCGCTTCTTTCCTTGGGAAGCGCCCGCATAGACCCGTCTCCTATCCATATCTCACCCACCCAGCGAAAAGCCATCGCCCCCGCCTCTTCGTTCGAGAGAGGCGGGGGCGATATGCTATAAGAGAGGGGACGGGCTACCAGCTATTAGCTGAGGAGTAGCCGTGCTTGTCCCACTTGACGTCGTGCAGGAGCGAGCTCTTCACGCCGATAGAGATGCTGTAGCTGCGGTAGGGGCCGAAGGGGATCGCGTTGGCAGTGAGGCTCCAGCAGTGGAGGTCGCGGCTAATCCCGATGGTCATATTCGCGATGCGCTTGGCGATGAAGTCGTAGCTGGCGTTGACGTTGAAGGACCAATTCTTCGTAGGCTGGATGCTACCCGAGAACATCAAGCTGTGCATCAGCCCGTAGTTGTACTCATCGCGGCGAGGGTCGAAGGTCGTGCGCTGGAGGTTCACCCCATAGCTAAGCGAGAGGCTCCAGGGGATGCTGACCTTGAGGTAGCCATCTTCGTCGTACTCGCCTTCGCTGTCGTTGGTGTCGAAGAGACTCTTATTCTTCTGCCCCTTGGCAGCCATATCTGCCAGCGACGTGTCACGCCCATCGGCAGGAGCACCAGCGAGGTTGGGATCTTCGCCCTCAGGCTTGTCCTTATCCTTGGGCTTCTTGTCCTTCTTCCCTGAGAAGAACTCACGCAGCTTGCGGAAGGTATCGTTGCTCAGCGTGTAGCTGAAGGAGGTACCCGTACCACGGAGGCTACCGAAGCCCTTACCGTTGAAGATACGGAGCTTATTCACGCGGTACTCGCTGACACGCCCCGTCGCAGCGTCCGTAGTGTGCCCGTACATATAGGGGTCGAAGGCACCACTGAGAGAGAGCTGGAGTGAGGGCGAGAAGCGCAGCGTGATGCTGGCATTGATATCGGCGAGCTGGAAGGAGTCGGCAGCGAGGTTGTAGCTCGAGCTCAGCGAGAGGTTGTCGATGAGGCTGATCTTCTTCGTGGTCTCGGTGCTGTCGGTCTTCGTACGCACCTTCATCTCAAGGTTGTTGTCGATGCCGAAGTTGATCGCGGCGGTCTTCCCACGCCCAGGCATACCGAAGATATGACCATCGCCGAAGCGGGCATATTCCTCCGAGTGAGCGACACCGGCATTGTCGATGTACTGCAGGCGGTCGTAGTAGCCCCACATCTTGTCGCCGAAGTCAGGCGTGTAGCTGATACCGACACGTGGCGTGATGCGGTGACGGATCATCTGCACCTTATCGCCGAAGATCTTCCACGGCTGGAAGAAGCCGTAGAGCGTGGTATTCAGGCTCGCCGACGTAGAGAAGTCGTACACGCGGTTGAAGCCATAGATACGGCGGAACTCCGTGCGGTCGGTCGTCGCATTGTACTCCTTGACCGACTTGTAGGTGTACCAGCGCTCGTTGTAGTTCGCACTCAGCGTGAGGTCGATGTAACTGAAGAGCTTGTACGACGCCGAGATGGGTATGTTGTGGGAGAAGCCATTGTTCCAGTCCTTGATGAGGTTGGACTGGAAGAGGCGGTTCTCCTTCGTGGAGATGCTATTGCGGAACTGCCCCGAGTAGCTGATGCTGATCTTCTCGTACCAGCGCTCTGCCCCGACACGCTTCTTGCGCTTGAAGGGGTAGATACGATTCATACTGATAGCTATATTCGGCAGGCTCATCGTGACCATCGAGTCGGCAGAGGTCTGCGTCGCTTCGATAGAGGCGGAGATGCGGAAGGGCGTACCAGGGAAGTTGCGGCTATAGTTGACCGAGGAGTTCTTCGTATTCTGCGCCGCGATGCTGGGGTTGTAGAGCGTGGCGAGCGAGTTGTGGTTGAAGGAGCTCGTTGAGTAGTTCACGCTCGCCGAGAAGGTCTCGTTGGGGTTGGCCTTAGAGTCCTGCGTATGCGTCCAGTTGATGCGGAAGTCACGGCTCTCAGAGAAGTCCCCGACGACGTCACGCTCCCCCGTCTTGGTCGTGAGGTAGCTGAGGTTGACGCTCCCCCCGAAGCGGTAGCGCTTGCGGTAGTTCGAGCGGGCATTGACGCCCCATGAGCCGAGGCTATACCAGTCCCCCGTGAGGGCCAGGTCGACATAGTCGTTGAAGGCAAAGTAATACCCCCCCTCGCGCAGGTAGAAGCCACGCTGCGTCTCTTCCCCGTACTTCGGCATGATGATCCCCGAGGAATAGCTCTTATTGAATGGGAAGAAGCCGAAGGGCAGACCGATAGGCATCGGCACGTCAGCGATGACGAGGTACGAAGGCCCGGCGACGACATTCTTCTGCGGGCGAGCCTTCCCCTTGGTCAGCATGAAGTAGAAGTGCGGATGCTCGTGGTTGTCACAGGTGCTATAGCGCCCGTTCTCCATATAGAGGCAGTTGTTACTGACCATCTTCGTGCGCTCGGCCGTGATATAGCCTTCGCCCTGCTGGGTGACAGCACCCGTGATGAAGCCCTTACTTGTCTTGAAGTTGTAGTTCAGGCTCTTCGCCTCATAGCTCTCCCCACCGTCGCGGAACTTGGGGTAGGCCGTAGCCTTCCCCGTGCTATCGAGGATATAGTGTGCGTAGACGAGGTTGCTGTCGAGGTTGAGGCGCATGAAGTTGGCATCCATCCCCTTGTCCTTATAGTCCACGGTACTGGGCCCGAAGAGGTAGGTCAAGCTCTGCCCGATGAGGACCATCGAGTCCTGCGCCTTGTAGGCGATGATATCATCGAAGCTCTCACGCTGGCGACGACGGCGCTCACGGCGCTCGGCTTCCTCTGCCGTCAGGCTGAGGGTATCGAGACGAAGCGAGCTAAGACTATCGAGGCTATCGGGGCGAGTCATGAGCGTGTCGGCCTTCTTCTGCAGGCTATCAAGACGCACACCACCAGCGCCCTTGAGGCTATCTGATAGGGAAGAGTCGGGGAGGAAGGAGCTGAGCTGCGTGAGCGTACTGAGCGTATCGGCAGATGAAGACGCACGACCCTTAGCCAAGGTCTTCTGCTGCACCTTGGCCTCACGCGAGGGAGTCTTATGTCGTGTACCGCAGGCAGCGAGGATGACGAGGGCGACGACCCCCAGCGCTACCTTTTGTCCAAATTCTGTCTGTCTACGCATCTATGAGATAACGCCCGAGTGACATAGGGCCAGTATCTCTGCTCGCCCATTTGCCACGCTCGGTACGCCTGCAAAGATAGCTAAGAATTAGATAAGCGGCCGCCGCGCTCATATCGTCTCTATCCACCCGCGCTCTCACCCCCGAGAAAGGCAACTCGAGGAGCACCTTCGCGGGGAGTGTAGTACCTCACTCGCGAGAGAGGTTCAGAGCGCTAAGGTATCGCACGCCCAGCTCCCCGATAGGCCTCTCCGAAGTGATACACAAGTCCTTCGCCTTATCGTGAGTACTCCTCTTATTCAGCGAAAGGAAAAGTGTCCTTTTCGCGAAGGAAAAAGCGCCTTCACGTGGTAGTTTTCTTCTATCTATGCACGTAGCCTTAAAGACCAGGTACGTAAATCCAAATATCCACGCACGTAGATATTAGAGCCACGTACGTAGCCCAAACTTTTCTGCCACTCGTCCGCAACTTTTCTCCATACGCAGAGCAACAACCTATATATAGGTTCACCCGCCGAGCAATATAGGTTCATAGCACCCTTCCCCAAGAGGCTCAATGTGAAGAGCAAAAAAGAGCCCCTTCTTCCTGCCCGAAAAGGGACAGAGAGAAGGGGCACGAAGAGCGCAGCGAGGCGCTCCGTGGAGGGCGAACTACCGGCCGAGGGCGAGAGCGATCTGCTGAGCAGCATTCTCCCCGTCGATAGCCGCCGAGACGATACCGCCAGCGAAGCCAGCACCTTCGCCCGCAGGATAGAGGCCTGCGACGACGGGATGCGCATAGGTAATGCGGTCACGGGGGATACGCACAGGCGAGGAGGTACGTGACTCCACGCCGATGAGCTGAGCTTCGCCCGTGAGAAAGCCACGCGTCGTGCGGTCGAAGGCACGGAAGCCAGCCGACAGACGGCGCGTGATGAAGTCGGGCATCCACTCGTGCAGGTCGCTCGAGGTAAGCCCCATCGTATAGGACGACGAGGGCAGCGTGGACGAATGGCGGCGTGCGACGAAGTCCGTCATACGCTGAGCAGGTGCACGGAGCGAGCGGTTAGCCGCCAGATAGCTCTTATGCTCGAAGGCTTCGCACCACTGCATCAAGGCAAGAGGCGATGTGGGATCCTCGACCTTAATGCCTGTAGCAGGGATATCCTCGGGGTGAAGCTCTACGACAAGGCCTGAGTTCGCCCAGCGCGAGCCACGGTTAGCAGGTGACATCCCGTTGACGACAGTCTCCTCGGGTCCCGTAGAGGCAGGGACGACGAAGCCCCCAGGACACATGCAGAAGCTATACACTCCCCTACCCTCGGCCTGCGCCTTGTAGACATATTCGGCAGCCGGGAGGTACTTCCCTCTCCCCTCGGGGCTGTGGTAGCGGATCTCATCGATGAGCGACTGCGGGTGCTCAAGACGCACCCCGACAGCGATGGGCTTGGCCTCGATAAGGATCTCCGCACGATGCAGGTAGCGGTAGACGTCGCGTGCCGAGTGCCCCGTAGCCAGCAGCACAGGACCGTGGAAGGCACGATCCCCCGAGCAGACGACACCACGCACCTCACCACGCTCGAGGATCAGCTCCTCCATACGGCACGCGAAGTGCACCTCACCACCCGAGGCGATGATCTGCTCGCGCATACGACGGATGATGATAGGGAGCTTGTCCGTACCGATATGTGGGTGGGCATCGATGAGGATCTTCGGGTCGGCACCGAAGCGACAGAAGACACGGAGGATCTTCTCCACGCTCCCACGCTTCTTGCTACGCGTATAGAGCTTACCGTCCGAGAAGGCACCCGCACCGCCTTCGCCAAAGCTATAGTTCGACTCGGGGTCGACGACGCCCGACTTCTCCAGCTGGACGAGGTCACGACGGCGCTGCATGACGTCCTGCCCACGCTCTACGACGATGGGGCGCACGCCCAGCTCGATGAGCCTTAGCGCAGCGAAGAGCCCACAAGGCCCAGCACCGACGACGACTGCCGAAGGCGCCGACGAGACATCGGGATAGACGAGGTCGGAGAAGTCATCCACGGCAGGCTGCTCGCCATCGAGATAGACTTCGACGGAGAGGTTGACGAGGATACGGCGCTGACGAGCATCGATATTGCGGCGGCGCACCACAACCGAGGTGATGGACTCCAGCGGCAGAGCGAGCTCACGCGCCACGACCTCGCGCAGCGTAGCATCCGAAGACGCCTGATAGGGACTCAGCGTAAGAGAGAGGGTGGTCACAGGAAGACGGGATAAAGAGAGGTACGGCAAAAAAGAAACCTCTAAGGGTGCGCCCCCATAGCACAGGTGGCGATGGGGACCTACCCTTAGAGGTGGTAGTGATGCGCCCTTGGATTAGGCAGCCTTCTGACGGCGCTTGTAGAGGTAGTAGCCGACGCCACCGACGACGAGGACGCCGAGGATGATGAGGCCGATCGTCGTGCTATAGCTCTGGATGGTCGAGGCAAAAAGCTCGGGCGGTACGGTCTTACCGATGAAGTAACCGAGCAAGGCCAAGACGATGTTCCATGCGCCTGCTCCGAGGGTCGTATAGAGAAGGAAGCGACCGAGAGGCATACCTGCCAGCCCCGCAGGGATGGAGATGAGCTGACGGATCCCTGGGACAAGACGCCCGATGAGCGTGGAGCTGATGCCGTTCTTCACGAAGTAAGCTTCGGCCTTCTCGATCTTCTCCTGACTCAGCAGGCAGAGGCGACCGATGCGGGAGTTGGCGAACTTATACACGATCGGGCGGCCGAGATAGCGCGCCAGATAGTAGTTGATCAGCGCACCTATATCCGAGCCGAGCGTGGCGAAGAGTACGACGAGGAAGATATTCATCTCGCCCGTAGCCGCCTTATAGGCAGCAGGGGGTACGACGACCTCAGAAGGGAAGGGGATGAATGACGATTCGATCGCCATGAGCACCATCACCCAGAAGTAGTTCAGGTGATGGAGGATATCTTGGATGAAGCCTAAGGACTCGATCATATCTGTGGGAGGGGACTACTTATTGACCTTCTTCCACGTATCCTTGAGCGATACCGTGCGGTTGAAGACGAGGTGATCAGGGCGACTATCGGGGTCTACGCAGAAGTAGCCGACGCGCTGGAACTGATAGTACTCGCCACACTTAGCCTGAGCGAGGAAGGGCTCGACACGTGCTTCGCGCACGATGGTGAGGGACTCGGGATTGAGGAGCTCGGCAAGTTCCTTATCCTTAGCCGCTTCAGAGGGGTTCTCATCGAGGAAGAGACGGTCATAGAGACGCACTTCAGCAGGGACGCTATCCGTAGCTGATACCCAGTGGATCGTGCCCTTGACCTTGCGGTTGCTCTCGGGGCGACCGCTGAGCGTCTCGGGGTCGTACTCAGCGTAGACCTCGATGACATTGCCGTTCTCATCCTTCTTACAGCCCGTGCAGCGCACGATGTAGGCGCTCTTGAGACGCACCTCCTGACCAGGGGTCATGCGGAAGTACTTCTTCGGAGCATCCTCCATGAAGTCCTCGCGCTCGATGAAGAGCTCACGCGAGAAGCGGATCATGTGGCTGTCGGAGTTGGGATCTTCGGGGTTGTTGAGGAAGCTCATATCCTCCGTCTGCCCCTCGGGGTAGTTCGTGATGATGAGGCGCACGGGGTCGAGGACAGCCGAGCCACGCAGAGCATGGCGGTTCAGATCCTCACGGACAGCGTGCTCGAGGAGGGCCATGTCGATGATACCATCGTACTTCGTGTAGCCGATCTTATCGATGAAGCTACGGATGGACTCGGGCGTATAGCCACGGCGACGTAGCCCGCAGATAGTCGGCATACGGGGGTCATCCCAGCCTGCTACGTGACCCTCCTGCACGAGCTGGAGGAGCTTACGCTTGCTCATCATCGTGTAGGTGAGGTTCAGACGGTTAAACTCAATCTGTCGTGGGCGATAGCCCTCGGGGTGATTGGACTCGACCTTCTTCAGGAGGTCGACGAAGTAATCATATAGCGGACGGTGCACCTCGAACTCCAGCGTACAGATCGAGTGCGTCACCCCTTCGAAGAAGTCACTCTGCCCATGGGCAAAGTCATACATGGGGTAGACGCCCCACTTCGTACCCGTACGGTGGTGAGGCACCTTGATGATGCGGTAGATGATGGGGTCGCGGAAGTGCATGTTCGACGAAGCCATATCAATCTTCGCACGCAGGATCATCGCACCTTCGGGGAACTCCCCAGCGTTCATGCGGTGGAAGAGATCGAGGCTCTCTTCGATGGGACGGTCGCGATAGGGGCTGGCGACGCCAGGGGTAGTAGGCGTACCCTTCTGCGCTGCGATCTCCTCGGCAGTCTGCTCATCGACGTAGGCATGGCCTGCGCGGATCAGCTCTTCGGCGAACTGGTACAGACGCTCGAAGTAGTCCGAAGCATAGTAGATATTACCCCAGTGGAAGCCGAGCCACTCGATATCCTCACGGATAGCATCGACGTACTCGACGTCTTCCTTCGTGGGGTTCGTATCGTCGAAGCGGAGGTTACACACCCCTCCGTAGCTCTCTGCGATACCGAAGTCCATGCAGATGGCCTTGGCGTGCCCGATGTGGAGATAGCCGTTGGGCTCTGGTGGGAAGCGCGTCTGGATGCGTCCATCATTCTTCCCGGCACGAAGGTCGCCCTCGACGATCTGCTCGACGAAGTTCAGGCTCTTCTTCTCTTCCCCACTCTCTGCTGGGGCTACGCTGTTAGGCATATCTGACATAATGGTGTGTATACTTTAAGGGTATCCGTATCTATTATCCTTTATTATAGGGCACAAAGATACCTAAATATCACGGGAGCGCTATTTAGCGCTGGCGGCGTGCGCTGAGGAGGCTGTTGGTGACGACGCTGAGGCTACTGAGCATCATCAGCCCGCCAGCGAGCATCGGATTGAGCAGGTAGCCCGTGAAGGGATAGAGCACACCTGCCGCCACGGGGATGGCGATGAGGTTGTAGATGCACGCCCAGAAGAGGTTCTGATGAATGGTCCTGAGGGTCGTGTGTGCCAGATGGAAGAAGCGCTCCAAGGCCTTGAGGTCGGAGCTACGGAGCGTCACCATCGCAGTCTCCATCGCCAGATCACTCCCGCTGCCCATCGCTATCGAGAGGTCGGCACGAGCCAAGGCCGCAGCATCATTGATGCCGTCGCCTACCATCGCCACACGACGTCCTTCCTTCTGCAGTCCTTCGACGAAGGCCGCTTTCTCCTCGGGGCGCACGCTGTCTACGACACGACTCACCCCGACAGCTTCGCCGACGGCACGGGCAGCACTCGGCCCGTCACCTGTGAGCATGATGACCTCCAGCCCACGAGCACGCAGTGATGCGATAGCTTCGGCCGAGGTGGCACGTATCGTATCGGCGATAAGAATGACGGCCAGCACCTCCCCACTACGGGCAAAGAGGCTGCACGTAGCTCCCGAGCGCTCACCTTCCTCTAAGGCCTTCAAGGCTTCGGCACTGAGTGCTCCCGAGACCTCTTCCACGAAGGCACGCTGCCCGACTCGATAAGTCACTCCATCAATGACACCTTCCAGCCCACGCCCCGCCTCTTCGCGGAAGCTCGTAGGCTCGGCTACGCCCTGCGTAGATACGCCAAGGGCGCGAACGATAGCCCCAGCCAAGGGGTGCGACGAGCGCTCTTCGAGGGCGGCCAAGATGGTAGCTAAGGAAGTATCTTCCTCGGCAGAGCACCAACGGATGGCCTTCACCTCAGGGCGCCCCTCGGTGATCGTCCCCGTCTTATCCAAGACCAAGGTATCGACATGGCCTGCAGCCTCCAGCGCCTCGGCATTGCGTACCAAGAGCCCTTCTTCGGCGCCACGGCCGATACCCACCATGATAGCGGTAGGGGTAGCCAGCCCCAGAGCACAGGGGCAAGCGATGATGAGCACCGTGACGGCGGCAACAAAGCCGTGTTCCCAGCCATCTGCAGGGCTAAGTAAGCCCCACACGAAGAAGGTCAAGACGGCGATGAGGACGATCACAGGTACGAAGACTCGAGCCACTCGGTCCACGACCTGCTGAATCGGCGCACGTGACGACTGTGCCTCCTCCACAAGACGGATAATGCGGGAGAGTACCGTCGCACGACCTACCTCACGGGCACGGTAGACGAGTGCCCCCGAGCCATTGAGCGTACCGGCATAGACTTCGGAGCCAGCGACCTTCGCCACGGGGATGGGTTCGCCACTGATGAGCTGCTCGTCGGCATAGGACTCGCCCGAGATGACCTCGCCATCGACGGCGAAGAGCTCGTGTGGCAGGGCACGCAGCTCCATACCGGGCTCGACCTCGCTGACAGGCAGCGTGATGACTTCGCCCGAGGGGAGGAGCTGATGCACGGTCTTTGGCTGACCACCCATGAGGCGACGCAGAGCCGACGACGTGCGACGCTGTGCCCGAGCCTCGAGCACCTTACCGAGAAGAACGAAGGCGACCGTCATCGAGGCGGCTTCGAAATAAAGGTGGTGCAGGTGGTGCGCTTCTGGCGCGATGAAGAGGTATTCGCCCAGATGATAGAGGCTGTAGACGAAGGCTACCGAGGTCGAGAGCATCACCAGCAGATCCATGCCCGCCGCCCCAGCACGTAGCTGACGCCAGCCGCGCACGAAGAAGCCCGAGCCAGCCCAGATGAGGGTCACGGCAGCGAGGACAGCGGAGATGAGCGACTTCGGGAGCGTCATCGGCGGCCACATCATCAGCACCATCACGATGAGCGAGAGGATGACTGCCACCAGCGTCTTGCGCTGCAGGGCTCGCTCTTCCCGCTGACGAAGTACCTCCAGTTCGCCCACCTCGGGCTCATCGATGCGCAGGTCATAGCCCATGGCAGCCACAGCTGCACGGAGCATCTCGGGGGTACACTGCGTCTCATCATAGACGACAAAGGTCGTAGCGGAGGCGAGGTTGACGGTGGCAGACTGCACGCCAGGCGTACTCTCCAGGGCCTTCGTCGAATGAGCGGCACAGGCTGCGCAGTTAAGTCCCAGGAGGGGGAAAGATCTCTTGACCATATAGAATGAATTTAACTATTAGTACGGGTAAGGGGTACACCTGCCGTCTGCAGATGTACCCCTCACCGATGATCGATGCGGTATGGATAAAACAACCCATGCCGCCTATTCGTTCGGTCCAGCCGAAGCAGGCACCCTCGTTTTGCTATGCTTTGGGCGCGTCGATGCGAAGCGTATAGCCAGCAGCCTCTACCGCAGCACGCAGGGCTTCGGGCGTGCAGTGCTCAGCGTCATACGTGACACTTGCCTCGCCAGCCTCCAGCGAGATGGCGACGGAGCTAACGCCCGCCACCGCCTTGAGGGCTTCGGTAGCACGCGCTACGCAGTGCCCGCAACTCAGTCCCTCGATAGGATAGACGGCAGTCGTCAGAGCGGCAGTCGGAGTGGGCTTCGCTTCGCCTACACGGGCTACGACCTGCTGGAGGTAAGCGGCTTGTGCAGGGTGCTCGGCGACGGTACGCCCGCCAGGGGCTTCATTGACGTACTTCCCTGGGATGGGTACCTTGGTCTTTGCACCCATGCGATACCATTCATATTCCACATCCACGTGGCCGAGGTCGATGGCCTGCAGACCCGCTTCGGAGAGGTCATAGGCAAGGACAGTCGCCGTCTGCCCGAGAGCAATGAGGACGAGGCGCCCCGCTCCATGCTCCTTCGCCAGACGGAGGATCTCGGGATAACTATCCCAGGCATCCGTCGCAGGACAGAGGACACGCTTCACGCTACGTGCGCCATCGAAGAGGTCATTGCCGACACCTAGGCGCGACTTCTCGCCCTCGACGAAGAGCAGGTCACGATCCTTCCAGATCGCCTTCATACGCTCGATGTACGCAGGATAGTCGCGGATATCATAGCGCCCCATATAGAAGCGGGTGAAGTTCGTATCGTAGAAGTCGTGTTCGCGAGCGAGCTTCTCCAGTGCGGGAAGGCGCATCAGAGCCTCACGCTCGAAGAAGATACGGTTGTACCCGCGGTGGGGGGAGGAGTCCTTGAAGGCGTAGGGCACGCAGTTCAGATGGCGCTCCGACGAGGGCACCTGCCACACCTCATAGAGGCGCTTACCGAGGGAGGCATCGTAGTGCTGGAAGGTATCCACCTCTTCGGCCGACGAAGGGCGCTCGAGTTCGTCGAGGTAGCGCTGCATGATCTGCAGCTCACCGTCGCCAAAGCGGCTCACCGAGGCACCCGTGCGAAGGATCTCATCGAGGGTTTCCCACGAATCATGCACACGCAGGGCACGACGGCGATCAGCCGTAGCTCGATACTGCTGGCTATACTTACGCCCCTTCAGAAGCATCCAGAGCTGGACGCGCAGGGAGTCTTTGATCTGCTGCCAAGTCATATATTTCTTGTGGAAAGCTTATTGGTCTATAGGACAAAGATAGCGATATCTAAGGGGAAGCCCGCGAAGGAGAGAGGACAGCTTCCTACGATTTATAAGAACGAACCTATATTGGTCGGTGGACGAACCTCTATTAGGTTGTTGCTCCGCGTAGGGATAAAAGTTGTGGACGAGTGGTAGGAAAGTTTGGACTACGTACGTGGATCTAATGTCTACGTACGTGGATATTTGGATTGACGTGCCTGGCCTTTAAGACCACGTGCGTAGACAGAAGAAAACCACTACGTGAAGGCGCTTTTTTCTTCAAGAGAACAGCGCTTTTTCCTCCACTGAAAAAGAGGAATACTTGTAATAAGGCAAAGGGCTTGAGCGGTCACTTCGGGGAGGCATATCGGGGAGCTGGATGCGCGAGGCCTTAGCACTCGAAATAGAGGGCAGGACTCTATGCAACAGCCTCATACAGGTTCACCCGCCGACCCATATAGGTTCATATCCCCCCTCCCATACGGGGACGAATCTTCCCCTTCAAGGATGGGCTATAAACGCATTCGGCTCCTCCACCCTACGTTGGGTGAAGGAGCCGAATGACTCGTATGGGGAGGAGGGACGTAGCCCTAAGGACTATTCCTCTTCGTTGGTGCGGGGCACGGAGGGCGTAGCGGGCTTCGCTGCGGACTCCTGGGCTTCACGCTGACGGGCAACAGCCTCTTCGTAGCTCATAGGACGAGCAGGACGCTCGGCAGGCTGGACTGCGGGGCGCTCGGGCTGAGCCACAGGGCGCTGCTCCTGCACGACGGGAGCGGGAGTAGTCGCTGGTGCAGGCGTGGGCTGTGGAGCTGGAGCAGGGGTAGCTGCGGGGGCTTCGGCAGGACGAGCTACGGGCGTCACCTCCTGCTGGGGGCGCTGCTGGCGGGGACGACGGTCCTCACGCTGCTGACCTTCGGCGGGCTGCTGGCTACGCTCGGGGCGATCATTGCGTTCTGTACGCTCTGTACGGGGCTGGCGCTCAGCGGGTGCTTCGGCAGGCGTCGTAGCTGCAGGCGCTACCTCAGAGGCAGACTGCTGAGTAGCTTCGCTATTGCGCTCGGGACGCTCCTGACGCTCGGGGCGCTGACGGCGGTTGTTGCCGTTGTTATTGCCACCGTTGCCGCCACCATTACCATTGTTGTTACCGCCGTTGTTGCCATTGCCACGACCTTCGCGAGCGGGGCTCTCGGACTGGTCATTGCTACGCTCAGGACGATTCTGCTCACGGCGCTCGCCGCGCTCCTGGCGGTCATTACGCTCTTGACGCTCACCACGCTCCTGACGCTGCTCACCGCGGTCATTGCGTTCGTTGCGTTCGCCACGCTCCTGACGGGGCTGACGACCACCACCCTGCTGACCTTGGTTGGGCTGCTTCTCCTGAGGCTGAGCAGGAGCTGCGGGCTGGGAAGAAGCTTCCTTGCCCTCCTTATTGTCGCGGTTCTTCTTGCGCTTGCTGCGAGACTTCTCACGCTGGAGGGTCTCATCATCGGGGCGCTGACGAAGTGAGCCACTGCGCTCACGACGGATGGACTGGAGGCTCAGGTTGAGGGCCTTCACCGAGATCTGGATCTCCCAGATGCAGACGCAGAGCGAGAGCGCCAGAAGGACCATACCGACGCCGAAGACGACGCCACCAGCGACGTTCCACTCCAGGTAGTAGAGGAACATAGCCACCAGAGAGACCAGCAGGCTCGATGCACCGAGCACCTGCATCCAGCGGATGAGGTCGAGACGACGGTAGAGGTTCTCGATCTGCTTGAGGGAGGTAGGCTCACCTTCGGGGTTATTCTCATAGCGCTCCTTGAGGCTGCGCACCGTGGAAGCATAGGAGAGGAAGCGGTTGGTATAAGCCAGGAGGATGAGAGAGATCGCCGAGAAAAGGAGTGGCGGCGTAGAGAGATTGAACTCAGTAGTCATAGGATATGATGTGAGTGATGGGGATGTAAAAGGGAAAGATTGGGGGGATTAGAAACGCGGAGGAAGGAGGGCCGCAAGACGACGATGGAGGATCGAAGCTAAGAGATGCTTAGCTACGGTGAAGTCCACCTCGTGGCCCACTTCGCCAGCGATAGAAGCGACCTTGCCTTCCTTGAAGCCACAGGGATTGATGAGCTGGAAGGGAGCGAGGTCGGTGTTGACATTGAGGGCGAAGCCGTGCATCGTGACGTAGCGGCTGCTCTTCACGCCAATGGCACAGATCTTACGCTCGCGCTGGGGATCACCGACATCGAGCCAGACGCCCGTAGCACCGTCCTTCAGCCCCGACTCGATCTTGAAGAAGGCGAGAAGCTCGATGACCGACTGCTCCAGCAGCTCGATATAAGCCTTCAGCCCGAGACCGAAGCGCTCCAGATCGAGGATGGGATAGCCGGTGATCTGCCCAGGGCCGTGGTAGGTGACATCACCTCCGCGCTCGACGGAGAAGAAGTCGTAGCCATTCTCACGGAGGAAGTCCTCGCTCATCAGCATATTCGTCGCATCGGCATGGAGGCCCATGGTGAAGACGGGATTGTGCTCACAGAAGAGGAGGAAGGACTCCGTGGGGCGGTGCTCGTGCTTAGCCTTCAGCTGGGCTTCGAAGAGCTCCTTCTGCAGTGCCCACGCATCGGCATAAGCGATACGGCCCATATCGCGATAGCTGTAGGGCTCTACATACTCTGGGAGGGGGAGGATACGGGGACCCGCTTCGTCAACCACGATATACTCTTGGTCGTAAGCAGGCTGCAGATCTTCGGGGAGCATAGCCTCCAGCTGGGCATGCGAAGGGGCATGGTGCGAGAGGTGCGTGAGAAGGGTCAGCTTGGGGCGAACGGCAAGCTCAGGCAGCAGGCGCTCGACATCCTCCACCGACTGGTGGCTGGGGTGCGGACGCTGATAGCGCAGAGCATTGATGACGAGGAGCTGTGAGCCACTGACCTTAGCCCATTCGCTGGGCTCGATGGTCTTCATATCGGTGATGTAGCTCACCTCGCCGATACGATAGCCTACGATAGGTAGCGAGCCGTGCGCCAGCGAGATGGGCGTGACACGCTCACCGAAGAGCTCGAAGGAAGCATCACGCCCCTCCTCTATCGGGCAGAGGGTGAAGCGAGGCGTCCCTGGATAAGGATGGTCACTGAAGACGTAGTGCATACGAGCACGCACCGAGTCAAGGACGCGCTGCTGCCCATAGATGGGGATATCCTGACGCCACGCGATGGTACGCACATCGTCCAGGCCGAACGTGTGGTCGTAGTGCTCGTGAGTCAAGAGGATCGCATCGATATGATCGATACCGAGACGTGTGGCTTGGTAGTGGAAGTCAGGGCCACAGTCGATGAGGATACGCTTCCCACCCTCGGTGATGATGAGGGCAGAGGTGCGCAGACGACGGTCACGAGCATCCGAGCTATGGCACACAGGGCAGCCACAGCCTACCTCGGGGATACCAGTGCTGGTGCCCGTACCGAGAAGAATTACCTTCATGTAAGTAGGAGGGAGAGCTACCACGGCAAAGAGAAATCCCTTCTCACCAAGAGAGAGGCTGCGTGGTAGAGCGAGTAGTTAGGTGAATAAGCAGCGAGGTGAAGGGTGGCTATCTAAGAGATGTACCTCACCTCAGGGGTGATCTGTAGGCCAAAGCGCTCTGCGACCTGCTCCTGCACATACTCAGCCAAGCGAGCGATGTCCTGCCCCGTAGCTTCGCCATCAGCATTGACGAGGACGAGTGCCTGACGCTCATAGACGGCGGCATGTCCGAGACGATAGCCCTTGAGACCACAGCGGTCGATGAGCCAGCCTGCGGGGACCTTCACCCGTCCGTCGGGGAGATCGTAGTGTGGAGCTTCGGGATAAGCCTCACGAAGGCGCTCAAAAGCCTCGGCCGAGATGATGGGGTTCATAAAGAAGCTACCAGCGTTGCCCAAGACCTTCGGGTCGGGGAGCTTCTCTTGACGAATGCGGATGACCTCGTCACGTACATCGCGGGCAGTAGGCGTCGCTGTGCGAGCCTCCACGCGCTGACGGAGGTCAGCATAGTCGAGCTTCAGATGGGGGCGCTTGGAGAGGCGAAGGAGGACGTGCGTGACGATATAGTCGGCTGCCTCAGGCTCCTTGAAGAAGCTATGGCGATAGCTGTAGTTGCACTCCTCGACAGCGAAGTGACGCACCTCGCCCGTACGACGATGCACCGTATGCACCTCGCGAATGACCTCGCAGATCTCAGCACCATAGGCCCCGATGTTCTGCACGGCGGCAGCACCGACTTCGCCTGGGATGAGGGAGAGGTTCTCGACGCCATAGAGCTCGGCTTCGGCCATCTGGGCTACGAAGTCGTCCCACTTGACGCCAGAGCCGACGAGGAGGTCGACCGTATCGGCCGTCTCAGCGAGACGCTCAATGCTTTGGATCACCGAGTGGAGTACGATCCCATGAAAATTGGTGAGGAAGAGCAGGTTGCTTCCCTCACCAATAGTGATACAGCGACACTCTTGGAAGTACTCGTCACGGCTCAACAGCTGTAGATCCTCAATGCTGGCGAAGGGAATAAACCAGTCAGCCTGGGCATCGACACCGAAGGTATTGTGCTCACGTAGCGAGTAGCTCTGTAGTATCTCCATATAGATATAGGTAGCCCCGCCCCAGAGGTTGGGGCGGGGGCTATAAAGTCTGATTAGTTATCGTTTTCCAGGAGCCATGCATCCTTGAAGTCAGGAGCAAAGCGAGCCTTGATAGCGTCACGGCTTGCAGCAGCTTCTTCGCGCGTATCGAAGCTGGCTACGATGACACGCAGCATACCTACGTCGTTGGTAGCGAGGACGGCGCTGTAGCCAGCCTGGACCATACGATCCTTGAGGTTGCGAGCATTCGTAGGATTCTGGAAGCTACCGACGACTACGCTATAGCGCTTCAGACGGGTAGCATCTTCGCCCTGGTAAGTAGTGACACGCTCCTTGCGTACGGTCACGGGGACAGCAGGAGTAGCTGCAGGGGCTTCATACTGTACGGCTGGCGTGGTGCTCTGAGTAGCGACCTCACGCTGCTTAGCCTGCTCGTAGGCCTTACGATAAGCGCTCTTCTTCGCACCGCAGGAGCTCAGCGAAGCAACTGCCACAAGTGCCAGAGAGGCCAAGATGATCTTCTTCATAATTCTCATTCTATGATTATGGACGTGATACAATGTATTGTAGACCAATGGCTACAAAGATAACAATTTGTCAGGACTGGGTGGCGGGACGACGCAGCACATAGTGGCGCACGAGGCCCCACACATAGAGGAAGTCTTCACGGGCAAAGAGGTAGACCAAGAGGAGGTAGGTCAGCCCCAGTACTGCACTCCCTATGGATAAACGCCAAAAGTCAGCAAGAGATGATAATGCATAGGTATCAAGTACCCAGAGAAGGCCTCCGGCAGCTGCACTCATCAGTGCGAAGGGGAAGAGTTCGCCCAGCTGCTGACCGAGGGGATAGTCAATGAATCGACCCGAGTAATGGCTATTGATGAAGAGGAAGATCACCTGCGTGATCGCCGTACTCCACAGTAGCCCATAGATACCGAACTGCAAGCCAATGAAGGCTGCAGCGACCCCGATGATACGCCGAATAATCTCCAGACGGAGGTGCAGATCACTGCGGCCCTTGGCCTCAAGGAGATTGATATTATAGGAGTTGATGGGGAAGAGGATCCCGCAGATACAGAGGATTTGGAAGTAAGGTGCAGCAGCCATCCACTTATCCCCGTAGAGGAAGTGATAAAGGGGATGAGCCAAGACGACGAGCGCCATCATCAGCGGACAAGAGAGCTGGAATAGGAGGCGCATCACACGGCGATAGCCTGCACGCAGGCGCTCCTTGTCATTCTGGAAGCGCACAAAGACGGGGAAGGTCACCTTGTTGATGGGGTCAGCGATGACCGAGACAGGGACGATATATAGGGCGTTAGCATTGCCATAGAGCCCAAGGGTTGACATCGAGAAGGAGCGTCCGATGATGATCGTCATCAAGTTGTTGTACAGCGTAGTGATTAGTCCCGCACCGACCATACGAGAGCCATAGCCAAAATGCAACTTGAGCCTCTCCATACTAAAGATGAGCTTAGGTCGCCAAGGAGATGAGCACCAGTAGCCGATGAGGCGCACGATGGAGTTTGCCAACCCCATACCCACCAGTGACCAGTAGCCGAAGCCGAAGTAAGCCATCACGATACCCGTCAGCCCAGACAGCACGCCCGAAGCCAGCTGGATGAGCATATCCTTGCGGAACTCCATCTGACGCCAAACCAAGATTGCCTGGATACCATACAGCGAGTTGATGACCACGCTCAGCGAGATCACACGCAGGACGGACACTAAGATGGGATTGCGGAAGTACTCTGCGATCCACGGTGCTGCGATGAAGAGGATGAGGTAGAGCAGGCTACTCATCCCGATATTGTAGTAGAAGATCGTCGAGAGGTCGGCATCATCGACACGCTCCGAGCGCGTCAGCGAGCTCCCGAAGCCAATGTCGGCAAGCTGGGCGGAGATAGCGAGGAAGATCCCCAGTACGGCGAGCGTACCGAAGTCCTCCGGCACGAGAAGGCGAGCCAAGGCGAGGTTCACCACAAAGGTGGTCACACGCCCGACGATCTGCTGGATCGTCGACCAGCCAAAGCCCGAGACGGACTTCGCCTTGAGCTCCGAGACGTCGTCCGTGAGTTGGCCTATAGCCTCCGGCTCAGGAGTGGGTAGATTCTCTTCCATCTATATGATAGGATATACTATTCTTCGGAATGGGTGGAGTCGGGGGCTTCGGGGAGAAGGGTCACCCCATAGAGTTGCTCCAGACGGGAGCGTAGCTCAGCGGCACAGCCCTGACGCTGCTCGAGCTCAAGGAAGCAGGACTCTCTAAAGTCCTGCACGACGACGCGCGCTTCGGTCTCCTTGACTATGCGCATCACGGGCCCCATCAGCTCATAGCTGAAGGTCAGGCGGATGCGCTCAGTAAGGATACACTCACGGCGGGGTGCATCGGTGAGAGCTGCCAAGGCTGCTTCGCGATACGCCTCGATGAGACCGCTCGTACCGAGCTTCACGCCACCGAAGTAGCGCACGACAAGGACGATGACCTCCGTCAGCCCCAGCGAGACGAGGATACCATGAATGGGCTTACCAGCCGTCCCCGAGGGCTCGCCATCGTCATTCGCACGATAGGGCTCGCCTGTAGGGCCCAGACGATAAGCCCAGCACACGTGGCGGGCATCGTAGTAGCGGGCACGCACTTCGCGCACACGCTCCAGCGCCTCCTCCTCGGTCGTCACGGGATAGGCGTAGGCGAGGAACTTACTTCTCTTCTCTGAGTACTCGCCTTCGCTAGGCTCGGCGAGCGTCCAATAGCTGTCGCAGATCTCTGTCGTCGGGCTCACTTAGGCAAAGAGGTGGGAGGCGTAGATGTCGAGAGCCTTGCGCGTAGCGTCAAGGCGCTCAGAGAGCTCGGGGCTCGCTGCGACCAAGGGCAGGCGCAGGCTATTGCTGTCGATGAGACGCATAAGGTAGAGCAGGGCCTTGATCCCGACGGGATTGCCCTCCTGGAAGAGCTGGGTATTGATGGCACGCATCTCCGTCTGGATCATGTCGGCCTCATTGATACGTCCCTCCATAGCCAGGTGCGTCAGGTGGGAGAAGAGGCGGGGATAGGCGTTGCCCACGACGGAGATGACGCCCACGGCTCCATTCTGGATGAAGGGCACGGTGAGCGCATCATCGCCCGAGAGGACGACGAAGTCCTCGGGGAGCTCGCATGCGGTGATCTGTGCCGCCTGCTGAGGATAGCCCGAAGCCTCCTTGATCCCAATAATATTATCAAAGTCTCGCGCCAAGCGCACGGCGGTATCGGGAGCCATATTCACCCCGACACGACCCGGCACATTGTAGAGCACCAGCGGAAGTGGGCTCGCCTCGGCCAGGTGGGCGAAGTGGCGATACATCCCCTCCTGCGAAGGTTTGTTGTAGTAGGGCACGACGGAGAGGATACCCGAGAGACCACGGGGATCAAGCTCACGAAGGCGCTCTGCCGTCTCTCGGGTATTATTGCCCCCAAGGCCGACCATCAGCGGACAGCGACCTGCGACCTGCTCGATGATGTGGTCGGTGACCCGCTGACGCTCCTCGCGCGTAAGGCAGGGTGACTCACCCGTCGTCCCGTGGATGACGATGAAGTCCGTAGCCCCATCACGGAGCAGATGTTCGAGGAGGCGCTCCAGACTCTTGTAGTCGACCTCTTGCGATTCGGTGAAGGGCGTGACCAGCGCCACACCCATCCCGCGGAAGGGATGCTTACTCATAGCTTATCGTTCTATGACAAATACGTGAGAGAGAAAAATTCCCTCACACAAAGTTAAGTATTTTACCTATCTATAAGTATGCAGCAGGCCCCGCACCCTTCGAGAGGGGGCGGGGCCTGCGACCTTATACCATTATAATATAAGGGAGATTATTGGAGAGGGATTACAGTCCCTGCTGGGGCTTTTTACCATCATCACCCTGATAGGTCGTGGAGTATGCACGCAGAGGTTGGTAGGTAAAGTTGCTATACAAACCACGGACATCATCGTTTGCACCTCCCTTATTAAGGCCATAATAGATACCACCACTGAAGGCATTATAGCCGTAGAAGCGATTCGTCATAGGGATGCGGGTAGTAGCATTGATAGCATTAATCAGCTGCTTGAGACCCTCCTTATCATAAGCCTTGAGCATCGCATCATTCGCCCATTGACCAGAGACTGTCCCCCAGTGCACAAGCTTAATACCATCTGCTGTATCCAAGGTCTTCACTTCAGAGTAGGGCTTCAGGTAAGCATCCTTTTTCATCACATCCTGCACCGTCTTAGCATTGATCAGGATACGTGTGACCATACCGCGAGTAGGCTCTGCGCCTACACCGAAGAGACTGGACTCTTGGAGGTAGGTAAAGGGCTTCGTCGCATTGTTAGGCTCCACATAGAGAGGTGTCGTGACGATATTCCCAACGAAGTACTTCCCGAGATAGAGTGACTCGATAACCATAGAGGTGACATACTTACCACCATCAACAAGCTTCATGCGTGTCAGGTAGCGAACCAGCGTCTGGTACTTACTACGGGGATGAGCGCCTGTATCCGAGCGACGAGGAGAGATATACAGCTGGCGATAAGCATAGCCAGGAGCACCATCAGCTACATCCTGATCCTTCTTAGCGTAGTCCGCACACACGAAGCCTGCTTCGGAGAAGTCAGACGTATCATCGTTCGTAGCCTTATAGGGGAGCAGCTCATTATAGATATACGCACGGTAGTCGTAGCCACTGGAGCCCTTTGCGAACTTGCCGCTGAAATCCTTGAAGCGTCCACCTCCAGCACTGAATTCGAGAGGCCAGAAGAGACTCATCAGATTGAGCCAAGCCTGATCAGGCATATACATCTTACCCTTAGAGGTCGTCACGCCAGCAAGGCGCACCTCATTAGCGTCACCAGAGGAGACCAGAGGCACGTTACGAAGAGTGGGGGTATTGTAGTGCGTCGGGTCATTAGTTAGACCACCAGCATTGACATCATGGTGCTTCCACGTGCCGCCATCCTTGTAGAGATAGCCCTTGTCGAGATAGCCGAGAGCCTGACGAGGCTGCGTGTAGAATTCGCAATTCAGCGTGTAAGCCTTACCATCGGCAGGGGCGAAGTTTGCACCACCGATAGGAGCAATGCTATAATTAGGACGAGCGATTACCTGACCACCGATCTTAGGATTCTTTGCATAGACGTGGATCAGCCCCGTAGCAGCATTGATAAGCAGGCCATTGTCGTCCAGCTTGTTCGACGAAGCGGAAGCTACGGGAAGAGCATCCCCCTTATACCCCCAGAAGACCACAGCCTTATCTGAGCGAGCACCACCACGAGCAACGGTGAACTGAGCCGCAGAGAAGTCCTTATAGAAGTAGGTGTAAGCCTTACCGCCATCGACAGCCGTGCTATACTTACTGGTGTACTTGGTAGCCTCCGTAGTCAGCTCCGTAGCAGCGTTCTTTGAGCCCTTGAGCTTGAGGAGCGCGGGCTTCGAATCGTTGTTGGGACCGAAGTAGTTGTTCGTAACTGCGGTGATCCCATCGAAGGTGACATCCTGATCCATATTGTTACGGAAGGTCACCAGAAGGAGTGAGCCCTGGGGCTTCAGCTGGCTGGTGGTAGTAGATACAGGAAGGAGCTTGCCATCGGTGACCTTCACCGAGATAGGTGTAGAGGCGTAGAGGATAGGCAGGTTGACAGGAGTAGAAGCAGCCGAAGAGAGGCTGATCTCTTCCATCACAGGAGTAACCTTGAAGCTCTCCGTCGTAGCATCGTAGCTCGTACCACCAGTGTAGACCGTGACCGTACCATTAGAAGAGGACAGCGCAGAGGCCAGGGCGGAGGACAGTGAGATATTCTTATCGTGACGATAGCGACCGAGGGGCTCTTCGTAGGTCATCTTAGAGGGAACGTTCTCGATGAGCGAGCCACACTCGAAGTGCAGGATAACATCGATCGTAGGGTTAGCTGCGACGAAGTTGGCACGAAGCGCAGAGAGGATCTTCTGATTGGTAGCTGTTGGGTTGAGGTCATCATCGAGCTCACCCTTAGTACCGTCCTTTACCGTGACAGGGCTCTGGGGGCTATTGAAGGCCCGAGCACTCTTAGGCGTCTGCAAATCGTTGAATTCGTTCACCTCAGCGTCGAGCTGGAGAGGCACATTGACACGGGGACCATTGTCGACGGTCTCCGTATTCGTCTTGCTTGACTGAGGCTCATCCTTGGCACACGAGCCGAGGAGCAGAAGGCCGCAGAGGAGCGAGGTAACAGTGAGTAAATTTAGTTTCATTGATTGCACGTTAAGTAGATCTAATACAGCGGATTTGGTTAGAGTAACTTAGAGAGCTTCACCTTCTTCGAAGTCTTCGAAGCCGGCTTCACCAGAGAACTGGATACAGATATTGAGAGGAGCTGCGGACAGCTGGAAGGCATCAGCCACGGGGGCTTCGTAGGGGAGCTTGTTGTTTACGTTCATACGTTAGTCTTATGAATAATGTGTGAGAAGGACCCGCCTCGCCTGCACCTTGCTGAGCTGATAGGTAGAGAGCTCGCGCGGAATACAGCGACATCATATAGTATACAAAGTCGAGGCGTAGTCCTAAGGGAAAATTCGCACAAAGATAATTAAAATGTTTAAATATTCAGTAACAGAAGCGGGTTATATGTGCGAAGACGTAAAGAGGCACGTTGCGTCTCTCCGAGTGGCCTTCCCCTGAAGATCGGAGGAGCTACCTGCGGGCGATGGGGGCGACGCCTCTATACACCGCTATCGGAGCGAGCGCACGGGGGACGGGAAAGTAACCAGTACTAGTTCGCGTGGCGACCTATATGGGTCACTGCGTCAACCTATATTGAGACTGTTGCGGCAGAGTCCTGCGCTCTATTTATTGTGCTAAGGCATCGCGCATCCATCTCCCCGATATGCCTCTCCGAAGTGATACGCTTTTCCCTTCGCCTTATCGCGCGTATTCCTCTTATTCAGCGGAGGGAAAAGTGTCCTTCTCGTGAAGAAAAAAGCGCCTTCCCGCAGTGGCTTTTCCGCATCTACGTACGTAGTCTTAAAGACCAGGTACGTAAATCCAAATATCCACGTACGTAGATGTTAGAGCCACGTGCGTAGTCCAAACTTATCTGCCACTCGTCCACAACTTTTATCCATACGCGGAGCAATAGTCTCATATTGGTTCGTTCTGCGACCTATATTGGTCCACGCGTCGACCTATATAGCTTCGCCCAGCGACCAATATAGGTCGTAATACCGCCCCCAAAGCATCCTACTATCCACCTCACAAAGAGCACGATGTAGAGGGATGCAAAAAGCAAAGAAATAGCGGGTAGCGGGCTATACTTCGAGCGAAGCTAAGCCTCAAAACAGAGTGAGGTGGGGCACCCTATTTATAGCGGTGCACAGGCGAAGTATTATAAGGTCGTGCTGATACAACTACTGGTCCGCATCCGGACAACTATTGGTAGCAGGGGCAAACCACTATTCGTTTGGAGTCCAAACCACTATTCATTCGCACACGGACCAGTAGTGGTCTGCACGCGAATGACTATTGCTTTTATCTTCCCCCTCCACGACTTCACTCCACCGCCCCCACGAATGCCCGCTGAAAAGCCGTGCCGAGTACCCACGCCTTACCCCACCGATGCGGTCGCCCTTCGGAGCAAGGGAATCCAGCATAGAATCGTTATATTTGTAACAACGAGGGGAAGCTGACGCCCAGCCTCCCCGACTATCAAGCAAATACCTATGGAACGGATCATCCCCCATGTCACCAACGAGACGGCTCGCCTCAGAGCTGTCGTCCTCGGGCTCCCCGACAGTCTGGGCCCCATCCCCACCCTCCAAGAGACCTATGATGCCAAGAGCTATGAAGCCGTAAGCCGAGGGATCTTCCCCAGCGAAGCCGATGTGCGGCACGAGATGCAGTGCGTCCTCGACGTCCTCGATCGCTACGGCGTCCGCACGCTGCGCCCCGCCCCACTCACCGACTACAACCAGGTCTTCGCCCGTGACGTAGCCTTCACCATCGACGACACCCTCTTCATCTCCAATCTCATACCCGACCGCGAGCGGGAGACCGAAGCCTTCGCCAGCTCGATCTTCCCCCTCATCGATCCCGCACATATCGAGTCCCTCCCCGAGGCCGTCCACACTGAGGGTGGCGACGTGCTCCTCTATGACGATATCCTCTTCGTCGGGGCGTACTTCGGCGACGACTACTCCAGCTTCAAGACCGCCCGCACGAACCGCTACGCTATCGACTTCTTCCGCGAGCGCTTCCCCCACAAGCGTGTCGTACCCATCGAGCTACGCAAGCACGACCGCGAGCCCGCTAAGTCCGTCCTCCACCTCGACTGCGCCTTCCAGCCCGTGAGCCGTGGCCGCGCACTCATCTATCGTGAGGGCTTCCTCCATGAGCGCGATGTCGCCCTCGTCGAGGAGATCTTCGGCCGTGACAACCTCTTCGGCGTCACCCCCGAAGAAGCCTACTACATGAGTACGAACGTCGTCTCCCTCTCGCCCGATGCCCTCATCAGCGACCGCCACTTCACCCGACTCAATGCCCACCTGCGAGAGGCGTGGGGTATGACCGTCGAAGAGGTGCCCTATCAGGAGATCTCCAAGATGGGTGGCCTCCTGCGCTGCTCGACGATGCCGCTCATCCGCGACTAAGCATCCGTAGCACCGCACGCTACCCCACCCCTCTACATACAGACAAAACGACCGCCGCCCCGGCACTCCTCCGTCAAGAGGAGCACCGGGGCGGCGGTGCTTTTAGCTTAGAGCTATGCGGGTGGGCTTAGTTCTTCTTGTACTTAGACCAGTCGACGTTGCGCATATCCCCCGAGGCTGCGATCTCCTGATGGAATGCAAAGCAAGTATCGAGGCACTGAGGCGTCTGACCCTTCACACCGAGGTTGAGGTAGTCACGCAGCAGCTGCTTGTAGTCGGGGTGTACGCACTTCTCGATGATCTCCTCAGCACGCTGGCGGGGGCTCTTACCACGGAGGTCAGCGATACCATACTCGGTGATGATGATCTTCACAGAGTGCTCGCTGTGGTCGAGGTGCGAGACCATAGGCACGAAAGCCGAGATCTTGCCGTCCTTAGCAGTAGAAGGCGTGGTGAAGATCGAGAGATAGCCATTGCGAGCGAAGTCGCCTGAGCCACCGAGACCATTCATCATACGCGTACCGTTGACGTGCGTGGAGTTGATGTTACCGAAGATATCAGCTTCGAGAGCGGTATTGATGGTGATGACACCGAGACGGCGGACGATCTCAGGATTGTTAGAGTATTCCTGGGGACGCAGCAGGAGCTTGTCCTTGAAGAAGTCGAGATTGCCGTAGATCTCCTGGATGACGGGGCGCGTCACAGAGAGTGAGCAGCCGCTGGCGAACTTCACGCGACCCTTCTTCATCAGCTCGATGACAGCATCCTGGATGACTTCGGTGTAGACCTCGAAGGCAGGGATCTGCTTGTTGTCACCGAGAGCGCCGAGGACAGCGTTAGCCACGTTACCTACACCACTCTGCAGGGGGAGGAATTCCTTAGGCAGACGGCCAGCTTCCATCTCAGAGACGAGGAACTTAGCCACGTTGTCACCGATAGCCTTCGTGACATCGTCGAGGGGAGCGAAGGCGCCTTCGTCATTAGGCTCGCTCGTACGGACGACACCGACGATCTTAGCAGGGTCGACCTTCACGAAGGGCTGGCCCACGCGATCGCTGGGGCTATATACGGGCATATCACGGCGATGAGGAGGATCGAGAGGCTCAGCGATGTCATGGATACCACGGATTTCCTTGGGGTGCTTGTCGTTCAGCTCGACGATGATCTTGTCCGCCAGGCGGCAGATCGTGGGGAGGATACCGACACCAGAGGTGGGTACGATCTCACCGTCTTCGGTGACGTCAGCAGCTTCGACGATAGCGACATCGATCTTGCCGAGGAAGCCATAGCGGAGCTCCTGAGCGAGCATCGAGAGGTGCATATCGAAGTAGGGGTGCTCACCGGCGTTGATGCCGTTGCGCATATCCTTGTTCGACTGGTAGGGCGTGCGGAACTTAACTGCACCTGCGCGAGCCAGTGCGCCGTCGAGACGGTCGCCCGTGCTGGCACCAGTGAACATACCTACCTTGAATGGGCGGCCTGCAGCGTGCTCTTCTTCGGCACGCTTAGCGATAGCTCCAGGTACGACCTTGGGGCAACCTGCGGGGGTAAAGCCGCTGAAACCAATGTTGTCGCCGTCCTTTACGAGTGCGGCTGCTTCGTCAGCTGTGATGAACTTCAAAGCCATGATTCTTCGATTATAGTGTGTTATTTAGTGACTTATCTAAAGCGAAGCGACGGGCACACGAGAGGGTGCGGCCGCGGGCTTCCTGCCCGAGGTCCCTCCGTAGTGACCCATCCTAAGGGCAAATTTAGGAATTAATTAGCTATTTCTCGTGCCCCAAGTGCTTCCTGTATAGGTCGGGTCTCAGGCGCTTCGTACGCTCGAGGGCGCACTCCATCTTCCACGCTTCGATACGGGCGGCGTGCCCACTGAGGAGCACGTCGGGTACCTTCCACCCCTTGTAGTCGGCGGGGCGGGTGTAGATAGGTGGCGCGAGGAGGTCGTCCTGGAAGGTATCAGAGAGCGCACTCTCTGCGTCCCCGATGACGCCAGGCAGTAGGCGTACCACGGCATCTACCATGATAGCAGCTGGCAGCTCACCGCCCGTGAGGACGTAGTCCCCGACGGAGATCTCACGCGTGATGAGGTGCTCACGGATGCGCTGGTCGATCCCCTTGTAGTGGCCGCAGAGGATGATGAGGTTCTCCTGCAGGCTCATCTGGTTCGCGATGCCCTGATCGAAGGTCTCCCCATCGGGCGAAGTATAGATCACCTCATCGTAGTGGCGCTGGCTCTTGAGGTCAGAGATAGCGCGGTCGATCGGCTCGATCTGCAGGATCATCCCTGCCTCACCTCCGAAGGGATAGTCATCGACACGGCGCCACTTATTCGTAGCGTAGTCACGGATATTGTGGACATGAAGCTCGAGGAAGCCCTGCTGCTGGGCACGGCCGACGATGGAGTGCTGGAGCGGACTCTCGAGGAGCTCGGGCACGACGGTGAGGATATCTATTCGCACGTAGGGATATACTTATTTGATCGGGTTAGGCGGAGAGAAGGGGGTTAGTTCTTAGGCGCGGGATCAGCGAAGTACGTATAGCTGATATTCGCCGTGTAGGTGGTCTTCGTCTTATCGACACCCTTCTCGACGGTGACCTCCATCTTCGTGGGGAAGCCCTCGGTATTGGTCTGGGTGTACTTCACCTCGTAGTAGTAGCGGTCGATGAGCTTGAGCAGGGGGAGCTTGTGCTCCTTGTCGGCATCATACTCAGCCTGCGTACGAGGGCCATGGGTCTCGCGAAGCTCGCGGACGATATCGCCCGTATCCCCATAGGTGTAGGTCGAGACGGTAGCGCCATTGGGCTTCTTGAGGTCCTGCTTAGCTACACCCACCGAGGTGTCGAAGGTGTGGATCTCTTCGAAGAGCTTACGCCCGTAGTAGTCCACACGCATACGCGCCTGCTCGTGGTAGAGCGCGCCCGTACCGCCGACAGCCTTGGGGTCGGTGACGAGGGTGAAGGTGCGGGACTCGATGATGGGCTCCATGTAGGTGTAGTTCGTGCGCAGGACGGTCTCCTTGGGATTAGCCCCTCCAGCAGAATAGTCATAGACGGTGCGGACGACACGGCTCAGGCGCGAGCCCTCGAGCTCATGCGTCACGTCAGCGACGAGACGCCCCTGGGAGTCATATTCCTTGTAGTTGCTGACGTAGCTGGCCTGCGGGGAGAAGGGGCGGTAGGTGTACTTCGTCTCGGTGCGCTCCTTCGTGCCGGTGGCGGTGAGCTTCTCGACGACCTCGCTGACGCGGTAGCCCTGCTCGTCGTAGGTATTCGTCGTCGTCTCGATGGGCTGCAGACTACCCCCCGAAGCAGGGATACCATAGACGACCTTCGTCAGAAGGCCACCCGTACGGCGATAGACCTCTTCGGTGCGCTCCTCTTCGGTGCCTGCTGCAGAGAGACGGGTGATGACGCGCTTCTCTACCTTACCCGTGAGGGTGGAGAGGGGCTTGATTGATGGGAATTCGGGGGTGTTCTTTCCCTTACCAAGGCAGCTGGGTAGCATCAGAAGGGCTGCTGCCGACAGGGCGGTAAGGCGGCTGATGATTCTATTCATATCGGTCACATCATTAGATGGGGGTGCGGTGCTCTCGGGAGAAAGGCTACATCCCTACATATATAATAGGTACTACAAAGCTAAGACAAAATGCACATATCATGCTGTCACACCCTCAGTGCGCAAAGCCCCCGAGCCACGACTACTCTATGCAGGCAAAAGCGCCGCCTCACGATATGCGGGGGGACTTCGGGATAGCGAGCGAGGGGATAGCGAAGCCTGCTCGCTATCCCCTCGGCTCTATTTAGATGGAGTGTAAGGGCGGTATTCGTATTGAAGGGGTCGCGGGCGGAGAGCGTAGCACGTAGGTTGCCCATACGCTTGCTCACCGAAGCATCGACCCACCACTGGCGCTGGATGCGATAGAGCTCATAGAGCACTCCACTATAATAGGTCACACCGAGGTCGACCGTCCAATATGAGGGAGCACATTGCTGACACGCATACTCCTTAACGCATTGAGTATGGCAAGTATGGTAACACCTACATCGGCAAACACGGCAGCCCACATGTTGACAACGCCCAACGCTCCCAACAGCAACATCAGGAGTTTGATGCCGATGGCGAATACGATATTCTGTTTCACTATGCTTAACGTCTTGCGCGCTATCATCATCCCTTCGACGATATTCATGGGATTATCATTCATCAATACGATGTCGGCCGCTTCAATAGCGGCGTCACTACCGACAGCCCCCATGGCAATGCCTATGTCAGCAAGTTTGATGACCGGAGCATCATTGATGCCGTCGCCGACAAAAGCGATGGGAGACCGAGCATGTTCTTTGCGCAGTGCCTCGACAAACCTCACCTTGTCTATCGGCAGCAGTTCGGCATGGAACTCATCTATGTTTACTTTTCCGGCAATATCTTTAGCCACATCACTACGGTCGCCCGTAAGCATGATTGTTTTTCCAACTCCAGAGGCTTTCAGCCTGGCGATGGTCTCGGCGGATTGCGGTTTTAGGTTATCGGAAACGACGATATATCCCATATAAGCGCTGTCTACAGCGATATGGACAATGGTACCTATCTTTTCGTATGACTGGGGAGACACACCAGCACGCGACATAAGCTTTTCGTTTCCGGCATAAACCTTACGATTGTCGATGATTGCCACAACTCCTTCGCCTGCAATGTTCTCATAACCGGTCACTCTTGTTTTGTCCAATGGCAAATTGTAGGCATCCCGTATCGATGCCGACAAGGGATGGTCAGAAAAACTTTCCGCCAATGCAGCCAATTCTATAAGCTCACATTCGGACAACATTTGGGGATGTATGCCAGTGACCGAGAAATTGCCTTCTGTCAGAGTCCCGGTCTTGTCGAACACGACTGTTTTTATATGCGCCATCATTTCCAGATAGTTGGAGCTTTTTACGAGAATGCCCTTTCTTGATGCTCCACCTATTCCGCCAAAGAACGTCAGCGGGACAGACACGACCAGTGCGCAGGGGCAGGAAATCACCAGGAAAATCAGAGAGCGGTTTAACCAGACAAGCCATTCGCCACCCACAATCAGCGGAGGAACCAAGGCGAGCAATGCAGCCACAGCCACGACAGCAGGTGTATAATAGCGTGCGAAACGGGTTATGAACTTTTCACTCTTCGCCTTGCCTGTATCCGCGTTTTCTACCAAATCGAGGATTTTCGCAACGGTCGATTCTCCAAATGTCGCCGACGTACGGATATGCAGAACACCCGTGAGATTCAGGCTTCCGCTGATAACGGTATCGCCTTCGGAAACCTCACGCGGAAGGCTTTCACCTGTCAACGCCGCCGTGTCGAGAGTCGTACTTCCGGAGATTACCTCTCCGTCCAATGGTATTTTCTCTCCCGGTTTCACTACGATGATACTACCGACCGGGACATCCGATGGAGACACCCGTGTTAGACTTCCCTCTTTCTCAATATTAGCATAATCCGGACGGATATCCATCAATGCCGCAATCGAATCCCGGCTTCGTTCCACCGCTATATCGGAGAAAAGTTCTCCAATCTGATAGAACATCATCACTGCCACTGCTTCGGGGTATTCTCCGATGACAAATGCTCCGACGGTCGCAATAGTCATAAGGAAACTCTCACCCAAAAACTGCCCTTTGCACAAATTACGCAAGGCGGCATAAACTATGTCCGCACCGATTATGACATAGGCGATGGCACATAATCCGATGTGGATCTCTTCCGGAATAGCCAGAATATATGTCGCCATTAGCAAAACGATGCTCGCAATGATGCGTATCACTTTGATTTTTTGTTCTTTTTCCATAACCAATCATTTAATCCGCTGCAAAAGTACGGAATAAAAACTGCAACCAAGTTGCAAAGTCAGGTAGAAAACCTCGTGTGGCGTGTGGTAACCTAACTTCTTTCTCGGGCGGTTATTGAGGCTCCACTCAATCTCCTTAATCTCCTGCGCCGCCTCACGATATGCGGAGGGACTTCGCGATAGCGAGCGAGGGGATAGCGAAACGGCTTCGCTATCCCCTCGGCTCTATTTAGATGGAGTGTAAGGGCGGTATTTATACGGCTAATAGGCTCACTGAGCGGGGGTATTCATCCCTTCGCTTGCCCCCGTAGTGAGGCGCTTCAGGTCATCATACCGCGCACGCGTATCCTGCGCCTTGACGCTCTTCTTCCCCCAGCTGTAGGAGATGGTCAGCTCCAGGCGTGGGCTGTGCCAATTACGCTCGAAGGCCAGGCCGTTGACCTCCGGATTATAGCTCCCGCGCGCGATATTCGTATTGAAGGGGTCGCGGGCGGAGAGCGTAGCGCGTAGGTTACCCATACGCTTGCTCACCGAAGCATCGATCCACCACTGGCGCTGGATACGATAGAGCTCATAGAGCACTCCACTATAATAGGTCACACCGAGGTCGACGGTCCAGTCCGAGGGGAGGCTGAAGCTATGACGGTGCTGGACGAACTGGGTGTTGAGCGCGGCGCTATAGTCGTTCGTCTCAATACGCCCCGCATCCCACTGCCGCTGAGCAGCGAGGATGGTGAGCGCCAGCCAGCTGAACTTCTTCTGGCTAACCAGCGGGAGGGGCAGGACCAGCAGTGCACGGAGCGTACGGCTGTAGTCGAGGTTGTACCGACGCAGGGTAATTCCACCCCCATACATCGGGGGTATAGCCTCTACGATGGGATCCTCGGTATCGGTGTAGCTGAGCTCCAGCTGAGCCGCACGCATATAGGTATAGTTCAGACTCAGGCCCCTGCGATATGATGTCCGCAGGCCGGAGTTCCCTTCACGCCGGAAGGCAGCCGAGGCTACGCTGGTATAGCCAAGGAGGTCACGGTAGCTTGGGCGCGTGTAGCTGGAGGAGTGGATCAGGGAGAGCTCATGGTCGCGGGCGGGTGCGTAGCGGAGGGAGGCGGAGGTGAGAAGCTCAGTGCCCGAGCGGAAGAAGTCCCCCAAGCCGCCGCCCAAGCTCCCCTTGCGGTCTTCGCCTGCGATGCGTAGACCCACAAAGCCAGAGACCTTCGGCAGACGGAAGCCCAGCTTCGTATAGCCCTCGATATTCCATTCTCTTAGCGTCAGCTCGTCCGCTCTACTGGTGAGGCGAGAGTCTACCGCTACACGGCTGACCTCGGCACCAGCGTAGAGTGTGAAGATGCTCGAGAGGCGATGCGCGAAGTCCAGGGCGATACGCGCGAAGCGGTTGTCATCCTTGGTCGCTACATCCATAGCCCCCTGATCTCGGCGCAGGTCGGAGCTCCCACGTGAGCCCTCGGCGGTCATCTGTAGGCTCCAGCGACTGGCGCGGAAGGTATGGAAGAGCGTGGCGTAGAGGTTCGACCACTTTATACGATTGCTCATCCCCTGCGAGAAGCGGAGACGCTCGTCGGCATAGTTCCCGAGGAATTGCGCCCCGAGGGAATGCCCCTTGCCCAGCGTGAGGTCGGTACCCAGACCGACCTGATGGGAGACTCTGGGATCGACACGCAGGTCGTCGACGACTCCAGAGGAGAGGGTCGTGGTCTCACGATAGCGCTTATTCCCCAGCGTGTAGGAGACGTAGGAGCGGCTGCGACCATAGTTGAGATTGACCCGAGTAGAGAGCTGCTCGGAGAAGAGCTGATTGTAAGTACCGACAAGGCTGGTGAAGCCCTTGACACCCTCGTCGGCTCGCGTCTTACGCTTGATATTCAGGATCGGCGTCGTCACTCCGCTGTACTCGACACCTGGCTCACGGATGAGCTCGACCTGGGCGATTTCGCTCACGGACATCCCTTGCAGGAGGGCGATGACTTCGTCTTGTGACATACGCTGGGGACGACCATCGATATAGACCGCCAGCTCCGAGATGCCGTAGAGCTTGAGCTTATTGGCGCCCTCTATCTGGAGGCCTGGGATGAGCTTCAGCCCGTCCAGCACACTACCCCCACGGGCTCTGGCGAAGGCGGCTTCACCGAAGATGAGGGTCGAGCCTTCGTAGCGTACAAGGGGAGTCTTCCCCTCTACGACGACCGCCTCCAGCTCGCGGGTCAGCTCTACGGGAAGCGTACCCAGCTGGAGCCGCCCCGCAGGGAGCTCCAGCGAAGGGCGAAGGATGATGGTCTGCTGGACGAAGGTGGCTGCAAGGCGATACGTACCCGTCGTAGCCTTGAGGAGGAAGTACCCCTTCTCATCGGTGAGCGCACTAAAGGGCGTGTCCGCTCCGTCGGCGGTACGCAGTACGACGAAGGCATTCACCAGGGGAGTCTTGTCCGTCTTGCTGACGAGGGTCCCCTCCAGCCACGCCTCATCGGGGCTTTGGGCTCTGAGGATTCCTCCAAAGGCAAGGACGAGGAGGATAAGTAGGATGTGTCTCATAGGCTTATCTTCTCTTTGCTTAATTCTCTTTCCCACGTGGAGTGTGGGCTGCGTGTGGATTTATCTGATAGAGAGGACGCGTCCTCCCGCGTGAAGTACTTATGCTATGTAAAGGAAAGGATAATCTACCATATACAAAAAGGCGCTCGCAAGAGTCTGTGCGACAGCCCTCTACAAGGTCGGTTTTTCGACCAGTACTGGTCGGTGAAGTGACCAGTACTACTTCACGTCGCGACCAGTACTGCTTGCTATGGGTGACCAGTACTGGTCCGATCGCTGACCAGTACTGGTCGCATTTGCCCCCTGCGGTACACAGCGGAGAGATAGCCCCTAAGAAGGCACCTTTAATTCGGAGCAATTCCCCTTACTGCAACAACGTAATCCCCCAAGCCGAGAGGGCTCAGTCTCCCTCCCCCTCACGGAGGAGGGAGAAATGCCCCACCGCACCTCTTCGAGAGGGCATCTCGCGGGCGAGCCACCGCACCCTAATAAGCGAACCACTATTGGTCTGTGCTCGGACGACTATTGGTATGGGGGTCAAACCACTATTGGTTTCGGGTGTAAACCACTATTGGGTTGCACTCGAAACTACTACTGGAATGAGAGCGAACAACTACTGCTTCACCTTTACCCACCTTATTGCCTCACCCTCAAGAGCGACCTATATTGGTCGGCGAGCTGACCTATATAGGTTCGCATCGTGACCAATATAGGTGCATACCATCGACCTATATAGGTCAGCCCGCCGACCAATATAGGTTCACACCACCCCCTCACGGAGGAAGAGTAAAAGGGCCTATACCACACGGCAATTTGCCCTCAGTAAGAGAGACAAAGAGACCACCTGCAGAGGGCACGACAGACAGCACTTCGACACCCACCGAAGTGGGCTGAAAGGTGCTTCTTTTCTATAATATTTTAGGATGTCAAGCTATATAGGTTAGTTCCGTAGAACTCCTTACCTTTGATGTGCAAGTACAGCTCACAAACTACATTAAAGCAACCAACATGAAGACAACTCCATTCACCGAGATCCACAAGGCCTTAGGTGCCAAGATGCATGAGTTCGCAGGCTATGATATGCCCATTGAGTATCCTACGGGGATCATCGAGGAGCACATGACCGTCGTCAAGGGTGTCGGCGTATTCGACGTCTCACACATGGGGGAATTCTGGGTCAAGGGCCCCAATGCCCTCCAGTTCATCCAAGATATCACCACCAACGACGCCTCTAAGCTCAAGGTCGGTGACATCCAGTACACCTGCTTCCCCAACGAACAGGGGGGTATCGTCGACGACCTCCTCGTCTACCACTACGAAGATGAGAAGTACCTCCTCGTCGTCAATGCCGCTAATATCGAGAAGGACTGGGCTTGGTGTCAGTCGCACAACGCCGCTGGCGCTACCCTCGAGAACAGCTGCGACAATGTCGGTCAGCTCGCCATCCAGGGTCCTCTGGCACAGCAGGTCCTGCAGCGCCTGACGGATGTAGACCTCTCTACCATCCCCTACTACACCTTCAAGGTCGGCACCTTCGCTGGCTGCCCTGAGGTCATCCTCTCCAACACGGGCTACACCGGTGCTGGTGGCTTCGAGATCTACTTCTATCCCCAGTACGGTGAGAAGATCTGGAACGCTATCTTCGAAGCAGGTAAGCCCGAAGGCATCCGCCCCATCGGCCTCGGCGCTCGCGATACGCTCCGTCTCGAAGTCGGCTTCTGCCTCTACGGCAACGATATCTGCGACACCACCTCCCCCCTCGAAGCTGGTCTCGGCTGGATCACGAAGCTCATCCCCGAGAAGAACTTCCCCAGCAAGGCATTCTTCGAGCAGCAGAAGGCCGAGGGCATCAAGCGCAAGCTCGTCGCCTTCAAGCTCTCTGACAAGGGCGTACCCCGCTCACACTATGAGATCGCTGACGCAGAAGGCAACATCATCGGCGAAGTAACCTCCGGCACCATGTCCCCCACCCTCAAGACGGGTATCGGTATGGGCTATGTGAAGAAGGAATTCTCCGCTATCGGCACGCCTATCTACATCGTAGTACGTGGCCGTAAGCTCGCTGCCGAAGTCGTCAAGCCCCCTATGCGCCTCGTCGACTAAGCTCGCCCTTCTCTTAGCCTGCACGGGATGCGGGCTACACGAAAAAGCCCCAGACGGCTCTCCCACCTCGCTCGGAGGTGCGATGAGCCGTCTGGGGCTTGTCTTTTGTCAGTCGGGGCTATCCCTTAGTGCTTGGGCTTCTCGCTCCGCCCGTCAGCATTCTTCTGCACGAAGTAGAGGACGCCGAGGAGGTTGATGACGCCGAGGCCTGCTGCCATACCGACGATCATACGCTGTGCCTCATTAAGGAAGAAGAGCGAGACGACCGCTGCGACGATGACGAGGATGATGAGCCCGATGATAATCTTCTTGATCAGCTGCATAGTGTGTCTATTAATTGTTGCACGGGCAAAGCTACGACAATTCTCCCGCACTGCCGCCCTCTCCCCACGATAAAAAGGCTTCGCCCCCCGCTCAGCCAAAGAGGCGAGCGGAGGGCGAAGTATCGAGAATTAAAAGAAGCGTCTACGATTAGTAGCGGCTGGCTACGACGTCCCAGTCGACGATAGCCCAGAGATCCTTGACGTGGTCAGCACGACGGTTCTGGTAGCTCAGGTAGTAAGCGTGCTCCCATACGTCGACACCGAAGAGAGGACGGAGGCCCTGGACGACAGGGTTGCTACCGTTAGGCTCCTTCGTGATGACGAGTTCGCCGTCAGCCTTAGCAGCGAGCCAAGCCCAGCCCGAACCGAAGAGCGTGGTGCAAGCCGTGAGGAATTCCTGCTGGAAAGCCTCGAAGCTACCCCACTTAGCTACGATAGCGTCGAAGAGCTTACCCGTAGGCTGGCCACCCTTGTTGGGGCCGAACTGCGTGAAGTAGAGGTTGTGATTCAGGAGCTGACCTGCGTTGTTGAAGATAGCGCCTTCGCTCTTGCGAACGAGTTCTTCAAGAGGGAGCTCAGCATATTCCGTGCCTTCGATGAGGCCGTTCAGCGTATTGACATAGCCAGCGAGGTGCTTACCGTGGTGGAAAGAGAGGGTCTCAGCGCTGATAGCAGGCTCAAGGGCATTGGGAGCGTAAGGGAGTTGGATGAGTTCGTACTTCATCTGTGTAATTGTTTATTGGCTGTGATTAAATCGGACAAATGAGGGAGGGCATTCGCCCTATCCTATACTGAACTAACCCAATTAAGTCCATTATTGTTTGCTTCGAGCCAGCGCACTATTGTAGTAGCGGGGGTCGCCCGTCACCTCTTTGCCCACCCAGGGCGGTAGGTCGAAGGTCTCGTCTTCGCTCTTCAGCTCCAGCTCCGCCAGACAGAATCCCTCGAGATGCCCCGCAAAGAGGTCGACCTCCCACGTATGCCCGTGGTAGGGGACGAGGTAGCGCGTCTTCTTCAGACGGTGCCCTCCGCACAGCTCGAGAAGTGCCTCGGCATCCGCCAGAGGTATCTCATATTCGTACTCATCACGCACCAGCCCCTTGGCATCGGAGGGCGTCTTCAGCGTGAGGAAGCCCTGATCGCCACGGCGACGCACGCGCACCGTGGGGCGTGTCGAGTGGAGGTAACCCTGATCAATATGCAGCGCATCGGTAGCCTCAGCGAGGAAAGCCAGCGAGGTCACGAGGAACTTACGTTCGATCTCTTTCATAGTCGCCGCTTAGCCGATAGTCACTTGCGTAGCGCCATAGCCATACTCCTGGAAGGACGCATCCTGAAAGCGGCACGTGGGGTACTTGCGTCGTAGCTCACGCTCGATAGAGGCTCTGAGGACACCATCCCCCTTCCCATGGATGAAGACGATCTTACGCCCACGCTCTCGTATATGCTCCTGCATCGTGCGGTGGAAGTAGTCACGCTGATAGTCATGGATATCTGCGCTCGACATCCCTGCCGTCGTCTCGAGGATCTCCGAAGCATGGAGGTCGACGACCAGAGGCTCATCACGGCGAGGAGCAGAGGGCGCAGCCTTTGGAGCAGGCTTCTTGTCCTCCTTCTTCGTCTGCAGGGCAGAGGCCAAAGCAGATGCGTCCACCTCGGGCTTCGCCTGCTCAGCGCCACGCTCTACGATAGGGAGCATCAGCGCATCGTCGGTGAAGTAGTCGTTGGGGCGGAAGGAATGGAGCTTGAAGAACTTCGTCACGTCGAGCTTGAGGCGTACTGAGAGCGGGTTCTGTAGCTTCGTGATCCCCGCGTCGTGGAAGGGAAGTATCTGGATGGCGAGCTGCTCGAGGTCATTGAGATCAGTCGGGGCGAACTCCTCTAAGAAGGCATCGCCATGAGGCTCGATCGTACCCGTAGAGCGCACCTTATAGCCCGTACCCACGGCACTCAGATAGACGTAGTAGAGGGTGAAGCCGCTGTAGTTGACGAGGTAGGCTTCGTAGTTCGTCAGCCCGAGCTTAGCACGATCCTGCGGGAGGAAAGCCAGCTGTACGGTCAGCTCATCCTCACCAGCATGCAGGGGACGAGCAGGGCGAGGAGCAGGAGCTGCGGGGCGACGCACCTCGCTGGGAGCGGGAGTAGCAGGCTCCGTACTCCCCTGACGGAGCTTCTCCTGAATGATCTTCGGAGGTCGAATCTCAGGGATGAAGGTGTCGCCCGCTTCGACGACGACGCAGTCCTTGAGCGGTGTGGGGATCTCGAAGCCGTCGGCATCTTCGACCCAAGCTGTATCAGCGGTGATGCGAGCCACACGCCCGCCCCCGACCGTATTGAGGAAGCGCACTTGGCTCCCTACCTGTACATTGTTAGGGTTATGCATAGAGGAGAGGAATAGGAGAAATGACAGAGCGCCTTAGCCTACCCGGCGAAAGAGCTCAAAGAACCCCAGCGCATAGAGATACTGGCTGAGGAGCAGGACGAGGAGGATAGAGCGCAGGACGAGCGCCATACGCTGCGGGAGCATACCCATCCCTCGCGCGATGAGGAAGGCGATGGGTAGCAGGGTGAGCTGGAGGAGCGCAGCCGATTCGCCAGCCACGAAGGGCACAGTGAGAAGGAGGACGAGCGGATAGAGCTGCATCGTCGAGAAGAGGTCACGGTGACGTACACTCTCCCGATAGTAGCGGCGACGATAGAGCAGGTAGCCGACGAAGAAGGTGACGAGCACCACGGCATACGAGGCGAGGGGCACGGCCTCAAAGCTCTTCAGCTCCTGGGGCATCGGGAGCGGGAAGGCTCTCAGCGCAAAAGCCCCATAGGCCTGCAGCGCCCCATTCCCCATCAAGAGAAGGACGGGCACGAAGAGCCACAGCGGGAGGATCACCCCGATGAGTAGCGCAATGATGGGTCGCCAAGCGATGGAGCGCAGATGGTATTGGCCCCAGATGATGACGGGGACCAGCAGGAGGTAGACGGGAGAGACCAGCGAGAGGACACCTACGAGAAGCCCGATGAAGAGGCTGACGCGTGGCTGGTGCGTATCCTGATACGTGCCGAAGCTCAGGAGCAGGATGAGGAGCTGGAAGATAAGTGCCCCCGCCGAGAGGATGCCCATAGAGGGCGTCGTCGTGAAGAGCGCCACCATGAAGAGCACCAGCAGTGGCCGCTCCACACGCTCGATGAGCAGGAAGTATTCCCCGATATAAATAGCGAAGGCAGAGAAGCCCGCCAGTACCAAGAGCCCAGCCAGACGATAGGTCCATGCCGTCGCCACGGGAAGTAGCGGCGCGAGGACACCCGCCCCTTCGCTTACCTCACCCGTAGCAGGTGGGAGGAGGTACACAAGGAGGAAGGTGAGGAGCCATAGGGTGAACTCCAGCCAATTGGTACGCTGTCGCGAAGAGGTGAAGCGAGACATATCGAGGGGATAGCTGGTGGGAGGGCAGAGATACCCTCACGAGGAGAGGGAAAAGAAATGCCTACGAGAAGGGGCTACCCGTTAGTAGTCACCCTTCTCATAGGCATCTTTATCTGTGGGAGCTACGAAAGCTTGAGGAGGTCTTGACCGATATCACGACGAAGCGTCTTACCGGTGTACTGCACGCGATCAGCAAGCTTGTAGCAGCGCTCCAGCGCTTCGGCAAGGGTTGAGCCCAAGCAGCTGGCGGTGAGGACACGCCCACCCGAGGTAACAAGATGACCCGAGTCATCGCGCGAGGTACCGGCATGGAAGAGCAGCGAGTCGAAGGTCGGTGCGTGGGGATAACTGATGGAGATCCCCTTAGCATAGCTCTCGGGATAGCCCTCGGAGACGAGGACGACGGTAGCAGCATACTGAGAGGACTCCTCGAGATGGTAGTCGCCGAAATGGCCACGAGCCATACGCTCCAGGAGATCGACGAAGTCGGAGTCAATACGCAGCATCACCGACTCAGTCTCGGGGTCGCCCATACGGCAGTTGTACTCGATGACGTAGGGGTCGCCACCTACGTTCATCAGCCCAGCGAAGATGAAGCCACGGTAGTCGATCTCTTCGGCACGCAGCCCTTCGATAGTGGGGCGGATGATACGCTCCTCGACACGCTGCATGAAGGCTTCGTCTGCAAAGACCACGGGAGAGACAGAGCCCATACCGCCGGTATTCAGCCCCGTATCGCCCTCGCCGATGCGCTTGTAGTCCTTAGCGACAGGGAGCACGCGCCAGTCACTACCGTCCGTAGCGATGAAGACCGAGCACTCGATACCATGGAGGTACTCCTCGATGACGACACGCGTGCTGGCAGATCCGAAGCGCCCCGAGAGGAGCCCACGAAGCTCACGCTCGGCCTCCTCGAGGCTCTCGCTGATGATGACGCCCTTACCAGCCGCCAGACCGTCAGCCTTCAGCACGTAGGGAGGCTGGAGGGTCTTGAGGTAGTCGATGGCCTCGCTAAGAGTAGACTTATCAAAGGTACGGTAAGCCGCTGTGGGGATACCGTAGCGCTGCATGAACGCCTTGCTGAAGTCCTTACTTCCCTCGAGCTGAGCACCCTTGGCATCGGGCCCCACAATAAGGAGGTCCGTCAGACCCGCTTCGCCATGCAGATAATCGACGATCCCCTCGACCAAGGGGACCTCGGGCCCTACGACGAGGAGCTCAATATGCTCCCGACGGATGAGGGCCGCGATGGCTGCGAAGTCCGTCACCCCGATACGCGGCATACACGTACCGTAGAGTGACATGCCTGGATTGCCCGGCGCGATGAAGAGCTGCGAGAGACGGGGACTGCGAGCGATGCGCCATGCCAGGGCATGCTCACGCCCCCCCGAGCCCAATAGAAGAATGTTCATACAACTGATAAGATAATAAGTAGGATGATGGCGAGTGGGCGACTACAAGTGATCCATGAAGTAGCGCGCCATCGTATAATTGAGGTGGACACGATCGACCCCGAGGACGTTGTGCTTATGTTCGGGGTAGATCATGTAGTCTGGATACGTCCCAGCCTTGACACAGGCATCGACGAAGAGCTGCGTGTGCTGCCAGACGACCGTGGGGTCAATAGTACCGTGGATGAGGAGCAGGCGACCCTTGAGGTTGCCCGCACGCAGGGAGAGGTTCGTCTCCTTGTAGCCCTCGGGGTTGTCCTGTGGGCTATCCATATAGCGCTCCCCGTACATGATCTCGTAGCGAGCCCAGTCGGTGACGGCACCACCAGCAGAGCCTACCTTGAAGACATCGGGATAGGTCAGCATGAGGTTCGTCGTCATGAAGCCACCATAGCTCCAGCCAGCGACCCCGATACGGTCAGCATCGACGTAGGGCAGGCTCTTGAGGAAGTCTACGCCCTTCATCTGGTCGGCCATCTCATTCTTCCCGAGGTGGCGGTGGATGACCTGCTCGAAGGCTGCCCCGCGGTGGGCTGAGCCTCGGCCGTCAACGGTGAAGATGACAAAGCCCTTGGTAGCCATATAGAGGTCCCAGCCGAGGCAGCCTGCGTGGAAGCGGTTCTGCACGAGCTGAGCGTGAGGGCCATTGTAGACGTAGACGATCGTGGGATACTTCTTCGCAGGGTCGAAGTTCGTAGGCTTGAGGAGGCGGTAGTGGAGGTCCGTCACGCCGTCCGCAGCCTTGATCGTACCGAAGGTGATCTCAGGATTGATGAAGCCAGCTTCGGGATCCTTCGACTGGTAGAGGGTAGCGATAGGCTTGCCCGTAGCGACCGAGAGGAGGCGGTTCTCCGTGGGGTTCTTCAGCGACTCGTACGTGTCGAGGAGATACTTCCCATCCGAAGAGAGCTGCCCGACGTGCCAGCCAGCCTGTGGGGTGAGGATACGCGTCTTGCGCCCGTCGATGCTGACCGAGGCGATGACACGGTCAATGGGCCTCAGCTGCGTCGAGCTGTAGACGATGGTCTTACCGCCATCTGCGAAGCCGAGGAAGTCAGTGATCTCCCACTCGCCACGGGTAATCTGCCCGAGGAGCTTCCCATCGACATTGTAGCGATAGAGGTGCGTGTAGCCGTCACGGCGCGTCTGCCAGACGAACTCCTTATCACGCCCAGGGATGAAGCGCATAGGCCACTGGGGCTCGATGTACTTGTCGTTGTGCTCCGAGAAGAGGGTCTTGATGTAGTCGCCCGTAGCAGGGTCGTAGGCCTTGAGGTCCATGTGATTCTGCTCACGGTTGACCTCGGCGATATAGACCGTCTTGCTATCGGGAGCCCAAGAGATATTCGTCAGGTACTTCTCCTTAGGCTCACCCGTCTTGATGTAGGTGGTCTGCCCCGAAGCCACGTCATAGATCCCGAGGGTCACGTGGTGGCTGGGCATACCAGCCATAGGGTAGTAGAGCTTCTCCTCGGTAGCCTTGCGCGTATTGGTGTGCACGAGGGGATAGGCGGAGACTATGCTCTGGTCCATGCGATAGAAGGCCAGGCGGCTCCCGTCGGGGCTCCAGAAGAGCCCACCATTGATCCCGAACTCATTCTGATGCACGCTCTGTCCGTAGACGAGAGTGGGCGTGCCATCGGTCGTCAGCTGCTTCGACGAGCCGTCGGGGAGGAGGAGGAAGAGGTTGTTGTCTCGTACAGCCACAGCGTGCTTAGCACGAGGAGCCAGAGCGAAGGCCTGCTCAGCACGGCCAGCGCGCTCGAAGGCTGCGAGCTGCTTTTTCGTCTGTGGATCGATGAGGTAATGCTTCTTGCCGAAGGGGATGAGGAGCCCCTCATCTACGACGGAGAAGGGCGTGAAGTACTTTGCCCCCGCGCCCTTTGTCGCCTCGCCGATGATCGCGAGGAACTCATCCTGACTCAGCAGGGTCTTCTCTGGGTGAGCGGCCGTCGGCGTGCCGATCATGAGGCGCGTGCTATCGATGTACACATAGTCGCTACCGAGCCAGCGAAGGGAGCGGAGTGAGGTACGACGGAGCGCCTTGGGCGAGCCGAGCGTATATTCTTCGAGGGTGGGGCTACGGTGCTGCTCCTGCGCGGGAAGCTCTGTCACCGCGAGGGTGGTGGTCGCCATAGCAAGTAAAGCTAACGTACGGATGTTCATCATTGCTTAGTTATAGTGTGAGTAGTAGTCGATCGTATCTACAAAGATAGTCAATGTCCCGGCTTCTCTGGGGCACTAAAGCTGATAGGAAGCGGAGCACTTACGGGTCTCCTCGACGCGGCATGCCACGAGTGTAATCCCCGTCCCTTCGAGCTGCTGAGGCCCGACGACGGAGACCAGGTGCATCGCGATCTGCTCGGCCGTAGGATTGAAGGGGACGACGCACAGATCCTCAGGTACCAGACGGCGCAGCTCGGGGAGCAGTGGGTCTTCACTCCAGAGCACCATCTTGTGGTCCCAGTTCTCCTCAAGCCACTGGCATAGACGCTCCTTGATCTCGGAGAAGTCAATGACACGCCCTACCCCATCGAGCTCGGGAGCCGTACAGACGAAGTGGATGCGATAGTTGTGCCCGTGCAGATGACGGCACTTGCTCTCGTGCCCGACGACACGGTGCCCCATACTGATATCGTGGTAGCGCTCTACTGTGATCATATCTATCCTATTAGCTAAACAAAGATACGGCATCTTGCCCATAGCCTAAAGGGCGAAGACCACCCAGAGGCAGGGCACCTTGACCCCTATAATGGCACACGGGCACGACATCTCCGAGGGAGATATCGTGCCCGTGGCTAATCAGTAGGTCGGACCTATTGCTTACTTAGCGATAGAGTCAACAACAGCCTTAGCTGCAGAGTCTACAGTAGCAGCAGCGCTGTCAACCGTAGAAACTACGCTTTCAACCATCGTAGCGCTGTCCTTAGCCGTAGAGTCCTGAGCGTTCTGCTCGTTGTTACCTGCACATGAAGCAAAAGCAGCTGCTACAGCTACAAATGCGAATGCGAAAAACTTCTTCATCTTTCTTTCTTACGTTAATTAGTTATTGATTTCGAATTCGTAATGAATAACACTGCAAATATACGGCAACAATCCGTTCCGGCAATAAGCCAAGACGTCTGAGCTACCGTGATCGCAGGGGATTTCTTCCGTCATCCACCCGCAGACAAGCGTCGCTGAGGGCCATTTCTTACGAGCACCCTCTTGTGCGCCTTCGCAGTATTATACAGACAAGGGGCTGTGAAGCACCCTCAGACCTGCGTGGAGTATAGCGGACTCGAACCGCTCACCTCGACACTGCCAGTGTCGCGCTCTAGCCAGATGAGCTAATACCCCATATATAAGTGTGACGAGATCCGCTTGATCTTCATCGTCGGTGCAAAGGTAGTAAATATTTTATTTCAAAGTATCTTTGCCCCAATAAGAGAGCGAAAAAAAATCTCGCACTCGCCACCTTCTTTCCCCACGACCATTCCGATGATCCTATATAATACGACCTTCGTCCTTGCCCCTCAGACTCAGCAAGCTTTCCTCACCTTCATGCGTGAGGTTTACCTCCCTGCACTCCATGCTGATAGCCTCGTACAGCACCCCCGCCTGCACAGCATCGTCCCCCACGAAGAGCATCCCGAGGCACTCTCCTATGCCCTGCACTTCTACGCCGAGGGCGAGGTGCACCTACAGGACATCCTCTCAAACACGGGGCTCCGCCTAGCCGATCTCCTCACCAAGCAGTTCGGCGAAGCGGTCTTAGGCTTCAGCACGATCATGCACGTGGTCGACTAATCATCTGCCACCGAGCTATACCATAATATAAGGAGCAGCTATGTCAGAGCGCATCATCATGGGCGTCGACCCCGGGACCATCGTCATGGGCTACGGCCTCATCGAGGTCCGTGGGCAGGAGGCACGTCTCTTGGCTCTCGGGGTCATCAGCCTCAGCAAGTACGAGGACCATTACCTCCGCCTCAAGCGCATCTTCGAGCGGGTGCAGGGCCTCATCGATGAATTCCACCCTGACGAGCTGGCTATCGAAGCCCCCTTCTTCGGGAAGAACGTCCAGAGTATGCTCAAGCTCGGCCGCGCCCAAGGTGTGGCGATGGCGGCAGCCCTCACGCGCGACATCCCCATCACCGAATACGTCCCCATGCGTATCAAGCAGGCCATCACCGGCAACGGCGCTGCCTCCAAGGAGCAAGTCGCAGGCATGGTACAGCGCTACCTGAAGATCCCGCAGGATCAGATGCCCCGCGAACTTGACGCCACCGACGGCCTCGCAGCCGCCCTCTGCCACCACTTCCTCACCTCCTCTCCCCTACGCTCCGCCTCAGCGGGCGCCACGAAGAACTGGGCAGACTTCGTCAAACAGAATCCCTCCCGCATCAAGGGGCTGAAGAAATAGCCACGCCCCCCAATCCTCCCCCCGAGAACACCACCAGCTCTGCGCCCAATCTACCCGCGCAAAGCATCACGCACAATCCCCTCATATACATACGCTTCATACCGCACTCTGAGAAGGGGGTGGTGCGACCAGTACTGGTCGATGAGCTGACCAGTACTGGTCACCTATAGTAAGCAGTACTGCTTCGCGCGCTGACCAATACTGGTTCGCCGCGTGACCAGTACTGGTCCGATCACCGACCAATATAGATTCACTCACCGACCAATATAGGTCCGACGAGAGACTAATACGGGTTACTTTTTCCCTCAGTGCAAAGACGTATATCCCCTTCACGTAGAGTGCCGAAAGCAAGGGGCATTTTGGCTCAGCAAATCACGAGCAAGAAGGGGGGACTCCGAGGAGCTCCCATCCCCTCACAATAGAAAAGCCCAACTCCATCCAATCGATGAAGCTGGGACACCCTTCGCTAAATATTTTAGTATTTTCCGGGCAAAACATCGCCCTATCTCGCTGATGCAAAGCGTAAAAAAGGATGGAGATACCCCATCCTTTTTACTATTAAACCCGCCTTTTAGTGGTTATCCGTGGGGACACGTGTAAAGGGAGATTAAAGTTTTTCGGCGACGCGAAATTGCTTGTTTTTGCGCAAGAAACTTCACACCTTTGTTATACCAATTCGAAGCAATCTTATCGTGCCTCAAATCTAACGGTCACCTCACCGGACCAGCGCCTGACAAATACACATGGATTGTACGGCCTCAGCTCTTCCTCCTTCCGAGCTGAGGCCGCTTTCTATCTATAACGTCCCGACACCGCACATAGTTCATCACTACGATCCATAGCAAAGCCCCGCACCATAACTGATCTATGGTGCGGGGCTTAGTCCTTAGTGGGTAGATAGAGGGGAGCGACTACAGATGCGCCTCATGCGAACGGGTGACGACAGGCCTCACATGCACGACGGAGCGCAGGTCACGCTCCTCGGTCAGCGGGCGCTGATCCTTTGACAGGTCAGGAGGCAATGCAGAGCCTGGGCGCAGGATACGTGTCAGATGGATGCGATACTCATTGCCACGCACCAGCCCATAGCGCCCATGCGCTGTCTTCTCGGGAGCTTCGCTATCATCGAAGTGGCGGATGGGGATCGTATAGTAGCAGTAGCCACGATGGTGGAAGCTGATACCATGAGACTCGAAGGGTGCAGACAGCGAGCCCTCCGTCAGCGCAGCCTCTTGGACAGCCTGCTGGAGACGTGCATTATCCGCCTTCCCCGTCTTGATGATTTGGCGTAGCTCATGCTCAGCATAGTACAAGCCATCGAAGCTGAACCAGCCTTCATCGCCCTGCAGGCTAAGCCCCACAGGGATATAGGGGAAGCGCAGGATGACCGTGGGGACACCACCAACGAGGTAGGCCGTAGGAGGCACGGTCGTCTCGCGGATGTAATAAGGCTGGCTCTTACGTGCCGCATCAAAGGCAGCTTCATTCGCGAGGAAGGCAGCACGTGGGAGCACCACCGATGTCTTCCCGAGGATCATGTCCTGAGTGTAGTGAGCGAGGTACTCGCCGAAGTTCGTCGGGGCTGCGGTCGACCACTTCTCATAGAGGTAGCTCGAGGGATAGCGGTCTGCAGCAGCCGAGCCATCGCCCGCCGTCTCCTTGGCGCCCGAGCGCAGAAGTCCAAGCGGACGGAGTGGTGCCGTATAGCGCGTGACACCCGTCACCAGATAGTCTGCAGGAGCACTCCCCCGTGTGACACCCGAGGGGAGCTCGGGTTCACCATAGACGAAGACGCGTGCGAGAGCTGGCTCCAGAGCAACCTGCAGCTGAGGGGTCGAAGCTCCGAAGGCGGAGGCAGGCACCGAGATCGCCCCCTGCTCATTGAGCTGGGAGACGGTGAGCTTAGAGCTCGAAGCTGTAGAGAGTCCATCTACAAAGAGGGTCATGTAGCCCGAGACGGCACTCAGCGGACGGCCGATAGCTATCTGCTCCAGCAGCGGGCGGGTGGCATTCGCCACGACGACGAGCTTATAAGCCCCCTCGGGGAGCGAGAGATTGATGTCCTTCAGCTGGTCTGCCGAGGTAACCTTCACCTCACGAAGCTGGGTGGAGAGCTGAGTCGCCTCCGAATAGAAGGCAAAGTGAAGCGTGGAGATCTGGAGCATCGGATCCTCTTCGTCGAGTCCGCGCAGGGCGACGCTCCGTGGTGCACGCACCGAGAGGTGCAGGGTCGACGAACCTTCTTTAGGCTGGGGCTTAGGCAGAGGCAAGCCATTATCTCGGGCACTACAGCCTGCGAGAAGCAGAAGCGAGAGGGACAAGGAAAGGGCACGCCGCATAGGCGCACCAAGGGGTAATGTGTAGCTCATGATGGATGTGTTTTGGTGTGGTAGAAGGAGGGAAAGCAACAGCCCCCAAAGGACTCCCAGGAGGGAAGGCTTCGGGGGCTGGTGCGAAAGGGAGGGGCAGTCTCTTAGACGAGCTCGTGGATGATGAGACCTGAGCGGAGCTTAGGCTCGAACCACGTCGTCTTAGGAGGCATGATATTGCCCGAGTCAGCGATATCGATCAGCTGCTTCATAGAGACAGGGTAGAGTGCGAGAGCAAACTTCATCTCACCGCTATCGACGCGCTTCTTCAGCTCGCCAAGGCCACGGATACCGCCGACGAAGTCGATACGCTTGTCAGAGCGGAGGTCCTTGATGCCGAGGATCTCATCGAGGATGAGGTTAGAAGAGATCGTCACGTCAAGCACGCCGATGGGGTCGTTGTCATCGTACGTACCGGGCTTAGCCGTGAGTGAATACCAGTGATCCCCGAGGTAGAGGGAGAAGTTGTGCAGCCCCTTAGGCGTGTAGATCTCCGTACCCTTGTCCTCGACGACGAAGTTCTTCTCGAGCTTGTGGAGGAGTTCTTCCTTCGTCAGGCCATTGAGATCCTTGACTACACGGTTGTAGTCGATGATCGTCAGCTGGTCATCGGGGAAGCAGACAGCCATGAAGTAGTTGTACTCTTCGTTCCCCGTGTGGTTGGGGTTCTGCTTACGCTTCTCATCACCCACGAGGGCAGCAGCCGCAGAGCGGTGGTGGCCGTCAGCGATGTAGAGAGCGGGCATCTCGGCGAAGAGCTCCGTGATGCGCTGGATGTCGGCAGCATCATCGATGATCCAGAACTCGTGACCGAAGCCATCGAGAGGAGCGATGAAGCTGTAGACGGGCGTCTCCTTGGTGTACTTAGCGACGATCTTATTGATCTCATCCTTCGCGGGGTAGGCGAAGAAGACGGGCTCGATGTTAGCGTTGTTCACGCGGACATGCTTCATGCGGTCTTCTTCCTTATCGCGGCGGGTAAGCTCGTGCTTCTTGATGACACCGTTCATGTAGTCTTCTACAGCGGCGCAGACGACGAGACCATACTGCGTCTTGCCATTCATCGTCTGGGCATAGACATAGTAGTTCTCCTTAGCGTCCTGTATGAGCCAGCCCTTCTCACGGAAGAGGCGGAAGTTCTCAGCAGCCTTCTGGTAGACCTTCTCTTCGTGCTCATCGGTGCCCACGGGGAAGTCAATCTCGGGGCGGATGATGTGATAGAGAGACATCTCATTGCCTTCAGCCTCAGCACGGGCTTCTTCGCTGTTGAGTACGTCGTATGGACGAGAAGCTACACGCTCTACAAGGTCCTGTGGAGGACGGATACCACGGAAAGGTTTGATGATAGCCATGGAGGTAAGTCTTATCTAAGGTGGGAAGATATTGACGTAAGGTAGTCGGACTACTTATTCAGGCGGAAGCGTTCGTTGCCTTCCTTGATGAAGCCGACGATCTGACGAGCAGCAGCCAGACCAGCGTTGGTGTTGGCTTCAGACGTCTGAGCACCCATCTTCTTGGGGGTCGAGAAGTAACGGTCGCCAGCAGCAGCTTCGAATTCTTCGTGAGCGCCTGGACGGATATCAGCGAAGTAGCGGAGGTCTTCGCGTTCCTTGAGGAGGGCGATGAGCTCGGGTTCGTTGATGACTTCCTTACGAGCGGTATTCACGAGGATACCCTTCTTAGGCATGAGGCTCACGAGTTCGCGGCCGATAGAGCCCTTAGTCTCAGGTGTAGCGGGGATGTGGAGGGAGACGATGTCGCAGGTAGAGAAGAGCTCCTTCTGGCTGGCGACAGCGTGTACACCTTCCTTCTCGATGACTTCGGCAGGCGTGAAGGGGTCGTAAGCATAGATATCCATGCCGAAGCCCTTAGCGATGCGAGCTACGTTGCGGCCCGTATTACCGTAAGCGAGGAGGCCAAGCTTCTTATCCTTGAGCTCAGTACCAGAGGTGCCGTTGAAGCGGTTACGTACGCCGAAGAGGAGCATAGCGAAGACGAGCTCAGCTACAGCGTTAGCGTTCTGTCCAGGAGTGTTCATCACGCATACGCCGTGAGCGGTAGCGGACTCGAGGTCTACGTTGTCATAGCCGGCACCAGCGCGGACGACGATCTTGAGCTGCTTAGCAGCGTCGAAGACCTCGGCATCTATGATGTCGCTACGGATGATGATTGCTTCGACGTCGGCGACAGCTGCGAGGAGCTCGGCCTTAGTCGTGTACTTTTCGAGGAGGACTACTTCGAAGCCAGCTTCGGTGAGGATTTGCTTGATACCAGCTACTGCGGGAGCAGCGAAGGGTTTTTCGGTGGCAATAAGAACCTTTGACATGATGTATAGATGTGTATTTGAAGCGTGTGAGATGGGATAGAGATAAGCGACGGCACAGACCACTCTTCGCCCACAGCGATGAGGGTCGGGGTGGTCTGTGCCGTTACGTTTATCTTCTTAAAGCGAGAGGGAAGCTTAGTGCTTACGTTCGAATTCCTTCATCAGGTCGATGAAGAACTGGACGCTGCTCTTAGGCAGAGCGTTGTAGAGAGAAGCACGGAAGCCACCTACAGAGCGGTGACCCTTGAAGCTGTATGCACCGCGAGAGACAGCGAAGTCGTAGAATTCGGATTCGAGCTCCTTGTACTCGTCGTTGAGGACGAAGCATACGTTCATGATCGAGCGGTCTTCGGTATTGACGGTACCACGGAAGAGGCGGTTGCGGTCGATTTCATCGTAGAGCATACCAGCCTTTTCGAGGTTCATTTGCTCGAGGACCTTGACACCACCGAGTTCCTTGTACCACTTCATCGTCTGCAGAGCTACGTAGACGGGGAAGACAGGAGGCGTGTTGTACATAGAGTCCTTGAAGTGCGTGTCGTACTTCAGCATCGTGGGGATGATGCGGTTGTCTTCGATGTGACCGACAGCATCACGGCGTACGATGACGAAGGTAACACCAGCAGGAGCGATGTTCTTCTGAGCACCACCATAGATGAGGTCGTACTTAGATACATCGACAGGGCGGGTGAAGATGTCAGAAGACATGTCCCCTACGAGACGGACCTTTACATCGGGATCGTAGCGGAGCTCCGTACCATAGACCGTGTTGTTGGTCGTGATGTGGAGGTAGTCCACGTCATCGGGTACTTCGTTCTTTTCCCATGGCTTGGGGTACCAGATGTAGTTGTCATCCTTAGAGGAGAAGGTGATGACCTCACCGAAGGCCTTAGCTTCCTTAGCAGCCTTGTTTGCCCACGTACCTGAATCGACGTAGGCAGCCTTCTTCTTGAGGAGGTTCATAGGAACCTGTGCAAACTGCAGGCTGGCACCACCACCGAGGAAGAGCACTTCGTACCCCTCGGGTACATCGAGCAGTTCCTTCATGAGGTTACGTGCTTCCTCCATCGTTGCAGAGAATTCCTTAGCACGGTGAGAAACTTCGAGGATAGAGAGGCCAGTGCCCTGGTAGTTAAGGACTGCACCAGCAGCATCTCTGATTACGCTCTCGTCGAGGATCGATGGCCCAGCCGAGAAATTGTGCTTCTTCATAAGAGCAGATATTTGTGGATGAATATTTATAGGAGCGTCGATATGCGAGCAGCTGGCGACCTGCACGCTGCGACACGCTGCGATCATCGCCTCTGCTCGTAGCAAAGTTATCAATAAAAAGATGAATAGCAAGCCCTTCGCTTAGCTTTTATTTACCCCCTCGGAAGCACCACAGATAAAGCATTAGAAGATAGCTTAATAAAATACTTAATGATACGCACTCGCACCCTCCTTCCCCGCCACTTCGGTGTGTGATATTGACAGAATAAGCGCTACCCTATCCCCATATCGCACCTACAAATCAAGACAAACGACAGAGAACACCCACCTCTCGGCGGCTCACTTTCGCACGAAGCGAAGTCGGCTGATCGCATCAACCGCCCCCTTCTTCGCGCCCTTAGTTCGGTCCTTCGAGCCACTTAAGACTGTTGCCGCGAGTCCTGCCCTCTATTTATTGTACTAAGGCATCGCACGCCCAGCCCCCCGATATACCTCTCCTAAGTGATACACAAGCCCCTTTGCCTTATCGCGCATATTCCTCTTATCCAGCGGAGGGAAAAGTGCTGTTCCCGTGAAGGAAAAAGCGCCTTCACGCAGTGGTTTTCCTCTGTCTATGTACGTAGTCTTAAAGACCAGGCGCGTAAATCCAACTATCCACGTACGTAGATTTATCGTCCTCGCACGTAGCCCAAACTTATCTGCCACGCGTCCACAACTTTTATCCCTACGCGGAGCAACAAACTAATATAGGTCACTTCACAAAGCTATATAGCTTCGCACCGAAAGCTATATAGGAATCCAAGCAAAGCTATATAGGAATCAGTCCAAAGCTATATAGCTTTCTTCGCCATCCTACATAGCTCTACCCTCGCACCCGACAGGCATAAATAAAAGCACCCAGCAGATAGACTGCATCGTGTCTATCTGCTGGGTGCTTCTTAGCCCTCCTATGGATATGCGAGGCGAAGGGCTTAGCCTAAGACGAACGTCCAGTCACGATCGGTCGACTCCTCGGGCGCGAAGACGAAGCCCTCGGGAGTGAGCATACGCAGGGCTTCCTCATCCTCGAGGCGCTGACGAATGACTTCACCCGCCATCGCCCCACGCGCCATCTTCGTGTAGACGACTATTTGTTTGAGGCGACCCGTAGGCTGGCGCACGAGGAAATTCGGTGTGATGACGCGTACAGCACGCTCGACCTCCGCCCAGTGGAAGAGCCCACGCATCTCGTCACTCGCCAGGAAGAGGAGCGTACCGCCAGCACGCTTCACCGCCTCGATAAGGTAGGGCGTCAGACGGTCACGCCAGTAGTCGAAGAGCCGCCCATCGAAGAGATCGGGGAGCTGTACCGCACCCTCCATACGGTCGTAGCGAATAGCTGTCTCGGGCGAGAGCAGCCCGTAGACGAAGGAGGTAATGCGCAGATGCTCGGCCGCATAAGCCCAGTCCTCTGCTGTGAACGTAGAGGGCGAGAGCTTACGGAAGACCATCCCCGTGTAGCTCAGCGCTGCGGGCATCTCAGTGACCTCGGGATCGAAGAAGGTGCGCAGACGGGCATAGACCTCGTCACGGAGCTTGGGGCTGAGCTGGAGCATCGAGGCAAGCTCCTCACGACTGAGGCGAAGGACAGAGGCCATGATCGTGCGCGCCTCCTCGAGGAAGCGGGGCGAGGTCATCGTGAGATCACGAGGCACCTTGGCCTTTGTCGCGAAGGTCTTGGCAGGGGAGATAAGTAGGAACATACGCAGGACAAGCGGAGGGATAGTAAGAGAGAATGATATGAGGTGCTACCTCGGCACACAGGCACGTAGCACCTCACGCTTCCCTGGAGGCCCAGGGAGACGCTCGACGAGGAAGCCCGCACGCTGGAGACGACGGCGCACCTCGCCCTTGGCGCAGTAGGTCGTGAGTACGGCTTCGGGGAGGGCGACAGCGAAGAGGCGAGCGAAGAGCTCCTCCGCCCATAGCTCGGGCTGACTCTCGGGGGAGAAGGCATCGTAATAGATGACCGACAGCCCCTCGGGGAAGGTGCATTCGGTGAGGTCGCTGTGGAGCTTCTCGATGGTGAAGAAGGGACTAAGCGCCACCGCCTCGCCCCACGGAGCGGTATGGAGTGCGCCGAGAGCTTCAGCCGGATCCAGTGGACCCGTCACGCCCTCATAGTGGAGCGCTTCGTAGACCTCGGGGCCGACGGGATATTTCTCGATGGAATAGTAATGTACGGGCCTGCGCTCCGCCTCAGCCCGCTGCCAAGTGAGGAGCGCATTGAGTCCCGTGCCGAAGCCGACCTCGAAGAGTCTGAGGGGCTCCGTCGCACCTCGCTCCGCACGGAGACGCTCCTCGAGTGCCATACTTATATATATATGTAGGCTCTCCTGCACGGCGCCATGCGTCGAGTGATAGTGTTCGCCAAAGGTCGGGGCAAAGAGCGTGAGGCTCCCGTCCTCGGTCGTCTCGACAAGGGGCGTAGCGTCGTGGCTCATCGGCTGAGTGTGGGGAGCAAAGGTGCAGCGAGCTGCCAGAGGGCGATACCTGCTGCGACGCTGACATTCAGGGAGTGCTTCGTGCCGTGCTGGGGGATCTCCAGCGAGGTCGTGACCTCGGCCATCACCTCATCACGCACTCCACGTACCTCGTTGCCTAAGACCAGAGCATAGCGCACCCCAGGCTGAGGGACGAAGGTCTCCAGCGACACGCTGTCGTGAGCCTGCTCCAGCGCCAGGACTTCGTAGCCCGCAGCACGAAGCTCACGCACAGCCTCGACGCTGTCGGCAGCATAGCGCCACTCGACCGAATCCTCAGCACCAAGGGCAGTCTTGTGAATATCGGGATGGGGAGGACGAGCCGTGATCCCGCAGAGGACGAGGCCCTCCAGACGGAAGGCATCAGCGGTACGGAAGACCGACCCGACATTATTCATGCTCCGCACATCATCGAGGACGACGACGATGGGGAGCTTCGTTTCACGACGGAAGGCCTCTGTCGTGAGGCGCTCCATCTCCGTGATCTTTAGCTTCTTCATTGCCTGCAAAAGTAGTGAACTCCCACGTATCCCCTACTTCTATCTCCTGATTATGGCCGACTACTTGAGCGTGATCTCATAGCCTTCAGCGAGCTTCTGCAAGGACGTAGCAGGCGAGATATTCATCAGAGAGCGGCTGCACCTATCATAGTAGAAGCGAGCTCGCCCACTCTGAGAGCCATCTGGCGAAGGATAAACAACCAAGAGCCCAGAGAGCTCATGGGGAGAAGTGTCGTCATCCCGATTGGGCCACGAGAAGGTCACGCACACGGAGAGCATCTTCTCACGAGGGTCATAAGCGATCGACTCCTCCTCCAGAGTACATAACTCTTCAGAGCTATTGTGTAAAGAGATGAGCTTCGCCAGCTCTTTACTCATCTTCTGAGCACTACGATGCGCCAGCTCCACTCTCCCCTTCGTCGCCTTTGGCGTAGGTCTATGAGGCATCACGACACGCCGAGACGCCAACAGCTCGAGCCACCTATCGAGGCGATCCCTTACGGCCTTCTGATGACGATAATCCGTCTTGAGAATTTCCTTGATTACGGGTAGTAGATTTCCCTTCGGGAGAAGCGTCAGATACTCCTTGAGGACGCGCCAAGTATGCTCACTCCGGAAGCGATCAAGGTTATCATCACTCCTAAATATGAATAGCGTGGAGCCATTGTTGTAGAGATCAAGCACCCCGCTGACACCAAGCCACTCGTCCCCACGCTTGAAGTACGAGCCAGCAAGATAGCGGCTATCTGGATACGCCTGGATATAGCGCTCGAGTCCGGCGATATAGCTTGCCTCTGTCGGATACGACTTGCTCGGAGAAATTCTCAGAGCATAAGGGCCATCCATCACCCAATCCACCCGCTCCAATTCGATGAAGTCAGAGAGTTCCTTCGAGATATAGGGATAGAAGGCCTTGTAGAGCTGCTCGGAGGCATATACCTGCACCTCATGCTCCTTCACTTCTGGGGCGATACATTCATAGGCAAGCCCCACGTCCGCATACGGGATACGCTTCTGGGCGAGCTGATGCTCCTCTTCGGAGACCTGCCTACCCTCATACAGCTCCTCTTCGATCGCAGTGGCTATCTTACTCAGGCTATAGCGACACGCGGTGATCCCCTTATGCATCTCATAGACGAGCCGATCCGCCAGCACAGGCGATGCTCCCTTGACACGACGGAGGGTATTCTCCTGGAGGGTCTTGACCTCTACAAGTAGCTCGTCACGCTCTCGTCCAAGAGAATCGAGGGTATGCGTTCGCTCACGCTCGGCCTCTGCTCCCCAGCAAAGAGCCAAGAGCATTACGGCCACTAACCAATACTTTCTCATTGTCTTATCCGCTTCGTTCATATCGCATACTGTCAGCGCGGGGCGAAGCATCGGATCAAAGATACAAACACTCACCCATCCCCCCTACCCCGATACGACGAAGCACCATACAGCCGGGAGGGCGTGTATGGTGCTTCATCATAGTCTTGTGGGAGGGGAAGGGCGGGCTTATTCCAGGCCGTCGCAGGAGAGATGCATCAGGGAGCGGCTGCACTTATCATAGTAGAAGCGAGCTCGCCCACTCTGAGAGCCATCTGGCGAAGGATAGACAACCAAGAGTCCAGAGAGCTTATGGGGAGAAGTGTCGTCATCCCGATTGGGCCACGAGAAGGTCACGCGCACCGAGAGCATCTTCTCACGAGGGTCATAAGCGAGCGACTTCTCCTCCAGGGTAAATGGCTCTTCAGAGCACCCCTGGGGAGAAATAAGCTTAGTCAGCTCTTCGTAGATCCTTTGGGCGGTACGACGCACCAGCTCTTCTTGGGGCTTCGTCACCTCTGGAGCTACACTACGCGGCATCGCGACGCGACGTGACTCCAATAACTCAGCCCAGGGCCCGGTGAGCGAAGCGAGACGCTCATTGACCTCCTTATAAGGGTGACCTATCTTGCGGATCTCCTTGATGACTGGGACCAGATTTCCCGCAGGCATTAGCTTCAGATACTCCTCCATAGCCCGCCAAGTGTACTCCCCGACAGGACGATCAAAGTTTTCACCCATCCCAAAGAAAAAGAGTTGCGAACCGTAATTGTAGCGATCGACAATCCCCTCGGTGACGCCGCCCTCAGCTCCACCACGGCTGAAGTCCTCAGTAAGCAGATAGCGGCTCTTGGGATAAGTCTGGATATAGCGCTCCAGTCCGACGATATAGCTCGCCTCTGTGGGATATAGCTTACTCGGGATAATCCCCGACACATAGGTATCTCTGATATTCCAAGCTACCCGTGCCAAGCCGATAAAGTCAATTAATTCTTTAGAGATATAGGGATAGAAGGGCTCGTAGAAGGTCTCTGACACATACACTCTCACCTGATGAGGGCTGGCCTGGCTCGAAGCACAGTCGTAGATAAGCCCAAGCGCTTCGTATGGCTTACGCAATTGATCCAAACGATGTGCCTTCTCAGAGACCTTTCGGTCGCCATAGATGAAGTGTTCGATAGATGTCGCTGGATACCACAGATCATAAGCGCGACCCTCCACTACATAAAACATCTCATAGACCAGCCGATCCGCCAGCGCAGGAGACGCCTCCTTGATACGACGGAGGGTATTCTCCCGCAGTGTCTTGATCTCCGAAAAGAGGTGATCACGCTCTCGCTCGACTGAAGACCGACTTGGGACTCTGTCACGCTCGGCCTCTGCTCCCCAGCAAAGAGCCAAGAGCATCACGGCCACTAACCAATACTTTTTCATTGTCTTATCCGCTTCGTTCATATCGCATACTGTCAGTGCGGGGCGAAGCATCGAGTCAAAGATACAAACACTCACCCATCCCCCCTACCCCGATACGACGAAGCCCCCTGCTACTCGGTCGGTAGCAGGGGGCTTCGTTCGATATAATTACGTAGGGCAGGCTTATTCGTCCAGCTCTTCGGCTCCACTCTTGAGTTCGCGGACGAAGGCAGGATCCGTCATCAGCGGAGCCAGTGCCGCCTCAGCCTCCGCCTTGTAGACGAGGAAGCTCTGGAGCTTCACAGCGCGTAGGAGGGCAGCCTTCGCCTCTTCGTGGCGTGAGAGGCGGGTGAGACAGATCGCCTTGAGGTACTCGACCTTGCCGTTGGCACCGAGCTGATTGAGCACCATCAGGGCACGCTCATCCTCCTCCATACCGGCCAGCGCCAGAGCGCCATTGTAGTCGGGATACTTACGGAGGTACTCGAGGGCACCACGGTAGTCACGGGCAGCCATACGCTCCAGACCGAGCTTGTACTCGGCAGCCGCCTCGGGCTTCTCGTTGAGGCGATCGATGAGGGTAGCATCGACGAGGTCATTGATCCCCGAGATGACGAAGGTCAGGGTATCGACACCACGCTGCATCCACGTGCTCTGGTCGATAGCCGAGATACGCGAGTCGACGATGACCTTCATACGCTTCTTCATCTGTGGGGTCACCTCGAGGTCACGGCTATAGAGATAGACGAAGTCCTTGTCAGGGATGACGCCAGCTTCATACTGCGTCTCCTCGATGAGGGGGAAGTGGACGATGTGGCGACGGTAGGTATCGGCGTTCGTGCGACGGCTCTCGTTGTGAGCGATAGCACGGAAGTTGTACGTATGCTGGGCTACCTCGAGGGAGTCCTTCTCGGTGAAGGACTTATTCTCGATGGAGTCCATCGTCCAGCCACGCTCGAAGAGCATACGGAACTTCCCAGGGACGTTCGTGCTGTCGAGCTGGCGCTCGCCACGCGCCAGATAGGCGGCACGGCGCTCGGGACTATAGAGCATATCGAAGCCCTTACGCTGGCCGACGCTGTCGCGACCTGAGAGTTCGTCACGGTAGGCCGCCCCGAGCATATCGAGGGCCTTCGCGTGGTACTTGGTGTCATAAGCCCCTGCACGAGCGGCATTCGCATTGAGGTAGCGCTCCTCCATGATACGGCGCCAGCGCTCATAAGCCAGCTGCAGGGAGAACTGACGGCGGTAAGCCGAATAGTAGTCCTGCTGCAGACGTCCCATGAATGAGCGATGGGCCTTGCGATCGAAGAAGACGCTATCGTACTTCGAGGGATCGACGATGCTCTCTTGGAAGGCCTGCAGAGCCTTCTGCTCCTTGTCCTGAGCCGCCTTAAATTCACGGCCCTTCAGCACGACAGGGGGCAGCGTCATCGTCGTGTCCTCGGTGAGGAGGCGTGGGGTGAGGACGACCTGATAGCGCTCGTCCATCAGCGCACGGGGCACGGTGACGAGGAAGGTGAGGTTGATACGGCCCTTACGCAGGGTGGAGATCTTCACGCGGGGGCGCTCAGCGGTGACGGTCACGGCCTCGATGACCTGCGTCTTGATGCCGTCGTCCTTGGGCTTCTCATCGCCCTTGGTGGCACGGCGTATCGTGTCGGCCTTCTGCGAATAGGTGACAATCTCGGAGAGCATACCTGTGCGACCGGCCTTCTCCTCCTTGTCGGTAGGCAGGTAGGCATGGGGGCGTGCCGAGGTGAAGTAAACTTTCTTCGTCAGCGGCTGAGCACACGAGCCGAGGACGAGCCCCGCCAAGAGGACGGAGGCAAGCGTATATATTTTCGTTCGATTCATCTATCTGGAGATTGCGTTAGAAGACATAGGCCAGGCTCAGGCCGATACGTGAGGGCAGGACCATAACGCGGCTCTTATCTGCCGTACGCACCTGCTTAGCGCTGTAGCGCTCATCGTAGCGGGTCCATACACCAGCCAGACCGACCTCTGCCTCGAGGTTCCAGTGGGGCGCGAGCTCATAGCAGTAGCCGACAGAGCCCCCAGCACCGACGAGGAAGCCCTCAGAGTACGTCCTGGAGAGACTGCCCCCGCCAAAGCGGTAGACCATCCCGAGAGCATGCCCCGAGACGAAGAAGCCACGGTTGTAGACGCCCTTCGTCCAATAGCGCAGGGCTGGGCTAAAGGCCGCCATCTCGGCGTGCTCTACCGAGCCCCACTTCAGGCGCTCGCTGAAGCCGACACCTCTCGTATTGCTATAGATGGTGTTGATGAGACCCACAGGCATAGGGAGCTTGAAGAGGCCTGGGCGAGCCGAGAAGGAGAGCTGGAGCGAAGTGCGATCACCGAGCGCCACCGACGGCTCCACACTGATGGTCCCCGTAAGTAGAGCGGGGAGGTTGGCGCTCACGGCGAAGCGCTGTGCATGTAATCCCTCAGTCGCACCCACGAAGGCGAGGACGAGTAGGAGGGCTATTCGTCTGATCATTTGCTGAACGTTCTGATAAAATTTCATTGGGAGTGAGCTACGTCCAAGAGGATGGACAGCTCAGGAGTCATACCAAATTGGGTGCAAAGATACGCAATATCATTTTTTCACACATTCACACTTCATTCCGAATTATCACAGTTCCCTGTCACCACACTCAAAGAGGCGTGGAGTAAATGGGCGAATTTGGCACAAATCGAATGAGAAGAATGGGGGAAGAAGAGGCGCACCGAGCAGGTGCGAAGCACTATGCGGATGCGTCACCGCCCCATAGTGCTCTGACGCTGAACCCATAGAGTTCAGGGCACGAGCCAATAGATGAACGGACGACCGCCCCCGATTGGTACACTCCCCACCCCACACGGATTACCCCACACGAAGCAGACGAGCGAAAATAAAAAGCACTCGAGGCAAGCCACCCGCCAGCGCGAATAAATAAAATAGCTGGCGAATAAAAAGAGTGTGGGGCAGTATCCAAGCTCTTGGATACTGCCCCACACTTGGGGTAAGATTCGCCTATAAGGCTATGCTGTAGGCTATATCCAGCAGGAAGGGAGCATCACTAAGACGATGCGTCTTCTCCCAATAGGACTGTCCCGCATAATAGGAGTCTCCCGCATAGCTACGCTTAGAGCGGTAGAAGAGGAAACCAAATCCCAGACGCAGGGCGCTCTTCTCACTCAAAGGGAAACTCCAGCCGAAGGTCGGAGCCATCCCCAACGTGTAATGAGACTTCACATTACTCTCTCGAACAGCCTTGCTGGGGAAGAGCGTCCAGTCGTCAATCTGAGCTCCCAGACGAAGAGAAAGATACCCTCCTTTGTAAAAGAGTCGATCCCCTTCCTGTCGAGAGAAATAATAACGTGGAGCCAGCTCAAGCAGCGGAGTTAGGCCATCAAACTGGAAGGACTTCGATGAGCCTCCATAACCAAGACCGAGTCCGAAGGCGGCTCTTCCCCCAAGCTCAAGATGGTTGGTCAGTGCATAATCATAGCTCACGCCATTCATCCCCCCGAGTAATATCCCGAGGCGACCTCGTGAGACTTCTTGCCCCTGGAGGCTATTTCCCCAGACGAGCAGCATCAGACCAAAGAGTAGAGATCGTACATTCATAATTTTATCTTGTTTAAGTTATATCCAACCCTTCTGAGAGATAGAAGTTCCTACCTCTTCATTTGCTATTTATATAAGGTATAAGCCGCCACGCACGTAAGTAGGAGCCGATCCTGCGCCCACAAAGATATACAACTAATCCTATTAAAGTGGAGGGGGCAGCTTCCCGCCACCGAAGCCCGCACCCCTTCCCTCAAGCACCAGCCGAAAAGCACCGCCTAATGCAGAGCAACAACAAGCGATTATACAGCAAGATAGCCCCTCAAGAGGAGTTACTAAAAACCTCTCGCAAGGGGAGCTGAAACGAACCAGTACTGGTCACCGATCGGAGCAGTACTGGTCGCGCCTTCGACCAGTACTGGTTACTACCACTGACCAGTACTGGTCACATCGGCGACCAGTACTGGTTGATTTTCTCCTCCCGCATAGAATACCGCGAGTGCAGCTAATCCCGATGCAGTTATTCGCCCTTGAGCTCTGGTGAATTCCAACTGTGTATGATGCGTCAGCCCTGAGGTCGGGAGAGCGACCTATATTGGTCAGCGGGCGAACCTATATAGGTCGTCATCGTGACCTATATTGGTCGGTGCGTCAACCTATATAGGTTCGCCCGCTGACCAATATAGGTTCATACCCCCCCCTCTATATAGGCCCAAGAGTGGACTACCTATAAAGCCTACTCAGAAGCGAGGAGAAAAGCCTGTGAGAGGGAATAGGGCGGGATGCAGTACCTTTGCAGGAAAAGACAGAAGTAAGATATGAATCAACTCGATCTCTTCCTCGGGGCCGTCGTCCTGCTCTTCGCCCTCGGGGGACTCTTCGGTGGCGCTGTACGCCGCATCATCCAGATAGCTGCACTCATCATCGCCTTCCGCGAAGCGTGGCGCTTGGCCCCTTGGGTCGAGAGCGTGCTGGGCGGAGGTGACGGGCAGAGCATCGGGGGCTGGGGCTTCATCGTCCCCCTCATCGCCTTTGCCCTTATATATATCGGTATCCGCCTCGTGGGGAACTGGTTCAGCTCGCTCACCAAGGGCACGTTCCTCTCCGTCATCGACCGCATCGTCGGTCTCGTGCTGGGCCTTCTCGTCGGGGTCTACCTTATGGGCTACGCCTGCCTGCTCTTCGAGGGTATCTTCCCCACGGAGCAGTACAACGCCAGCAGCTCCACGCCCCCGACGACACGCCAGTCCTCCTACCTCTACCCCCGCCTCATGCAGTCGGTAGAGGACATTCGCCATGCTAAGTCCCTCCTCTTCGGAGGCGACGACAGCAAGACCACCGACACCGAGGCCCCCTCAGAAGCCACCCCCGCAAGCAAATGATAGACACCCTCGCCATCATCCATCGCTACTACCCTGAGGGTAGCGACATCGAGCGCGTACTGCGCCAGCACGCCGAGGACGTCACGGGCCTGGCCCTTGAGCTCGTCGATGCGCACCCCGAGATGGGGCTTGACCGCGAGTTCGTCGCTGAGGCGGCGATGCTCCACGACATCGGGATCTATCAGACGAATGCTCCCGAGATCTTCTGCACGGGCGAAGCTCCCTACATCCTACACGGCTACCTCGGAGCCGAGCTACTGCGCTCGCTGGGCCTGCCCCGTCACGCTTGGGTCGCTGAGCGCCACACGGGTAGCGGCCTCACTGCCGAGGAGATCGCCGCACGCGCCATCCCCCTCCCCCCAGGCATCTACACGCCGCAGTGCCCCGAGGAGGAGCTGATCTGCTACGCGGATAAGTTCTACTCCAAGACCAAGCTCGGGCAGCGCAAGGCGCTGGAGCGCGTACGTAGTGGATTCAGCAAGCACGGCGAGGCCGCTCTGGCACGCTTCGATGCCCTGCACCAGAAGTACGGCCTTTAGCCTCAGGCATCTCCCCATATTTTCCTATTTTTGTACTCAAGCAAAAACAATCTCTAATCAATCATTTTATATGGCTACTACAGCAGACTTCCGTAATGGTATGTGCCTCGACATCGACGGGCAGTACTACTTCATCGTCGAATTCCTCCACGTAAAGCCCGGTAAGGGTCCCGCTTTCGTTCGCTCCAAGCTCAAGAACGTCGCTACGGGTCGCGTGCTCGATAAGACATGGAATAGCGGGGTGAAGGTCGAAGAAGTACGCATCGAGCGTCGTCCCTATCAGTACCTCTACAAGGATGAGATGGGTCTGAACTTCATGCACCCTGAGACCTTCGAGCAGATCTCCATCCCCGAAGCTGTCATCGATGGCGTCCAGTTCCTCAAGGAAGGCGATATCGTCGAAGCAATGGTGCATGCAGCCTCCGAGACGGTGCTGACGTGCGAGCTCCCCGCTCACGTCGACCTGCGCGTCACCTACACCGAGCCCGGTCTCAAGGGTGACACCGCTACCAACACCCTCAAGCCCGCTACCGTCGAGACGGGTGCAGAGGTACGCGTACCCCTCTTCATCAACGAAGGCGAACTCATCACCATCGACACGCGTGATGGCTCGTACGTAGGTCGTGTGAAGGAAGCCTAAGCGCCCCCCTTCGCCCTTGCGGCAATAAAGATCCCGCCCCGACTTCTCCCATCAAGAGAAGTCGGGGCGGGATCTTTTGTATCCTTATATATGCTGGCGCCTTAGTCGAGGAGCGAGGTGAGGTGCTCTGCGTAGGCGTCCCAGTCGGTGATCGTGTGGCGTGCTACCCCACTCTCGATAGCGGCGTGAGCCACAGCCATAGAGACCTCGACGATGAGACGGCGGTCGACGGGCTTCGGGATGAAGTAGTCAGGGCCGAAGGTGAGGCCCGTCGTCCCGTAGGCTTCGTTCACATAGTCGGGCACGGGCTGCTTAGCCAGCGCAGCGATAGCGCGCGTAGCGGCCAGCTCCATAGCGCCGTTGATAGCCGTAGCGTGTGTGTCGAGTGCCCCACGGAAGATATAGGGGAAGGCCAGCACATTGTTGATCTGATTGGGGTAGTCGGTGCGCCCCGTGCTCATCAGCACCTCGGGGTTAGCAGCCTTCGCCTCCTCGTAGGAGATCTCAGGCGTGGGGTTAGCCAGCGCGAAGATGATAGGGCGTGCAGCCATCGAGCGTACCATTTCCTGCGAGACCATACCGCCCTTGGAGAGCCCGACGAGTACGTCAGCCCCGCGCATCGCATCGGCGAGCGTATGGAGCTCGGTGCGTGTGGTGGCGAACTCACGCTTCATATCATTCAGGTCGGTGCGGTCGACCGTGATGACGCCCTTCGAGTCGGTCATCACGATGTTCTCGTGCTTGGCACCCAGATCGCAGTAGAGCTTAGCGCAAGCGATGGCAGCAGCACCAGCACCGCTGACGACGATACGCACGTCTTCGATGGGCTTGCCGACAAGCTCCAGCGCATTCAGCAGGCCTGCACCCGAGATGATAGCCGTACCGTGCTGGTCGTCGTGCATCACGGGGATAGAGAGCTCAGCCTTCAGACGGCGCTCGATCTCAAAGCACTCAGGCGCCTTGATATCCTCGAGGTTGATGGCGCCGAAGGTGGGGGCGATAGCCTTGACCGCAGCAATGAACGCCTCGGGCTCGGTAGCATCGACCTCGATATCGAAGGCGTCTACACCCGAATAAATCTTGAAGAGCAGCGCCTTACCCTCCATGACGGGCTTGCTGGCATCGGCACCGATATTGCCCAGTCCAAGGACGGCAGTCCCGTTGGAGATGACGCCGACGAGGTTACCCTTCGCCGTGTAGCGGTAGGCAGCGCTGGGGTCTTCGGCGATAGCCAAGCAAGGCTCAGCTACCCCAGGGGAGTAAGCCAGAGAGAGGTCATAGGCCGAGCTGTGCGGCTTGGTAGGGACGATAGCGATCTTGCCGGGGCGTCCCTCTTCGTGGTAGCGCAGCGCGGCTTCTTTCGTAATCTCGGTGGGCATATATTCGGATGGATAAGAATTATTAGACTTGTGAAACTACAACAAGCTAAGTGGGAGAATGTTCCGCATTCATTAGCTCGACAAAGATACAGATAGAAAATCACGCAGACCATTGGTGACAAGCGACGAGAGAGCTGACAATCCCCCGCCACTCGCCCCAGGCACTTGACAAGAGGAGCGCGCCAAATGCAAGAAGCCCTACCTGAGAGGTGATGACCTCATCAGGTAGGGCTTCTGTTTATGCGCTTAAGTAGTTACGCTGGAGAGCGCCTTACTTTACCTTAGCGACGATAGCCTTGAAGGCTTCGGGATGGTTGACAGCGAGGTCAGCGAGGACCTTGCGGTTGATCTCGATACCCTGAGCGTGGAGAGCACCCATCAGGCGAGAGTAAGAGAGACCCTCGAGACGAGCAGCAGCGTTGATACGCTGGATCCACAGAGCACGGAAGTTACGCTTCTTGTTCTTACGATCGCGGAAGGCGTAGGTCAGACCCTTTTCCCAAGTGTTCTTGGCTACGGTCCAGACGTTCTTGCGAGCACCATAGTACCCACGCGTGAGCTTAAGGATGCGCTTGCGCTTAGCGCGAGAAGCTACATGATTGACTGATCTTGGCATGATGTTTCTTCTTTGTGATTGGTAGCGATCTGCCTCTCTCCCGAGAGAGCGGAGAGCAGATACTTGATTGGCTTACCTCTCTGTTACTGAAATAATCGTTGTGCTAACTTGCCGTTTAGCGGAGGCGGAGAAGTTCCTTGACTTCGCGTACGTCTACCTTGTCCACAGTGGTGAAGTAGGTGAGGTTACGCTTCTGCTTCTTCGTCTTCTTCGTGAGGATGTGACTCTTGAAGGCATGTTTGCGCTTGATCTTACCAGAGCCAGTGAGCGCAAAACGCTTCTTAGCACTGGAGTTTGTCTTCAGCTTAGGCATTTTCTTTCTTGTTTATATAAGTTATTTCATTGACCCAGCTCCACTGACGCAGCCTATGCGCGAGGTGCTGGGATGGGGGATACGTTGATTAGTCTTCGTCGGAGGCGTCTGCAGCCTCTTCCTTAGCGCCCTTCTTAGGGGCGGGGGTAGCGGCCTTCTTAGGGGCGAGCATAATGGTCATACGCTTCCCTTCGAGGACGGGCATACTCTCTACGCGGCCGTAGTCCTCGAGGTCATTAGCGAAGCGCAGGAGGAGCACTTCACCCTGATCCTTAAAGAGGATGGATCGACCACGGAAGAAGACGTAAGCCTTGACCTTCGAGCCTTCGCTGAGGAAGCCCTTAGCGTGCTTGAGCTTGAAGTTGTAGTCGTGGTCATCGGTCTGAGGTCCGAAGCGGATCTCCTTGACGACGACCTTGACGCTCTTAGCCTTCTGTTCCTTCTGCTTCTTCTTAAGCTGGAAGATGAACTTCTGGTAGTCGACGACGCGACATACTGGAGGATTGACATTGGGAGAGATCTCCACGAGGTCAAGCTCTTGGTCGTTAGCGATACGGAGAGCTTGCTGTATCGTATATACTCCCTGCTCTACATTGTCCCCGACGAGGCGCACTTCCTTTACGCGGATAGCCTCGTTGATGCGGTACTGGAACTTTTGTTTGTTGTCTACTGCCATTCAGTATGTGTTGATTGTATGCTTAGCGAGTGAGGTGGACTACTTAGCTTCGGCCTGCCAGGCGTTGAGCTGACGGTGTACCTCCTCGGCAATTTGCTCGGCAAAGGTAGCAATTTTCACTGAACCCTTATCACCCTCACCTTGCACGCGTACAGATACTTCGCCTTCCTGGGCTTCCTTCTCCCCGACGATAAGCATGTAGGGGATACGCTTGAGCTCATTGTCACGGATCTTACGGCCGATCTTCTCGTTGCGATCGTCGACCTGCGTACGGATATCCTGAGCGTTGAGCGTGGCGGCTACCTCGTGAGCGTAGTCGTTGAACTTCTCACTGATAGGCAGCACGACGACCTGGTCAGGCGTGAGCCAGAGGGGAAAGTGCCCTGCGGTGTGCTCGATGAGGACAGCGACGAAGCGCTCCATAGAGCCGAAGGGTGCACGGTGGATCATCACTGGGCGGTGCTTCTTGTTGTCAGCACCCGTGTACTCAAGGTCGAAGCGCTCAGGCAGGTTGTAGTCTACCTGGATCGTACCGAGCTGCCAGCGGCGGCCGAGGGCATCCTTGACCATGAAGTCCAGCTTAGGCCCGTAGAAGGCGGCTTCGCCGTACTCGATCTTAGCGGGAAGGCCCTTCTCAGCACAAGCCTCGATGATAGCCTGCTCGGCGCGCTCCCAGTTCTCTTCGCTACCGATGTACTTCTCGCGGTTCACCTGATCGCGCAGGGAGATCTGAGCCTCGAAGTTCTCGAAGTTCAGCGCCTTGAAGATGATGAAGATGATATCCATCACCTTGCAGAATTCTTCCTTGATCTGGTCGGGGCGGCAGAAGAGGTGCGCGTCGTCCTGCGTGAAGCCACGTACACGTGTCAGCCCGTGGAGCTCACCGCTCTGCTCGTAGCGATAGACCGTACCGAACTCAGCCAGACGCTGGGGCAGGTCACGATAGGAGTGAGGGCCGAGAGCCTTGAAGATCTCACAGTGGTGAGGGCAGTTCATAGGCTTGAGCATGAACTCTTCACCCTCCTGAGGCGTAGTGATGGGGCGGAAGGAGTCCGCACCGTACTTAGCCCAGTGACCGGAGGTGACGTAGAGCTGCTTCGAGCCGATATGTGGGGAGATGACCTGCTGATAGCCGAACTGCTTCTGGATCTGCTTGAGGAAGTCCTCCAGACGCAGACGGAGCTGCGTACCGCGAGGCAGCCACAGGGGCAGCCCTGAGCCGACGTTCTGCGAGAAGGAGAAGAGGCCGAGCTCCTTACCGATCTTACGGTGGTCGCGCTTCTTGGCTTCCTCCAGCAGCGTCAGATACTCATCAAGCATCTTCTTCTTGGGGAAGGTGATCCCGTAGAGACGCGTGAGCTGCTTGCGCTTCTCGTCACCGCGCCAGTAGGCACCAGCTACGCTCAGCAGCTTGATCGCCTTGATATAGCCCGTATTAGGCACGTGAGGGCCACGGCAGAGGTCCGTGAAGTCGCCCTGCGAATAAGTCGTGATCGACCCGTCGGGGAGGTCTGCGATGAGCTCCAGCTTGTACTCGTCACCCTTCTCTTCGAAGAACTTCGTCACCTCAGCCTTCGTGATGTCGCGGCGGATGATAGGCTCCTTGCGAGCAGCGAATTCCGCCATCTTAGCCTCTACGGCTGCGAGGTCGGCGTCGCGAAGCTGCACGCCTTCGCCCAGGTCAATATCGTAGTAGAAGCCATTCTCAATGGCAGGACCGATACCGAACTTCACACCAGGATAGAGCGCCTGAAGGGCCTCGGCCATAAGGTGCGCACTGGAGTGCCAGTAGGCGTACTTCCCCTCGGGATCTTCCCACTTATAGAGCTTCAGCTCGGTGTCCTCCTTGAGGGGACGCATGAGGTCCCAGATCTGACCATTGACACCAGCGGCCAGCACATCCTGCTGCAGGCGGGGGCTGATGCTACCAGCTATATCCCACGAGGTCGTACCCACAGGGTACTCACGCTGACTGCCGTCAGGGAACGTGACTTTTATCATTGAGCTCATTCTTATACAGATTGATTACTTAGTTTGTCGTGCAAAGGTACGATAAATACGATAAATACGATAAATAAAGGGACTTATCCACGAGGAGCGCAAGGCACATCGCCTGCGCCCTCCACACCCCACCGACAAAAAGAAAGCGGGTATCACTTCGAGAGAAGCAATACCCGCTTAGCTGGTGACCCCGGTGAGGCTCGAACTCACGACCCAGTGATTAAGAGTCACTTGCTCTACCAACTGAGCTACAGAGTCATTCCGATCTCGGCCGTTTTCCTCGCCTTGGTGAGCGACGGCTTTTGATTTCGGCTACAAAGGTAAGGCAAACTTTTTATTTGTGCAAATATCCTACCCCATACGCTTGCGACAAACAGCCTCATACGAGGGGACTCCCCCGCCTTAGGCTGAGCTAAGGCGGGGGGAGCACCGTGAGTGGAGCGGCTAAGCGCCGAAGGCGGAGGTTAGATACCTACATGGCCGCCCGAAGTACCGGGATCGCCTGCACCTGGAGTCCCCTCGGCAGGGTGGCCGCCTTCCTTGGGCAGCGCGCCCTTCCCCTTCTTCCCCTTGGCCTTCTTCTCCAGCGCGATGCGCTCCAGGGCGACGTCATCCAGACGGAAGAACTTAGGATTGGGGCGAAGTCGTACACGTGCCCTCGTGATATGCGTCATCGCATTGAACTCCTCTCCCTGGGCTACGGCCTTACTGCGGAGCGTGGGTGAGAGACTCCCCAGACGCCCGAACTCGACAGACTCTCCGCCTGCGACGAGACTGCGCGCCGTATCAGCCGCGAGGTTGAGGATAGAGGCGACCTCCATATAGTTGAAGGTCGTGTGCCCTGCCACCATATCGCAGAAGCGCATAAAGGATACGCGGCCTCGAGCGCGGGCGGTAGCGATGGTGACGGTCTTGCCGGCAAGTTTGCCGATCTTCATCTCGGCACTGCGAAGCGTGTAGCCGAGAGCTTGCTTTGTGGTTCCCATAATGGATACGAATAAAAGTGAATAAAACTTACTTGTGCCCTCCTATCTCTTGGAGGACACTGCAAAGGTAGAGCGCCCATCCCCGAGGGGGCGCCCATCTTTGTCCACTTTGGTTCACTTGCCGCTTTCACGGGATTACTTCGCCCACTATTCAGGGGCTTCACGGCTACTCCATACGAGTAAAAGCAGCGTGCGGGCGCACGAACCACTGGGATTCATACGCCCGCAGGCTCTATATATAGGTAGATAACCCTTAAAGTAAAGACTATCTTCTATCAAAACACTTTCTGCAATAATTGCAAGAGCTAAGCAGATTCAACAACGCACTACTTCTCAGAGCTTTGTCCTTCCGCGAGCTTAGCTATAATTTTTGTCTTAACCTTTACAACCTCATCCGTGAGATCCTTTTTTGCCTGCTCTGTGAGCTGACATGTATGAGCCACAGCATTTCGGAGACACCACAAAACGATGCATTCGCTAAACGACTTCTTTCCATATACCATAGGGAATAAATCCTTCAAATCTACGTAGTAGGGATCCGTCGTTTTTAGCCGAATCTCAGTAGGATATGCAACTCCGCTCAAGCTGCTAATTTCCTGATTCCTACGCTCAACTGCTTTATCATGAAATGGCATAGAACCTTGCTCAGCACATGTATCTGCGATATAAGCCCGAAGAAGATTCTCTGCTATAAAACAATCCCCATATGCCTCGAGAGAGAAGGAGGCATCTCTACGTAACTCATCAAGCCAAACCTTTACCTTATGTTCTGAGATAGTATCATACTCTTTTGTGAGAATATTAATGAGCTCTTCCGCTTTCCGGCGCTGACGGGTAATAGATTCATTATCGGGATCTCCATCTTCCCGATACTCCCGACGAAAACGATCCCACTGGCCTTCAACAGCTTTAAGCATCGTCTCAAAGTACTCCAAGTATTCTCGCACAAATGGATCATCCCCAATCACGCCCTCTCGACTACTTGTAAAACGATCTATACTCCCTCCATCATCCAAGCTGTTGATATGGATTTGACCATATAAATAGTTCGTAACGTGCTTCGCACTGCTGATGCTTCGGAAGAAATTTTTCTCTCGCAGGCGACCATTTACAAAAAGATCAATACTCAGCCTCTCCTCTGACAGCCCTCTTATTTTCAAATCTTTCGGTTTTTGGACAGAAGCTATAAAACCCGAGAATGGGATATTTTCTGGCACACTGAGGAAGGTGGGATCTCCTTTAACCTCTTTACACGAGTCAAGAAAGGGATCACTAAAGTCCTCTGTTTTCCAAATAAACTCTGTTGTATTAGCTAAATCAGCAAGGCTTTCTGCTGTGACTTGATCGCCATTGATATATATAGAGAACTCTTTGTCAATCAACGAAAAGCGGAAGTCCAAAGCGACCAACTTACGGATGTACTCCATACGATTACGAACGCCATCATTAAGCTGATCAAAGATAATGAGGGTCCCCTGTTCCCGAATCCTTACGGCTGCATCCTTACGAGCTTCAGCACTGGGCACTCCCAAGCTATAATCATTAGAGCTCAAATCATCTTGAATAGCTTGCTCCAAGTCCTCATTATTGATCACACCTCCGACAAACTCTCCTCCCTTTACTTTACTCAGAATTGTAATATTCTTAGCACAAGACAATAGGGCTAACTTTCCAATACCCTTCCGTCCGATGAAAGAGCGATGTCTTTGAGCCGTCTTATACTGCCCTAAATTTCGCTTGCTATATCCAATCTTTAGGAACTTATCCTGAAAGTCTTCTTTGCTCATTCCAACTCCATCATCACAGATTGACATTGTGTTTTTCTCTCTATCAATCTCAATCCACACATTGGAAGCATCTGCATCCCAAGAGTTGGAGATCGCTTCACCGAGGACGGTGATAAAATTACGATACAGATTCCGCCCAAGGTGATTTAAAACTTGGAGCGAAATATTAAATCTGAATTTGTTCTTCATAGGTTTATCTCTTTAAGGTGATTAACTATACTCATACCGATTACTTCCCCCAATCGAGGAGGCACAGCGTTCCCAATATATCGGGAAGCTGTAGTGATTGGGACCGCATCTTCATTGACAAAGAAGCGATAAGAGGCAGGGAAGGTCTGAATAAGCGCAGCCTCTCTCGGGGTAATAGCTCTATTTTGCTCGGGATGTCCAAAGCGACCATTTCCCCATCCAGTGCACTGGGTTGTCATCGTCGGAGCAGGTTTTTCCCAACGCATGCGACCATATACACTACCGAAAGTCTGACCAGAAGCCTTCTTGTGACATTCAAGCTGCAGCTCCTTCGGCCAATCCTTCCAACTCCCTCCATAAGGGGTTAATCTCATTCTCTCTTGATTAAGAGGGCTCAGTGCTTTGGCTCGATGAAGAGGATCGCTGGGGTCAGCTTCTCCAGCCATAAGCGCAGGCAGCTTCCCTATTACATCAGCCGTAGTCACGTACTCTTCGGGCTTATTAGTCGGAGGAAGAAGTGCAATATCCCCAAAGCGAGATGCTAAAAGGACAAGACGCTTACGAGTCTGAGGAATACCATAGTCAGGACAGTAGACGACGGAGACACTTACTCGATACCCTTGGCTCTCAAGTAAATCAACAAAGTCCCCCAAGACATCTTTCTCTCGGAATGCAGCTATCTGAGGCACATTCTCCATCGTCACAATATGGGGCTTTACCTCCTTAATGATTCGCCCAAACTCATAAAGCAAATCATACTTAGAGGCATCCTTTTCCTTATTCTTAAAGGCATAAGAAGAGAAAGGCTGACAGGGCGCACACCCAGCGAGAACGCGTATTCCCTCCGTAGAGTACTGCCTCAAGACTTCATCTGCTTCTAACTTAGCTATATCTTGATAGAAGAACTTTGCCCCGGTATTACTTTCGTAAGCATAAGCACATGTCTTATCAAGGTCATATCCAGAGACGACATCTAACCCTGCTAAGCTCAACCCATAACTTAACCCACCTATGCCGCAGAATAGATCAACGACTTCAACTGGAAGAGGACTAACACTGGGCATAGTACAAGTGACAGAGGGGCTATACACGCTAACTTCTTTAATGATGTAAGAGAGATACTGATATGCAAATTTATGAACTTCCCTCCATACACATTCATGATATATAGATGAATACGTGAAAAACATCACGTAAACTCACAGCAAAGTATCTCTAGGTTTTCCACTTCAAAGTTACTATAAATGACCTACCCTCCCATAGGGCTCTCATCCCGTCTCTACAAGGGTGGAGAGCGGGGGCTACGGGAGGAGGCGAGAGGGAGATGCCGAGGGGAGGAATAGCAACCTATATAGGTCGGCGGGCTGACCTATATAGGTCCACGTGGCGATCTATATTGGTCGATGAAGCGACCTATATAGGTTCACCCAGCGACCAATATAGGTTCATAGCACCCCCTTCGGGAGGAGGGTGCAGGAGAAATTTGGCGGGGAGAATAAACCTTCGGGAGGGACGGGACTCTATATATATATATGCGAAGCAAAGCTCCTAATATAATAATATAATCTATATATATATGCGAAGCAAAGCTCCTAATATAATAATATAATAGGTACGCGCGAGGGAGAGCGGGCAAATGCTCCGCCACACCCACCCGAAGCGAGGCTCATAGCCCAGGGAAAAGCCAGACGGCTGACCTCACAGCCTCGATTTATAGTATCTTCTCGATTTATAGTATCTTTACATACCCCTATCCCGCCCTACTTGCCCCGCACCACCAGCGGTGACGAAGTGGCGGGAAGTCCCTTTCGACAGCCCCACCCACGGGGCACTCTTCATCAAAAGACAAACCAACAATACAACCCCACAAGAATTATGACGCATCAACGCCTTACCGTCTCGTGCCTTAGCCTCCTGCTCCTCACCGCAGGGATCACGCTCCTGCCCGCCTGCTCCAGTCAGTCGGCTCAGCAGGGACAAGCTCAAGGCCCTCAGGAACTCCCCGTACGCACCCTCTCCGCAGGCGACTTCTCCGCCGACAACAGTTACCCCGCCGTCATCCGAGGCGAGGACGATGCCGAGATCCGCCCCAAGGTATCGGGCTTCATCACCAAGGTCTACGTCACCGAAGGTCAGAGCGTGAAGGCAGGTCAACCCCTCTTCCACCTTGACGACGTCACCTATCGCGCCGCCGTCTCGCAGGCTACCGCCAGCCTCTCCGCTGCACAGGCCTCACTCGCCACGGCGCAGCTCAACCAGCGCAATAGCCAGGATCTCTTAGCCAAGAACATCATCAGCCAGAGCAACTACGAAGAGGTCTCCAACGCCCTGAAGAGCGCTGAGGCCAATGTCGCCGTCGCCAAGGCCGCCCTCGTCTCGGCACGCGAGAACCTCTCCTACTGCACTGTCACCAGCCCCGTCTCGGGCGTCGTCGGCTCCATCAACTACCGCGTGGGGAACCTCGTCAGCCCCCAGAGTGCTTCGCCCCTGACGCAGGTATCAAATACGCGTCAGGCCTACGTCTACTTCTCCGTCTCTGAGCGTGAGATGCAGACCCTCGTGGGGGATGGCACGACCGCAAAGAGCCTTCCCAAGGTGCGCCTGCGCCTCTCCGACGGCAGCGAATACCCCGCCGAAGGGACGATCCAGGGCGTCAGCGGCGTCGTCGACAAGACCACGGGTGCGATCACGCTGCGTGTCGACTTCCCCAACGCTGAGGGCAAGCTCCGCAGTGGCTCGGTAGGTACGGTCCTCGTCCCCACCCAGACGGCAGGGGCTATCCTCGTGCCCCAGAGTGCCACGGTTGAGCTGCTCCACAAGAAGTTCGTCTACACCGTCGACAAGGACGGCAAGCTGACCTTCACCGAGATCACCGTCAGCCCCGTCGATGATGGGCAGAGCTACACCGTCACCAGCGGCCTCAAGGCTGGCGACCGCATCCTCGTCGCCGGCACCACGGGCGTCAAGGAGGGCGAGGTCATCAAGCCCCTCACCGAAGAAGCCTATGCCAAGCAGCAGGAGGCTATACGCCAGCAGATGATGGGCAAGGGCGGCGCTGCTGAGAAGCACTAAGCCCTCACCGCCTTAACCGGAAGCATATAGAGCAATGAATTTCGATAGATTTATTACCCGCCCCGTGCTCTCGACGGTGATCTCCATCATCATCGTCATCCTCGGGGTCATCGGGCTCATACAGCTGCCTATCGAGCAGTACCCCAACCTTGCACCGCCCACCGTGCAGGTCTCCACAGCCTACGCAGGTGCAGACGCCCAGACGGTGCTCAACTCCGTCATCATCCCCCTCGAAGAGCAGATCAACGGAGTCGAAGGCATGACCTACATGACCTCTACCGCTACGAACTCGGGCGGCGCCTCCATCACCGTCTACTTCAAGGAAGGTACCGACCCCGACATGGCAGCGGTGAACGTGCAGAACCGCGTACAGCAGGCTCAGGCCCTCCTCCCCGCTGACGTCGTGCGCGTCGGGGTGACGACGCAGAAGCGCCAGTCAAGCATGCTCCTCGTCTACTCGCTGACGAGCGAAGACGGGCGCTACGATGCGCAGTTCCTCGCGAACTACGCCGACATCAACATCCTGCCCGCGCTGAAGCGTGTGCCTGGTGTCGGCTCGGCAAATACCTTCAGCCAAGGCACCTACGCCATGCGCCTCTGGCTCGACCCCGACAAGATGCGCGCCTATTCCCTCGTCCCCAGCGACGTCTCAGGCGTCCTCTCGGCACAGAACTTCGAGGCTGCCCCAGGGAGCCTCGGCGAATCAGGTGACCGCACCTATGAGTATTCGCTCCGCTACAAGGGCCGTCTGAAGAGCATCCCCGAGTACGAGAACATCATCATCAAGTCCGACGATGCGGGCAACATCATCCGCCTCAAGGACGTGGCGAAGATCGAGCTGGGCTCCCTCAGCTACAGCCGTAACTCTCTCTCCGATGGCAATCCCGCCGTCACGGGGATGGTCTCGCAGATCGCAGGCTCCAACGCTAACGACATCGTCACCGCTATCAAGGCCGAGATCAAGGGGCTGGAGAAGGACTTCCCTCCTGGCATGAAGATGACCTACGTCCTTGACGTCACGGACTTCCTCTACGCCTCTATCTGGCACGTCATCCAGACGCTCCTCGAGGCCTTCCTCCTCGTCTTCATCGTCGTATATATCTTCCTGCAGGACTTCCGCAGCACGCTCATCCCCGCCATCGCGGTGCCCGTGTCGCTCGTCGGTACGTTCTTCTTCCTGCAGATCTTCGGCTTCTCGCTGAACCTCCTCACGCTCTCGGCACTGGTGCTGGCGATCGCTATTGTCGTGGATGACGCCATCGTCGTCGTCGAGGCCGTACACGCCAAGCTGGACGAGGGCTACGACTCCGCCCGCACAGCCAGTATGGACGCCATGCATGAGATCTCGGGTGCTATCATCTCCATCACACTCGTCATGGCTGCGGTCTTCGTGCCCGTGTCGTTCATCTCGGGGATCAGCGGTACGTTCTACCGTGAATTTGGGGTCACGATGGCCGTCTCTATCGTCATCTCTGCCGTCAACGCGCTGACGCTTAGCCCCACGCTCTGCGCCCTCCTGCTCAAGCCCCACAAGGGTCACGAGGGGAAGAAGCTTGGCTTCATCGACCGCTTCCATCTGGCCTTCAACGCGGTGTATGAGAATCGTGTCCTGCGCCCCTACCGCAAGGGGGTCGAGTTCTTCGTGCGCCATCGCGTCACCTCGGGCATCATCGTGCTGGTAAGTATCGTCATCATGGTCGTCCTGATGAAGTTCACCAGTAGCGAGCTCGTTCCCCAGGAAGATACGGGTACGGTGATGGTCACTGTCGCCACACCTCCAGGTACCAGCCGCGAGAAGACGGAGAAGGTGCTCAAGGATATCGCCGATGTCGCGAAGGCACAGGACGGTGTCGAGCAGGCGATGAGCATCTCGGGCTTCAGCCTCATAGGTGGCTCGGGCTCGAACTACGGCTCGATGTTCATCCGCATGAAGCCCTTCAGCGAGCGTAAGACGACGACGAGTGAGATCGCTGGCAAGCTCTTCGCCTATGGCGCTACCATCAAGGATGCCTCCGTGCTGGCGATGACCCCACCGATGGTCCCGGGCTATGGCATGGCCTCGGGCGTGTCGCTGACGATGCTCGACAAGACGGGTGGCGAGCTGGATAAGTTCTTCGCCGAGACGCAGAAGTTCCTCGCCGCACTCAATGCGCGCCCCGAGGTAGCCTATGCGATGACACAGTACAACCCCAGCTTCCCCCAGTACGTCATCGACGTCGACGTAGCCGCCACGATGCGTGCCGGCACGACACCGCAGACCGTCCTCTCCACCCTGCAGGGTTACTTCGGGGGGATGTACGTGGCGAACTTCAATAGCTACGGTAAGCTCTACCGCGTACTCCTACAGTCCGCCCCCGAGCAGCGCCTCGACATCAACGCCCTGAGCAATATCTATGTGCGTACCGGCACGGGTGAGATGGCGCCTATCACCTCCTTCATCACCACGGAGAAGGTCTACGGCCCTGCGAGCGTGAACCGCTTCAACCTCTACACCTCTATCGACGTGATGGCCTCCCCCGCCCCAGGCTATGCCACGGGGGACGTGCTGAAGGCCGTCTCCGAGGTCGCCAGCTCGACGCTCTCGGCAGGCTACAGCTACGACTATTCGGGTCTGACGCGTGAGGAGCAGGGCTCGTCGGATACGACAGCGCTCATCTTCGGCCTCTGTCTGCTCTTCGTCTACCTCATCCTGAGTGCGCAGTACGAGAGCTATCTCCTGCCCTTCTCGGTCATCCTCTCCATCCCCTTCGGGCTGGCGGGTGCCTTCATCTTCTCGAATATCTTCGGGCACACGAACAATATCTATATGCAGATCGCTCTGATCATGCTCATCGGTCTCTTGGCGAAGAACGCCATCCTCATCGTCGAATTCGCTCTGGACCGCCGCCGCACAGGTATGGCGATCACGTGGAGTGCGATCCTCGGGGCGGTGGCTCGTCTGCGCCCGATCTTGATGACCTCGCTTGCGATGATCGTGGGGCTTCTCCCGCTGATGTTCGCCAGTGGTGTCGGGGCTAACGGGAACTCCACGCTCGGTGCCAGCACCGTCGGCGGGATGCTCATCGGGATGATCCTGCAGATCTTCATCGTCCCCGCCCTCTTCGTCGTCTTCCAGAGCCTGCAGGAGCGCTTCAAGCCCCTGCGCTTCGACGACATCATCACCTCGAAGCCCTCGGGTGAGATCCTTCAGTTCTCCAACACCTCCAAGACCGAATCACAAGATGACGCTCAAGCATAGCCTTCCCCTCCTCGCCCTCAGCCTCACACTCACAGGCTGTGGCGTCTACAAGAAGTATCAGCGTCCCACGGTAGACACCTCCGTCTACCGTGGCGACAAGATCGACACGCTGAGCCAAGACACCACGTCCTTCGGGCAGACGCCCTGGCGTGCACTCTTCACCGATGCGCCCCTGCAGGCACTCATCGAGAAGGCCCTCCAGCAGAATGTCGACCTGCTCTCGGCGAACCTCTCCACCCAGCAAGCCGAGGCCCAGCTCAAGGCTGCCCGCCTCTCCTTCTTCCCCTCGCTGACGCTCGCTCCTTCGCTCTCGGCAGGTAAGACCGAGGGCGTGCCCGCCACCTACAGCTACACGCTGCCCGTGCAGGCCAGCTGGCAGGTGGACCTCTTCGGCTCACTGCTGAATGCCTCCCGCTCGACGCAGGCCCAGCTCCTCCGTGCTCAGGCCTACCAGCAGCTCGTCCGTGGCCGTGTCATCGCGAGCGTGGCGAATAGCTACTACACGCTACTGATGCTCGACCGCCAGCTCCAGCTCACCCGCTCGGCAGCCGAGCTCGCCGCCCACACCCTCGAGGTGATGCAGGCGCAGAAGGACTTCGGCCGTGCTATGGAGTCCTCCGTGCAGTCCGCCCGTGCCAACCTCCATCAGGTAGAGGCCTCCATCCCCGAGATCGAGCGCCAGATCACCACGACGGAGAATGCGCTGGCCCTCCTCCTCGGCGAGTCGCCTCGTACCTATAGCCGCTCCACGCTCGAGGCGCAGCAGCTCCCCAGCACCTTCGCCGTCGGCGTACCCGCTCAGCTACTCTCGGCACGCCCCGATGTGCGCGTAGCGGAGATGGCTCTAGCCAGCTGCTACTATCAGACGAATGGCGCACGTGCCGCCTTCTACCCCTCGCTCAACATCTCGGGGAGCGCAGGCTGGACGGGCGCTCTTGGGCAGGCTGTCTCGAACCCCATGAAGTTCATCGCCTCGGCTCTTGGCTCCCTTGCGCAGCCTATCTTCGCCCGTGGCAAGCTCGTCGCAGGCCTTCGCGTCGCTGAGGCTGAGGAAGAGAAGGCACGTCTGGCCTTCCAGCAAAGCCTCTACAATGCCGGTGCTGAGGTAAGCAATGCCCTCGCCCTCTATGAGGCCTCCGAGGCGAAGATCAAGGCTGAGACCCTACAGATCGAGAGCCTCGAGAAGAATGTCGAGATCGTCGAGACCCTCTTCAAGACGGGGAAGACCTCCTCTTATCTCGAGGTCATCACCGCCCAGCAGGCACTCCTGCAGGCCCAGCTCTCGCAGATACGCGACCGCTTCAGCAAGATGCAGGCCGTCGTCAACCTCTATAATGCCCTCGGCGGAGGCGCTCAGTAATCCCCTATCGCTATGATCAGTCCACAAGCCTTCATCGCACCTGGCGCCAAGATCGGCGCCCGTGTGGCGATCTATCCCTTCGCCTACATCGAGGACGACGTCGTCATCGGTGACGACTGCACCATCTACCCGCACGTCAGCCTGATGAATGGCACGCGCATCGGTAGTGGCAACACCATCTATCAGAATGCCGTGCTCGGTGCCTCGCCCCAGGACTTCTCCTACAAGGGCGAGAAGTCCACGCTCATCGTCGGCGACAACAACGTGATCCGTGAGAACGTGGTCATCAGCCGTGCCTCCCGAAGCGACGTCTCCACTGTCATCGGCAGTGGGAACATCCTTATGGAAGGCACCCACATCTCGCACAACTGTCAGGTGGGCAATCAGAATGTCTTCGGCTACGCGGTCAAGATCGCCTGCGACTGCACCATCGGCAGCCGCTCGATCTTCAGCAGCGGCGTCACGGCCAAGCCCCGCTGTCGCATCGGTGATCTGGCGTTCATCCTCACGGGCTGCCGCTTCGGCGAAGACGTACCGCCCTTCATCACCGTCAAGGATAACCCTGCCGTCTACGCTGGGATCCATGCCGGCATGCTCTCTAAGGCAGGTATCGACGAGCGCACACAGCGCCATCTGGCTATGGCTTACCGCCTGGTCTTCAATGGTAAGATCAGCCTCTACGACGCCATCCTGCAGATCGAAGAGCAGGTACCTGACGGCCCCGAAGTCCAGCAGGTCATCGCCTTCCTCCGCTCTTCCGAGAGCCTCATCATGAAGTAAGGCCCCGCTGCTCTCTCCCCGTGGGTGAGGCTGAGATACGCCCTACCCCATACAGTCAGAGGCCCTGCCGTGCATCGCACAGCAGGGCCTCGGACTATCTATATGTAGCCGCTTGCAGGGACGGAGATTCACCTGCCGACCAATATAGCTTCGCACTACCCTCCTCTATGGAGACTGTTGCTCCGCGTAGGGATAAAAGTTGTGGACGAGTGGCAAATAAGTTTGGGCTACGTACGTGGCTCTAATATCTACGTACGTGGACATTTGGACTGACGTGCCTAGTCTTTAAGACTACGTGCGTAGACAGAGGAAAACCACTACATGAAGGCGCTTTTTCCTTCACGAGAAGGACACTTTTCCCTTCGCAGGATAAGAGGAATATATGTGATAAGGCGAAGGGCTTGCTCGGTCACTTCGGAGAGGTGTATCGGGGAGCTGGGCGCACGATGCCTTAGCACTCTAAATAGGGAACAGGGCTCTGTGCAACAATCTCCTATGGGTACGATCAACACCTTTCAGAGAAACAAAGAAGCCTCCCCGCACCGAAGTACGGAGAGGCCTATAATGCGATCGCCCGTCCTCAGGAGCCATAGGCTCAGGAGGGCGGGCGATACTACACCAATCTAACCTATTCAATCCAGGAGGTGAATCCTGAAGAGAGCGATGGTAGTCGGCTCCGTGTGACATCTCTCGCGAAGGGGGAGAAGCCGCCACAGGAAGCCGAAGAGAGGGATTCGTCTCGGGGCTTAGTCCTTGAACTTAGCAGCGAGGAACTCGCGGTTCAGACGAGCGATATTGGAGATCGAGATGTTCTTGGGGCATTCGACTTCGCAAGCACGAGTGTTCGTACAGTTACCGAAGCCCAGCTCATCCATCTTAGCGACCATAGCCTTAGCACGGCGGGCAGCTTCGACACGACCCTGTGGGAGGAGAGCCAGCTGGCTGACCTTAGCAGAGACGAAGAGCATAGCCGAGCCGTTCTTACAAGCTGCTGCGCAGGCACCGCAACCGATACAAGCAGCAGCGTCCATAGCCATGTCGGCGTTAGCCTTAGGAATGGGGATAGCGTTAGCATCGGGTACACCACCGGTATTGACCGACACGAAGCCACCAGCCTGGATGATCTTGTCGTAGGCCGAGCGGTCTACCATGAGGTCACGGATGATGGGGAAGCCAGCCGAGCGCCAAGGCTCGATGGTGATCGTATCACCATCGTTGAAGCGACGCATGTGCAGCTGACAGGTCGTGATGCTATCATCGGGCCCGTGGGGGTGCCCATTGATGTAGAGCGAGCACATACCGCAGATACCTTCGCGGCAGTCGTGGTCGAAGACAACGGGCTCCTTGCCTTCGCGTACGAGCTGCTCGTTGAGGATATCGAGCATCTCCAGGAAGGAGCTACCCTGAGAGATATTCTGCAGGTCGTAGGTTTCGAACGCACCCTTTACCTCGGGGCCACGCTGACGCCAGACCTTAACCTTGATATTTATATTCTTGTCCATTGTGGATGTTGGCTTGGGGTTAGTTCTTATAGTTACGCTGCTGACGTACGACGAACTCGTAGTCCAGAGGTTCCTTCAGAAGGACGGGATCCTGATCTTCGCCCTGGTACTCCCAGCAGGAGACGTAAGCGAACTGATCATCGTGGCGCAGGGCTTCACCTTCGGGCGTCTGGTGCTCGAGGCGGAAGTGACCACCGCAGCTCTCTTCACGGTCGTGAGCGTCACGAGCCATGAGTTCGCCGATCTCGATGAAGTCAGCCAGACGAAGAGCCTTCTCGAGCTCCACGTTGAGGTCGTCAGCCTTACCAGGGATACGGACGTCACTCCAGAACTCCTTCTTCAGAGCCTTGAGCTCGACGATAGCCTTCTCGAGGCCTTCGCGCTCGCGACCCATACCTACGAAGTCCCACATGATGTGACCGAGCTTCTTGTGGAGGCTGTCGACGGACTGCTTACCCTTGATGCTCATCAGGCGAGCGATACGATCCTGGATACCCTTTTCTGCTTCGTCGAACTCAGGGCGATCCGTGCTGAAGCGGGGGACCTGAATCTGATCAGCCAGATAGTTCTGGATCGTGTAGGGCAGTACGAAGTAGCCGTCAGCGAGACCCTGCATCAGAGCCGAAGCACCGAGGCGGTTAGCACCGTGGTCGGAGAAGTTAGCTTCACCGATAGCGAAGAGGCCAGGGACAGAGGTCATAAGCTCGTAGTCCACCCAGATACCACCCATCGTGTAGTGGATAGCGGGATAGATCATCATCGGCGTCTCGTAGGGATTGTCGTTGGTGATCTTTTCGTACATCTGGAAGAGGTTACCATAGCGAGCTTCTACGACATCCTTACCAAGACGCTTGATAGCGCTGGAGAAGTCGAGGAAGACAGCCAGACCCGTGTTGTTGACACCGTAGCCAGCGTCGCAGCGTTCCTTAGCAGCACGGCTGGCGACGTCACGAGGTACGAGGTTACCGAAGGCGGGATAGCGGCGCTCGAGGTAGTAGTCACGATCCTCTTCCTTGATATCGGTAGGACGAAGCGTACCAGCCTGGAGCTTCTTAGCGTCTTCGATATTCTTGGGCACCCAGATACGGCCGTCGTTACGGAGCGACTCAGACATCAGCGTGAGCTTAGACTGGAATTCGCCGTGGACGGGGATACACGTGGGGTGGATCTGTGCCATACAGGGGTTAGCGAAGTAAGCACCCTTCTTGTAGCACTGCCAAGCAGCTGAGCCGTTAGAGGCCATAGCGTTCGTGGAGAGGAAGAAGGCGTTACCATAGCCACCGGTACCGATGACGACAGCGTGAGCGGCGAAGCGCTCGATCTTACCCGTGACGAGGTTACGGGCGATGATACCACGAGCACGGCCGTCGATGATGACGACGTCGAGCATCTCGTGGCGGGTGTACATCTTCACCGTGCCCTTACCGACCTGGCGGCTCAGTGCAGAGTAAGCACCGAGGAGGAGCTGCTGCCCCGTCTGACCACGAGCGTAGAATGTACGAGAGACCTGTGCACCCCCGAAGGAGCGGTTGTCGAGAAGGCCGCCGTATTCGCGAGCGAAAGGTACACCCTGAGCGACGCACTGGTCGATGATGCTATTAGCCACTTCGGCCAGACGATAGACGTTTGCTTCGCGAGCACGGTAGTCACCACCCTTGATCGTATCGTAGAAGAGGCGGTAGACGGAGTCACCATCGTTCTGGTAGTTCTTAGCGGCATTGATACCCCCCTGAGCAGCGATCGAGTGAGCACGACGGGGAGAGTCCTGGATACAGAAGTTCAAGACGTTGAAGCCCATCTCAGCGAGCGAGGCGGCAGCGGAGGCGCCAGCCAAGCCCGTACCGACGACGATGATGTCGAGGCGGCGCTTGTTAGCAGGGTTGACGAGCTTCTGATGGTCCTTATAGGAGGTCCACTTCTCGGCCAATGGGCCGGCGGGGATCTTCGAATCTATCTTAGACATAATCTTAGAGGTATGGATAGCTTACTTGTGGGATGAACTGTGGTTAGCAATACCACAAGGAGCCCCCGCAGAGGGCTTGGATGAAATAATAGATCACGACGACAGCGAAGCCGAGGACGATGATCGTCGTATAGATGTTGGAGATGCAACGCAGACGCTCGAACCAGACGCGGTTGTTGAAGCCGATGGTATGCAGTGAGCTCCAGAAGCCGTGTGACAGGTGGAACCACAGTGACCCCAGCCAGATGAGATAGAGGACTACGAAGATGGGATTAGAGAAGGTGTAGCGGATCAGGCCAGCGCCGTCCGTAGGACCAGTGACACCATCGATACCGAGGTCATGCTGACCGATGATCTCTGCGAGCTGCATCTTAGCCCAGAAATTGAAGAGGTGCAGGAAGATCCCGAGGACGATGATGACACCGAGAGCCATCATGTTCTGCGACGCCCACTCGACACCCTTAGGCTTGTCGACGACATCATAGCGGTCGTTACCGCGAGCCTTGCGATTCTGAAGCGTCAGGATGAAGGCATAGACGATGTGGACGATGAAGAGGACTGCCAGCCCCATCGAAGCGACCAGGGCATACCAGTTAGCTCCGAGGAACTCACACACGGCGTTGTAGGCTTCTTCAGAGAAGAGCGCCACAAGGTTCATCGACATGTGGAAGGTCAGGAACAGGATAAGCGCAAGGCCTGAGATGCTCATGACCAGCTTACGCCCGATCGAAGATTTAATTAACCACGACATAAAGTTGCTATTTAATTGATTCTATGTTATTGTCTTCTTGTGGAGATATATTGCTATTGTGCAAGACATTAGAGCGCCCCATAGCTGTGTCGGGACGCACCTCCTCATACAATGCACGCTACAAAGATAGCTTAATTAGGTATATGCCGTACTAACATTAGCGAAAAAAAGGCATAATCCTACCACTGCATATACCATATAGTAGGTACATACAGCACAAAACTGATACACCACAGTGCGGCTACCTACCTATATATAGCTAACCACATCGCTGTATCAGCAAGAAGAAAAGAGGGGGAGAAAGCAAAAACGTGACTGCCTCAAGCGCGCACCAAGACGCGGAGATAGCGAGCAATGAGATAGGCGCCGAATATAGTGGCGGTATAAACCACGACAAGGTAAAGTAGTGGCGACTGAATATAGACGACTGGGCTCCTAAAGAAGTTCACGAAGGACATATGCAGAAGGTAGGTCTCAAGCGATATACCACCGAGCCACATCAGAGCACTCCCAACGGGGCCGTACGCACATCGCATAAACAAGTCCGTCATCCCCCAAGCTTTGCTAAGAGCCGTGAGCATCACAGGCAGGGCGAAGTAAGCAAGATGGCTGATGAAGATCAGCACTATAGACTGATTCGGGAAGGTCAGCACACTCCATATATATACCCCCATCAAAAGTAGTACTGCAGGAAGGCAGAGGATGCGATACGACTTTATCTGCTTATATATACTCCTCTCGTAGATAGCATAGGCCACACCCACCGAGAAGCAAAGAGGATAGCGAAGCCAGTAGTATCCGAAGCTGGCCTGCCATGCGGCTAACATAAGGAGGAGCGTAAGCAAGATGAGCACGAGTACAGCCCTACCCCAACGTCGGACATATCGGAAGGAGAAGCAGAAGAACACATAGAGCAGTATCAATTCCAAGAGATACCACGCAGCCGTCTCAGGGCCAGGAATACCAAACTTCCAAATCAAGAGGTTAAACTTAAGTCGCTCCAGCGCTTGAGGAATATGATTAAATCCCTCTCCGGCAAAGAGGAAGAAGAGTGCCACAGCATAGAAGAAGAGGAATGGCTTAATGAGCCCCCAGAGCCTACGAGGGAGCCAACCCGTCCAAAGAGCAGACGGTGTAGGAGTAGGTGTACGAAGGGTACGCAGACGCAGCTGGGTCATCAGCCCATAGCCCGAGAGGAAGAAGAAGAAGACCAGGGCAAGCGGTGTGAGGAGATTACACACACGTAGCCACAGGAGCGCCTCATCAGGCTGACACAGCGAGCTGATATGCGTCCCTACGATAAGTAAGGAGAGCGCCCCCTTTAGGGCTACCGAAAATTCCTTGGGCAAAGTCGAATCTACCACGTCGATGATTACTTATTAGACATCTGCTATAGTACAAAGATATAGCATCTTGCGGCATCACAACGAATAAGCCTCAGGCAGGAGTCCTGACCCTGTGAGTTTCCCCACCGTCCTGGACGCCACCTGAGGCATATCCACTAAATCATTACGGCAAAAGTACCACTGCCCACTTTATTCAAAAGAGCGGACATCCTCTTTGGGGAATAAATTCCAAGCATAGAGACCCACACTTGTAGCTTTCCTCGAAGCATTTTGAATGAGCGTTGCAGGTCTTCTGACTCGTGCACCTTGTCTCCCAGCCACCCTTCCCAGAGACACAGAACCTCCAGTGGTCAGGGCTTCGACATAGCCCTCGGCAGGGAGCAGTATGATGCACATACAGCAGCGGGACTGTTCGAGATTCTCACTCGATTCCCTTTTAAGCCCGACACACAGCACACAGATCTTCGCGTGCCAGGCACAACGCCTTTACAAAGATACGATATTATCTCTGATCACCATCCACCTGCGCACTCAGATTGCGCTGTGGCTGTTTGTCGCTGGTCAGCAGCTCACGCTTGCCCTCTGGACGGTAGCAGCGAGTGAGCAACGTGAAGCGATCGGGTATATACACCGTGACCGCTTCGCCAGCATTACGCAGGACCACGAGGCCCATATGCCGGATGAGCTTTTCTTCCATACGAGCATCAGGGCAGCCCATGCGTGTGGACATGGTCTTGCCATCACTCTTGAAGATGTAGGGAAGGTTCAGCCCTTCGGCTTCCATATCGAGCTCGAATTTTCCGCTCAGTACATGGATATTGCAGTCGACCTTCTTCCGTATGCACGGGATCAACTCGATATAGTAGTCCGGGCTATTGCCCTTATGACGCTCGGGAGCAGTGATGACGTAGGCCGTATAGCCTCGCTTACGGGGGAGCTTACTGGCAGCGGAGTCTGGACTGACCTTCGTCGCCTTGCCCATAGCGCGCCAGATACGGTAGACGACGCGTACACTATCATTGGTCGTGATGGCCAGCTCCTTATTGCCTCGGAAGGGAAGAAGGAGGGGCTCACCATAGAGGAAGGGCTTAGGATCCAGACCCTCGATAGGCTTGTCGAAGGCCGAGATAATCCCCTCGCCATGCTGATAGCGGTAGGAGGAGAAGACATCCACCTGGGTACTGGGTACGAAGCGCCCATCGATACTGGTGTGCGTCGGGTCGGTATTGGGAAGAGCCGGTACGATCTCCACTCGGAAGTCCTCGAGGGGGCTGGCGTGCGGGAGCGTCAGGCGGTAAGTATGTGGGGGGAGCGGGACCTTAGAGTAGTCTTCGGTATAGCTGACGACTCCCTCGCGAGCCTGATCACCTTCCTCACCATTCTGCCCATCGTGGGCAGCTCGGCAGCTGGGGCTAAGCAGAACAAGAGCAATAAAAGCTAAGAGGGAGGTTAGGTGGGCGCTTGAAGTAGTCATACATCGTCGATAGATGAGCTATCTACATAAGATCAACGGGTATCCCCCCGAATTTATTTCGATAGGATACCCGTAATAATCTTTTTTTGGTCCGAGTGGTGCTGTCTCTAAGCCTGAGGATGGAGCGGAACGTCCAGGGCCTTGAAGACCTTGACGAGCGCTTTGATAGCGCGGTCAAGCTGCTCGTAGGTATGGGTAGCCATGAGCGAGAAGCGGATCAGCGTATCGCCAGGAGCGACAGCTGGAGCCACAACGGGATTGACGAAGACACCTTCCTCGAAGAGCATAGCCGTCACGCGGAAGGTCTTCTCATTATCACGGATAAAGAGGGGGATGATAGGCGTCGAGGTATTACCGATCTCGAAGCCCAGCTTGCGGAAGCGATCCAGGCAGTAAGCAGTCTTCTCACGAAGCGACTCCACACGCTCGGGCTCACGAAGCATGATCTCCAGAGCCTTAGAGGCAGCAGCCGTCGAGGCTGGCGTACAGCTGGCGCTGAAGATATAGGAGCGAGCGTGGTGGCGGAGGTAGTTGATGAGCACCTTGCTACCAGCGATAAATCCACCGAGAGAGGCGAAGCTCTTACTGAAGGTACCCATGAGGAGGTCGACCTGATCAGTCAGACCGAAGTGGTTACACGTACCGCGACCATGGTCACCGAGTACGCCGAAGCCGTGAGCTTCGTCGACCATCACCGAGGCGTTGTACTTCTTCGCCAGACGCACGATCTCGGGGAGGTTGCACAGGTCACCCTCCATGCTGAAGACACCGTCGACGACGATGAGCTTGATGCGATCGGGGTCGCACTGCTTGAGGCGACGCTCGAGCGCTTCCATATCATTGTGCTTGTAGCGGAGGCTCTTAGCGGGAGAGAGGCGGATACCCTCGATGATCGAAGCGTGATCGAGTGCATCCCAGATGATATAGTCTTCACGGCCAAGGAGGCAGGAGATGACCCCGAGGTTGACCTGGAAGCCCGTGGAGAAGATGATGGCATCTTCCTTGCCGACGAAGGCAGCCAGCTGCTTTTCCAGCTCAAGGTGCGTATCGAGGGTACCGTTGAGGAAGCGGCTCCCTGCACATCCCGTACCATACTTCTCCGTAGCGGCGATAGCAGCAGCCTTGATCTCGGGGTGGTTCGTCAGTCCGAGGTACGAGTTCGACCCGAACATGAGGACCTTACGGCCATCGATGACGACCTCGGTATCCTGGTCGCTTTCTATCTTTCGGAAGTAGGGATAAATCCCTGCAGCCTGAGCCTTCTGGGGCTCGGTAAAGGATGCTAATTTCTGCTCAAGTAAGTTCATCTTATATCTGTCAAGCATCCGCCCATAGTGCTAAACGGGCACCTCACGGGCGCTCTCATCGTGGAGCGCGCGATGGGCGGACTGGGTCGGGGAGCTGCGATCGCAAGGAGCGCCACAGCCCGGACACCTATAGTAATAGAGCTCTTATTAGAGGTGGAGGAAAGGCCCCCACACGAGCGTTATAAATACGGGCAAAAGTACACATTTTCCCCTAATTCGTGCAACGCACATTCACCTAAGCCGCTTTTCCAGTGCAAATGCGGGACAAACAGCGCCCTCCAAACGGTATGAAAAGCCATAACCTCTCCCCTACTTCCGTAGCCGAAATCACGATGCCTTGGCAGCACTGCTTAGGACACTATCACACAAGCCAATCGCCACGCTCGCTGCCCGCTGCTCACCGAGGAGGGAAAATGAAGTAGTACTGGTCGCTGCATCGACCAGTACTGGTAGACATTAGTGACCAGTACTGATCCGCGGTGTGACCAGTACTGGTCCGATCGCTGACCAGTACTGGTTACTTTCACCCCCTTCACGAGCCCACTCTACACGCGCTTCAGCAGGGTGCTCTTTGCTCATCACTTGGGATGTGCGTCCTGGACACATTCGCTTCCTTTACGCCTTCCCTCTATTTATCGTATCTTTGAGCATATACATGGTCTCGAACCACATACACAATCATCACTATAAGCAATGGATATAAAGAAACCCCTTCTCTGTGGGCTTCTCCTCGGTGCGGCGGCACTCTCCGCCTCTGCACAGGAACGCCCACTCTGGCTGCGCTATCCAGCTATCTCCCCTGATGGCAAGACGATCGCCTTCGCGTACCAAGGCGATATCTACACCGTACCCACCGTGGGTGGTGAAGCCCGTCGCCTGACCTCGACCGAAGCCTATGAGTGCTATCCCGTCTGGTCACCCGATGGCAAGCAGATCGCCTACACCTCCGACCGCAACTCCTCTGGCATCAACATCTACATCATGCCAGCGGGTGGCGGTAAGGCTCGTCAGCTGACGACCCACTCGGGGCGTGAGATCCCCCAGGCCTTCACTCCCGATGGCCGCTACCTGATCTTCAAGGCACACATCCAAGATCCTGTCAGCTCCGCCCTCTTCCCCAACTCCCTGCTCACTGAGCTCTACCGCGTGCCCGTCACCGGTGGTCGCCCCGAGCAGATCCTCGCTACTCCCGCCGAAGCTGTGAATGTCAGCCGTGATGGCCGACGCATCCTCTATCAGGAGATCAAGAGCTTCGAGAACGAGTGGCGTAAGCACCACACCTCCTCTGCCTCACGCGACCTCCTCGAGTACGACTTCGACAAGAAGACCTACCGCTTCGTTGCCCGTCACGATGGCGAAGACCGCGATCCCGTCTACTCCCCCACAGGTAAGTCCTTCTACTTCCTCAGCGAGCGCAATGGTGGCTCGATGAATGTCTACGAAGGCAACCTCGCCGGCCCCGCTACCGAAGCCAAGGCACTCACCCAGCTCAAGGGTGACCCCGTGCGCTTCCTCTCCAGCTCAGCCGACGGCCTGCTCTGCTTCGGCTATGCCGGTGAGATCTACACCCTTGTCCCTGGTCGCAGCGAGCAGCGTGTACCCATCCGCATCTCCAAGGACCAGGCTCCCGACGAAGAGCTACACCTCGCGATGAGCCGTAGCCTCGGCTCTGCCGCGGTCTCTCCCGACGGCAAGCAGATCGCCTTCCTCTCGCGTGGCGATGTCTTCGTCACGGCTACCGACTACACCACGACCCGTCAGATCACGAAGGGTTCACAGGCCGAGCGCGGTGTCAGCTTCGGCGCGGACAACAAGTCCATCGTCTACGCCAGCACCAAGGACGGCTCATGGGATCTCTACATCGCTAAGGTCGAGCGTGGCGAAGATCAGAACTTCCCCAACGCTATGGCGATCAGCGACGAGAAGCTCATCCCCTCGCTCAAGGGCGAGAAGATGTACCCCTCCTTCTCCCCCGATGGCAATGAGGTAGCCTTCCTCTACCAGCGTGAGAAGCTCATGGTCTACAACCTCAAGACACGTCAGACTCGTCAGATCACCGACGGCAAGCAGACGCTTGACCCCGACTTCGTATGGTCACCCAACGGGAAGTGGATCGCCTTCTCCTACGTCTCCCGTGGCCGTGGGCCCTACACCGACGTAGGTATCGTCAGCGCTCAGGGTGACCAGCCCATCCAGAACCTCACGAACAGCGGTTACTTCAGTAGCAACCCTCGCTGGTCTACCGATGGGAACATCCTCCTCTACGCTACCGATAAGTATGGTATGCGCAACCACGCTTCGTGGGGCTCTATGAACGATATCATGGCGGTCTTCCTCAATCGTGCGGCTTACGAGAAGTTCCGCATGAACGACGAAGACCTCGCCCTCCTCGAGGAAGCCGAGAAGCAAGCCAAGGCCGACACCACGAAGACGAAGAAGGCTCAGCCCGCTAAGAGCACCAACGGCGTCATCGAATGGGACAACCTCGACCTGCGCACCGTACGTATCACCCCCGCCTCTTCGCGCCTCGGTGACTACATCCTCTCGCCTGACAACAAGAAGCTCTTCTACTTCTCCGCTACCGAAGCTGGGCAAGACCTCTGGGTCTACGATATGCGCAAGCACACGACGCAGCTGCAGAAGAAGATGGACCTCTCCTCTCCCTTCTTCGCTTCGGACAAGAAGGGCACGAAGCTCTTCATCCTCGGCGCTTCACCCATGACGCTCGATCCCAAGACGGATGCCACGAAGCCCATCACGATGGCTGGCCACCGCCGCATCGACCGCATCCGCGAGCGTGAGGTCATGTACGAAGAAGTCGTCCGCGAAGAAGAAGCACGCTTCTACCGCAAGGATATGCACGGCGTGAACTGGAAGAAGCTCACCGACCACTACCGCACCTTCCTCCCCTACATCGACAACAATCAGGACTTCGCCGAGATGCTGAGCGAGCTCCTCGGCGAGCTGAACGTATCCCACACGGGCTCCGGTGCTCGCAGCTCATCGTCGGCCTTCCCCACGGCTGAGCTCGGCGTCTTCGTCTCGCCTGTAGCAGGCTCTGGTGCCCTGCACGTCGACGAAGTCGTGGCAGGTGGTCCCTTCGACAACTCCCACACGAAGCTGCAGAAGGGTAGCCTCATCACCGCTATCGACGGCGAGAAGCTCGAGGCAGGCAAGGACTACTTCCCCCTGCTGAACGATAAGGTAGGCAAGCGCCTCCTCGTCTCCTTCCGCACCGCCTCAGGCGAGCAGGTCGACGAAGTCATCCGCCCCATCTCCTCCTCTGCCCTCAATGACCTCCTCTACAAGCGCTGGGTCAAGCAGCGTGCCGAAGAGGTAGAGCGCGTATCGAAGGGCACACTCGGCTACGTCCACATCCCCTCGATGGGTGACCCCAGCTTCCGCACGGTCTACTCCGATGTCATGGGCAAGTACTACCAGAAGAAGGGTATCGTCATCGACATCCGCTACAACGGCGGTGGTCGTCTCCATGAGGATATCGAAGCCTTCTTCACGGGTAAGCACTACGCCGACCAGGTCGTCCGTGACCGCCAGTACTCGGAGATGTCCTCCCGCCGCTGGAATCGCCCCTCTGTCCTCGTCACTTGCGAAGCTGACTACAGCAATGCCCACGGTACGCCTTGGGTCTATCAGCACCTCAAGGTCGGTAAGGTCGTCGGTATGCCCGTAGCTGGTACGATGACCAGCGTGAACTGGGTGACGCTCCTCGACCCCAGCGTTTACTTCGGTATCCCTGCCGTAGGCTTCCGTCTCTTCGATGGTCGCTATCTGGAGAACACCCAGATGGAGCCCGACGTCGTCGTACCTCTTGATCCCACGAAGGTCCTGCAGGGCGTCGACACGCAGATCGAGAAGGCCGTCGAGGTCCTCCGCGCTGAGACGAAGTAATCCCCCGCACTTCACTAATCGTATTTATATAAGCGTAGCCCCTGCATCCCGAGTGATGCAGGGGCTACGTGCGTAATGGCGTATCTTTGCGCCCGATGAAGAAGACCCATCCCACCCCATCCACCGAAGGCATCGACCTTCGTGATGTGCAGCGCCGCCTCGGTAGCTGGTACGACGAGCATGCCCGTGCCCTCCCCTGGCGCGAAGATGTATCGGCCTACCACGTCATGCTCTCCGAGATCATCCTCCAGCAGACGCGCGTGGACCAAGGGATGGCTTATTATCATCGCTTCACCGAGCGCTTCCCCACCGTACAGGACTTAGCCGCCGCGAGCGAAGACGAGGTACTCCTCCTCTGGCAGGGCCTCGGCTACTACTCCCGTGGGCGCAATCTCCTGCGTGCCGCACAGATCATCGTCTCGGACTTCGGCGGAGAGATCCCCCACACCCCCGAGGGGCTGAGCCGCTTGCCAGGCGTCGGGCCTTATACGCGCGGTGCGATCCTCTCCTTCGCCTACAACCTCCCTTACCCCACCGTGGACGGTAATGTCTACCGCGTGCTGAGTCGCCTCTTCGGCTCTACCGAGCCCATCGACACGACACGTGGCTCACGCTCCTACTGGGAGCTGGCGGAGGCCCTCCTCGACAAGGCGCATCCCAGCCGCCACAACCAAGCCGTCATCGAGCTGGGTGCCCTCTGCTGTACGCCCCGTCGTCCGCACTGCGATGCGTGCCCCATCGCTATGCACTGCCTCGCCCATCGCGCCAGCATCGAGGAGCAGCTCCCCATCAAGCAGGGCAAGACGAAGGTCCTCCCCCGCCATATGGACTACTTCCTCATCCGCCTCCCCCACACATCGGGGGGCGAAGGCCTACTCATTCGCCGTCGTGGTGCTGGCGATATCTGGCAGGGGCTGTATGAATTCCCTCTTATCGAGACGGGAGAGACGGGTGTCACCGTCGAAGAGCTGACGAAGCTCCCCGCCTTCGGTGACCTCATCGCAGCACTCGAGCGCCCGACCTTCCACTCCACCCCCATCGCACAGTGCTCTCACAAGCTCTCCCACCGTGCTATCTATGCTCGCCTCTTCCTCATCGAAGCTGAGGGCCTCAGTACGGAGCTTCCCTACCAGCATATACCGAGCACGGAGCGCAGTAGCTACGCCTTCCCCGTACTCATCGAGCGCCTCTTAGAGCAAGTGCCATAGCGGAGGGAGTACGACGTACCCATAGTCCTACCTAAGTCAACCTATATTGGTCGGCGGGCGAAGCTATATTGGTCCGCGCCGTGACCTATATTGGTCGCAGCGACGACCTATATAGCTTTTTGAAGTGACCTCTATTAGGTTGCTGCTCCGCGTAGGGATAAAAGTTGTGAACGAGTGGTAGAAAAGTTAGGACTACGTACGTGGTCCTAATATCTACGTACGTGGATATTTGGATTGACGTGCCTGGTCTTTAAGACTACGTACGTAGATAGAAGAAAACCACTACGTGAAGGCGCTTTTTCCTTCGCGAGAAGGATACTTTTCCCTTCGCTGAATAAGAGGAATACTCACGATAAGGCGAAGGGCTTGCGTCTCACTTCGGAGAGGCGTATCGGGGAGCTGGGCGTGCGATGCCTTAGCAGGACAAATAGAGAACAGGACTCTCGGCAACAGTCCCCGATATAGGTTGACCCGATGACCAATATAGGTCACTACCACCCCCTGATATTGTGGGTCAGACGCCCCCTGCGAATTATGGTTGGATAAAATTCCCTATCTTTGTGGCTCAAATTGCAGAACATAGCAAAGTATAAGCAACTAATATATTAGACAAACGAGATGAAAAGAACGTTCCAACCATCGAACCGCAAGAGAAAGAACAAGCACGGTTTCCGTGCACGTATGGCTACGGCTAACGGTCGTCGCGTACTGGCTGCTCGCCGTGCCAAGGGCCGTGCTAAGCTGAGTGTCTCTGACGAGTACTAGGCCAAGCCTCTTGCATTTAGGTCACTGACCTACCCCTTAGAGGGCTCCCGTAGTGCGCACTACGGGAGCCCTTTTTCTTTGCCTTGATACGATGAACACACCGAGAGATACGCACACATCTGATCGAAGTGTGCATATTTCTCTATCTTTGTCCTGCCTCCCATGAGGCAAGCGCCCCACTACGGGGCGACAAATCATCCTATATAGCAATGAAGAAAACGCTACTCCTGGGCCTCATCGCCCTCACCGCCGCCCCCGCAGCACACGCTGGGGGTCTGCTGAACAATACCAGCCTCCACGCCCTCTATCTGCGTAGCCTCGCACGTAATGCCTCGCTCGCTATCGACGCGACCTACTACAATCCCGCAGGTCTTGTCTTCACGCCCGACGGCTGGCGCTTCTCGGTCAACAGCCAGACCGTACTCCAGCGCCGTGACATCGACGCTACCTTCGCCCCATTCGCTTACTCTACGGCAGGCACTACTACCAAGCGCTTCGAGGGGAGGGCCACTGCGCCCATCGTCCCCACGCTCATGGCTTCGTATAAGAAGGGTGACTGGGCATTTTCAGCTGTCGCAGGCGTCTTCGGCGGTGGTGGTAAGGCCAGCTTCACGAGCGGGCTCCCTCAGTTCGAGGCGAACGTAGCACTCGTCCCCACGGTCACGCAGGCCATCGCTCAGAAGGCTACCGCTATGATCGCAGCGCTCCCTGCTGGAGCACTCCCACCTGCAGCTCAGGCAGGCTTTGCCAAGCTCATCGACCCGATCAAGGCGGCTAACAAGTACTCCGTAGACAGCAAGCTCGAGGGACTCCAGTACGTCTTCGGCCTGCAGGCTGGTGCGAGCTACAAGATCAACCAGCACCTGAGCGCCTACCTCGGTGCGCGTCTGAGCTATGCCTACAACACCTACACGGGCTACATCCGCAACATCCAGGTCAGCGGTGCTGACGGTGCTATGCACCACGCTCCTACCTACTTCGGCGCTATCGCCGTAGGAGCTAAGGCTGCCGAGCCTATCGTCAACAACCTCCCCGACGCCCTCAAGCAGCAGGTACAGCCCGTCCTCGCCGTCCCTGGTCAGCTGGCACAGAAGACCCTCGACAAGCGCATCGAGGTCAAGCAGACGGGTATCGGTCTGGCGCCTATCGTCGGGCTGAACTTCAACTACGAAGGGCTGAACGTAGGGGCACGCTATGAGTTCCGCACCGCTATCCGCGTGAAGAACACGACTGAGGCCAATGACTCCGGCATGGAGCAGTTCGCCGACGGTGCTAAGGTCGCCAACGATCTGCCCGCCGTCCTCGGTGTAGGGGCTTCGTACCGCATCCTCCCCACGCTGACGGCTGCAGTCAGCTACAATCACTTCTTCGAGAAGTCTGCGAATATGGCGGGTGACAAGCAGAAGACCCTCAAGGGCAACACAAACGAATACCTCTTCGGCCTCGAGTGGAACGCCCTCGACTGGCTCGACGTCAGCGGCGGTGTGCAGATCACGCGCAAGGGGGTGAGCGATGCTTATCAGAGCAACATCCACTTCGACATGAGCTCCACTTCCTACGGTCTCGGCGTCGGCCTGCACCTCACGAAGGAAGCCCAGCTGAACCTCGCCTACATGATCTCCAGCTACGGCGACCACAAGAAGACCGTCAGCACCTACGCTGCTCAGCCTGCCCTTGGCATCGCACTCCCCGGTAGTGAGGTCTACACCCGCAAGAATCAGATCTTCTCCATCGGCCTCGACTACACGCTCTAAGGCCGAGCGAGTCCCGCTAAACGACCGAGCCCCGACCTCCCACATGGGAGATCGGGGCTCGATCATTTGGTAGCTCCCGTAGCCTAACGGCTGTGCTCACAGCACCAGTCGTAGGCATTGCGGAAGGCCTTCATCCATGGAGTCACCTCGTGCTCACGGCGGTCAGCCTCGGGGTAGTAAGCGCACTGCCAGGGGAAGATCGCACGCTCGGGGTGAGGCATGAGAGCCAGGTGACGGCCATCAGCGCTGCAAAGCCCAGCGATAGCGTCGGGCGATCCGTTGGGGTTCGCGGGGTACGCATCATAGGCGTAGCGTGCGATGACGTGGTAGCGGTCGCTGTCGTAGGGAAGGTCGAACTTCCCTTCGCCGTGAGCTACCCACACACCGAGTGACGCACCAGCCAGATCACGGAGCATCACCGAGTGGTTCTCGGGGATCGTGAGGCTGACGAACGAGCTCTCGAACTTGTGCGAGTCGTTGTGCACCATCTTATGCTTCAGCTCGTGCTCTGGATAGAGGAGCTCCAGCTCGGCCATCAGCTGACAGCCATTACAGATACCGAGGCTCAGCGTGTCGGGGCGAGCGTAGAAGCTGTCGAGCGTAGCCTTCGCCTGCTCATTGAAGAGGATACCTGCTGCCCATCCCTTAGCCGAGCCGAGGACGTCAGAGTTCGAGAAGCCACCACAGAAGACGATGAGCTGTACATCATCGAGCGTCTCACGACCCGAGATGAGGTCGGTCAGATGCACGTCCTTGACGTCGAAGCCAGCAAGATAGAGGGCATAAGCCATCTCACGCTCACCATTCGTCCCCTTGTCACGGAGGATGGCAGCACGGACAGGCGCCTTCGCCGTGCGGTCGGGATCGAGGCCGAGGTCAGCGAGCTTACCCGTGAAGCCCTTAGGAGCCGTGAGGCGGAGGGGCTGATTCTTATAGCCTTCGTAGCGAGCCTTAGCCAGCTCTTCGCCGCTCTGATACTTGTCCATCAGGTAAGAGGAGCGGTACCAGAGGTCGCGCTTGGCATCGATGTCGAGCGTGAGCGTGGACTTCTTGCCGTAGCTGACAGAGAGCGTGCGCCCTTCAGCCGTAGGCGTGGCGATGCGAGCGAAGCCGATGCTGGCATCACGCAGTACTTCTTCGAGGACTTCGGGATGCGAGGTCTGCACGAGCACACCTGGGTTCTCGGCAAAGAGGAGCTTGACGATGTCGTCCTCGGGGAAGGCTGTGAGGTCGACCGACAGCCCACCCTTCGTAGAGGGGAAGCACATCTCCAGCAGCGCCGTGATGAGGCCACCGCCCGAGATATCGTGACCAGCCGTCAGCACGCCGCGCTGGATGAGCTCCTGCACAGCCGTGAAGGCTTCGCGGAAGTACTCAGGCTCCTCGATGCGGGGCGTCTCGTCACCGAGCTGACCGAGGGCCTGCGCGAAGGCAGAGCCACCGAGCGCCAGCGGAGAGAAGCTGAAGTCGATATGATAGACAGGGTATGCGGGGTTCGCGACAAGCACAGGGGAGAGGATCTTCTTCACGTCAGAGACCTCACCGATAGCGCTGATGATGACGGTGCCTGGGCTCAGGACCTTCTCGCCGTTGGGGTACTTCTGCGTCATGGAGAGCGAGTCCTTACCCGTGGGGATATTGATACCAAGCGAGATCGCGAGGTCCGAAGCAGCCTCTACGGCGTCGTAGAGACGAGCATCTTCGCCCTCATTGCGGCAGGGCCACATCCAGTTGGCGCTGAGGGAAACACCCTCGAGGCCGTAGGTAAGGGGTGCAAAGACAATGTTCGTCAGCGCCTCAGCGATGGCGAGCTGGCTACCAGCGACAGGATCTACCAGCGCTGCTACGGGAGCGTGACCGATAGAGGTAGCGATACCAGCACGGCCACGGAAGTCGACGGCCATAGCACCGCAGTCGCTCAAGGGCAGCTGGATCTCACCCTGACACTGCTGGCGAGCCACACGGCCCGTGACGGAGCGGTCGACCTTGTTCGTCAGCCAGTCCTTACAAGCGACACCCTCCTGCTGCAGCACCTCATCGAGGTAGTGCTCGAGGTGAGCAGCGTCATAGCTGAGGGCGGGATAAGTCTTGTCGATATGCTTGTCGACCATGTAGGTCTTGGGCGCCGAGCCGAACATATCCGACAGCGCCAGGTCAATGGGCTTATCACCACCTGCCTCTTCGAAGGTCAGGTGCATATCGTCCGTGGTGCGACCGACGACGTACATCGGAGCGCGCTCACGCTCGGCGATACGGGCGATACGCTCTACGGCGTCGCCCTTGACCAGAAGGCCCATACGCTCCTGGCTCTCGTTGCCGATGATTTCCTTCGACGAAAGGGTCTCATCACCGATGGGGAAGGCGCTGAGGTCGAAGTGTCCACCCGTCGTCTCGACGAGCTCGGAGAGGCAGTTCAGGTGCCCCCCTGCCCCGTGGTCGTGGATGGAGATGATGGGATTGTCTTCGCTCTCCGAGAGTGTGCGGATGACGTTCTCGACACGCTTCTGCATCTCGGGGTTGGAGCGCTGTACGGCGTTGAGCTCGATAGCACCGGCATACTGCCCCGTATTCACAGAGCTGACGGCACCACCACCCATACCAATGCGGTAGTTGTCACCACCGAGCAGGACGACCTCTTCGCCAGGCTCGGGAGTGCCCTTCTGTGCATCGCTGCGGCGGGCATAGCCGACACCACCAGCGAGCATGATGACCTTGTCGAAGCCGTAGGTCGGTTCGTCGGCCTTGCCTTCGTGCTCGAAGGTCAGCACCGAGCCACAGATGAGTGGCTGACCGAACTTATTCCCGAAGTCACTCGCACCATTGGACGCCTTCGTGAGGATCTGACGGGGCGTCTGGTAGAGCCAAGGGCGGGCAGCGCTGTGCTGCTCCCAGGGGCGATCGGCTGCCGTGCGGGGGTAGCTCGTCATATAGACGGCCGTCCCTGCCAGAGGCACGCTGGCACGACCACCAGCCATACGGTCACGGATCTCACCACCGGTACCGGTAGCAGCACCGTTGAAGGGCTCGACGGTCGTGGGGAAGTTGTGCGTCTCTGCCTTGAGGCTCAGCACGCTGTCGATCGACTTACGGACGAAGAAGTCGGGCTTATCACCCGTAGCGGGGGCGAACTGCTCGAGGTCGCTGGGGCCATCGATGAAGGCCACATTGTCCTTATAAGCCGAGACTAAGTGATTGGGGTTCGCAGCGCTCGTGTCCTTGATCATCGAGAAGAGGCTACGCTCTTCTTCCTCCCCGTCGAGGACGAAGGTACCACCGAAGATCTTGTGACGGCAGTGCTCGCTATTGACCTGTGAGAAGCCGAAGAGCTCGCTGTCGGTGAGCGGACGCCCGAGACGCTCGCTGAGCCCCTCGAGGTAGGAGATCTCCTCATCGCTGAGAGCCAGACCGTGGGCGTCATTGTAGGTGCGTAGGTCCGTGATATGCTCGATAGGCGCTGCCGTGATGTGCGTGTCGAAGACCGTAGCATCGATCCCCTCATAGAGGGCCTGCAGCATCGGGTCGAAGGACGCATCGGGCCCCGAGACCTCGCAGAACTCCTCGATACGCGTGACGCTGGGGATATTCATATTGCGTACGATCTCCACCGCATTGGTGCTCCAGGGCGTGACGAGCTCACGGCGCGTCCCGACGAAGAAGCCCTTGAGGGCGGGGGTATCAAGCAAAGTAGCCCCACCAAAGAGCCAGGTGAGGCGATCGAGGGCTTCGGCAGCCAATGGCGCCGTGCTCTCCACGACATAAAGCACGGGGGAGCTGTGCTTCCTAAAGAGAGTAATCATTCGGAGACTATAAATATTGTCGTAAGAGGGATGTGATCCTGAGGAGATCGAAGCAGAGGGGCGGGGCGCTGAGGCCTCTTCCCTATGAGCAAAGATACGGAAAAAGGCAAGGCCTCACTGCCCAGAGCCGGGGGCTCTAAGCGGTGAGGCCTTGTAGTGTGTCGGCGAGCATAGCTTACGACGGTGCGGTAGGCTTTAGCTCGGGATGCGGAGGGTACGCCCTGTGGAGAGCTTGGCGCGGGCGGAGATGCCGTTGGTGCGGCAGAGCTTGTTTACCGAGACGCCATACTGAGCTGCGATAGCGCGGACGGTCTCGCCCTTCTTGATGCGGTGCGTCTTGAACTGCTCTTCGTTCGACTCGCCACTCTTCTTAGGCTTGGCAGCTGCCTTAGCTACTGCGAAAGAGCGGGGCGTGCGATAGGCACCCTTGACGAAGGCAAAGACGTCGTAGCGTGGGACACCTGCCTGGAAGTCGAAGAGATCCGATGGGTCGATGGGGATACCCATAAAGCGTGCTTCGAAGTGGAGGTGGGGTCCAGTAGAGCGGCCCGTGCTACCACCGAGACCGATGGGGTCACCAGCGCGGACGACCGTCCCTTCGCGGACGATGGAGCGGCTCATATGGCCGTAGACTGTCTCCAGACCATTGGGGTGACGGATGACGACGTAGTTGCCGTAGCCTCCACCTTCGTAGGACTTGATACGCACCTTCCCAGAGAAGGCTGCACGTACCGTGTCCCCGTGACTCAGCTTGAGGTCCGTCCCGTAGTGCATACGCCCGAAGCTATAGCGATAGCCGTAGTTCGAGGTGACTTGGCGGGTGGCGATGGGCATCACGAACTCCTGCAGGTCGATGTCTTGGCGGTCGGGGATATTGACCGACATACCTGCGAAGGGGTTTACGTGACTTCCCCAGGACTCTTCGCCGTAGAGCTCAGAGGCCGGTGCCTCGAGATCTTCGTTTTGCTTCTTAGCTTTCAGATCAGCCTCGCGACGCTGCTTCTCCTTAGAGAGACGATTCTTGATCTCGAGTCGGTCGGCCAGGAGCAGGTGTTCACCAGTGGTGCTTGCCTGCTGACCGGCTGTCGTGCGTGTCTCCTTCTTCGGTGTCTGAGCCTTCCCTGAGGGGGGCGTTGCAGCCCAGGCAGGGAGTGTCGTGGCAGCCAGACACAGAGATGCGCATAACAGTCGCATTCTTTTTCTTGTCATACCAGCTTTTGATACTACATTAATGATAATACCTGGCGGGAGCGCGCCTCCCGTCGGTGTGCACGGATGCAAAGCATACACTATGCGACAAATGCAAAGATAACCAAATAGTTACAAACGCCAACACTGCACAAGCGCGCAGTATATGTGCAGTCCCCGACCTACTTTCTACCCTTCCGAGCCTCAGGTGTTGGGTGCATTCACCTTAATAACGTGGGGCTTTTTACTCAAGGTATATACCTCGTCACTCGCACCACCTCCGACAGCTCACGGGACCGCTTCGTGAGGGAGTTTGCGGATTTACTTCCCCTTGCGGTCGGCCTGCTCGATGGTCTCGTTGCCCTGTCGGGTACGGAAGCACTTCCCGAAGCTATAAGTCAGCCCCAGACGCACGCCGCTACTATGATTATTCGTCACCCAGCGGGTCTGCGTGACATCACGGAAGAAGTAGCGGGTATCGGTACGCATCGTCCCCCAGGGATTGAGGAGGGAGAGGCAGTTGTCGGGGGTCGTGATACTATCTGTCGTGGGCTGCTGAGCCGCTCCACTCAGGCGAATACCAAAGAGGAGGGCAACAATAAGGAAGCGCGTAGCCTCTGGGATGTGCTTCTTCATAAGGCCCTGATTCGGGAAGATGTTTGTCTTGCGTGCGCCCCCCCATAAGGGGCGTGTGTGTGTACTGCAAATTTAGAAAAAGAAGGGGATAAGCAGAGTCCCTTCTGTATCAGCTACTTTGCAAGGAGCGGATACCAACCAATAGTGGTGGGTGGTGTGAACCTATATAGGTCCGTGAGCGAAACTATATTGGTCGGCGCGCGAACCTATATTGGTCGCATCACTGACCTATATAGGATGGCGCAGCAAGCTATATAGCATTGTGAAGTGACCTATATTGGGTTGTTGCTCCGCGTAGGGATAAAAGTTGTGGACGAGTGGCAGATAAGTTTGGACTACGTACGTGGCTCTAATATCTACGTACGTGGATATTTGGATTTGCGTGCCTGGTCTTTAAGACTACGTACATAGACAGAGGAAAACCACTACGTGAAGGCGCTTTTTCCTTCACGAGAAGGACACTTTTCCCTCCGCTGAATAAGAGGAATACGCGCGGTAAGGCGAAGGGCTTGTGTATCTCTTCGGAGAGGCATATCGGAGAGCTGGGCGTGCGATGCCTTAGCACAATAAATAGAGGGCAGGCTCTGCCGCAACCGTCTCATATAGATTCGCACCACCCCATAAGAGAGGTATACAGCTTGCACACGGCCACAAAAAAAGTTGGCACCCGCAGATGGGTGCCAACTTCTCTATGATAATAAGGAGGGAGCGAGCCGGGTGCTATCGCTTGTGACGCTCGAAGAAGCGGCGGGCAAAGTCCTTGCAGACCATCGGCAGGCGTACGAGCTTGTCAGCGGGAAGCGTGGAGCGACAGCGCAGGTAATAGGTGCGCTCCAGCTCGGCTTCGCGGACGTGGAAGTCCAGCATCTGCTCGAGGTGGGTATTCAGCTCGGCTTCGGTCAGCGTCTTGTCGCCCTGACGTACACGGCGGCCGAGGGTTTCGGTCGAGCGCCATAGAGCGAAGCGCTTATCGTCAAGTTCGTTTAGCACGGGCATCAGTGCATCGACTTCGCCAGCGGTGAGGGAGAGCTCACGCATCAGGAAGGCACGCTTCTCAGCACGCACCTTCTCGCGCATATCCTTATGATGGTCGGCGCCCTTCTTCTTGGCTTGTGCGGACAGTCCACCCGTCAGGAGGAGGATGGAGCAAAGGATATAAAGGATTCGCTTCATTGTCTTCGTAGGAGTTAGCGTGTGGTAGTAAAGGAGGTATTCGTCATCGTCCCGAGGTCGGAGAGGAGCGAATTGTAATAGGAGTCATAGCCTGCTACGGCCGTCATGCGCTCACCGTAGTCGGCGTAGTAGTTGGTATACTCGTCTTCGCTACTGGCCTCAGTCTGGGCCGTAGCGACGGACTTATCCTCGGCAGTCTTCGGTGCGAAGGCACGGAAGATAAGGTTCATCGCGACGAACATCGCCGCCAGATAAGCGATGGGGCGCAGGCGCGTCCATAGGCTGACACGGGGGGCTTCGGCGACTTCCTCGGGAGTCTCCTCGGGGATCTTCGCCATAATACGCTCCTCGAGGCTATCGAAGTAGCCCTCGGGGACGCTATAGTGCCCACGACTCTCGGCGGGAGTAGGTAGGTTAGTTTGCTTATTCATCTCTAATATATGAGCCCTTATCGGGGCTTCACTCTGTGTGACAACTGGTAGGGGAAAAGGTTTATTCGCTGCGCTGAAGTTCTTCTGTTACCTTCTTCATCGCGTGGTGGTAGGAGGCCTTGAGCGCGCCCTCAGACGTGCCGGTAAGTGCGGCCATCTGGTCGTAGGGCATCTCATCGTAGTAGCGGAGGCGGAAGACCAACTGCTGCTTGGCAGGTAGGCTCAATATAGCCTTCTGCAGGCGCACCTCTGCCTCATCGGCATCGAAGTACTCGTCGGCCGTGAGGCGATCCAGCAGGTAGAGCGAGTCACCCTCCTCTGAGGGGGAGATGACATTCTCCTCTTCGTGGCGGCGCTTCTTCAGGAAGTTCAGAGCCTCATAAAGGGCGATTCGGTAGAGCCACGTGGAGACCTTCGCCTCGCCACGGAAGCCTTCGATAGCCTCCCAGGCCTTGATGAAGACGTTCTGCACGAGGTCATCGGTGTCGTCGTGGTTGTAGACCATACGGCGTATCTGCCAGTAGATCTGCTGCGAGTAGAGGCGCACGACCGTGGTGAAGGCGCTTCGCCGGCGCTCCGGGTCAGCCAGCGCACGCTGGAGCTCCTCTTCAGTGACAAGTGGTTGGGGCATCGTCAAGACTTCTTTGACTTCAAGGTAGCAGGGGCTTTCTTGGCTTGCGTCGGGCTATCGGCAGTACGGCTGGGCTGGATCGTATAGACGAGCTCGCCGTCCTCCCCGAGGCTGACGGCGAAGGTCTCACCCGCATGGAGCTTCTCCTCGAGGATGTGCTCGACGCAGGGGTCCTCTACGAGCTGCTGCAGACGACGGCGCACGAGGCGGGCTCCGAGACTGCGGTGTGCCTCATCGATACCGACGAAGCGCTTGGCCTCCTCAGTGAGCGTCAGGCCATAGCCCGAGGCTGCGAGGCGCTCTACGATAGGCTTGAGCTCCAGCGAGACGATCTGCAGGAGCGACTCGTCTGAGAGGCTCTCGAAGGCCACCGTACCATCCAGACGCCCTAAAAACTCGGGGCTGAAGGTGCGCTCCAGTGCCTTGCGGACAATGCCTTCGCTACGCTCCTGCCCATTGCTGAGGCCAGAGAAGCCGACGGAGCGGGCAAAGTCCTTCGCTTCGCGCGAACCGACATTGCTCGTCATGATGATGATCGTATTGCGGAAGTCCGCCGTACGCCCCTCCGAGTCCGTCAGACGGCCATCGTCGAGGACCTGCAGGAGGAGGTTATAGATATCGGGATGAGCCTTCTCGATCTCGTCGAGGAGGACCAAGCGATGGGGGCGGGTACGCACAGGCTCCGTGAGTTCGCCACCATTGCCGTAGCCGATGTAGCCAGGAGGGGGGCCGATGAGTCGGGAGACGCTATGACGCTCGGCGAACTCACTCATATCGATACGCACCAGCGCCTCTTCACTGCCGAAGACCTCCCTCGCCAGTGCCTTTGCCAGATAGGTCTTCCCTACGCCCGTCGGGCCAAGGAAGAGGAAGGAAGCGATGGGATGCTGTCCGTCACGCAGCCCGAGACGGGCACGCTGCACGGCACGGCTGACGACTGCCACAGCATTATCCTGCCCGACGATACGGCTGCGGAGCTTCGCGGGGAGCTCACGTAGGCGCTGGAGCTCGGTCTTGTCCTCGATCTGCTCCACGGGGATATTGAGGCGACGAGCCAGACCCTGCAAGAGGTCATCACGGCTGACAGTCCCCTTGCTTCGTGTGCCGCTTGTCGTGCCGTAGAAGTGGCGATGCAGGCGACGGCGGGTCTCGCTGGCAGCAGCATCGAGGATCTCTCCGAGGGCGTAGAGCGCTGGCTCCTGCGGGAAGTAGCGCTGAGCGAGTGCCAGCAGTTCCTCATAGGGCGTCTGATAGCTCACCGCATGATACTCGGCGAGGAAGGCACGGCGACGCTCGAAGGCCTTACGGAGTGCCTCGCCCTCAAGGGGCTTGATGATGTACTTCGTCGTGCTGAGTGAAGCGGCTTCACTGCGCTCGACCGACTGGCTGTAGGTAGCGGGAGTAGCGTGGGCGATGCACTGCATACGGCGCCGTGCAAGTCCTACAAAGAGAGCTTCCAAGACTTCGCCACCCGTACGACCAAGAGGCTTCAGGAGGCTGAGGTCACCGATATAGAGGAGCACTGATGGATCGGCCTTGAGTCGCTCAAAGAGTGACTGCAGGTACTGCTCTGCCCCACCCATCATCTGGCTTGCAGAGGCTAAGCGCAGCGGGTCAAGCTCCAGCACCGACTGGTAGCGGAAGCCCTGTGGCGTAGCACTCAGCTTATCGGCTACACTCGCACTGCCACCCTTAGCATCCAGCTCAGCACGGCGATCCATGTGGCGAACAAGCGCCTTGATGATAGGCTCGGGGCTGTCATGGAGCTCATGCACCAAGACGACCGAGGGGTAGCTCTCACGCGAGAGTATCTGTATGAGGTCACGCGCTTCATCATCATAGGGCATCGGCTCCACCTTACCCTCTGGGGGCGCGGGGGCGGTGCTCGTCACACGGCGACCGAAGTCAGCGTAGGGGAAGCTCCCATCCTTCGGGGCTTCTTCACCCTCGGGGAGCTTACCGAGCATACGGTCGACTTGCGTGCTGATACTCTCGGCGAGTGCCTGCAGGAGTTCGTCGCTGGGTGGCAGTTCGCTGTCGCCACCGAGCCCAGGCCCCTTCATCTGCGCCAGATCTATGCGGATGGGGATACGGCGGACGCGGTCTTGGGACAAGACGATCGCCTGAGCCTGCGCGGAAGGTTTATCCGAGGCGGGCTGGCTTGGCTTGGGCTCTACGAGCTTTGGCACGCTCTCCTCAGCGGTAGTCTTATTGCCCTCGAGGAGCATAGCGACACGATGGAGCTGGGGGTCGGTATGCTCGTTGATGCGGTGGGCGACGAGGTAATGCGTGAGGAGTGTCGGGGGCGAACAGAAGTACAAGCTATAGAGGAGGTGCAGCGCACTGATGGCCTGCGCCCCGAGGAGCGTGGAGATCTGCGCCGCACGCGCCAGCGTGCTATGCGCTTCGATGCTGTAGAAGACGTGTGCGGGGTCTTCCTTATCGTCGGACTGGATATGCTCGTCCACCTCTCGCAGCACCTCCTTCACGGAGATATTACGATCCATCAGGAAGCGGATAGCGGCGCTGGTGCCTTCGCTGAGCACGCCCCACAGGAGGAGGTCATTCGTGATCTCACCACAGCGCAGCTCCTTGGCGTGCTCGGCTGCGAGCTCGAGGGCCGCGCGGAAGGTATCGGTATAGTTGTACTTGACAGGATTACGCTTCATCTCTGTGTCCGCTTAGGATTTGACTTGGATAGCATGCAGCTTGGCGTAGTGTCCGCCGAGTGCGAGGAGCTCGTCGTGCGTACCCTGCTCGACGATGCGCCCATCATCGACGACGCAGATGACGTCGGCATGGATGATCGTCGAGAGGCGGTGGGCGATGACGATGGTCGTACGGCCCTCCATGAGGTGATCCAAGGCACTCTGCACAAGGCGCTCGCTCTTGGTATCGAGGGCCGAAGTGGCTTCGTCGAGGATGAGGATCGGGGGATTCTTGTAGACGGCACGGGCGATAGAGAGGCGCTGGCGCTGGCCACCGGAGAGCTTACCCCCGCGGTCCCCGATATTGGTATCGTAGCCAGCAGGCATCTCATTGATGAACTCATCGGCGTGCGCGACTTCGGCAGCCTGACGCACCTTCTCGAGGGTAGCGCCCTCGACACCGAAGGCGATATTCTCAAAGACCGAAGCATTGAAGAGGATGGGCTCCTGATTGACGTTCCCCATGAGGCGGCGCAGATCAGCTACCGCGACCTCACGGATATCTGTGCCATCGATGGTGATGCGCCCCTCGACGACGTCGTAGAAGCGTGGGATGAGGTCCACGAGCGTGCTCTTCCCCGAGCCCGAATGCCCGACGAGCGCCACGGTCTGCCCCTTGCGGATCGTGAGGTCTACGTCACGTAGTACCCACTCCTCAGCATAGCGGAAGGAGACCTTCTCCAGACGGATCGCCTCGTTGAAGACGACGGGCTTAGGCTGAGCGGGGTCTGTGATCGTGCTCTCGGCCTGGAGGATGCGGTCGACACGCTCCATCGAGCCCATACCACGGCGTATAGCATAGGCACCCTTGCTGAGGTCCTTCAGCGGGTTGATGAGGCTGTAGAAGATGACGAGATAGTAGATGAAGGTCGAGGCATCGATGCTGCTATCTCGATTGAGGATGAGCGAGCCGCCATACCACAGCACGATAGCGATGGTCGCCGTACCGAGGAGCTCACTCACGGGGTGCGCCAGGAGCTGACGGCGGTTCACACCGATGACCGTCTGGCGGTACTCCTCGTTGGAGTCACGGAAGCGCTTGTCGACGAACTCCTCCGCGGTGAAGGCCTTGACGATACGCAGCCCGCCGAGCGTCTCCTCGACCTGACTGATGAGCTGCCCCCACTGGTTCTGCGCCTCGAGGCTGGTGCGCTTGAGCGACTTCCCTACGCGTCCCATGACGAAGCCTGCGATGGGCAGGACGAGGAAGACGAAGAGGGTGAGCTGCCAGCTGATGACGAGCATCGAGCCGAGGTACACGAAGATAAGTATAGGGTTCTTCAGAAGGAGATCGAGCGAACTCATCACGGAGTTCTCCACCTCCCCGACGTCACCCGTAATACGGGCCAGCACGTCACCCTTGCGCTCTTCGCTGAAGAAGCCCAGTGGCAGGGCAAGGATCTTCGCATTGAGCTGATTGCGCAGGTCACGGACGACCCCCGTACGGATAGGCACGAGGAAGAAGCCCCCGAGGTAGGTAGCACCGACCTTCAGGAGCGTCATCAGCACCAGATAGATACCGAGGATGATGAGCGTGTAGGAGGCTCCCTCGGTCTCGATGAGCTGAGAGACGAAGTAGCCGAAGTTATTCGTCACCACCTCCTTCATCTGCGACCAACCCGCTTGGGTAGTGAGATCAAGCGAGCTAAAGGGAATATAAGTCGTCACCCGCTCCTCGATCTGGAAGAGGATATTGAGGATGGGCATCACAAGGGCGAAGGCCACCAGATTGAGCAAAGCGCTCAGGATGTTGAAGAGCACCGCAAGGCTCAAGTACCCCTTATAATAAGGAGCGATGAAGCGGCGGATCAACATGAATATATCTTTCATCTATGCATCTTAGGGCTCACGTACCGAGGGCTTTTACTGGGCTTAGCTTCGGCACGGAGGCTACTTATCCAAATGTAATAATCTTATCAAAGATACGACAATGCCGCGGCTTCCTCCTGAGCCATGGTATTTGCCATGCCACCAAGGCAATAGCGACGTACGCTCTCACCTCTGCAATTAGATGCACTTCACCCCCCTATAGCAAGCATAGCAATAGGGGGGTGAAGCACGATTTAGGAGTGAATAATCAGCTCTTCCGAATGAGGAGATTTGCCAGAGAAACCCAGCTCTTTGCACCAGTAGAAACTATAGGGTTAAGCCCCCAAAAGCGCAAATTACCCGTATCTTCCTTATCCGTTCGCAGCACGAAGTCTCGGCACAGATACTTCGAGGACTTAAGGCTTTGGAAAGTCCATAGCCCAGTTTCCTGCATACGCGCATACCACCTGGTCATTGAACGGCCTTCCTCCTCAAAGATCTTGTAAGAACCAGCGTCAATATATACGAAGGCCTGCTGACTCTCATAGCGAGGGAGCATGACATTCAGATAGGTCGACTGATAAGGGATCAGCTCATAGGTCTCGGGGTTAGATAAGACATACATTGTACTCCCCAGTTCGCTGGGTCGCACCAAGTCTAAGATCCCAGAGAAATACTTTACCTTCAGCGGAATATCTGAGATAAGCGAGGGGATCGATGGATTCCCTTCTTCAAGCTCTAAGAACGTCGTGTGCGCATTGGCATTGATCTGCTCTTGGAAGAGACGCTGATCATACTGCCCCACCGTATAGCCTGGATCTATGAGTGAGCTGAGGTTTGGCTCGTACTTACTGCCAGACTGTAGATAGGTTACCCCCAACTGCGAATAGTTGTTGCTCACCTTCTTCTGGAGCTCAGGAGATAGAATCCCTCCTCCTACCCAAAGCGCACCATGAATAGCCATGACTTCACTCTCAGTGAACAGTGATGAGTTAGCCGCCACGGCCAAGTCTTGAGAGGCACCGGTGGAATATGAAGTCACGACATGCGTCCCATATTTCTCCACCAGTTCAGCTGCCGAGAGCACTTTAAGATCTCTCACGAAACGCTTACTTAGATAGAACTCATAGTCCATCGGATCTGCTACTTCATATCGCTCGTAGAGATATTTATACCCCGTAGTATAGCGATAGACATACCGCTGCAGGCTCCCTATAGAGTATCTCCTATTGCCATAAGAGCAAGTTACCTTCTCATAGCCCGGACCTACCGCTACGACCATTGAGTCACTGAATGGCTTATCCACGGAGGACTGATAAGTCCGCTTAAAGGAGCGGTCCTCAGGCTGGACGCTAAGCTCGGTATGCCGTGGCACACGAAGTGTAGGAGTAATAGCCCGACCAAAAGGAGACCAGGGATCATTAGAAGCGATGCGCTTCTCATCCAAGACACTCCGCCGCGTAAAGCCCCCAGCATCATTAGCCGTATGTCCTACAAGGTCGAAGCACTGCCCCAGATAGCGCTCTGCTGGCAAGGTCTTAGGCTCTACCCCACGGAGGCGCGTAAATTTGGGGTAAGTACCCTCGGATGCGATCTTCCGATCTGGTGATGGACGATCTGGATCATCCTTCTCCTTACAGGAGCTAATGCCGAGAGCCATCAAGGCAGCCAAAGCCAAATAGGAGGAGTTCCTTAGTGCTTTCATCTCTATGAAATGGGGGGACTTAATATATATGTATTGGGTATGGGAGGTCGCTCCTCATGGGGAAGGCGCAACTCTACTTTTCTCGACACAAATATAGTACATACTTGAATACATCGGAGCATAGTACCTACGGCCTCCACAGAAGCGGATCATGGAGCTATCCACAGCACGACGGATGTGGTGGGAACGCGGCTACTCGCAGGGGGGAGAAAGCGACGGGGCCACTACCGAAGGATATCGGTAGTGGCCCCGTAAAGAGGTATTCAGCGAAGCGCCGAATTACTTAGCGTTCTTAGCGAGGATCTCCTTGACCGTGTCGATCTCGAGCGAGTGAGCAGCACCCGTCTGACCGATCGTACCGCTCATATAAGCAGCCTGCGTGTCTTCGCTGATGAGGCCTGACTCGATGAAGCTCTTGATACCTGCAGCCAGACGTGAGCCTGGGCAAGCAGCGTCTTCAGCGTAGTGAGCCGTCACACCGTAGCTGAGAGCCAGCTGACGAGCCAGAGTAGGATCGTAGCAGACAGCGCAGACGGGGACCGTAGCACGGAAGGAAGAGAGGTAGCGAGCCGTACGACCGGTGAAGCTATCGGTGATGATAGCCTGCGTGTCGATCTGCTCGACGCTACGTACAGCCTGCTTAGAGAGGAAGGCCGTCGTGGTGCTCACTTCCTTAGAGTAAGGCACTTCGTCGTTGTATTCGCGCTCAAGCGTCGTCTCAGCCTCACGGATGATGCTTGCCATCGTCTGGACAGCCTCGAGGGGGTACTTACCGTTAGCCGTCTCACCAGAGAGCATGACAGCGTCGGTGCGGTAGTAGACAGCGTTAGCGATGTCGCTGACCTCTGCACGCGTAGGCAGGGGGTTGTCGATCATCGTGTGGAGCATCTGCGTAGCGACGATGACGGGCTTCTTAGCAGCGATACACTTCTTGATGATCATACGCTGGATGGAGGGGACCTTCTCAGCGGGGACTTCGATAGCGAGGTCACCACGAGCGATCATAATACCATAGCAAGAGTCGATGATCTCGTCGATGTTGTCGACACCTTCCTGGTTCTCGATCTTAGCGATGATCTTGATGTCGCTCTTGTGCTCGTCGAGGATCGTCTGGATCTCCTCGATGTCCTTCTTGTTACGGACGAAAGAGTGAGCGATGAACTCGATCTTCTGGGGGATAGAGTGCAGGATGTTGCCACGGTCCTTCTCGGTGAGAGAGGGCAGGTCGATGCGTACGCCAGGGACGTTGACGCTCTTGCGGCTACCGAGCTTACCGTTGTTCTGACAGACCGTGAAGAGCTTGTCGCCTTCCTTCTTCTCTACGTCGAAGGCAAGAGCACCGTCGTCGAGGAGGATGCGAGCACCTACGGGGACGTCGTGGACGAAGTTCACGTAGTTCACATTGATGACTTCGTTGTTGGTCTTGGCTTCGGGGTTAGCCTGGAAGATGACCTTGTCACCAGCGTGGAATTCGCGCTTGACTTCTGAGTCACCTTCGAGGACCGTCGTGCGGACTTCGGGGCCCTTCGTGTCCAGGAGGACAGCGACGCTGGGCGATACAGCACGCGTATTGTTGATGACCTGGGTGATACCCTCCTTCGTCATGTGGGCGGTGTTCATACGTACGACGTTCACGCCAGCTTCGACGAGCGGACGGATGAATTCTACGTCGCAGCGCAGATCCGAGATAGTAGCTACAATCTTAGTTTTCTTCATAATGCTTAATTGGGGTAATTTATTCGTGGGTCGGTAGAGGTAAGCCCCCACACACGGCTTCGATGGCTAAGCGGTATCCATCGAGACCGAAGCCCGAGATCGTCCCTCGGCAGGCCTCTGCGATGAGGGAGCGCTGGCGGATAGGCTCACGCTTATAGATATTGGATATATGGACTTCGATAGTGGGGGGAGTGATAGCCCGGAGGGCATCGGCCAAGGCCAAGGAGGTATGGGTATAGGCACCGGCATTGAGGATGATGGCGTCAGCGCCGGCATCGTGCAGCTCATAGAGCCTGTCAAGGAGCGCCCCCTCATGGTTCGACTGGAAATAGGTCAGACGAAGCTGGTGATCATAGCGCTGGTGCAGCTGCTCCAGGCAAGTGTCCATCGACATCGTGCCGTAGATGCTGGGCTCACGCTGGCCGATCCGAGCAAGGTTCGGCCCGTTAATGATCTCTATCCACATTCGTTATTTCGGGGGTATTCCTATTGTCTTCTTACCTTTGCAAAGATAAATTAAAATTCTCACTTTTTGAATGCTCCCTGACGATATACGCACGCAGTTCCTCTCGCACCTACGCTTCGAGCTCGGCCTCTCAGAGAATACGTGTGAGGCTTACCTCAGCGACGTCGATAAGCTCCTCAGCTACATGGACGTCGAAGGGCTCAGCATCGAAGCCATCGACTATCCTCGGCTGCAGCACTTCATCGCCACGCTCCACGATCTGGGCATCGGCCCGACGTCGATCTCGCGCATCATCTCGGGTATCCGCTCCTTCGGGCGCTATCTCCTCCTCGAGGGCTATGTAGATAGCGACCCCACGGCACTTCTCGAGGTGCCACGCAAGGGGCGCTATCTCCCGACCGTGCTGACGACCGCCGAGGTCGACCGCATCATCGAGGCCGCAGGGAGCAAGGGCGGTGTCGAGGGTCAGCGCAATCGTGCCATCATCGAGGTGCTCTTCAGCTGCGGCCTGCGTGTGAGCGAGCTGTGTCACCTGACCTTCCCCGACCTCTTCCTCGACGAGGGCTATCTGCGCGTACAGGGCAAGGGAAGCAAGCAGCGCCTCGTCCCGCTGAGTGACTCCGCCATCGCCGAGGTCACCCGCCATCTCCGTGACCCCGACCGTGCCACCCCGAAGCGTGGACAAGAGGACTACGTCTTCCTCAGCCGCCGTGGGCAAGCCATCTCCCGCATCACCGTCTTCGTCATGGTGCGCGAAGCCGCCGAGATGGCGGGCGTGGAGAAGAAGATCAGCCCCCACACCTTCCGTCACAGCTTCGCCACAGCGCTCCTCGAGGGCGGTGCGAACCTCCAAGCTATTCAGCTCCTCCTCGGCCACGAGGATGTAGCGACGACGGAGATCTACACCCACATCGACCGCACCAAGCTCCGCGAGCAGGTCGAGCGCTATCACCCCCGCAATCGCAGAGCGAGGTCGTAGCGTACCACCTCACCCCTACATACGAATAGCCAAGAGGCTGGAGAGCATCGACTCTCCAGCCTCTTGGCGTGTATATCATTGGGTGAAGGCTACTCCCTCACGATCGTGACGTATAGATACTTGATAAGGTCCTTCACGCGGAAGCGCCCTACCCGCTCGACTCCCCAAGTAAAGTAGGTGAACGATACGCGCTCCCCATCGTCTGACCATACCGCTGTACCGGGCTTGATGACGATCCAATGAAGGCGGGCGATACGGTTGCCCTTGGAGTCCGCCTTGATCAGCTTCGAGTCAATGAGCAGAAACGATCGGGTCGGCTTCCTCAGCGCTTCGATGATGGCTCTGCGATGCGCTCTCGCAGAGCCCCAACCCACGAAGCTCAACCTTTGCACAAAGCGCTCGTGCGGGTAGATGCTCCTCAGCCAATACAGCATATCCTTCGGTGGGCTAAATAGCGCTAACGGCCCAGCCTTACCATCCACCCCGAAGAGCATATTCCGCCCCTCTCGCATCGCGCCTAAGAACATCCAGTCGATGCCCGAGATCCCTTCGCGAGAACTCCCTCGCAGTCCCTTGCTTGCCTGCAGATAGAGGTCCCCGACAGCACATATCCCCGTCTCGTAGAGGGCAAGTATAGCGGATATATAAGCCACAGGATCCGTGAGCATCAGATCGTAGGCAATAGCCGCAGGGCCACAAAGCTCAGTAATCCCTTGATTGGGGAGGGGATAGGACAAGGTAGTCCCAGCGTATGGGTAGGACCGCAAGCGATCCGCCTCCTCTCGGGACATTTCTTGCCGACAAAAGCGTGCCTGCATCTCCAGCTTCACCTGCTCACGGCTATAGCACTCCCAGACGCGCGGGGAGGGCTCTGGGCTCTCAGCCAAGTATGTCAGGACCTTCCTCCCTACCGCAAGGGCATCAAGGGGCTCTGGAGATGGATCTGTCGGCTTCATTGTATTCATAGGACGCTCATCATACGACCTTGTATCATCGCCCAGGTGCGGTAGGCACCCCAGGTGAATAAATATCGACCGCAAACATAGCTATATTATCCGTACTGTTATAAGCCTCTTGAGCAAAGCAGGCAGTAGCCAGCCGTCTTGTAATGCCTTATGCACTTCGCCCCACATTGTGGCGGGACAATGTGGGGCGAAGCTGTTTCTTTTGGGTGGCTATTTAGCCGTTCCTATACGCCGTCCATTCTTTGCCAAGGCGCTGAAGGAAACGCTGGGTCAGGAGCGCGGCCTTGGGGATGCCTATGACAAGGACTATCAGAACGAGAAGGCTTTGCAGCGGATTCATCGACGCCACATCCTGGGCATCTGCAAAGAAGAGTAGCCAGGCGAGGATCGTATAGGCGACCATTAGGAGGATTCTACTCATCGCTTACCATCGTGCTAAAGGGTTAGTAATCGGTTTACTCTCCAAAGGAACACCTTTTTTTCGCATTTCGCAAAGGCCTCCACTTCGTACGGCGACGCTGTCCGCTCCTGCGGTCACTCGACCGCAGACAAGCACAGGACTTCTTGCCATCCAGCCAAAGAAAAGCTGTCCACGACTACGCCTAATCCTCCGTCCACGTACGTGGTCATAAAGTCTATGCACGTAAATCCTATGATCCACGTACGTAGATTTAACGACCACGTACATAGACAACGGTTTCTCTGTAGTGGTATGCCGTTTTCCACGAGGTGCGTGGGAAGTTTTCCTACGCTCGCTGGAAGTAATCCAAATAGTCAAGCAAAGCCGCTTGCACTACGGGAGTAAAGCGACATCGCCCCCACAGATTCCGCCGAATCTGTGGGGGCGATGCTTGATTCTTTGCTTCGGGGAGAAGCTGGAGGCGCTTACTCGGCTTCGGGCGTATAGCCTTCGGCAGGGCGCACGGGCTTCCCGATGAGGGTCGCTGCCGTGGCGGACTCGATGCGTACGTCCACGTACTGACCGACGCGGTAGCCTTGCTTATCGAAGACGACGACCTTATTCTGCTGGCTACGGCCGAAGAGCTGTTCGCGGGAGCGCTTGCTGAAGCCCTCGATGAGGACCTCGAAGGTCTTCCCCACGTCACGCAGATTGCTCTCGAGCGAGAGCTGGGTCTGCAGCTCGATCATCTCGTTGAGGCGACGGATCTTCTCTTCCTCGGGGATGTTGTCGATGAGGTACTTCGCGGCATACGTCCCTGGGCGCTCGGAGTACTTGAAGAGGAAGGCATTGTCGTAGACCACCTCACGCATGAGGCTCAGCGTATCCTGGAAGTCCTCCTCGCTCTCGTCGTGGAAGCCACAGAAGATATCCGACGTGATGGCGCAGTCGGGCATAGCACGGCGGATAGCCGCGACACGCTCAAGGTACCACTCACGGGTGTAGTTGCGCTTCATGAGCTTGAGGATTCGGTCGTTGCCCGACTGTGCTGGCAGGTGGATATGCTTGCAGATATTCGGGTACTTCGCCATCACAGCGATGGCCTTGTCGTCCATATCCTTGGGGTGAGGCGAGGTGAAGCGGATACGGAGCGTGGGTACGGCGAGGGCGACCTGCTCGAGGAGGTCACCGAAGTCATACGTGCGGTCCCCGTCCACAAAGCGGTAGGAATTCACATTCTGCCCGAGCAGCGTGATCTCACGATAGCCCTTGGCCTCGAGGTCCTTCACCTCACGGATGATGCTCTCCAGCTCACGGCTACGCTCGCGGCCACGGGTGTAGGGCACGATGCAGTAGGAGCAGAAGTTATTGCACCCACGCATGATGGAGACGAAGCCTGATAGGTTGAGCCCGCCGATCTTCAGCGGGAGGACATCCTTGTAGGTCTCGGTGGTGGAGAGCTGTACGTTGATCGCCTTCTCCCCGCGCTCGACAGCGCCGACGAGATTCGGCAGGTCGAGGTAGCTATCGGGGCCGACGACGAGGTCGACGTGGTGCTTCTCGATCAGCTCCCCCTTGGCACGCTCCGCCATACAGCCGAGGACGCCGATGATGATACGACGGCGCTTCTTGCGGCGGATGGAGTGATAGTACGCGATGCGGTTGAGGACTTTCTGCTCGGCATTATCGCGCACGGAGCAGGTATTGAGGAAGATAGCATCGGCCAACTCAGGGTCTTCGGTCAGGTGAAAGCCGTCCATCTGCATGATGGATGCGACGACTTCGCTGTCGGCGACATTCATCTGGCAGCCATAGGTCTCTATATAGACGCGGCGGGCGGTGGCGGTCGAAGGCTGAGCGCTCTGGGCGGGCTCGATCTTGGTCATGAACTATATGAATTGCTTAAGTGACGGTGGGAGGTGCGTAGACTTTCTTAAGAAGGGGCTTCTCCCGCAGTTGGAGATAATATATTTATCTGTATATTTGCAATGAAAATGTAAGATTTTTCATAGTTAAGGTTTTGGTTAATAGGTTGGAGCTGGCTGGGAAGTCAGCTCCGCTTTTTTTATACCCATACCAAGACCTTCTACGATCTTCATCCCATGCTATATATCAAGGGGCATCGCCGATACGCAGGAAGTGGTAGCCCTCACTCTGGAGCCAGCGCACGGCTTCGGGCATCGCTACGCGCATATTCTTCTCCGCCTTGAGCGAGTCGTGGAAGACGATGATCGAGCCGTTGCGCGCATAGCGCTTCACGTAGCCGACGATGGTCTCCGGGCTGAGCTCGGCATTGTAGTCGCGCGTCACGACATCCCACATCACGATCTCGAAGCTATGACTAAGCTCCCTATTCTGCGAGAAGCGCAGGTGCCCGTGCGGCGGACGGAAGTAGCGTGAGTGGATGAGCTCATGCGCGTCATACACGTCGCGCATGTACTCCTTCGTCGAGTGGAAGATACCCTGGATATGATGGTAGGTGTGATTGCCTACCGTGTGACCACGGCGACGTATCTCCTCGAAGAGCTCGGGGTAACGTCGCACATTGTCTGCCACGCAGAAGAACGTGGCCTTGATCCCTAACTCATCGAGCTGATCCAATACCCAAGGTGTGACCTCGGGTATCGGACCATCATCGAAGGTAAGGTAGATACTCTTGCCCTTGAGCGCGGGGATACGCCAGCGCGCTCCAGGCACGAGCATGCGGTACCACATAGGTACCCGACAGAGGATGCGCTCGATCATCGGCGGAAGAGCGGACTACTGAGCTACGCCCAGACGGCGGAGCAGCGCTGCGATCTCCTGCTCATAGCGGGAGAGCGCCTGCGAGTTGTAGTCCTTAGCGAAGTCGAGAGCGTAAGAAATAGCCGTATAAGCCTCCTGCAGCTCACCGTGGAGTGAGACCTCCTCGAGCTTCTCAGCGGGGAGCTGTACCGCCCAGGTCAGCGTACTCAGCGCACGGCGGGCGATAGCCTGCAGCACGTGGTCAGCCTCAGCACGCATATCAGCACGATAGAGGGCATCAGCGAAGTAGAGCGCACTCGTCTCATAGGGGACGTTCTCCTCGAGGATGACGGAGAGACACTTCTTCAGTATGGCCTGTGCCTTCTGCTTATCGCCACGCTCGAGATAACCATTAGCCAGCGGCGTGAAGATCTGATTGCGCAGGGTCGATACGATGCCACGGGCGTTCTCATCGAAGTACGTACCAGGGCGATCAGCACCGCACCAGCGGAACTTCGTCATCACCGTCTCATACATACGATCCAGATTGCCGATGCCGTAGTCGATAGCACGGCCCGTGCTGTCGACACGCGGAGCGAGCGGGAGGAGCTGCGAAGCCATACCCGTCTGCACCATGCTGGCGGTCATTCCATTGAAGGCATTGCGGGGCGAGGTGATCGCCCAGTAGATAGGACGCTCCCACTTGTTGCCCGCGATGAGGTCGAGGACGCTGAGGCCACCGATATCGAGGAACTGACGGCCGTGCAGGCTCAGTGAGAAGTCGGGAGTGATATGCCCCGTGAGTGCGGGGAAGCTCTTCGCGATGCGCTGAGCGACAGCAGCCGAGTCGACGGCGACATAGAGGTCGGGTGAGGGCAGCATAGCAGGCGAACCAGGGCCATGACCCTGCAGTGCCTTATAAGCCTCCTCGACGCTCAGGCGCTCACCGCCATTGGGACTCACGAGAGCGTAGTTGTTGTAGTAATAATAGGACTTGGGTAGGAGACCGAGGGGCAGAGGCTTGCCTTCGTAGGCCTGCTTCTTCATCTGGTCGATGTACCAGTCACCCGAGAGATAGGAGAGGTTGACGGTGCGGACGTCCGTGCGGATGCCCTCGACTTCCTGTGCGTACCAGAGGGGGAAGGTATCGTTGTCGCCGTAGCAGAAGAGGATGGCATTCGGCTCACAGCTCTCGAGGTAGTTGCGGCCCATGTCGCTGGCGACGGTGCGACCCGAGCGGTCGTGGTCGTCCCAGTTCTGCCCTGCCATCTGTATGGGGATGAGCAGGAGCACCAGCGAAGCGACACCCGCGGCAGCCGTAGAGATGGTGACAGGCGCGTCCTCATCACTGGTCTTCTTCGCAGGCTGCTTGGAGAGGTAGCGGCTGGCGGTCGTAGCGATAGCAGCCACGCCGAAGCCCACCCAGATAGCGAAGGCGTAGAACGATCCCACATAAGCGTAGTCACGCTCACGGGGCTGACCAGGATACTGATTGAGGTAAAGCACGATGGCGATACCCGTCATGAAGAAGAGCATAAAGGTCACCCAGAAGCTCTCCACACCACGACGCCCGCGACCGATCTGGAAGAAGAGACCGATGAGCCCGAGGATCAGCGGGAGGGCGTAGTAGACATTGTGCCCCTTATTGGCCGTCATATCCTCGGGGTGCGTATCGCTATCCCCGTAGAAGAAGCTATCGACGAAGGGAATACCCGTAGCAGCGCCACCACGCAGGAGGCCGCCGTCACCCTGAAGGTCATTCTGGCGTCCGGCGAAGTTCCACATAAAGTAGCGCCAGTACATGTAGGTCAGCTGATAGTTGAAGAAGTAGGTGAGGTTGTCCCCGAAGGTAGGCTGCGACATATCATCGGCAGCACGCCCCATCCACGTATTGTACATCTGCGCATGACCACGGTCATAGACACGGGGGAAGAGCATCATACTCGAGCTCTCATAGACGGGCTCATCCTTGGGAGCACGTGCTACATAGCGGTCGGGGTCAGAAGGCTGAGCCTTATCGACACGCCCGTAGGTAGGCTCACCTTCGTCGAACTCAGGGCGGCCGTCGGCGCCGTACTTATAGGGCGACGCGAAGGTAGGGCCGTAGAAGAGCGGTGCCGATCCATACTGCTCACGCGCCAGATAGTAGCGGAGCGAGAAGGCATCAGCAGGCGCATTCTCATTCATCGGAGGGTCAGCCACCGCACGCACGAGGATCACCCCGTAGGAGGAGAAGCCCATAGCGATAGCCACGAGCGACATCTGTACCGTCTGGACGGCACGTGCGCGAAGACCCTTATATAGGTAGAAGAAGGCAATGATACCAGCCGCCAGTGCGAGGGCGACGATACCATTCCCGATGAGGGGGATCCCCATCAAGATCAGCGACAGAGCGATAGAGATACGGAAGCGATGTGAGCCGAGGAGCTTGGGATCCTGCACCGCACGGTCGGCTTCGTAGACGCCCCAGATGAGGACGGCGACGAGTACCGCGAGGTAGATATACAGCCCTTGGTTGTAGCTGAGGCCGCAGGTATTGACGAAGAACATATCCCACTTCCCTGCGAGCTTAGGCACACCCTGCACGACCCCGTACATCATCAGCCCGACGAGGGCAAAGGAGCCGAGGAGCGCCAGAGCACTACCCTTGAGCGTGGGTGTCGTGGCACGGCGGTAGTAGTAGACCAGCGCCATGGCGGGCAGACAGAGCAGGTTCAGCAGGTGCACCCCGATACTGAGGCCCATCAGATAGGCGATCAGCACCAGCCAGCGGTCCGAGCGCTCGTACTCGCTGCGCTCCTCCCACTTGAAGATCAGCCAGAAGACCACCGCTGTGAAGAGTGAGCTGAAGGCATACACCTCCGCCTCGACAGCACTGAACCAGAAGGAGTCGGAGAATGTGTACACCAAGCTACCCACCAGACCAGAGCCAAGGATAGCGATAGCCTGCCCCATCGTCATCACCTCACCAGTGGGCTCAAAGCCCTGCTTGCCGAGATGCGCACGAGGCGTCAGCACACGGCGCACCATATGGGTGATCGTCCAGAAGAGGAAGAGGATCGTGAGGCCGCTCAGCACGGCACTCGTGGCATTGGTCATCAGTGCCGCACGCTCAGGGCTACCGCCCAGATGCGAGATCACATTATAGACCAGCATGTAGAAGGGCGCGCCAGGAGGGTGCCCGATCTCGAGCTTGTAGTCACAAGCGATGAACTCCGCACAGTCCCACAGGCTCGCTGAGGGGCCGATCGTGAGCAGATAGGTGAGCGTAGCGACTGCGAAGATCGCCCAGCCCATGAGGTTATTTGCTCGGTTAAATTGCTTCCAATTCATGTATATCTCTATTAGATGTGCGACCCGCCACGAAGGGTCAGGACACACTACAATGCGTACAAAGATAGCTATATAGGCTGATACCTGCCGTGCCGTAGCACGGCCCTATACAGCGAGAGCGGGTACTACTGAGATGTAGTACCCGCTCTCTTGGTGACCCCGGTGAGGCTCGAACTCACGACCCAGTGATTAAGAGTCACTTGCTCTACCAACTGAGCTACAGAGTCATTTTCCCTTGTTCGGCTCACCACCTTGGTACGTGGGAGCGTTTTCAGAACGGGTGCAAAGGTAGTGCAAACATTTGAATTACACAAGACACCACCCGCAAACTCGTCAAAAAATCCCCGACATACTTCCTCCCCTCCGCCCAAGAGCACCCTGAGACCACCCGAGGAAGGTAGTGAATACTACCACGCTATACCCCTGCCACTTAACCACATCTAAAAAGCTGTTCACCATAGGTAGGCGAACGAACCTCCCAGAGCGAAGTATCACGACCTATATTGGTCAGCGGGTGAAGCTATATAGGTCACGATGCCGACCTATATAGGTCCGACTGCGAACCTATATTGGTTCGCTCACCGACCAATATAAGACTGTTGCCTATAGTCCTGCCCGCTATTTATTATTGTGCTAAGGCATCGCACGCCCAGCTCCCCGATATGCCTCTCCGAAGTGACCGAGCAAGCCCTTCGCCTTATCGCGAGTATTCCTCTTATCCAGCGGAGGGAAAAGCACCGTTCTCGTGAAGAAAAAAGCACCTCTCCGTAGAGGTCTTCCTCTGTCTATGCACGTAGTCTTAAAGACCAGGCACGTAAATCCAAATATCCACGTACGTAGATATTAGAGCCACGTACGTAGTCCAAACTTATCTGCCACTCGTCCGCAACTTTTCTCCCTACGCGGAGCAATAACCTACGTATAGGTCACTTCACAAAGCTGTATAGCTTGCTGCGCCATCCTATATAGCTCTACCCACGCACTCATATAGATTCACACGACCCTCCCCCACACATCGTCACAGCCCCTTCCTCGAAGATGGAGAAAAAGTAAGCCCCACGGCAGGTCACTTAAGTGACGAGCCGTGGGGCGGATACTTATATATGAAGTATAGGCTTACTCGCGCCAGTAGCGACGCTGGATGCGCGTCGAGAGGGTCGTGAGGATCTCGTAGGGGATCGTGTCGCAGGCTTCGGCAAGCACCGTGATGGGGCGCTCTTCGCCACCGAAGATGAGGACCTCGTCCCCCACCCGCGCCTCAGGCACGTCAGTGATATCGATCATACAGGCATCCATACAGACATTGCCGATGGTCGGGCACAGACGGCCATGCAGGAGCACCGAATAAGCACCACGGCTCAGACGGCGCGAGAAGCCGTCGGCATAACCAATAGGGATGACCGCGATGCGTGAGGGGCGCGAGGTGATGCCTCGACAGCCGTAGCCGATAGCTTCGCCTGCAGGGAGCTCACGGATCTGCAGGAGGACGGTCGTCAGACGAGCGATAGGCTCTACCCCAGGGCGCCCCGTAGCACTCACCCCATAGAGGCCGATGCCGAGGCGTGCCATATCAAGAGCGTATTCGGGGAAGCGCTCGATACCTGCCGTATTCAGCAGGTGACGCTTCGGCTGATAGCCGAGGGCAGCCGTAAGGGCTTCGGTAGCGGCGATGAAGGTCTTAGCCTGACGCTCGGTGAAGTCACGCTTGTCAGGCTCGTCGGCTGCAGCCAGGTGCGAGAAGACCGAGCTGACACGCAGCTCGGGATGCTCACGGAGATAAGCTCCTACCGCAGGGAGGTCAGCAGGCGCAAAGCCCAAGCGGTGCATGCCGCTATCGACCTTGAGATGGATAGGGAAGGCGGTGATACCTGCGATGCGCGCACGTTCGCACAGCCCCTCGAGGAGCTCCATGCTATAGACCTCGGGCTCGAGGCGGTGCGAGAAGAGGGTATCTGCCACCGACAGCTCGGGGTTCATGATCATGATGTGCGTGCGGATGCCCTTGTCACGCAGCTCACGCCCTTCATCCGCCACAGCTACGGCGAGGTAGTCGACACGGTGCTCCTGGAGCGTGCGTGCCAGCTCGAAGGCACCCGTCCCGTAGCCATCGGCCTTGATCATACAGATGAGCGGATGCTCGGGCGGCAGGAGCGAGCGGTAGTGATTGAGGTTGTGCACGACAGCGCTGAGGTCGATATCCAGCACCGTCTGGTGCTCACGGGAGGAGAGACGGCGGTAGACTTGGTCGAGGGCAAAGCGGCGTGCGCCCTTGATGAGGATACAGGAGTCGTGCAGACGCGACAGGAGGGGCGAAGCTAAAAGCTCGCTCGTCGTCGCAAAGAAGTGCGTATGCCCAGCGTCAAAGAGCCCCGCCGAAGCCGTGAGATGCTCCCCGACAGCGAAGACCTCGTCCACGCCATAGCTCTGGATGAGGCCTGCGACCTCGGCATAGAGGTCGGCATCACTGCGTCCGCTCCCCTCGATATCAGAGAGCAGGAGCACGGGGCGAGCGCCTGTGGCCGAGGCACGACGACGCAGGAAGTCCAGCGCGATAGAGAGTGACTGCAGGTCGCAGCTGTAGGCATCATCGATAAGGGTATTGCCCTGCAGGCCGTCCTTGACCTCCAGACGCATCGAGATGCTGGTGAGGGCGCGCCACGCCTCGGGCACAGCGAGGAGCTGAGGCGCGAGGGCCGCCACGAGAGTCAGACAGCAGGCGACATCCTCGAGGTAGGCCGCATCGGTGAAGGGGACGGTCAGCGGACATTCTTCGCCAGCCACCACGCAGACGAGCGCTGTCGTGGTGCTCGTCGTCTCAGTCGTGCGGACATAGACCGTGGCAGCAGGGTCCTTATGACTCCAGGTGTAGTGGGATTTTGTGGGGAAGCGCTCACGCATTGCCTCAGCGACCAAGGGCGTATCAAGGCTATAAAAGAGCGAGGTGGAGCGCTCGAAGAGGCGGAGCTTCTCCTCCAGCTTCTCCTCCAGCGAGGCGAAGCCCTCCTGATGTGCGCTACCGAGCGAGGTGAAGACACCGAGCTGAGGCGCGATGACTTCCTCCAGCGCAGCCATCTCACCGGGGCGGGAGATCCCCGCTTCGATGAGGGCGACTTCGTCCGTAGCGGTGATACTCAGCACGGAGAGCGGTACGCCGATCTGCGAATTGTAGCTGCGGGGGGAGCGCATCGTATGGAAGCAGGGCGAGAGGAGCTGATAGAGCAGTTCCTTGACGACGGTCTTCCCGTTGCTCCCCGTGATACCGATCGTATGGAGCTGGGGGAAGCGCTCGCGGTGCGTGCGTGCCAGCGCCTGCAGTGCCGTGATAGAGGAGGTGACGACATACCAGTTGCACCCGCTGTACTTCGCCTCCGTCTCGCTCGAGAGTTGCTCGACGACGAAGCTCCTTACCCCACGCTCATAGAGCGACTCGATATAGCGGTGCCCGTCACCCGACTCCGTGCGGATGGCGAAGAAAAGCGTCTCCTCGGGCGTGAGGAGCGAGCGGCTATCAGTGAGTATATGGCTCACAGCTCGGTCGTGCGACAGATGCGGCGTGACCGCAAAGGCCGTAGCGAGGGTGGCGGGAGAGAAGGATGGTGAAACTAATCTATCCATGAGGGTAAGTCGTGAAGCTGAGCCGAAGGGTACTGCGAGCGGAAGGCGGCGACGCGCTCACGGAGAGCGGCCAGGCGCACCGTATGCTCGGCTCCGTCAGCATGTAAAGGGCGGTGACGAAGTTCTTGATGCAGGCGGTGCGCTAATGGCAAAGCTTTCTGCACCGCTTCGGCGAGTGCCCACGCGGTGAAGCGCTCGGCGACGATACGCTGCGCCAAGGGGGAGGGATGCACCATATCCTCGGCATAGAAGCGGTAGTCGCGGAGCTCGTCGAGTACCAATTCGTAAGAGGGGAAATAAAAGCAAGTCGCAGGGAACTGCTCCGTGAGTGCCTCGGAGAGAAGCAGGAGCGTGGCCTTACTGAGGGCATTGCCGTGGGCGCCGTCACGCAGATGACGCACGGGGCTCACCGTCTGAATGATCGTCAGCTCGGGGAAGCGCTCACGAAGACGCTCAATGAGTGGGCGCCAAGTCTGAAGGAGCGTCTCTAAGCTCACGCGCTCACGGACGAAGGTCCGCTCGGGGAGCTTGTGGCAGTTGCTCACTACCCTACCCGCTACTCCGCCATATTCGTCACCCGCAAGGCGGTAGACATAGGCCGTGCCGTAGGTGAGGAGCAGGTAGCGCAGCTGAGGGAGCGCCGTCTGCACTGCTTCGTACGAAGCATTCATCAGGCGAAGGGCTTCCTCCGCCGCTCGGGCAGAGAAGCGCCCATGATGAAGGAAGGAGTGGTAGAGCCCGCCATACTCGAAGAGGTCCGCTTCGGCGAAGGGCTCACCAAAGAAGAGGCGCTCGATGCCGGCTGCTATCGAGAGTGGATTGTACTGGATGCCTAAGGGATTGACTTGGAGCTGCAGGCCTCCATCACGGAGGTAAGCGCCGATATGCTCACTGAAGCACGAGCCGAAGCTGAGGGCTTGCTGCCCGTAGCCCAAGCGTGGAGGCGAGGGCGGTAGCGTGACGGGAGTATGGAGCTGAGGCATAGAGAGAGCGAATATCTTGGGGGCGAAGGACTACCGATGAGGGCGCCCCGACTTGCGCCCTGTGCGATGCCCCGCGAGCTGCGGGTAGAAGGCCGAGGGGATATGCTCTATCGTGTAGCTCCCATCAGCCTCTATATCGAGGGCGAGGATATCGTAGCGCACCTCCAGATCGAGGGCACGCTGACGGATGTAGGCATTGGCTGCGGAGATGAGGAAGGCTTGCTTCTCTCGGGTGACGGTCGTGCGAGCTTCGGCAAAGCTCCCGACTCCACGCGTCTTGACCTCGGCGATGACGAGCGTCTCACCCCACTGGGCGATGATATCGATCTCACGGTGCTGGTGGCGCCAGTTCCGCTCGAGGATAGAGTAGCCGTGGCGCTCCAGATAGCGGCAGGCTAACTCTTCACCAGTCGCACCCGTCTTGAGATGTTGGTCCATAGCAGATCGCTCTGTGCCTTGTCGGGGTCGAAGGTCTCAATATGGCGTACACGCTTGTCGGGGATGATCTCGTCGATAGCGATGAGGATGCCCGTCTCCTCGACGTGGCCGAAGTCCTCGTTGATCGCCGTGCCGAAGACACGCATCTCGGGCGAGAGTGCCATGTAGGCATTGACCAGCGGGGGGATGTTCAGCCCAATCTCACGCACCGCCTTGTTCAGCGCACGGTAGTTCTCCAGACGGTCATCCGTGGGGAAGAGCTCGCGGATCTCGGCTTCGTCGACGACGATGGGCAGCGGATCGGTAGGGCGAACTAAGTGGTCGGGATCGGGAAAGTGCTTGTCGAGAAAGTAGAGGATGAGGTTGCGAGCGTGGGGATCATAGTCCTCATACATCGTGACCTTACCGTAGAAATACTTCATCGCGGGATTGAGTACCGTCAGCGCACCGAGGCCGTCCCAGAGGTTGTCCAGCGCGAAGAGGCTCTTAGCCCCCATACGCGTAGACTGATAGGGCAGCGAGACGAAGGAGCGTCCCAGCTCGATCGTCACGGGGAGGTAGTCTGCGAGGAAGCGGGGACTGAACTCAAAGAGCTCTGCCGTCGCCAGGCGTGGACGCCCCGTGGCTTCGTCCATCTGTACCTCGTCGCCGAACATGAAGCGGTAGCCGCCGAGGATAGCTCCTTCGGCGGGGTCCCACACGATGAGCTGACGATAGCCGTCGTCGGCGAGGTCGAACTCATCGACGTCGCAGTCACGCCCCGTACCGCCGCCGTAGAAGCGGAAGGCCTCTTCACGCAAGCGCCCGATCTCACGCATCGTCTCGGGAGCCGTGCTTGCGTGGAAGACGTAGATCTCGTTCCCGCCCTTATTCGTCGCTCGAAGGAGCTTGTCGGGGGTGAGTTCTTGGCGGATGAGATCCGCAGAGACAGGGGCGATGATCGGTGTGGTAAACATCAGCGCTTGGTCAGTGTAGCATCATACTCATCGCGGAGCTGGTAGCTCAGCGCACGGATACGCTGAGCCTCCTGCTGAGGCGTAAGGCCGCTGTCACGCAGGCTCTGCCAAGAGATCGGCTCCCCGACGATGACCTTAAAGTGACTGCCGTGAGCACGGAAGAGCTCATCGGGAAGGAGGGCTTGTCCTGGGTCGAACTTCATCTTCAGCGCCTCCTTGATATGCCAGATCCAGTAGAAGTGGCGGCTATTCTGACCGACGTAGTGCAGTGGCACGATGTCACGCTCGTTGGCGATGGCCTGCGAGACGAAGGTCTTATGCCAAGGGCGGTCCTGCAGCTTGCCGTCGAAGATACGCGAGCATGAGCCTGCGGGGAAGGTGCCGATAGGCACGTCTGAGCGCATCGCCTCCTGCAGCATCGTGATCGACTCACGACCCTGCGAGCCCTGGCGGTTATTCACCGGCAGGAAGACCGACTGGAGCGGGCGGAGGTAATACAAGAAGTCCGTGACCATATAGCGTACGTCGCCGTAGCGCTTCCCCAGCATGTAGGAGAGGGAGATGCCGTCCATACCACCCAGCGGATGGTTGCAGACGAAGATGCAGCGCCCCGACTCGGGCAGGCGCTCGGGGTGTACCCATTCGGTCGTGACAGCGAACTCCTCCATCAGGGCTTCGAGGAAGTCCATACCATCAAGGTGCCCATAGCGGTAGAGGACATCATTGATCTCCCGCTGATGGATGATGCGCTCGAGGAGGCGCAGGACGAATGGAGGGAGGCGCTTACCCGCCTTCTCCTCCAGCACCTTCCCGATATGGATAGCCAGGGGATGGTCCTGCGAGGAGTATTGGGCTTGCTCGGTCAGTGGTTGCATCGCGATAGGATTAGTTGCCAGAGAGCTGGCGGATGCTCTGCTCGATCGTGGCGATACGGCTCTCAGCGTCGGCCTTCTTCTTGCGCTCGAGGCTGATGACTGCCTCGGGAGCCTTGCTCACGAAGCTCTCATTGCTCAGCTTCTTCTCTACGCCAGCGAGGAACTTCTGCTGGTACTCGAGGTCGGCACGGAGCTTCTTGAGCTCTTCCTCCACATCGATGTAGGCAGCCATAGGCACGGCGAATTCGTCCGTCCCGATGACGAAGGTCACAGCACCCTCGCTACGCACGCCGCTGCGGTCGATAGCAGAGAGGCCTGCCATCTTGATGAGGACTTCATCGAGCTCGGTGGGATAGCTGGGGCTTGCCTCGAGACCAAGGGCTTCGCGGGGCGAGAGGTTCTTGCTGGTACGCAGGCTGCGTACGGTGGTGATGATCTCCTGAGCAGCAGCGAAGCGCACCAGGAAGGCTTCATCGTAGGCCTCGGCAGGGCGCTGCTGAGCGTTCATGATGCTCTCGCCATCGGCGCGCTCGGCGAGGTTCTGCCACAGCTCTTCGGTGATGAAGGGCATGAAGGGGTGGAGGATACGCAGGATCTCGTCGAAGAAGTCCAGCGCCTCACGGCAGGTCGTCTCGTCGATAGGCGAGCCGTAGGCAGGCTTGATGAGCTCAAGGTAAGAGGAGGAGAAGTCGTCACGGATGAGCTTGTAGACGAGGGTCAGCGCTTCGCTGATACGATACTTAGCGAAGAGATCGTCGAGCTCGGTAGCCGCCTTGTTGAGCACCTGACGCATCCAGTAGGAGGCCAGACGCGAGGCCTCGGGCTGAGGCGCAGCTGCAGCTTCGGCCGTCCAGCCCTTCACGAGGCGGAAGGCGTTCCAGATCTTATTACAGAAGTTACGACCCTGCTCGCAGAGCGATTCGTCGAAGAGGATATCGTTCCCAGCGGGGGCGCTCATGATGAGGCCCATACGCACGCCGTCAGCGCCATACTTATCGATGAGCAGCAGGGGGTCGGGCGAGTTACCGAGGGTCTTGGACATCTTACGGCCCTGGTTGTCGCGGACGATACCGGTGAGGTAGACGTTCTCGAAGGGCTTCTTCCCCTGGAATTCGTAGCCCGCCATGATCATACGCGCTACCCAGAAGAAGAGGATATCTGGCCCCGTGACGAGGTCAGAGGTGGGGTAATAGTATTCGAGCTCCTTGTTGCCTTTGCTCAGTGCGGGGGCAAAGACGGTGATAGGCCAGAGCCAAGAGGAGAACCAGGTGTCGAGGCAGTCGCTCTCACGGCGCAGGTCTGCGGCGGTGAGATCAGCGTTCTTCTCCCGTGCCAGACGAAGCGCCTCTTCATCACTTGCAGCGACGACGAAGCTACCATCGGGCAGGTAGTAGGCTGGGATGCGATGGCCCCACCAGAGCTGGCGGCTGATGCACCAGTCCTTGATGTTCTCCATCCAGTGGCGGTAGGTATTCTTGAACTTCGCAGGGTGCAGACGGATCTCGTCGTTCATCACCGCATCGAGGGCGGGCTTAGCGAGGCCCTCCATCTTGAGGAACCACTGCATCGAGAGCTTGGGCTCGATGGGCACGAAGGTACGCTCGGAGTGACCGACCTTATTCGTGTAGTCCTCGACCTTCTCCATCAGACCAGCAGCGATGAGGTCAGCCTCGATCTTCTTACGCACGTCGAAGCGGTCCATGCCAGCGTAGGCACCGCCATGCTCGTTGAGCGTGCCGTCGTCGTGGAAGATATCGATGGTCTGGAGCTGGTGCTTCTCACCGAGCATATAGTCATTGACGTCGTGCGCAGGCGTGACCTTCAGACAGCCCGTACCGAACTCGATGTCGACGTACTCGTCCTCGATGACGGGGACCGCACGGCCGACGATAGGCACGATGAGCTTCTTGCCACGGAGGAAGTGATAGCGCTCGTCATTGGGGTTGATACATACGGCAGTGTCCCCCATGATGGTCTCGGGACGGGTCGTAGCGACGACGACATACTTGTCTGCCTCGCCCTCGACGAAGTAGCGCAGATAATAGAGCTTACCCTGCTGCTCCTGATAGATGACCTCCTCGTCGCTGAGGGCGGTCTGTGCCTTGGGGTCCCAGTTCACGACACGCACGCCACGATAGATGAGCCCCTTGCGGTAGAGGTCGACGAAGACGTCGATGACGCTCTGGCTACGCTCATCGTCCATGGTGAAGGCGGTACGATCCCAGTCGCAGGAAGCACCGAGACGCTTGAGCTGCTCGAGGATGATACCCCCGTGCTCGCGCGTCCAGTCCCAAGCGTGCTCGAGGAAGGCTTCGCGCGTCAGGTCGTGCTTCTGGATACCCTGAGCCGCCAGACGGCCGACGACCTTCGCTTCGGTAGCGATAGAGGCGTGGTCGGTACCAGGTACCCAGCAGGCGTTGAAGCCACGCTGACGTGCACGGCGCACGAGGATATCCTGGATACTATTATTGAGCATGTGCCCCATGTGCAGCACACCCGTGACGTTGGGGGGAGGGATGACGACGGTATAGGCAGGGCGATGATCGGGGGTTGAGTGGAAGAGCTTGTGCTGCATCCAGTACTCATACCATCTATTCTCCACAGCCTCGGGGCTGTACTTGGTTGCTAACTCCATAATAGTGGACTTCGTAATGTATCTATATAGTTTATTCTGTTGACTGCTTTGCACCCTAAGACGGACACCCTCTCGCGAAGGGAGCCACCTATGGGAGCTACAAATTTACATCAATCAGACGGATTGCGGGCGCACGAAGCCTCTGCCATGCCCCTTCGGGGCGCAGCACAGTGCGTAGAGAGCGTGACTTCGCTCGGAGGATATGTAAGGGGGAAGGGGTGTATTAGATGCTAAAGTAAAGACAGCCGATGCCAAAAAGGCCCATGAATAAAAAGCTAACTCCTGCGACACCGAGGAGGATGATACCACGCTCCAAGCCACGACGATCTGCAAGGCGTATGCCCCACGTCAAAGCGATGAGATTCGGAACGAAGAAGGAGAGAATAAACAGCCAACGAGGATGTGAAGCAATGACATAGCATGCCGCCTGGATCCCAATAAATAGGAGCAGCGAAACGACAGACAGCCAAAGGACCAGAGCTCGGTGACGGTATCTCCGCACGAGTGGGTGATTCATTGGTAGGGTGCAGTTGATGATATGTTTATGACTCGCGTGTAATTTGGTAGTACAAATATATAAAGATTTCAATATATATAACAAGACTCCCCTCGCTACCCTACGCCACACCCTTTTTTCTTGATATAAAATATCTTAACCCCCCGCCCTATCAGCAACAAGAGCATGCCGTGATCCGACACCAAGCCGAGGCACGCAGTACCCCCATCCTACCATAGTAGCACCTCATCTCACCACAGCGATTTGTCTCATCCTGTAGAAGGAAAAGCTGCATTCCCGCGAAGAAAAACGCAGCTCCCCATAGTGCTTTTCTCTATCCACGCACGTAGTCTTAACGACCAGGTACGTAAATCTAAAGGTCTACGTACGTAGATTTTAGAGCCACGCACGTAGACGGGATTTATCTACCACTCGTCCGCAACTATTATTCGCGCACTTCGGCAGGCATTCCACTACTGCTCCCCGTTTTTCTCTCCGAGAGATGCGAGGCCTATTCCCCCTTCACGGCAAGGCGAACGAAGGGACAGCTGCGCACGATGATGCCGATACAGACGAGGGGAATGAGGCTGAGGAACAAATAAGTATCTTTGTGATGCGAAGTGCGAGACGCTCACCGCTGATGGTGCGCCCCCGCCTTCCACCCTAGGATATAGCTACGGCAATGAAACAACTCTACACACTCACCTCTCTCTGTCTCCTCTTTGCCTGCCTCGTGGGCTCTACCCTCTCCAGCTGTACGGGCCGTAGTGGTAGCGCACAGAGCGCTGACTCGACCCTCGCAGAAGGCGTACAGGATCCCAATGGCCCCTTAGACTGGGACTCCATCGTGGTCTCCACGACCTACTTCGACAATCAGGCAGCACGCAAGGGATCGTCCGTAGAGGTAGAGCTCTTCTTCCGCTACCCGAAGAATGACTCCGCGCTCCTCAAGGCTGTCAGCAGTGTATTCTTCGGCGAAGCCTATGCCAACTGGAGTCCCAAGGAAGCCACAGAGCGCTATCTGCGTGAGGTGCGTAGCGAATACCTCTTCGGCGCTGACTCCCTCGGCTTCTCCGCTAAGGAGCTGGAGGATATGAAGAGCGAAATGACCATCTTCAACCACATCACCTATCACGACGACCACATCATCACGATGCAGAAGGATGTGTACACCTACTCTGCAGGGGCTGCCCATGGTCTGCCTGGTACAGGGAACTATACCTTCGACCGCAAGAGCAAGGACGTCATCAGCGAAGGAGACCTCTTCATCGACGGCTATGGCCCCGAGCTGAATAAGATCCTTCAGCGTGCGCTCATCAAGGAGTTCGGCCGCAAGAGCGCTCAGGAGATGGAGAGCAAGGATGGTATCTACGCTGCCGACCTGACGAGCAACGATAACTTCCGCCTCGATGACAAGGGCATGACCTATACGTACAATCCCTACGAGATCGCCCCCTTCGCCATCGGGATCATCGAGATCTTCATCCCCTACGAGGAGGTGCGTCAGCTCCTCCGCCCACAGAGCATCATCTTCAACTATATCCAGCCCTAAGACCGCATGGCCGCTATCGACATCATCACCCGCTACTTCCCCCAGCTCACCCCCGAGCAGATCGAGCACTTCACCCAGCTCGACGCCCTCTACCGTGACTGGAATGCGAAGATCAACGTCATCTCTCGCAAGGATATCGATGCGCTCTATGAGCACCATGTACTCCACTCGCTCGGCATCGCCCAGATGATCCGCTTCAAGCCTGGCACGCACATCCTCGACTTCGGTACGGGCGGTGGCTTCCCAGGCATCCCCTTGGCGATCCTCTTCCCCGAGTGCGAGTTCCTACTGGTCGACAGCATCGGGAAGAAGGTCAAGGTCGCAGCAGCCGTCGCCGAAGCCCTCGGGCTGAAGAACGTGCGCACGCTACACGGGCGTGGCGAGGACGTGAAGGAGCAGTTTGACTTCGTCGTCAGCCGTGCCGTCATGCGCCTCGATGAGCTGGTCGGCTTCACCCGCAAGCTCGTCCATCACGAGCAGCGCAACGGCATGCCCAACGGACTCATCTGCCTCAAGGGTGGGGAGCTACAAGCCGAGATCCGCCCCTACAAGCGCATCGTCGAGGTGCAGGACCTCTACCCCACCTTCTCGGAAGAGTTCTTCAAGACGAAGAAGGTCGTCTACCTCCCCCTCTAAGCGACCTCACCAGACCATATACAGCGCGCCCCTGCTACCGACTGGTAACAGGGGCGCGCTGTATATGTAGGTAGCTCTGCTTAGCCCTCAGTCTCAGGCACAGAGGGCTCTTCCTCCGTCGTCTCCTCGGGGATCTCGGGGAGCGGCTCCCCCTTGATAGCCACGTAGATCGTGCAGGTACCTGGGAAGATACTATGGTAGAAGGCCTCGCTGAAGCCTGCTTCCTGCAGGATAGCGACCATCTTCTCACGCTGGGGCATCGCAGCGATGGACTTCGGCAGGTACGTGTAGGCATCCTTGTCATCGGAGAAGAAGCGCCCGATGAGCGGGATGATCTGCCCTGCGTAGAGCTTGTATCCCACACGAAGGAGGGGATTCGTCGGCTCGGAGAGCTCGGCGATGACCAGCACACCCGAGGGGCGGATGATGCGATGCAGCTCACGTGCCGCCGCGGGGATGTCGGGGAAGTTGCGGATACCGAAGGAGATCGTCGCCGCATCGAAGGTATTCTCCTCGAAGCTCGTGGCGGTACAGTCCTGACGGTCAAAGACGATGCGGTCGCTCAGGCCCAGCTGATGGACCTTCTCCGCACCGATGCGCATCATCTCCTCCGAGATATCGATGCCCGTGACCTTCTTGACGGAGGGCATCGTCTGCACGAGTGAGATAGCGACATCACCCGTACCCGTAGCGACATCCAGCACGTGCTTCGGAGCATAGGGTGCGAGGAAGCTCAGTGCCTTGCGGCGCCAAGAGCGGTCCAGCCCGAGCGAGATGACGAGGTTCAGGCGGTCGTACTGCGGAGCAATGCGGTTGAACATCCGGCGGACCTGGTCCACCTTCGGGTCGGCACTGTCCTTATAGGGGGTAATCATTGTGGTAGAGATATGGGAAGGATGTGATAATGATGGTGATCACTTATGAGAGAAGTAGATCGAGTGGGCATCGGAGATACGCCCTGACGTGGGGCGCACGGCAGCGATATAAAGCCCAGGGACAAGCCCCGTGACGGACACCGTCGCACGGCCACCCGTCTGCGTGAGCTTCTGATGCATATGGAGCTGACCGGTGAGGTCATAGATACGCACTTCGCAGGGCGTGCGGCGTAGCTCTTCGCCCTCGAGGTGCAGAGCCCCGCCGTGGTAGTACCCCGTGAGGCCTTGGGGTAGGTCGCTTTTCTCCTCGGGATTGACCAGCGTCGTCGTCTCGATGAGGAGGTCGATCCAGTACGCCCCACCAGGAAGCTCGGTGCTGCGACGCCAGCCATCTGTCCAGTGGTGCGTCCACGCAGCCCACCCACGTAGGCGGTCGGCAGACCCGTCATAGGCCAGGAGCGGCATGCGCAGCTCACGGCTGTCACTCGTTGTGCAGGAGAGGAGGTAGCGCCCTTCGCTGAGGCTGAGCTTCAAGCCATCGGGCGCGGGGAAGAAGAGCTCGATACTATCGGAGCGGAGCGTACGTGAGCCACGCTGCGCTGCCCCGAAGGCATCATAGCGTGCATACGTGCCGAGGGTCGAGGAGGCGAAGTCCACGACCTTACCGCCGAGGGCATAGTCATCGGTGAAGGGCTGGAGCGCCACACGCAGCTGGGGAAGGTCTGCGGAGGTGAGCTGATCATTGCTCTTGAAGACGACGTAGGCCCCGAGGATCGTAGCCCCCGATATCTGGGGAAGGCGTAGCTCATTGCCGACAGCATCGACACCCGTACGGGGCGTGTGCATCACGTTGGGCTTGACGACTTCTGCCGAGGTCGCTACGGGATCGGGATAGATAGCGCTCAGGCGCTGCACGACCTTCGGCGCAATAGGGTCATAGCCATCGCAGGTCTTACGCCCAGAGTTCGTGGGGTCGAGCCACGGACGGAGCGAACGGATCGTGCCCGCCCCAGGGGTATTGGACACCCACGAGCGCTTGAGCGCCCAGTAACGGTCGTCATAGGGGCTTTCACAAGTCGAGGCTCCCCCCGTCAAGGCGCCGACGATGAGGCCATCCTTGTCGAAGAGTGCCGAGCCCGAAGAGCCCGCAGCCGTCGCACCGACAGCCCAAGCATTCACCTCCCAGTGCACGTCACTCCACGAGATGAAGCGCACGGAGCCGTGCTTATCTTCATAGGAGAGGTCGTAGTCGTTGGTACGCAGCTCGGTGTCACGGGTGAGGTTGTAGCGCTTGGTCGAGCCCCCAGGATGGTGGATGCCGACGAAGGAACCTTGGGGTGACTCATTGATATTCCACCCAGCGAAGTAGGGCTGATAGGCCGCTGGGATCGGCCCGAGCGTGCCGTTAGCTCTGCGGGGAAGCCCCTTGATACGTAGCAGGCACATATCGGTATTCTCATTGTAGCCGACGAGGTTGGCTCCGCTCAGGCTCTGCTCCTCCGTGGGGCGCACGTTGCCCTCACGCAAGGGGCTTTGGAAGCCGAAGAAGAAGACCGTCGTCGAGGCATTACGGTTCACAGCACCGAGATCGCCGAGGAGCTTGAAGAGGTTATTGAGGCAGTGTGCCGAGGTCAAGACGTAAGGCGTGCCGTCGGAGCGGGTGTTGTTGATGAGCGAACCCGTGCTGGCGCTGGTCCCGCCGACGATGAGAAGGAGCGTGCTACGGCTCTGCTTCCACGCATCGGGATAGGCGATAGCGTTGGGCGCACAGCTCAGCGAGGCGAGCGAAGCACGGGGGTGATCATAGAAAGGCTCCCCAGGTTGGGCGAAATTCTCCGCGCGACCGACACTGCGGAAGTCGCGGAAGCCGTAGAAGAGCGCATCAAGTCGGAAGGGGAGCTTCAGCTGGTCAGCGCGCGTCCCCTCGGGATATTCGTATTCGAGCACCAGCGTCTCGGCATCGATGGGAGCGATCTGTAGGAGGCTATCCGTCTCATTGTTCTGCTCAGTGAATGCCCCCTTAGCAGGACGCCCCTTAGCCGTCACAAAGAGCGCACCACCACGAGGCAGGGCGTAGCGCGAGAGGCGCAGGCCAATGTTCTTCGCCTGAGGGGCTTGGACCTCAGCGCGCCACACATAGTTCCCCGCTCCATCTTGGTACATACGTCCCAGCGCCTCAGTAGCCTCAGCCACGGGGCGCTCGACAGCGAAGGTATAGGTGCGGAAGCCCTTATCCCCAGCCGTAGCCGAGCGGAGCTCCTCAGCGGAGGGTGCTGCCACACGCAGGGCGTTTGTCGCCGAGCGCATCATCTGCCCAGAGCCCATCGCACCCACGACGGGCGAGAGGGGCATCTGCTCTGAGCGCGGAGTGCGTGCCGTGCGATACTGTCCCCACAGTGCCTCGGGAAGGAGGGCAAGGAGCATCAAGAGGGGAAGGCGTAGAGAGCGGAGAAGAGACATAGCTACAGGGAGATGTAGGGTGTGTGATCTGTGGCGGACTACTCAATATGGGTGAAGCCGAGCTGCTCTAAGAGGGGCTTCTCCTCGGGGTAAGCACCTACGACGGTGTAGGCAGAAGCTTCGCGGGGGAAGCGGTAGGCACGACGCACCTGCTCGAAGTCCTCGGGAGCGGACTTCAGCGTCTGGGTCGTGGCCTTAAGGTCACAAGTATGAAGCTGGGCACGTAGGATGCGCTCTTCCTCGGGGAAGGCGCTGAGGTCGATGCGAGGGGCATCGGGCGTGTAGAGGACGCCTTCATCCCACAGCCCTTCGGGAAGAGGCAGGTCGAGGGCACGACATACAGCTTCGAGCGCCATCTGCGAGCCGCGCCACTTGCCGTCGGCCGTCCAGCCAGCGATATGTGGTGTGGCGATGAAGCTGCGCTCGAGGAGGGTCTTATTGATGACGGGCTCACCCTCCCAGCAGTCGATGATGAGGTCGGAGATCTGACGAAGCTCCAGCCCCTTCAGCAGCGCAGCGCTCGGGGAGACGGGGCCACGACAAGCATTGATAAGGAGCGGACGACGCGCACAGCCCTGGAGGAAGGCCTCATCGACCATCCCCTCGGTGGCATACTGCCCCGAGCGCGTCAGCGGTACGTGAAGTGTGATGATATCGCTCTCGCGCTGGATCGTCTCGAGCGAGACGAAGCCCTCTGCGCCCTCACGCTCAGCACGAGGTGGGTCACAGAGCAGTGGACGAAGTCCGAGAGCGCCGATGCGCTTAGCCAAGCGTCCCCCGACATTCCCTACCCCGACGATACCGATAGTCTTCCCCTCCAGCGAGACGCCTCGCTCCAGCGACCAGCGCACGAGCGATGAGAGGACATACTGCACGACACCCCCAGCATTGCACCCAGGCGCACTCTCCCAGCGGATACCTGCGGCAGCGCAGTAGTCGGCATCGATATGATCAAAGCCCGCCGTAGCCGTGGCGACGATCTCGACACCGCTTCCCTCGAGGAGCTCGCGGCCGGCGTGCACCACACTGCGAATGAGCAGGGCACGGGCGCCACGGATCGTCTCGGGAGTGAAGTCACGGTTGGGCAGGCGGCGCACGTCAGCGACTTGCTCCACCAGCCCCTCCAGATATGGTAGGGAGGAGTCCAGCACAAATAGTGGCTTATCCATCACGATCTTCTTATCAAAAAGCTATCCCGACCGCCGCCCATACGAGGCAGTGGGGTCAGGATAGCAAGGTGTGTTCTTAGCTTGGGACTCACGTCGAGCCTCAAGCTGAGGCCACAGATTTAGTTTGCATTCACCTCGACGGCGCCGTCTTCGGGCAGCTCGATCTTGCCGTACTCCTGCTCGAAGCCAGCCAGGTGCTGCTCCAGAAGGCGGACCAGACGCTTAGCGTTGTCGGGAGTGAGGATCTGACGGCTGTGGACGCGAGCCGACTGCTGACCAGGGAGCAGACGGACGAAGTCCAGGATGAATTCGCTCTGCGAGTGCAGGACTACTGCGAGGTTAGCGTACTGACCCTGACCGACTTCTTCGGGGAGCTCGATGTTGAACTGAGGAGTTTCCTGTTCTGCCATTGTTTCTACTTGTCTATAATATAATGTACGAAGGGGAGTAGATCCGCTTCGTAGGCGGGCTACACCATGGTCAAAGATAGTGAAAACGCCCCGAATGCGTGCATAGCCACCGAGGCTCCACACCTCGCGCGTCAGCCGAGAGAAGTCCCCCCTCCTACCCTACGATCCAGAGCGGACTCTTGAGGAGGGCAAAATGAAGTAGTACTGGTCGTGAGAGTGATCAGTACTGGTCACGCGCGCGACCAGTACTGGTTACTATCATCGACCAGTACTGGTTCGATCAGTGACCAGTACTGGTTCGCAAACCACCCTGCGGAGCTTCCTCCCTTCCCCCTATAATAGAAGGTGCTGCGAGGCGCATCAGCAGAAGGGCCGAACCCACTAAAAACAGAAAGCGTGTGACCTGAGAGCCGAAGCTTTCAAAGTCACACGCCTAAAGTAGGCCCTCGGTGATCACACCTTACCACACTACGAACACCAAACGCAATCTTCCCGTAACCCAGAAGGTATGATTCCTAAGAGACCTGATGGCCGTCTCACGACGCCCATGACAATATTTCTATGTGCAGGGAGAGTCCCCCTAAGGGTGTCCTCCCGTTTTTAGCGGGACAAAATTAAAAATTTTATTTGATTACCAACTATATCGTTCCATAGATATGCTGAATGGCAGTGCTCAGTTCGTCATAGAGAGCGGCGAGTTCTGCCTCACCACTCCTTATAAGAAACGCTTGATGTCGGCGAATCGTCTCCTTATCACCGCGCTGTGCAGGTCCCGTCTGCGCCTCTACGGCAGGCAGATGATGCAGCTTCTCATTCATCTCATCCAGCAGAGGAAGGATAGCTTTTGGTGGAAGGCCTTGCGCTGCAAGTAGGCTCTCAGCCCTACCGATGAGGTAGTTGGAGAAGTTGCACGCGATGACGGCGGCGATATGTAGCACCTGACGCTGCTCGCTCGTAGCCCAGGCGACGACGTCACTCAGCTCACGACCAAGAGATTCCACAGCCGTCTTTGCCGCGGGAGTCGTCCCCTCGAGATAGAGGGGCACCTTACGGAAGTCCAGCTCGCGCCCTTCGGAGAAGGTCTGCAGTGGATAGAGCACCGCAGCGTCCCGATGACAGTGCGAGAGCGCCTCCAGCGGCGTAGCTCCCGAGACGTGCACCCACAGGGCATCACGACCCACCTCGTGCGTGGAGAGGCTCTCAGCAACCTCGGCGATAGCCGTGTCGGGGACGGCGAAGAGGTAGCAGTCAGCCGTCCGATCGAGTTCGTCCACACGGCTTGCCACCTGCACATCGCCTCCGAGGCTCTCGGCAAGCCGTCGAGCCGAATACCCTCCAGGGCTATAGATCTGTACGATCCTGCGCTCAGGGGCATAGACCTTCAGCGCACGCGATAGGTGCGTCGCCACACGCCCTGCCCCCAGGAGGACAATACGCTCTGTCGTCATTAGGCCTCTTCCGTAGGCTCTTCGGCCATCTGATAGCGGCCGATATGGATCTTCTCCCACTTCAGCGTCTCCGTGGGGCGGGGGGCAGCTTCGCCCGCCTTATGCCCGATGGCGAGGATACAAAGCACCTCGAGCTGATAGGGGATATCAAGGACATTGCGCACGTATTCGGCAGACTCCTGCCCAGCACCCGTGTAGCATCCGTAGGCATCTGCCCAGCACGAACCGAGGCCAAGTGCCTCTGCCTGCAGCTGGATATAGCCCGCTGCCAGCGAAGCATCAGCGATCCAGCGCTCACACTCCATCGGCGAGCCCAGCACGACGATACCTAAGGGCACCTGCTGGAGGAAGAGCGCCCCACTCTCGCGCATACGGCTGAGGCGGTCAAGCGTCTCACGATCTTCGACGAGGATGAACTGCGTCGTGTGCTTGTTCTTCGACGAAGGCGCACGCAGCCCTGCCTCGAGGAGGACCTGCACTTCGTCGCCCGTCAGCGGGGTGTCGACGAACTTACGGATGGAGCGGCGCGTATATATAGCGGGGAGGAGGGCGGGCTCATTGCTCTCGGCGAGGAGTTCCTCACCGAGGCTCTTGATTTCGCTCAAGAGGTGCTCGCCTTCACGGAGCAAGGATTGGTCTTTGGTCATATCTATAATGTATTTACAACGTAAAGGTACGAAGACTTAGCTCAGCGAGCCGCTGGTCACCGTACCGAAGCTTCGTCGAGGAGCTCATCGAAGTGTGTGCTTCTAAGATACCCTCGCTTCACCTTATTGTAAGCGATCTCATCTAAGAAGCCTTGTCGAACAAGGCCCTTCAAGTCAGACTTAGCTGTGGGCTGTGAGACTCCAAAGCGCTGCTCGACCTCACGCCCTGTGAGTACCAGAGACTCACTCTCTTGGTAGAGCCTAAGGATCTGCATCTGACGCTCATTGAGTCCCCCGATGCGAAGGATCGGCGTAAGGCACTCCTGCTCCTTGAGCTTCTGCTCAGCATAGCTCTTGAAGCTTTCGATGGAGAGACGTAGTACCCTGAGATGGTATTGTACAAAGTACCCCAGATCCAGGTCATCCGTCTCCACCTTGAGGTAAGCCTCTTCATACTGACTCTTCCCCTTATAGATGACCTGCGAGATGGATAGGTACTCCAAGAGCGAATAGCCAGAGCGGAGCATATACCAGTAGAAGAGCGCACGCGCCGTGCGGCCATTACCATCGACAAAGGGATGCATATAGCCGATGAGGAAGTGAATAGTAATCCCTCTCAGAATGGGGTGAATGAAAGTCGGCTGCTCCCGATCATTGCAGAGCGAGAGGAAGAGCTGTATGAAGTCTGAGAGTTCGGTAGCGGGAGGAGGCGTGTGCACGACCTCGTGTGTCAGCTGATGCTCGACATACACTTCATCCTCTGCAGTACGGAATCTCCCTTCATCTACAGCACGCTCCAGCGTACCTCGCACCATCGAGCGGTGGATCTGCAGGAGGAGCTCCTCCGTCATCTCAGCATTACGCTGCTCCTGCAGGAGTGCCATCGTCCGGTAATTATTGAGGATCATCCGCTGAGAGCGGTCCCGCGGTGTGATGTTCTTACGTAGCATCTCCTTAGCGACCCTACGAGTCGTAGCTGCCCCCTCGATCTGACTGGAGCGGATAGCCTCCTCCATCAGAGCGCTCATCAGATAGCGACGTTTGTGCGCTGGAGGAATTAGCTCCGCCACGAAGCGATCTGCCTGAAGCAATTGATCCAACTCATACAGCTGTCCCTGCATCTGCGCTGTCACAAAGAGACGAAGTCCGTAGCGTGGCGAAATAGCTATGCCCGCAGCCCTGCGCTGGGACTTAAGATATCCCCAAAGTAGACGCGGTGTCAAGGGCTCCTCAAGTACCTTGTGGCGATACTTAATATCTGTCCAATAGGCATAGCGAGCATTGCACTCTCGAAGGAGAGCTTCCAGCTGGGCATCAGCAGGATGACGAAGGATATATTGCTTCTCCTTGGATGTCAGAGCAGGAGGAGCCTCTATTTGTGCACTCATTTCGGGGTTGTTTGCTTTATCACAAAGGTAGAAAAACTCCAAAACCTATATAAATTTTGAAGTTCTTACTACAAGTAGCGAACCTCTATAAAGCAAGAGAGTGGGGGAAAACGCAGCGAGGTGGTGACCAGCTATCCGCTGGTCACCACCTCGTAATCTATAAAGTAGGGAGCTGCTTACTCCAGCTTATACTTCTTCTTCAGCTCCTTCGCATACCTATCCATTTCAGGGAAGAGATATGACTCTGTAATTCCCATACGAGCTAATTCATCAAGTATATCTGGTTTCTTTTCCTTGGGGATAATAAACTTATACCTAATCCAATCTGAAGGAATCTCAAGATCTACCCTCTTGGTCAAACGTCCCCCTCTACCTTCAGCTGAGGGAATAAGTCCGAGACCAAAGATAAAGAATGCCCCTGCCTGATTAATTATCCGAGGATTACCATACTTTGCCTTCACTAGAAATATGCTACTTAAGTCATTTGGCCTAATTAGCGGATCAAAGTAAGGTTTCTCTTCTTTAATTTGGCGAAGTAAAATCTGAATGCCAGCCCGCTTATTGAACTGTTCTAGCACCTTAGCTTTTACGACACCCTTGGTTTGCTCAGTATAAATATCGATCTCTCGGTCGCTACACTTAACAAGATTAGCCAATACCGAAACAGTGTCACTATCATAGTGCTTTGTCCTATCCTCGGGAATGGAAAATAGATAAACGGCTCCATCCCTCACCCTAGCCTTAGCACCCTCCTTCGCAGCATCCACTGCGATGGACTTTGCAATCTTGTCAACGAGCTCTAAGGTTTTCGAATCTTGGATACAGACACTTGACAACTGAACACTAGTAAGCTCTTCAACACAAGCAGAGGGTGCTTCAGAAGCACCAGCCAGTGCTCCTACTATATAGGCACTTGCCACAAGCCAATTATGATCACGAGAATCGATCTCCTTATGTGCAGACTCTTCTAATATAATATCGTCAAAAACCTTTACTCCTTTTGTGGCCCCAGCTTGAATACCAGCAGAAAGATCTTCAGCCGACTGACAAGCAAAATATAAGGCAACAAGCGGATTTGTCGACACATCTAAAAGTCGTGTCGGGAGCTCATAGTGTTGCATCTGCACAAGATAATCTAAGGCTGACTTACACCCAGAGAAACTCTGTGGTGTATGTGCGACCATATCCCGAAATAATAGATGCTCTTTCCCGACCCCATTACTCTGATCCTCTTTCTCTTCCTTATTACTCTTCCTAAAAATTGAGGGCTGGAGCTTCCAACTTATATCAGCATGACCTCGATAGAAGATTTCAGAACCATTGCATTCTTCAAGAATTGGAGCAATCTTCTCGATAAAATCTGATACTGAGTGCACCTCATCATTTCCCCCCTTTTTCCTTCCTACAGAGTTATGGATTGGTGTAGGAGCTGTGTCATGGGGATGGTTATCTTGACTCATATGAATTGAATAAGGATTAAGTTGTGATGGTATCCTTGGCTTTCAAGGTATCTGCACAAAGGTAGAGATTTTTATGGTGCTAGTAAGGGTTAAAACGAAGCGAGGCGGTGACCAGCTGGGTAGCCAGTCACCGCCTCGCGATGGG
>ERZ1674155.2-NODE-2-length-174393-cov-22.149732_pt1 | contig 174393 bp, 141 predicted proteins | sample MGYA00581305_ERZ1674155 | MGnify/ENA primary metagenome ERZ1674155 (study PRJEB41354, sample SAMEA4873344) | human saliva metagenome | biome: human-associated habitat [ENVO:00009003]; feature: mouth environment [ENVO:08000002]; material: saliva material... | reverse complement strand
TGCTTGCGTCGGCTTTTTGTTTGGTGTTACAGCCTGTTTTTTGGGTGCTTGTTCTTAGTGTGAGGTGTGTCCTGTATGTCTGGTCTTTCTGTTCGTGGTGTTGGTGGTCGTGTGGCTACTGGTGAGTCGCATATGCTTTGGGGTGGTTTCTCTGGGTCTGTGTGTTCTACGTGGGTTCCTGGTCGTGTGGCTGTGGCTGCTGAGGTGGTGACTGGTGGCGGGTTGCCTGTTGTGTCGGATAGTGTTACAGGTGATGGTCAGGTTGCTTTTGTTGGTGTTCCTGTGGGTTGGGGGTGTTCCTCTGTGGTTGATGCTGATGGTGGGTTTGCTGGTTTTGGGGTGGGTGGTTCTTATGTTGAAGAGTTTTGGGGGTCTGAGGGTGTGATTGTTGAGCCTGCTAGTGGTCATGGTGCACCTGTTGGGGGTGTTCCTTCTAGCGGGGCAGAGGATAGTGGTGTTGAGGCTGTTGGGGTGTTGTCTTTGGATGGGTATCCTGTGGGGGCTGGTTCCTCGGGTGCTGCGGTGGTGTTTGATACTGCTGGTAGTGGGGGGTTGTTTGGTCTGGTGGGTGGTCGAGGGGCGCGGTTTAGCTCTTCCGTGGGGTACAGGGGCATCCCTGCTGTGGCGTCTGAGTCTGCGGGTGGTGTGGATGGTGTTTTGCCTGGTTTCGGTGATTGGAGACCTCTAGGTAAGGTGACCTTGCGTGATGTAGGTGATGAGTTTAGTGTTGGTTCTGCTGGTGGGGGTTGGTTTGATTTTTTGGGGTCTTTGGGGTGTTCGGCAAAGGGGTTGTTTTACAGGGCTGCTGTAGGTGCTGTTGCTGTCCCTGTTCCTGGTGATTGGCTTGTGTCTACGGATTTGTCTGAGGTGGGGTCTGTGGGGTCTGGTGCACCTGCTTTTGGTGGGTCGTTCGCTTCCCGTGGTAGCGGCATCGTGGATGAGTCTGAGGTGGTAGTGAGGTTCCCCATGTTCTCGCATTATGGAGCTTCTGCATATGGTGGTGTCCAGAACCTCATTTTTGGTAAGGGTGATGTTACGTGGGGTATTGATGGGCTGCCTGTCGCCTTGGGGGTGTCTGAGGTGGGTGCATTGAATGCTTCATGGGGTATGTCTTCTGCTGCTTTGGCTATCCTTGGTGGCGCTGGTTTTGGTCGCCGTCTGGGGTGGCGCTTGGGGGTTAAGGGGCTTGGCGCTGCGGGTCTAGCACCTGGTGTCTCAGGGGTTTCTGGTGCGGTCGAAGGGTTTGATGTTGGCGTCCCTGATGGGGGACTGATTGATGCTTCTATGGGTTCTTATGTGGAGGTGGATGGTTGGCGCTGGAGGTCTCTCACCCTGGGTGCAACAATGGTTCCTAGTGGCTTTGAGACACTAAAATTCCATGATGGTCTAACTAATGGTGAGTCTGATTTCATTGGCTCTTTGAGTGCTTCTAGTACCTCTCATGACGTATTGTGGGGTGGGTCTACTATGGGTGGCATCTATGGAGGTGGGCTCCCCTTTGGGGGTACCCTTGGGTGGGCTCAGGCTAGGAAGGTTCGCAAGGTCAATAATCTAGCTGATTTGAGTCAGTATGCTGTAGGTCTTGGTGGCACATTGAGGATGTCGGGCGTATCCCCTGCATATGCCACTCTGGATGGTCTGGGCAGAGGTGTAGCTTGGTCTTTGGTCGAGTCTTCACTCTTGTCTATGCGAGATGCTTCTGCACATAAGATATGGTCGGGGCTAGTCCAGGTGGCTCACTCCAAGAAAAAGAAAGGAGCCATTTCGCCTGGTCTTGGGTTGGGCTTCGTTGCAGGCTCAGAAGGGTATGGTTCCAAGTATGGCGCTGTCGTAAAAGGTGGTGCTTCCGCACAGGTTTGTGGCCGCGCCGGAGTGGGTGTAGTGGGTGGATGGGTCGATATACCTACCCTCTCCCCTGTCTTGGGTCTTGGTGTTACTACGCAGGACGTCAAGTCTATGATTCGCAGGGGTGCGTAAGGTGTTTATTGCTACCTTCATGTCTTAGATATGAGTGCTGCGAGAATAATTTAATTAGGTGCGCGCTGACGGGTCTTGCGGCGGTTTCTGATGTGATATAGTTTTTTATGTAAGCATCGTTTGCAGGTTATCTCTATCCTTGTCTAGGGGTACTTGTTGGCACGGCTTCTCTTTCTTGTTTGTGGCTGGCGGCGCATCTGGGGAACTCTTTTTGATTCTCAGTGCGCCGCCAGTTTTATGTCTTTGGAGGATTGTTATGACTAATACGGCTGATGGTGTCCGCAAGGTTGCCGAGTCTGTTGCAGCAGGGTATGGGCCTGATATTTTTTCAGGAGCTGGTTCCATTGGTGACCTTGAGAATGCTGGGTACAGTGTTGGCCATCTGGTTAATGGATACGTATTGGCATCAGGTGTGCCAGTAGAGGCTGGTTCGGTTCTAGAGCGAGCGCGTGGTGTGCGTGATTTTTCGGATATTCCTGTGGCGTTTAGGTCTTTTGCGTCTGAGGCTGCGGGGTATGTTTGGGATGGTTCTGTTGCGTCTGAGGCTGTGGGGTCTGTTTTTAGGCATGGTGGGTTTTCGTTTGGTGTGACTCCTCGTGCTCGGTGGTCTTTTGGTGGTGTGCCTGGTGTTGATTTTGGGGAGATTCAGCGTGGGTTTACTGTTTTGGCTGGTGGTGTTGGGGTGAGGGGTTTGGGTGAGTCTGTTGGTGTTGGTGGGGGTGTTTTGGGGGGGTTGGATGGGCCGCCTGATGGGGGTGTTGTGTCTGGTGCTGGTGTGGGTGAGTTGTCTTGTTTTCGGTTTGATTATGATGGGCGTGGTTCGCGTATGAGTGCTGTTGAGGTTTCTAATGGGTTGGCTTTGGAGCAGGCTTCTTATTGGTTGTCTAGGGTTGGTTCGGTGGATGCGGTGTCTCCTCCTTTGGTGGGTGAGTCGCCGGATGTTGTTGCTGAGCGTGTGAGGCGTGTTCGTCGGGTGTCTCGTGGTGTTGAGGGTGTTGTTGCTCCGCGTTTGATGGGTGTGCGTAGGGAGGTGAGGATTATGTCTTTTGTTGATTTGTTTGGTTGGGTTGATGTTCGTTCTGTGATGTTGTTGTTGGGTGTTTCGACTCGTGGTTCGGCGTTGCGTTGGTTGCGTGGTTTGCAGGGGCGTGGGTATTTGGAGTCGGTTGATGTGGCGGGGTCGAGGAGTCATGTGGTGTGGTTGGCTTCTAGGGCTGCGTTGGATGATTTTGGTATGGGTAGTAGGCTGTTTAATCGTAAGAGTTTGGGTAATAATGAGTTTCATCATAGGGTGTTGGTGAATTATGTGGGTGCGATGTTGGTGTGTGGGAAGGTTGATGTTTTGAGGTTGGGGTCTCTTGTGTCTGGTGGTGTGTCTGGTGGTGGGTTTGAGGTTGTGCCTGACCGTGTTGTGGATGGGTCTGTGAAGGCTCGTTTTATGGGTAATGAGGGTTTTAGTACTAGGGATAGTTTGGTGGCTGATAGGGCTCGTGAGTTGCGTAGGTGGCGCGCTGCGGGTGGTGTGGGGTTGTCGCCTGAGTTTTATGGTACGAATGAGTGGATGTGGGCGGTTATGAGTTCTGCGTCGGAGTCTAATTATCATATTCCTGATGTGGTTGTGATGGTTCCGCGTGGTGAGGATGGTGCTGCTCGTAGTGTTGCTGTTGAGGTGGAGCGTGGTAAGAACAAGAGTAGTAAGCAGTTGAGGGATATTATTGAGCAGTATCGTGATGATACGTCTGTTTTTGGTCAGGTTGTTTGGTTGTGTACGAATGACCGTATGGTGCGTAAGGTGAATGAGTTGGCGCTGGATTTGGGGTGTGAGTCTAGGGTGCGTGCGATGAGGTTGTGCAGGCCGGATGGTTCTGTTTTTGATGAGTCTGCGTCGGTGTTTGAGTTCTGATTCGCACACAGCCTAGCGCATAACGTGATAGTGCCCCTGGGGCTTGTTTTTAGCTTCAGGGGCACTTGTATTGTAGGGGTATTGTTGTTTAGAGTGCGCTGTTGTATGCGCGTTCGGCCTGTCGGACGTTTGCCTGGATACGGCTCAGGTCGCGGTCAAGGGCGTAGTGGTTTCGAGGGTTGGCGCCATATGCGCTTTCTGCGGAGAGTGCGAGTCGGGAGGCTTCCAGATTGGCGGCTCGGGCCTTGGTTTCAGCGGTACCTAGAGTTGCTTTCTTTGCTTCGTCTAGACCTTCCTGGTTGAGCATTCGCTGTGCCGCACGCTCGACCATCAGAGCATGACGGGCCGCATTGTTGAACGCCGCAACAAGCTCAGTCTGCTTACGGGTATCAGCAGCTTCAAGACGCTGATTGGAGGTGTATCGGGACTGTTCCAGGTATCGACCGTATCGAGTCTGTCGCATATTCTTTCCTTTGTGTCATAGTTTGCGGGGCGCCCGCCTAAATCTCACTTATAGTGTAGCACAATACCTACGAGATGCAAAAAGTGAGGATGGAGTCTGGCGATTGCGAGCGCAGTGTCAGCATATATGAAGAGCCCCTACACTAATGGTTACTGTAGGGGCTCTTGGTGTTTGTATGTGCGCCTCTACCAGTTGTTTCCTATGTGGGAGGTGTTCGACTTCCTCTTGTGTAGGCTGGTGGGGTGCTTTTGTTGTGTATAGCGGTTGGTGTTAGATGTCGTTGAGGGCGTCGGGGTGGTAGTTGAATTGTGCGCCGGAGGCTTCTTCGGTTTTGACGAGTTGCCAGAATCGGGTGGGGTCTGGTGCGTGTTTGGCTGCGTCTTGGAGGTAGCAGGTGCCGGTTTCGGTGCGGCAGATTTCTACGAGTTTCGCTGCCATGTCTTCGCCGTCGTCTTCCATGCGTGCTCGGATGCTGGCGAAGTTGCCGTCTTCGATTGCGTGGATGAGGTCGCGGTCGGAGGGGTGGATTTCGAGGAGTTCGTGGACGGGTTGGCGTCCGCCGTCGATTCGGGTGACGAGGGCTTGGGTCATGATGACGCGGGTGAGTGATGCGATTTTTTGGAGGGTAGTTTCTCGTGTGGTGGTGGTGCCGTCGTTGTTGTCGGTTTCGGCGGATGATGCGAGGCGTTGGAGGACGCCTATGCAGTCTTCTGCGTGGACGGTGGTCATGGTGAGGTGGCCGGTTTCGGCGGCAAGGAGGGCTGCTTGGATTTCTTGTGGGTCTCGGATTTCGCCGACGAAGATGATTCGGGGGCCTTGGCGGAGGGCGCTGTAGATGCCGTTGAGGTAGCTTTGGGTGTCGGTGCCTACTTCTCGTTGGATGAAGAGGCTGCCTTTGCTCTTGGGGTTGTTGTTGTTGAAGAGGTATTCGACGGGCTTTTCGACGGTGACGACGACGATTCCGGGGATGTATTCTTGGACGTATTTTAGGACTGAGCCGATGGCTGTGCTTTTACCTGAGTTGACGACGCCGTTGATGATGACGAGGCCTGATTTTTGGTGTGCTGCTTTCCAGAAGGGTTCGGGTACACCGTAGTCCCATGGGTATTTGAGTTCGGTTGATAGTAGTCGGAATACTAGCTGGATGGTGCGGCCGCCGGGGCTGATGTAGGTGCCGGATAGGCGGCATCGGCGGCCTTGGTATTTGCCTTTGGGGACAGTGTATGAGGTGTCTAGTTCTTGTTTGTCGAGCAGTACCATGCGGTCGCCGCCGGGTGCGATGGCGGTGAGTAGGCGTGTGAGGTCGTCTCGGGTTGGTACACGGAATTTTGTGTAGGGTTCGAGGACGTCTTTGATTTTGAATCGGATGGTGGTTTCCGGCTGGATGTAGACGTCGGTGGCGCCCATATCGAAGGCATCGGTCATGATTTTGCTCAGCTGGAAGTCTTTTGGTTCTGGACGTGCTGCGGCGATGGATTGCCTGAGTGAGGCGTCTTCGCTTGTTTCGGGCTTACCGTATTTTGCTTCAGATGCGGCGAGGATTTCTTGACTGGTGACGACCTTGTTTATCTTCTTATCGGTATTGGCGAGCGCCTGTTCAATGAGGTACGCGTATTTTGCTTCGATGGCTTCTTGGATTTTGGGGTCGAGGTTTTCTAGGGGGTCGTCGTTGCTGGTTTCGGTAGTTTCGGGTGGTGTGGGGGTTTGGGTGTGGTTGTGGTCTATTTCGGCGTTGGTTGAGAGGGTGTGCGAGAGTTCTTTGAGGCGTTGGGTTTCGGTGTGACGGTCGTTGGTGGTGGTTGCGCCATTGTCGTTTTCGAGGGCGCTGAGGCTGATGTGGGCTGGCATGGTTTGGTGTCCTCCTTGGGGTGGCTAGTTTTTTGGTGGGTCTGATGGGTGTATAGCAGTTTTCGCTATGGGGGTTGTGTTATTTGTTTTTGTTTTTGTAGGGGGCTGTTTTGGCTGTTAGGTGTTTGTGGTGGGTTCGTGGTTTGGGTTCGTTTTTTGTTCCTGGTGTGGGTGAGGGTGGTGCTGTTTTTTCGGGGCGTGTTGGGGTTGTTTTGGGGTTTGGTGTGGCTCCGGGGTGTTTGGGGTTGGGTCGGGTGGCCGGTTTGTGGGGGTTGTTGGGTGTTTGGGATTGGTTTGCTGCTTTGGCGTGGTGTGTTTTTGTGGTGGGTTGTTTTTTGATGTTGGTGTCTGTTTTGTGGGGTGGTGGTGATAGTGGTGGTGGGGGGTCTGTTGTTTGTGATGGTGGGGTTGGTGTGGGTGTGGGTGACCCCACGCCTCGGGTGGTTGTTTCGGGGCGTGGGGTCGATGATGTTGGGGATGGTGTTACGGTGCCGTTGACGTGGGATGATGAGGTTACTGTGCCTCTGGTTTAGAGGTTGAACTCGGTGAAGTATTGTTCGAGGGCTGCGGTTTTTTCGGGGCTGAATAGTTGGTAGCCGGTGTTTCTGGTGATGTCGTGTGCGAGTACGCTCATGCCGTAGTCGTAGCCTTTGTTGTTGAGGAGGTAGTTGAATCCTCCGGGTAGGTGGGGGTTTACGGCGTCTAGGGCTGCTTCGTGTAGGTATGGTACGCCTGTGAGGGTTCTGATGCCTGCTACTGCGTAGTCTTGGACGTCCCAGAATGCGACTGCGGAGCCTTTTTTGACGATGTGTTCGGGTTCTACTTTGTTGACGAAGATGTTGATGCGTCGTGGGTCGAGTCCGCCGCCGCCGCGTCTTGATGAGCCGAGTCCGTAGCTGAATTGGCGGCGCATGGTGTTTAGTGGGCTGGGGTACGGTTCAGCAACGTAGTAGAGTTTGTAGGTGAGCAGGTAGGCGCACTGTGTCATGTAGGGGTCGTTGAGCAGTACGGACGTGTCGATGATGATGACGTCGTAGTGTTCGCGGATGGTGTTGATGATTTCGCGGTAGAAGTTGGGTTCTAGGTCGTTGAGGTCGTTGGGGTCTTCTGGTGCGAGGAGGGTGTCGTATCCGGTGCGTTCGTTGCGGATGATGTATTTGCGGATGATGTTCCAGTCGGCTTCTTTGTCTTTGCCGAGTGTGGCGTATTTTTCGCGGTACTCGTTGAAGATGCCTGTGACGGTTTTGGATTGGTCGTTGGTGTTGAAGCCTACTTGTCCGTCTTGCAGGTCGAGGTCGATGACGATTACTTTCAGGGCATGGTCAGCGTACCCTTGGGTGGCTGCTTCCTTACCCCATGTGGTGAGGGCGTGGGCAATACCGAGGGATGTGGTGGTTTTGCCGGTTCCACCTTTTTTGGAGGTGACGGTGATGACGCGGCCTAGGTAGGGTGAGCCGTTGAGGTGCACTTCGTCTGGTTTGAGGCGGCTTTGGATTGCGGACAAGTCTGGGTCGGTTCGGCGGGCGAGGTTGCCGTTGAAGACCTGGTATGGGTCGCCCTTATCGGGCGGTGTGGCAAGGAATCGCTCGATTGCGTCGTAGAGGTTTGCGGCAATCTCGTAGGGCGAGAGCATGTCCCATTCCGCTTCGGGGTTGTTGGGGTCGTAGGTGGTGACGGGCACGAGGTGTGGGCGCACGCCAGGTGGGACTTGCAGGCTGAATAGGTAGTCTGCGAGTTCGTCTTTTGCGTAGAGGTAGTGCTGGTTGTCCTCTGCGCTGGATGCGGCTTCGAGGATGAAAATTGGCATGGAGGTCATCAGGAAGTGTAGCTGTTTGTACGCTAGCTGGCGCTGGCTAGGGCTGGTGCTGCTGACCCATAGTTCTGTGAAATAGTCACTGTGGATGATGATGACGTCCATCATGTTCGGCACAGACGGCAGCTGTGGCTTCGGTGGGGCGGCTGCGGTCATAAAGTCGCCTATCGTGGGGAATATGCCAAGGAACGCAGGCTTAATATATGGCTTATTTTCGTAGTTCGGGTACAGCTTACCTTGTGAGAAGGGCATGACGGGGCCATATTTCTCTTCGACTCGCGGGAAGAGCTGTAGGATTAGGTCTCGATAGTATGCCGCGTCGAGCGCCTTCTCGTTCGGGGGTGATTCAAGAGGGCGCCTAGGGCTCTTTAGGTTGGAGAACTGCTCTGAGCCGCTGATGTAAATGAGGTACGGCGGTTCCATATTGCTCTGCTGCGTAGTCATGCTGTTTCCTCGTGGTGGTTAGGGTTAGTCTTTGGTGGCGTAGGGGTTGGAGTCGAAAATTTCAGGCAGGTCAGGCAACCAGATTTCAACATAGACCAGGCCACGTCTTTTGCGGATGTCCTGCATAAAACATTCACCTTGGTCTAGTTTTGTGATAGCGTCAATTGCCTGCTCAGCGTTATCCCCCTTTAGACCCATAGCTTTAGCACCAATTGCAGCATCTTCTTCGGAATTGTTGAACGCAAAATGGGTGCTCGCAAACGAAGTGTTCAGATTATTGGTGTCATTAAATATTTCTGAGTAGTTCTGAGTTGCCAACACCACAGACAGGTTAAATGAACGACCCAGACGGGTAGTGGATTCTACAAGCGCCATACCTGACGGGTTCGCCAGAATCGACCAGGCCTCATCAATGACTAGAACCTTACGAATGTTCTTTTCCATGCGAAGCATACTTTGGCGAATGAGCAAATTAATCATGGTCAAGATAGCCTGACCAACAGCCTTACTGGGGTCATTAAGCTCTTGAATGTTTTTAGGCAACTCGTGAAGTTCAGACAGGTCTATGACGGTGATGCCTGTCTCAAATTCAAAGTACCTGGCAGGTTTGCGGTCAGATTCAGCGCAAAGAATTTTACCTGCGCCACCATTTAGGCGGCTCTCCAAGTTGAGCGCAAAGTCTGTAAGCTTTTCACGACCCGAACCGCGTGCAACCTTCAGAAGCTTATCAATGAAGGTGGTCATGCTGCGCTCGCTTCGAGGCTCAGCAATAGTATCTTTGATAGTCGTATCAACCCAGCCGCCGATAGAGATGTCCGCGAGCGCGCCGGGGAGGAGTGAGTGGCAGAGTGAGTGGACAGCGGTGAGGATGTCGCTGCTTGATTCGTCTGGGTCGTCTGAGTCGAAGATGACGAAGGGGTCTAGGATGCCTTGGTTTTTTGGGTCTTTGGGGTCTACAGAGAAGACTTTTGAGTTGATTCCGAGGATGTGGTTTGCTTCGGCGATTTTGAGGAGGTCGCCTTTCCAGTCGATGCCGACGACGGATGCGCCTTGGATGGCTGATAGGGAGAGGAGCCAGAGCATTGCGTAGGTTTTGCCGCTGCCTGGTTTTCCGGTGATGAGTGTGAGTGGGGGTTGGTTGTTGCGGTTTGCTGAGTGTAGGTCGATGAATGCGTATTTGCCTCTGCCGCGTTCGTTGATGCCGAAGAGCATGGGGCGGCCGTATTTGTAGTCGTGGTTGCTGACTGCCATGGGTGGTTAGTTTCCTTTTTTGTTTTTGGGGGTTTTGGTGGTTTTTGTTTTTTTGGTGGTGTTTTGTTGTTCGAGTTCTTCTTCGGTGAGGTAGAGGACTTGGACGGGTGCGTCGATGCGGAATGTTCGGTTCATGTTGGGGTCGTATTCGCTGCCGTCGAGCCAGCCTCTTGATTGGTTTTTCCAGTGGCGTCTTTGGACTAGGTAGCCTTGGAGTGTGAGTCCGTCGAATCGTTCGGATTGTTCGCCGAATGTTTTGCCGAGGTACCATGATGCGATGGCTGCGGGTATGGCGGTGATGATGAGTCCTGCGCCGAAGTCGGGTACCCATAGGAGCATTTCGAGTAGGGTGAATAGTAGCCATACGGGTGCGAGGAATCCTACGGCCCAGTAGAAGGCGTAGGAGGATATGGGTTTGGGGAGGGGGATTTTGCCTAGTGACCAGATTTTTGGTTCGCGTGCAAAGATTTCGGTGGCGTTGGTTATTTGAATGACGGGTTTCATATAGGTGTGGCCACCCTTTCAGCTGTGGTCATATAGGTTTGGTTAGTTCCTGTATGACTCTTATAGCTGTGGGTGGCCACGTGTTTTTATTATGTTGTTACCAGTTGAGGTCTGCTGGCGTGTGGGGTCTGGTGTCGGTGTTGGGGTCGATGATTTCTAGTTTGTATTCGAGGTCTTCGGGGTCGGCAGGGGCGAGTGCGGCGGCGGCTTTGAGCTGTTTCTTTTTGGCTTTTTTACGCTCGGCTCGGGCGACGAGTTTATTGTATTCTTGGATGCCTCTGTTGGGGTTGGTGCCGCCGTCTTCGGGGAGGATTTCGATGGGGTAGGCTTCATCGAGGATGTATCCGTCGTCAGTTTCGTCGCTACTGTCATGTGGGATGGGGGCGGTGATGTGTTCGGTGGGGTCTGCTTCGGTGATGGTGAGGTGGAAGTGGCGCCGCTGGATTGGGTTTTCAGCGCTACTTTTGCAGAGCCCGCCGTAAGCAAAAGTGGTTTCTACGAGGTATTCCGCGCTGTCATCACTCCAGAGGCGACCCGTGCAGCCGTCAATGAGGGGCTTGAGCGTAGGTTCATAGTTGGTGGGGTCTATCTTCATTCCCCGGTTGAGACCGAATACTTCGAAGCGGACTTTGTAGTGTTCAAACGGCTCGAAGTCAGGGTGTTCCTCTAGGTATTTTTCGGCTTTGTAGGAGCCGAGGCCACGGAGAGCTTTCACGATGGAGGCTTTAGTGAAGGCGTGGTTAGCCTGGTTTTGCGTCAGGACATTGCAGGTGTGCAGGTTGAAGTGGAATGTGATGCTACGAGGCTTCGGCACTGGCATTGTGAATCCTTTCTTTGGGGCATGGGTGAAGGGTCGCAGGTTAGCTGCTAGAGCGTCTGCGACCCTTCAACGTAGGGCGTTCTTGGTTTAGTAAGAAGGAGCGTCACCTACAAGCGGCGCAGGCTGCGGTGTAGATGATGTGAGGACTTCCTGCGCCAGGTCGACTTCAGGGCCAATGTATCCACCTTCAGGGGCAGTGGGAATTGTGCCTACAGTCAGGTGGTATGTTGAGGCGATGCGGCGGAGCGTTTTATCTGCGCGCTCGCGAAGGTTTTCAGCCCACTGGTCGATATCTTCCGAGTCTTGTTCTTCGACAAATTTCTTGAGTGTTTCCCATGTTATAGGGAAGAACAGCTCTTGCGTTTGTCGAATTATTGCTTGGACGCGCATATTGGAGGGCGCATTCTTGAATCCACGTAGCTGACCCTCAGTCATAAAGACCACACGTGCTTTATTGAGGTACAGATGATAGGCTGCTTGTAGGTCAGCTGTCATATTGATGATTAGTTCTTCAATATGTCGGTGCGCAGCGTCTGGGTAGGCTTTCGCGCTCTGGTATTTCTCTGGAAGGGCCTCGTGGATTTTGCGTTCCAGGTCAAGGTCTGTGTAAAGACAGTTTGATGCGTGACCGAATGCCGGATTCAATGTCTTATCTCGGTTGTAAGGCACATAGACAGGGGCTTCGTAGTCAGCGAAGTAGGGTGCTTGCATTTGGCATCTCCAGCATGGTCAGGGTTCTTTCTTGTTGCTATTCCAGTTTACCATGACGGTGTTCTGGAGCCCTTAGTGTTCGCGCGCGAAGGTCATGAATGAGACCAGCATTTCTTGCCCCATAGGCGTAGCCATGAAGAACCACCCGATAAGTATGACTGCTAAAGAAACCATCAGGGCTTTTGTGAGAAATTCCATGGTTACTTGCCTTTCCTGTTCTGTTGATATTCTTCAGCTTTGACACGCGCATCTCGCACAGTGTCCTTGAGGTTAGCGTCATTGTTCATGCCCAGCCACTCGTTCAAGGTTGCATCATCTAGGTCTTCTTCAGTGACGCCTGATGCTGCACGCTCGGCTGCTTCACGCTTTTGGCGTTCCTTCTCCTCGGCGCGCATACGAGCGATTTCTTCAGTCGTGTAGGCCTTCCTCATTGGTGCTAGATAGAGTGCGGCGGCGGCTTCCATGGCTCCTGGCTTTGCAAGGTTTGTGCTAATGGTGATATTGCTTTCGCCGTTGCTTTTGAGGCCCGCGGGCTTCGAGATGGGCATGAAAATCATGTCGTCCATTACGTTGTAGAGCAGGGGCGCACCAGATTTGATAAGTCTGTTGAGGTTATCAATGGATTTCTGGTCTACAGCCTGCTTTTTCTTATATGACTGCATTGCGCGGCGGCGCACACGGGGTGGCAGGTCTGAAAGCAGCTCAATATGCTCGTCCTCAAGATACTTTTCCACATCTGCGTAGTCCACAGTATCGGTGTGGTACGCCCTTTTAGGTGCTTTTGTAGCCCCCTTGGATGCGTTCGCTGCTGCCCCTGAGTTCTTGTTCGATTTTGCTCGTGCCATGTTGTTGGGTATCCCTTCCAGGTTTTCGGGTTAGTTGGCGGTCACGGTTTTTGCGTCTGCTTTCAGTATGAGCGCAAATACTTTGTCTAGTTCAAACATGAGTACAAGGTCATTGTAGCGTTCTGAGTATTGCTGTAGGAGGACGATTAGTGGTTCTGCTTCGTCTTCGAACCAGCGGTGGCAGGTTGGGTCGATGATGCTGATTTGACGTTCGGTGTCGAGGATTGTTGTTGCGTTTTGGAGTGCTTCGATGAAGGTTTCGCTGGTGGGGTCTGCGTATTGGGGGTTTTGGATGGCGAGGATTGGCGCCCAGGTGGGTGAGTTGAGCCAGGTGCGTTCGGGGCCAGTTTCGAGTTGGCGCCCAAGGGTTTGTTGTGCCCCGTGCGCAAGTTTGGTGAGAGCACTAACCATTTGACGTTCGAGTGTCGTTATCTCGGTCATGGTGTTGTAGAGCTGGTTCATCTTTTGGTGGAGTATGTAGATGATTGTTACGGTAGCGATAAGGAGGATGATGAGGATGATAAAGGTGAAGATGTTCATGTCTTTTTGGCTTTCTCGTTAGAAACGTTGGAATAGGACGATGCTGGAGATGATGATGATTGCGATGCTGCCCCAGATGACTCCGCTATTGAGGGCTTCGCTTTTAGCCTCGAAGGTTGCGAATCGGTAGGTGTACCATAGCTTGCCTTTTCGGGGTAGGAGCGGGGAGAAGAGTGGTACACCTGCTTTGGTGAATGCGTCACCTAGGATGTGTACGATTGCGCCTGCGCCGAGGCTGTATCCAATCCATTGGTATTGGTCTTGAGGCGTATTGTTGAAGAAGAGGAGGACGAGTGCTACTGAGACGATGAAGGTGAGGGTGGAGCCGATGTTTTTGGTGGCTTTGAATGCTTTGAATGCGCCGAGATTAAGGCCTGATAGGGCGATGTGGAGTGATGAGAGGCAGAAGAGTGCGGCGAGGAGGGCTGCTAGGTTTGGGATGCCTACAAAGCCTAGTGGTATTTGAATGCTTTTTGTGAGGGGGTTGCTGGTGAGTGTATTAACGATGAGTGCGAGCGCGACTGCGCCGACTAGGGAGTGCCAGAATCCTCGGTGTACTGCGTCGTGTGCTTTGGCTCTGGATTTTGCGTCTGCTTTGGTGTGGACTGTTTGTATGATTCGGGAGCTTTCCCTGAAGGCGAAGGTTATGGGTTCGCCGAAGATGCCCATGCTGGATTTGGCGGTTGAGGAGGTGTTGTCGAAGTCTGGTATGAGTGCTCCGGCGATACATGCTAGGCCGCCGAGTATGAGGATGCCGATTGATGAGGTGTCGCTGAGGATGAATGTTGCGAGGCCGTTTCCTGCTCCGAAGGCTAGGAGTGCTACGAATGCTGCGAGTCCGCTGGTTGCGTGGGCTTGACCCATGAGTGCGTCGTCGGTGGCGCCGTGGGTTTTGGTGAGCTGGTGTGTCCAGCAGGTGTGTTCTGTTTGGTTTTTCATTGGTGCTCTATTCCCGTGGTGGTGGGGTTTGGTTAGTTGTTATGGGGAATATAGCGGTGCGGGGCGGTTCTGTATGGCGGCCGCCCCGCATGTTGTGGGTGTGTTTATTTTTTTGTGTCTGCGCCGAGGAGTTGCTTTAGTTTTGTGGCTCGTTGTTTGTTGCGTGCTTCGGCTTTTGCTTTGCGTGCTTCGACGTTTTTGCGGAATGTCTTGGCGGCTGCGTCTGCTTGTTTTGTTCGTTCGTCTCTTACTCCGAAGAGGGATGCTTCTTGTTCGTCGTCGTTGAGTAGGAGGAATGATGCGAGCGCAGCCATGAGGCCGATGGTGGTGTAGCTGACTGCTGACCAGAAGGGCTGGTTGGCTGGGTCTGCTGTGTAGTAGAGGGTTTTGGTTGCGATGATGGTGTAGGTGATGGCGACTGCCCAGATTCTTAGGGTTGGGTTGGCCCATGGTTGGTCGCGTAGTCTAATCCATTGGCCTTTTGTTATTCGTGTCAGGGCTTCGCTTGCGGCGTAGGAGATGAGGTAGAAGAGTGTTGCTGAGGTGATGATGATGGGTACGCCGATGAGTAGGGTTCTTACCCAAATCCAGATGCCGTCTACTGGGACTTTACTGTCTATGAAGAATCCTGCTGCTAGGGCGGCGATGTAGGTTAGTGCCCAGAGGCTCATTTTCTTGTAGCTTCTGGTGTTCCACATGCGCATAATCATGGTGAGATGTGTGCGGCCTCGGGACTCGAAATTTTGGGCGATATACTCGCTGAGAGCCGTGAGCCTGTCGCGGAGAGTCTTCCGTCTCATGGGTTACCTATCCCCTACTTTCCCTAGTGTTCGTCTTTTACTCAAATAGCGGTGCCAGATGTGCCTTCGAAGAAGGTGAGGGCATCTTTGTAGGCTTCGGGCAGCTTTTCTGGGTCTGCAAGAATAGCCTCAGCTGTTGCGGTGGCACTGTCGATAAGATGCTTATGCTTGCCCAAGGACAGGAATCGGCTCTTCACGGTGCCGTGCTGGTTCTGGGTAAGCACATCACCTTCACCGCGTGTCTCGGTGTCTGCTTCGGCAATCTCAAAGCCGTCGCTGAACTCGACAAGGGCGTTCATGCGAGCTTGTGCACTCTTGCTTTCTGCGGGGCTGACCAGCCAACATTTTGCGTGCAGGTCATTACGTCCCACACGGCCGCGCAGCTGGTGAAGGCTAGAGGCGCCCAGGCGTTCAGCGCCCATGATGACGATTCGCGTAGCATTGGGGATGTCAACGCCAACCTCGACAATGGTTGATGCCACGAGGACATCAATATCGCCATCACGGAAGGACTGCATAATTTCAGCTTGCTCAGAGGGCTTCATCTTGCCGTGTAGCATACCGATATTTGCTGAAGGCAGCACGCGCCGTATATCCGTAGCGAGCTCTTTCACGCTCGGTGCGTCTACTGCGTTTGCTTCTTCCACAAGCGGAGCCACAACAAAAGCCTGATGCCCCTGTTTAATCTCCCTGCGAATATCTTCCCACAAACGGTGATTTGGGTGCTGAAGCATCTCATCGTGCTTATAGGCGACCCATTCCGTCTCGACAGGCTTACGGCCAGCAGGCTTCTCACTAATCTTGATGAACTCCACCTCACCATAGGCAATCTGCGCGATAGTCCTAGGGATAGGAGTAGCCGTAGCTACAAGAAAATCAGGGATAGTGCCATCAGCGCGTGCCATGAGCAGTCGGTCACACTGCTCAACACCAAATTTCTGCTGCTCATCAAAACACACAAACCCTAGGTCATGGAACTTAGCCATGTTCAGCAACGTGTGCGTACCAATAATCAAAGACGCTGAACCATCTTCAATCTTCTTCACAGCAGCCTTACGCTCCGAAGCCTTCAATGACCCCGAAACAAACAGCGGTTCCATCCCATCAATAGATTTAAGCGCCGACTGAGACGCAACATAAATCTGACGCGCAAGAATATCTGTGGGCGCGATAATCACAGCTTGACGGCCAGAATCAACTGCCACCAAGGCAGCCAGAATCTGAACAATAGTCTTACCCGCACCCACATCAGCCGACAACAAAGCATCCATAGGAGCCTCAGCAGCCATCAGGTTCTTAATCGTCTCGTAAGCGCGAACCTGGTCACCCGTCAAACTATACGGAAGACCATCAACCACACGGTCAGCAACACCACCATCAGAACCAGCATTAACAACCCCCTGAGCATCATCGGCAGTAGCAGCAGCATTCCGCAACATCACCTGCATCCACACAAGCTCATGCCACGCAAGACTATCTACAGCAACACCAATATCCTCAACACACTCAGGAAAATGAAGCTTCACAAGCGCTTCACTAACCCCCAAAACCCCCTCCGGCAGCTCACCCCAATACGACCCCTGAACAACCCCAGGATTCCCACCCACAGTAAGCCTAGTAAGAGCCTCACGAACCATATTAGAGATAAGCGGATTCATAATCCCACGCGAAGGAGACTGCGCATAAACAGGAATATACGGATTCTCAACCGTAGAAACATCCAAAGTATCAATAAAATCAGCAGTCAGAGCAATCCCGTTATAGAACGCAACTTTACCGCCTACAATAACCTCAGTACCCACTGGAAACTTCCTAATGCGCCACTGACTAGGCCCCCAAAAAGTAACCTTAATCTTCTTATCGTCAGTCTTCACCATGCAGTAGCTGCCTTTACCGCTATACATGGGCTCCCAAGAGCTAATACGCCCTACAATGTAAGCATTCTCGCCCGCATCTAGACCACGCAAAGACGATACAGGGTTAGAAAGGTCAAGATAACGGCGCGGCCTGTTGTAGAGGACATCAAAGACAGAGCCGTAACCAAAGTCAGTCAGGCTCTCAGCTAGAGATTTTCCGCGCTCGCGGGTGCTGTTTTGTGGGCGCGTATCGTATCGAGCATAGTGTAGCGTTTTGATAGGCGTTTGTTTTAGTGACAAGAGGTTGCCGTCAAACGGCTTGCCTATAGGAGCTACAAGAATGCGTGCGAGGCTTATAGTTATTGCGACTCCATGCTCCCCAGGGGTGTTACTCTGCACAAACTTGAAGAGTTTGTTCATGGGGATTCGCCACATCTGGCTTCCTTGGATTTTCCATCCGCCTAGATGCCTTAGATACTCGTAAGTCTCATCATTCACGCCGTAGGGGTTTAGCGGAACAATGTTGAAATATGATGCCGAGTTGCGTTCTTTGCCGTTCGGCTCATAGAATGCAACAGCTTTCCATGGGATGATTGAATGAAATTCTTTCATATCCCCAACAAGCCTCACCATTCGTGAAGTAATTGGGATAATTTCTGCCAGGGAATGCATGACTGCAATATTTGCCGAAGAAACTGAAATCGTAATAACAGAATTTGCAGCGTCATTGTCCACTTGCATGTTCTCTGGCGAGAAAGCTCGCTTATAAAAAAGGCGCAGAAAGTCGCCACCAGGGGCACCAGGGCGGGTGCTCGCAGTAAGTTCAATGATTTGGCCATTCACAGCAATATGAACGTCATACGGCGCGAGAGTGGATGCATCTAGCGTTGGTACTGAAGGCTGGAAATCGAAGGCCAAATTGCTCATACTCAAACGTCTTTCTTCTTGTTTGTTGCCTAACTATTTTAACATATGAACGGAGGCGCCCATTATGATTTAGGGGCACCTCCGTTCATAGGAAGCAATAAGGCTATTAGCTTAGAGTTGCAGCTATTCTAGAAGCCACTTGAAGGACTGGAGCTGAAGCTTGAACAAGCACCTTTGCGAGCACCTTAGTGATTGTCTTTGCATCGCTTGATGCTAGGTCGGTGCGACCGAAGGTGACGGCCAGGTTCTGCAACGTCGTTACGTCGTATTCGATAAGTCGCAGTGAGTACTCGATTAGTGCGTCTGACGGGTCGGTTGCGTCTATGGTGCTTAGCTCAGATACTGTCTGTAGCAGCCCCTTGGCCTTGTCTGAGTTGCTAATAATTCCTGCAATGAGGCTTGGCAACTCGGTGTTAGGCTGGTACCCGAGTAGGATGTTGATGGATTCTCGCTCTTCCTCGTTCATGGCGGAGATGATTTGGTAGAGTTCGATACCCTTTTGGATAAGGGGGGTGAGGTCGGTGGTGACGGGAGCTGCCTGCTCATCCGCCGGGGTGTCTTCTTCGGAGGGCAGGGTCATCTCGTCTTCTTGTTCTTCGCGATAAGCGCCTTCATTTGGGTTTTCAATGACTTGCTCTTCTTCTTGGGTAGAAGGTTCTTCAGTGGGTTGGCTGAAGGTTGCTTCTTCTTCGTAAGTTTGTTCAGTCTCTTCTTCGTAGCTTTCGTCAGTTTCTGCAATCGGTTCTGAATATTCTTCTTCATATTCGGGTTCTTCTTCCTGGGTTGTGGGGGTGATTTTGAGCTTAGCTTCGAGTGATTCGAATGCTTCGCGGTTTTCTGCTGCGGTGTCGATGCCGTATGTGGTCGTTTCTGTTGCGGTGTTTTCGGTTGTGGGTGTAGTTTCTGTTGCGGGGACTTCTGGTGTGGGTGCTTCTGCGTCTGTTTCTGCGTAGGAGCCGAGGTTTCCGAGCATTGATGCGAATGAGGAGCGTGGTTCGGTATTTCCGCCGAGTTTCATGTGTGACATTTGGTTTGTTTCCTTACTTTTGTTGGTGGGTTAGTGGCTCATTGTGTTGGAGAGGATGCTTTTGCCGTATCGTTCTTCGAGGGCGACGCGGATGTCGTGGATTTTTTGTTCCAGCTCGGATAGCTCTGTGTGAGTTTTTCCGATGCGCTCTTGGGGGATGACCTCTAGAGCTTCTTTGGCGGTGGGGAGAGCTTCGCTCTTGCTGATGGTGCTGTAGAGGTCTCGGAGGATGACGGCTTTGCGGTTCAGCTCGTATTGAGGAGGTTCTTGTTCGTCGTCGTCTTCGTCTAGTGTATATTCGTAGGATTCAGCGTCGGGCTCTTCATCTAGGCTAATGTCGCCTGCTTTTTGGGCTTGTGCTTGGGCGATGATTTGGTCTGCTGCTGATTCGTAGGCCATCTGTTCGGCTTCTAGTCTGCGTTGCTCTTCTGCTGCTTTTTGGGCTTTGAGAGCTTCTTTCTCTTCTTTGATGGCTTGGAGATTTTCGGAGACGATTTCTTCGATAATCTCCTCTGCTTCTTCAGGGGTTTTATCCTTTGTCTGTTCAGAGATTGCGGCTGATACCTTGTCTAGGACTTTCTTCAAGTCGCGTGATTGTGCTTGGGTGAAGTGGACGTTCACGCCTTCTGGTGCTGAGGAGGTGATAGCGTCAATGACGGTGCCCTGCGTGACTAGCGCGTTTGCGGTGGAAAGGCTGATGGTCATGTTGTCCTCGATGTAGGATTTCCATGTCTTGTAGCCTTCTTGCTGGTACGACTTAGTGCTGTGCGCAACATAAAGTAGCCACCATAGCGCTTCGGATGTGCTGCGGATTGCTTGGGTGATATTTTGCGCGTCATCGATGGTTAGGTTCTCACCTTTGGCTAGAAGCTCTCGTGCTTCTTCGCCGTTGCTGACAACTTCGACTTCTTCATCAAGGACTTCAATCATGAGTGGGGTTAGTTCCTTAGTGTTTTGTGGCTTATACCTATAGTTGAGGTATAGCGGGCGCCACAAAGTACACTAGCGGCATGAGCGTGAACGGTGCCAGTACGATAGGGATGAGCGGAACTGCGATAGGGCGTTTTGATGATTTGTAGAGTGCTGTAACTAGCGAGCAGAGTAGGACGAATACTATGCTGGCAAGATTGACTGTAGCTACTTCAGGATGCGCGGCAATCATTGGCGACGAGCAGGAGATAGCAACGCACAGGGCTGTGGCATCTCCTGCCCACCAGCGGCGGGTCAGGGCGGTCAAAAATAGCACCGTCAACGAAGAAATGACCGACGGTACGTCTTGCACTATAGACGCAGCTACGATAAAAAGTGCCCACGCATACATGAGGTGCGCTTCGCTAGCCTTACGGAACATAAGGTCGGTCTGTGAGGCTTGAACAAAAATATAAGTGACCAGTGCAGCACCAGAGAGGGCTGACACATTCCCCGAATACCACGGGTGCAAGCTCAGGGAGGCCGTGACCACGGAGGCCACAACAACACCCAGTAGATGCGTCTGCGCCCATATTCTACGTGCTCGGCGGACGGGCTTAATCCATTGAGGTGGCTGCGTCAGTACACACAGCAAAAACAGGCACCATGGGAGAGCGAAGGGTAGCGCGTTGACTATCTCATTCATTCTGTATGGCACCTGTTTTCTGTAGTATTTTCACCTAAAGCAAGGGTTAGGGCTTCTCGTTTTTCGTCTCAACACTGTCGCATATAGTGACGACGAGAAGGCGACCATCACCATCATCCGACACGTGACATGCAGTGCCTCGGCCAATATTGCCTTTGCTTGATTCAGGAAGAAAACTCACCTTTGTGTTCCTCTGGATTCGCGGAGTCACGAAATCAATGAAAGAGCGGTAGTTCACATTGGCGACTAGCGGCACAACGTCAGCGCCACCGTCAACCGCTGCTAGCTCAGTCACCCAATCCCCGACTTTTACCAGCACCATGCCGTCGTTTCTCAAAGCAACGTGAACAGTCGGATGGTTCGGATTTGCCGCAGCTGAGGTGGCAATCGCTTCCTTTAGACGACCCAAATCCACCTCGACACTGCTGGTAAATGTTGCGCGCTCTACGTTCTCAAAGAAAGCTCGAATAGTCGCCACGTTGCCCTCAACAATTGCCCTTTTTGAATACAGTGCAATAGCTCCTGTTGCCGAGTCTTTGAAACCCAACATCTCGCTACTGGCAATGATTTCTGTAGACTCTCCATTAAAGTTATGTGGCTCAGGACTAATCGCGATACCGCCACAGAAGGCATCTAGCAGCTGAGGTTTGGAGTCACTATCATCAGCATTCTTATTGAACGGTGTTGAGTAAAACAAAGCCGTGGCCATGGGTGCTGCACTGGAGTTCGCGAATATCTCAAGCTGCTGTTTGCTTTGGTTTAGCTTAAACAGAGTGTAGAGCTTATTTGGGTCATCTCGCTTCACGATAGAACGGGCACTCTTCAGGGCATTGACGAGATTTTTACTCGCTACAGACCCCAACGAGACCATCTTGGGTCGCGGACTACGAGACGCACCCTCAAATGCTAGCGGCAGGACAGTATGTTTGCCCGCGTGAAGCTTCACGCTTTTGGGAGTATTATTCGCATCGAAAAAAACTTTAATTGTGCAAACATCTTCTGCATAGTTGGCAAGTTTCAACGCATCTTTCAGATGGTTCGGGTTAGCCAGATAAACAGAAACCTTAGAAGGACTCCCTTTACCCCGCGAGCACCTAACTGATTCGCAGATAATCGGGTGCTCTCGGTAGCCAGGGACAAAGCTGCCAATCTTGCTGAGGCACCTCAATTCTGCTGTGCCAGCCTGTGCGTCTAGGGACAGAGTGATTTTATCAGGCCTAACCTCACGAACCCATGAAAGAGCCGCGTTCACATCTTTGACGGATGCAGTCAAGCTAATAGTAGCGGGCATGTCAGGCAGTTCCTTTACGTGTTGCAGGTCGAATCATCAGTCCAGCAGGCTTAGAGCTGAATGATTAACGTCGTCAGTGGGCGGCGTATCAAATGAGTACAGTTTCTTCGGCTCAGGTTGCTCTAGGGAACTAACACCCAACTCAACAATATACCACCCTGTGAACAACGTCTTGAGAAGCGGTCGAATCTCCGCAGGTAGACGATTCAGCCACTTATTGAAAGGTTTGGGTGAAACGACAATAATCGCTGTAGCAGATTCAGCCCACTTCCTGAACAAAGTTGCTAGGGTAGCTTCTTCCGTTGCGGTATAACCGTCGAACCCTGACGACGTGTAAAGTACCACCTTCGCGTCCTGGTTAGCCATGCTAACCGTCTTTTGATGCTCACTGAAACCCGCACGATTCTTCACCAGCAACTCGCTCTCATCGACACGCAAAAAACCTGGGGCAAGCAAGGAGCCTCTAGCGACGTAACGCATAATCGCGCCCCAAGCATGAGGATTCAAATCCACACCCGAGTTGTGCGCGTGCAAGAAAAGCGGGACAGGAACATCAGGCGACTGCGAAAGAATCGACATCACCTGCTCAGCTGCCGTAGCCACATCAGGGTCAGTGCTTTTAGCCAGATTCGGCAGAGACGCTTTCCCCTTGTACAAATTCGGCAACACATGCTGCTCAAACTCATACAAGTTCTTACGCACAAGCTCCCTTGTAAGAAGCTCAACACCTTGTGTACCCTTAGTGCGCATCTGCTGCGCTACAAGACTCGCCGCATCCATATCCATCACATTATGATGAAACTCCTGCTTCGGTGTAGACAAGAAACTTGCAGCTTCACTACGCGCCTTCTCAAGGCTCTTTGCCAGCTCATCAAAACGGCGGCGATTGTCGGTAGGCATATTCGTCACAACAGGCCAGTCCTTCCCAAATCAAGCAGCTTCACCCTGCTCAACTTTCTTTATTCTTGTTTGCTTGATGCTGACGCATAAAAGAGAGGAACGCATCTTCGGTGGGCGCTCGCCTCGCGTCATACATCGCTGCAAGTATAACTGACAACTCACCCGCCGTAAGGGAACCTTGGTCATAAACATACTTAGCGTACATGCTTTTCGCGAACCTAAAAACGCGACCATAATTATACCGCGAGAAATACCACTCATACTTCCCATGCGGTCTAACCTCTTTCACATAGATTCGTGAAAATTCATCAATCTTATGCTGCCGAGTTGTCTCGGCATCAAAGCTAAGCTCAAACAGCTTATTGGCCTTAGCCGATTGTTCGTTGCTCACGTCTTATACGCCTCCTCATGGGCAAGTGGGATGCTAATAATTCGCAGGGTCATAAGTGTTGAGCTCGTAGCCAGGCGCAGTCTGTGCCGTATAGTCATTGCTGCCGTTTGAATTGCGACGAGAAGTCAAAACTTCGTTCATGTCTTCAGCGAAAAAACATATATTCAGCGCAGTGTCAATCTGAATAGTGATATCTGCGGGGCCGGAGCGGTTCTTCAGGATAATCGCGTCTGTCGAGTCAGGCATCTCTACTCGGTCTCGATGCAGAGCAATGACGTGGTTCGCAGCCTGAAGAATGGCGTCCGAACCACGAATACTGGAAGCCGTCGGAGGCTGTTCGCGCTCGCCAGTAGCCGGTCGGCCAAGCTGACAGGTCGCTACAATCGGTACGCCAAGTTCCATAGCCAAGAATTTGAGTTGGTAGGTCACTGTAGCCAGGCGCTCTTGAGCGTTTTCGTTTTTAGCTCCAGGGGCAGCGCCAAGAATCTGGATGTAATCAACCACCAGAATGTCTAGACCAATCTCCGATTCGGCAAGCCTCTTAGCTTTTTGCCTTAGCTCCATGATGTTGATGCCCTGCTTGTCCACAACGTTGAATTTCCAGTGAGGTACAAGGTTGAGCGCTTCATTGAAGACTAGCTGTTTCTCGTAGGTCAAGCCATCATCATTATTGAAATCACCTCGGGGGATTCCAAAACGGCATGAGAGGACGTTTTTCATAATCTCAGTGGCGCTCATCTCGATGGAGAAAAATTGGACACTCAGCCCAGACTCACAAAGGGGCGCAATGATATTGCAGCAAAATGTCGTCTTACCAATAGCGGGTCGCGCAGCCACTATAGTGAGATTGCCAGGTCGCAAGCCGCCCAGGTAGCCACTCAGACGAGGGAAGTTAAACAGGGGTATTCCTACAGCGCCTTCACCGTTGCGGGCGTCTTCTAGCTCCTTATCCAGAGTTTCCATGATTTCAGCTGCATCATGGGAGTACTCGTCAAGATTCACGGTATATGACGCGCGCAAGTCCTGCAACTCGCGAATGGCTTCGTCGGTGAATGCGCCCTGCTTCTCAAGGGGGACTTGGTAGATTCCGTAATAGAGTCTAGATGCCAGTTCCTCTAACGCCACATGGTAGGAGGCTGAGTTTAGTGCTTCATGAATGATAGAGATGTTGTTATGGGTAAGAATGGCATCTTCACCCATTTCCACGAGAGTCATGATGCCGTTCCAGCCGCCGACCGCTTCATGCCCCGCGCTGTCATTAGTGCGAAGCCACAGCTCTACGTCTGAAGCTGTGGGCGCCGCCCTGTGCGTTTCAGAAATAGCCTTGATGGCATTATAGATAGGTCGCAGCCTAGGCTCGGCAATTGCGTCAGGGTGAACGTGGGACAGCAGGACGTCTATCTGGTTTTCAGGGTCAGCTAGCGCAACACCGATAGCCCAATGCTGAAGTTCAGAATATTGCTCCCTTTGGGGGGTATTCTGTGTAGTCATGACTGTCACTGACGCTTGACTCCTCTGTTGCTGATTACGGTTGCAGAGACAAGTCTAGCACATGACCTACCAGACCATGTGCTAAAACATTTTGTGGCAAAGACCCTAGTCAGGGATTTCAATATCAGCCAGTTCGTCACGCTCTTTCATGTCTTGCAACTCGTTCAAGGTGACGATTCGACCAATTTCAATTCCCGCATACTTGTATTTGCTGGGGTTGATGAACCACCAGAACGGAAGAGTTATTCCAGCGTACTTTGGGGCGTACTTTCGGGGGTTAAGCAGGAGTAGTAGCTGCTGAGCCGCTATCTTGGTGTTGTACCTCTTTACAACCTCTACAGACATCTCAAAGTCGTTATCTTGAGAATCAATATCTTTGGGGTTGAACTTGGCCATGTAGTCTTTGTACTGGATAGTGTCTTCAACGATTGGCCCGATTGCTTCTAGGACTCGATTGATGGTGTCGCGCAGAGCTATCACACCTTCAGTATCTCCTGAGCCGTCCCAAGGAAGCGTGGGCCAGGTGTGTGGGGCGATTTCCATGAAAATCTTATGGGCCGTACAGGGCAGGAACCTACTAGCCTCATCTTCAGCCATAAATTCGAGAGCGCGGACAGACTTTTCGCTGAGTTGCCTTAGCGCCCGGCGAGACTGCTTGAGCCTACTGTGGAACATGTGCCTATCAAGCTCCGTAACGTACTTAAATAGGTGGGTACCACCAAAATACCCGTAAGAGCCATCAGCTAGTTCGACCTTGTACTGCTCTTCTGGGGTGTGGACAGGGAAAAGATGCAGAATTGGTTGAGGCATCTTATTCTCATCAAGAATCCAGTCGCCCTCTTCGAGGTCTCCGACCGTCACGATTTTATCGGTGCGGCGGATTCGGAAGTTCTCTTTTCGCTGGGTCAGCTCTTCCCATTTGATACGCGGCGGCTTTGCAAGCTCGGCATTGGGGGAATCAAGATTGTCTGGCTCAGGTTGAGATTGTGGGTTGGTCTCCGCTGCCATTTTCGGCCTTTCTGGTGGCTAGTATTCACCTGTAGTGATGGTGGATAGGAAGTCGTTCCAAACTTCCTGATTGTGGGCTTTATCTTGGGCTTGGTAGAAGCCTTTGAGTGATACTCCGTACCCTTTACGTGTGTATATCGAAGATATTGCGAATCGTTCCCTATTGGCGTTCCAGATTGGTTCGTATCCTAGGGGATAACGGTTCGGGGAGGTGTCTTCAACCTTTACCGGCTTGCCCGTCATATTGAGCATGAGGGCGTTGATTGCTTCGTATATGTATTCTTTATTCTGTTCACCGATAAAGACGGCGCGGGCGAGGGTTTTAACGAAATAATCAGCCTTGGCAGCTTGACCTTCGACCACAAATATTACTGGCAGGTGCATTTTCCAGGCGTTATCCACAATATCTATGAGTAGGTCGTTATGCTCGACTGCAAGACGCTCAGCCTGCTCAGGGGTGAGCCATATAGTTATGAGGTCGTACCCCTTAGCGGGTGGCGCGGTTACGCCCGACTCAAGGCAGTGTCGCTCTATCTCCTTGTACGCCTTTTGAACATGCTGAAGCACTTCCACCTCAGCATTAGGCTCATGAGCGTAGTAGCTATTGGTTATAACTTTCCGCCTAAAGTTATGCGACTTGAAAAGGTTGGTAGGCGTGCAATCGATAATGCGCATTGGTGCCTGCCAAACACTTACCCCGTTGCGTGCATCAATGTCCCCTGCCAGGTTTTCCATCATCTCATGTAGCAGCTCTTCCTCATCTTGCCAAAATATCCCATAATGAGGGTCTACAGCAGGCGAGAAAAGGCTGAACTTCCCAATAGAGGCAGGGATAACCTCTATAACAAACCCAGCAGGAGGACGACGACCTGTATCTATCCTTAAATCCAGGTCAAGAGGATGCCCAGGGATATGGTCAGTCTTTTTAGGCTGCGGCGCAGGCTTATTATCCGCAACAGTTATTTCTCGACCACCCACAATAGTCGTGGTTCCAGGGCGAATCTTCTTCCTGCTAGCCCCGTTGTGTCCATTCGGGTTGGGGGGCTTCGGGGTTATCGGGGTCATAAGGTATCCCTTCAACAATAGTCTTGACGCCATCAATGACTACCCAGAACTGGATGCGTAGAATCTTGTCTGTTAGAGCTTGAGCCTTACCTGAACCTGTCGGGCCCATAATCAGAACCATCGGCGTTGCAGGAGCAACCATTGTAAGACCATATTTACGGGCGTATGATTCTGCCTTGCCAGACATATTCACGTACATCACGACGTTGGTCTTACCGTCAGGAGTCGTGATTTCTGCGCCGCCACTATCGCCAAAACCAATCGCAAAAGCGCCAGCTTCAATACCATCAGCAAAGATGTAGAACGGGTCGAAAGTCGCGATTGTCGGCATAGGAGGCTTAGCGCGAACCTTCAGCTTGAAGTCTTTAGTGTCCAGGCCTGGCCCGTCAGACTCATCCAGAATGTAGGTTCGTGTATTGGTCAAGGTGGCGTTCATTCGCTCCAAGACAGCCTTCTCTGGGCCACCTTTAGGGGGGAACGTTTTCGGCAACGTGAAGGTCACATTTGTAGGCTCCAGGTTGGTCTCCTCATCCCAGCTATTCACCACGAAATGACTGCGCGCATCCTCAGCAGGAATCTTCAAATCGTCGGTACAGCAGACGACAAGCTTCTCGTTGGCTTTCGCACGTTCGCCAAGAAACCACTTCGGTGATGTGAGTGAAATAATGATGTACAAAACCCAAAGGCTGAGCGAGGTAAGCAGCAGTTGCCACGTCACAGTTGTCAAGGGGGCGCCAAAGGCGGCAGCCGCACCCGCCAGGAAGATACCCCAAGTAATCCATCGTCGCTGAACTTGAGGCAGCTCAAAGGTGTCTTTAGGTGCTTCAGGTTCTTGCTCTTCACCTTCATCAGGCTTAGGCATGATAATTGCCAGCAACCAAGGTGGCAGCTGGATAAGCTTGAAAGCTACGTGTCTATTGTCTCGATTGGCATACTTAATATGCTCTTTCCAATAATCCCTGGCACGCTTATACTCTTGGTTCTTCTTGGTGCCCGCACCCTTTTTGGCGTCAAGCAATATTTTCATCTCACGGTTTGCATCCCATTTTTTCAACAGGTACGACACGAGAGGCATCAGCATCAGGTACAAAATTAGGCATACCGTTGGCAGAGTGTAAATTCCCATAATATTGGGCATAGCAAAGAAGCCTCACCCGAGAACAAATATCTCAGGTGAGGCTTCTTACAAAAACCTATAAGGCCAGGGCTCTATATCTCCTAGAACGGAGCATCATCCGAGCCAACACCAGCATCCCACTGGTCAGTCTGATACTGAGGCTGAGCCTGCCAGCCGCCCTGCTGCTGACCAGTTTGCTGGTATCCACCTTGCTGCTGGTACCCGCCCTGCGGTGCAGGAGCCTGCTGATACTGCTGATTTGCGTCCTGCTGCTGATACTGACCGTTACTATTCTTAGGAGGAAGCGTCAGTGAAATCTCCTGACGGCCCGCAACCTGCAAATAAAGCTTCGGGTTCTCAACAACATACGAGGGCACCATCACACCCTGCTGGTTCTTATAAGGCTGAAGAGTCAGAGTGCCACTAACAAGCACCTGCGCGCCAATCTTACCCTCAAAGATTCGCTCAATAGCCTCAGCCTTCTCACCATAAAAGGTCATGCCATAAAACTGAGACTCACCAACATCACCATAATTACCGTCCTCAAGACGCTTCCTCGGGGTAGTGCCAACCCTCACGTTCGCAAACTTGATGCCCTTCTTGGTGAACCCAAACTTAAGGCTGCTGAGGCCACCTTCAAAAATAAAGTTATTGTAAGACATAACCACGTTCTCCTTCAATCTTGCTGCTTAGCTCTACCATTCTAACGCATCACAACAGCTATTTCGACTCACCGGCAGACTTATCAGCAGGTTTGCCTTCAGATTCACCTGAGTCACCTTCCGACTTCTCCGCCGCTGAGCCCTTCTTCTCCTTCGCATCCTCAGCCCCCAGAGCCCACCACGGGATAGTAGCATCAGAAGTACGACGAATATCATTCAAAGTCTCTTCGGGGGAGCGGTTAATCTCATACCCAAGCTCCTCCCTCATGAACTGACGGATAGCATGACCCCAATGCCTGCGCATACGCTCGAAGTCATCATTATCTCGCGCCACATTGTAAGCAGCAACGTTAAAATACGGCTTGAACGCTTCAGGAATCTCATACACGACAATATTCTTATGATTCTCGTGCGTCACGGTCATCCTGTGCCTTGCCATACTGCTTGCAGCAGCGCTGGTCAGCGTCTCGTAGGCCTTGTAAGCGCTCGCGTAATCGGTAACCGCTTCAGGCTGAACCTCGGGCTTAGCCAAAGCCATGCTCATGTAGGTGTCAGTTGTGGGTGTCATCCTCTTCTTCTCGGGCTTCGCATCTTCTTCATTCTTAATGGCCTCGATAATGATGCCCTTGGGAATCAGGCCATCCATCCTACAGAAGTTGCAATACATTGCATCGTTCATGAGGGTGTCGCGGTACATCTGCATCTCGCCGTGCTTAAAAGTCCTACCGCAAGAGGTGCACCTGACATAGGTGGGCTCGTCAATTGTTGAGGTGTGTCCGCGAGACTTCTTCAAAATGCCTGGCATTAGGTTAGAAGATTTTGTGGCTGCTTGTAGGGTAAGACGGCCAGCTTTAGTACGGTTCAGAGCGTCTTGTGTCTTATCCATGCCTGCTCGGTGCGCACCTGCAAAGAACGAGCCGCCAGCGCGTTTAGCTGTTAGACCGCCTACAGCAGATGCGGTGCCGATACCAGTTAGGCGTTTAAACCCGTCGCCAACCTTGCCAGCAGCAGCCAGGGGCTTGCGGACAAACCCTCCCGCGTAAGTTTCAGTTAGAGCCAACAGCTTATCTTTCAGCATCCACAGCGCCACAGATAGCAATGCCAAGACTAGGACGCCTTGCCACCAACCAACTTTTTCCATGATGGAGTACGACCACAGCACAAAGATGACTGAAAGGGTCATCAACAGACCAAGACCAACACGCATGAGGAACACCCATAGAGCGGTCTTGCCGTATTTGAGAGCAAACATCATACCTCGGTCAGTACCAGTCATAACTGCCAGACCCGCAAAAGGAATGATGAGAACCATCAGCTGAAGCGCAATGGTCAGAGATGCTGTCATGAAAGCAAAGATTGTTGGTACAGCCAGCGCGATGATGGAGACAACAAGGCTTGACAGGCCAACACCAATACGGGAACCCGAGGATGAACCTGTCCAAGTATTCCAGTATGCGAGAGGCTTTGAGTTTAGGTCTTGCTCGCCTCGGGTAATCTCAATTGCGGAGCTGGAGTTACCTGCGCTCACTGCTGCCGCGTGAGCGTCCAGACCATCCTTCTCCTTAGTGGCATCAATGCCACGTTCCTTCAGCCAAGGCTGAGGGTCAGTGACATTATCCTGATTGCCCCAATCGGTGCCTGGGCGCACCTCAAAATGCAGATGGCACCCAAAGGCGTGACCAGTATCACCACTTGAGCCAATTTGCTGACCTGCTTTAACCTCGTCGCCCACCTTGACGCGAAGAGAGCCGTCTTGCATGTGCCAGTACATCGTGGCTACACCGTCATGCTGGATGATAACCCCATTGGCGCCGTCGCCAGCTTTCTGAGCGAAAACAACTTTACCGCTACCTGCTGCGAAGATAGGTGCGCCACATTGGGCGCCAAAGTCAATACCCTTGTGGGTATCCCCAAGCTCGGGACGGTTACCGAACGGACTAGTCATAACTGCCTCTGCTGGGCGGGCCCATTTGCCATCCGAGACTGACGCGGGCAAGTCTTGAGCGCGAGGGATTTTGATATCTACGTTTTTTTCGTTGTAATTGCTCATGGCGTCCACCACACGCCACCAGTCAGTAGCTACACCTTGAGCCTCACGAGCCTTCCCCAGAGTCTCATTTCCTGTGGGTAGGTGGGTTGTCGTCTGGGTGGAAAGCTGATACAAAGCCCAGTTATTCAAGGTGCTCTCAGCACCCATATGTACAGTAGCATCGCCTACCCATGCCGAGTTACTGTTGCCAGCCTTTTTCCCGTCCTTAGCCCATTCAGGGACATCTTTACTTTCAGCCCACAGGTGGTTCGCATCGGTACCGAACTGCCCCTGAACCCACGGGTCAAAGACGAAAAGTTTAGTGAAAGTACAGGAAAGCTGCGAGGCAACGATATCCGTATAGTTCTCACTAATCACCTGGTTTACATCTTCTTCAAGGTTCTTGAGAGCGCCTTCAGTGGTGTTTGGGGTATCCCTAGTAGCTTTGTAAGTACTCTTTTTGGCACCAACCTCGGTAGTGCACCACTCGCCCATGTTGGTGAGTTCTTGAGTGGTCGCTTTAATCGTAATACCCTGAACGAATGCAGCAACCTTATTTGGAATGGGCATAATGTTAGCCGCCTGCCAGACTGCGGCAATAGTAAGCACACCTGATACGAGTGAGGCTGCGATGCGCTTCCAATACCTAGGCCCACCTTCTTGCTTAAGAATGAAGTACAGGTTGTAGCCGATGGCAAAGAGCATGAAAAGGACTGCGACTACCACGAAAATGTTAGTGTAGAACGCACCCAGAATGCCGCCTGGGTGACCTGCGGTGTCTCCTACTAGGATTTTGGTTAGGCCTACGAGCTGACCAATATCTTTGAAGCTTAGAACTAGCAGCGCAAGGAATATACCAACAACCCAGGTGGTCGCGCCGAGGGTGATGTTGCCAATGTATGTGCCAACAGCCGACGAATGGCGGACACTTTGGCCATTAGCATAGATTTGAGTGCGGGGGTCGAGACTCGAAGAAGCCCTGTCCCAAGTAGTCGCAGGGTCGAGACGAGTATCGTAATAGTGATTGGCTTTAGGGTCTTTAGGAGTAGGCTTGTCTGCGCAAGCATCAATCACCAAGTAATTCCATTCACCAGTGTACGCAGTGAATTGATACCCACCAAGACCAAACCTGTCGAAAAAATTGAGCTTGGCACCTTTATTGAAGCCTTTTCCTTCAGTTGCGTCCTTGCCGCCGATAATCAGTTGCTGATTATTCTTCTCAATATCGACTCCAACAACTTTTAGTAGCATGTTTGCACCACTATCAGGGCTTGAGAGCCCCGAGGAAGCGGCAGACTTACTAAATGCTTGGAACTGCAAATCGTTGCTTTGCGCGTATTGATAAAGCAGTGCGGGAGAACTATCTTTACCCGAGCCGCACATCACCCATTTACTGATATCTAGAGCATGTGCTGGCGTACTTGATACGCCGCGCAGCGTTGCTGTAGCACTATAACCGCTGGCCACCAGCAAAGCGGCTGCGACAAGAGCTAGAAATACGCGCCACACCCCCTTAGCGCGGTTCTTGAATTTTGCACTAAGGGGGTACGCCGCAACAGGGGTTGCTGCGAGAGTGGCGTTGATGCGCATATAAAAGCCCTTCTTCTTACCTATCCGTCCTATAGCGGATAACCCTCTCAATCTTGGTGAGCAAGACTGCCTTCTCGTCTCTATCAGAGGTGCCCGGATGAGCCTTGAGCCAATCACGCATCATCTCCAGCTCACTCAGCGGGATTCGGTGCAATTCTGACTCAGCCATCATAAGTGCCTGCTCAATCTCGATAGGCATCTCTTCGGCATCATCACCCTTAACTGCTTCCTTCACTTTATCGACAGCTTCTTGGTTGCGGAAGCGGTCAGTGATGTTCTGGGAAGCTGCACGGTACATTGATTTTGCAGTATTACGAACCCTGTTCTCGTTGCGGATAGCTTTATGGACAGCCTTCTCTTCAGCTGTGAACCTTTCATCATTTTGAATGTCGGTTCGTTCTGACTTGGGGAGACGCTTCTTGTTAGCCTGATTCTCAATATTCTCTTGGAGGATGGCCTGAGCTGCTTCCACGGAGCGTGAACGCTCAGCAAGTGCATTGAGGACATTCGCCTCATGCTCCTCGCCGTCAGGTCGAGTCCATTCGTTACCCATGAGTTCCGCATACTCGGCACGCTGAGCATACTGCTTCTCGACAGCCTCCTCAGCTTGCTTCCGCTCGGCTGCTTGAGCCTTCTTATACCCCTTGACTGCCTTGTTGGCACGTCGGATATCCTTAGCGCTCTTGAGGCGAGAGATGGAGTTCTCAGCAGCCGGGTCGATGCCTTGCTCAGCTGTTGTAATGTTTTGCAGGTTGTCTGCGATGGATTTGACTGAGTTGTAGACAGCCTCATCCTTCGTAGCTTTTCGGCGAGCAGTTTCAAGACCAGTAGTGTGGGCCGTGGTGAGAGTACGCTTCCAACCCGTCCTGTTTGCCGGGTGCGGGGTGTTGCGGATATCGAAAGCCTTCGCGCCTTCCTTGATAGCGCCGCGCCAACCGTTCTCGACGTAGCCTCGGGCGAGACCATGCTTCAACTCGTTCGGGGCACGCTTAGCCGTAGTGAGGATGCGCCTACCTGTAGCGTTCTTGCTGAGGATATTCTGAGTATCAGTCATGCTGACGGTTCCTGCTACGCCACTGCCACGCATAACCTTCTTCATAATCTTGCGGGTTCCCAGCAGTAGGATAATGGACGCGATAGTTTGCACCACAAAAACGTAAATGTATGCATCCACAGCGCTTGTTAGGCTAATGAGGATAAGCGACAACAAGCACAGCATGAATGTCAGCAACGCGGATTGAATATACAACCCCAAGATAGTCATCAGGTATTTCTTAGTGCCATCCTTCGCCTGCTTGCCCAACAGCGCCATCAGGAGGACGAACGGGAGCAAGAGTATCATGAACAGCAAAATCACCTTGATAATTGCCTTGATGATAGCGTAGTACCCAACAGTGAAGCTTGTCGCAAGAGCAGCCACAGGCGCTAGCGCACCCGTAGTAGCTCGACTAACACCATCACGGCCAGCCCAGTACTTCAAATAGCGAGAATCAGTACCAGCACCATTATCAGGGCCAGCCTGAACGTCAACTATCTTGTACATGTTCCTATTAGTGACACCACCAGGCTGGTTCGGGTTATCCTCAGTGGTCGTGCCAGTAGACTGAAGCTGCAACTGATACAGAGCCCAGTTATTAACGGTCACACCGGAGCCCATCTGAACAGGTGCACGGCCAACCTGCGAACTGTTAGTGTTTGTCAACGTATTTGCAGTAGAAGGGCGCTTCGCATCCACAGCGTAAAGGTTACTATACCCAGTACCCCACTGGGCATAAGACCAAGGGGTGAGGGTATTCATGCGCCATACCTCACACATGAGCGTTCGCGCAGCAGGGTCAGAATCAGTGCGAGTCGTATTGTACTTAAAGGTTGACATGCTACCCGTTGAGGAGCATATTTCATCACCAATAACGCCCGTCACCAGAGCCTCCGCAATGACACTATCCACAATATTTGTAGCCCTATCGACTGCGCGAATAGTCTCATGCGGCTTACTCAGCAACCCAACAGCTGCCCCGCCCACCACGATGACGGTGAGGATAAACATTGCAAGCTCCTTCGCGGTTGGGAACAGTCCACCGCGAATCGCACGCAGGACAATCAGCAAGATGCCCGCAAGACCAAAAGTCACAGCAAATGGGTAGAACGCACTCTTGGTGAAAAGCTCAACAAGCTCAGCCACCAAGTTATCCACACCGAAGGTCTGCATCAGAGGGGACATGCCAAGGTTCAGTGCAGCATTACCGAAACGAGTAATTGCGCTCGCAGACATGATGCCTGCATTAGCGAAATCAGTGAACGTACTAGCGTTATTGAAGACGACGTTGCCAAGGCTCGGGTCATACAAAAGCCTTCGAGTGTCAGTCATCACACCATCACCCGTGCCATAGATGCCACCCTTAACAGGTGAGCGGGTCGCCTGACAATCAGGATTGTACTGCCCGTTCGCCGTGAACAGCTTCATGGGCTTACCGTTGGAATCCAGCTTGTCTGTGCCATCAGGATTCTGGCAATAGTATTGATTGGTGGGACTATTGAAGTTAGCAGCGATATTTTTCTTCAAGAAATCTTGAAAGAAGCCAGGGCTATTGACAAACTCTGCTAGCTTCTTGCCAGCCTCGCCTTCCTTCTCCTTCGCGTACTTTTTAGCGGCCGCCTCATACGCCGTAGGGACACAAGAATAGAACGCCGAAAGAGTCTCTGAGCGCTTGCCCTCATCTTCGTCCACATTGCAAGTCAAGCCATACTTATTGGCTGCCTCAAACCACTCCTTATTGTGCTCCTTCCAATCCTTCAGTGATTCAGCAGGCTTATCCTCCCCATCCCACTTATAATTGGGAGCCTCCATATTGGCAGTCTTAGCAGCCTCAGCACACGCAGCCTCATCTTTAAGCTTAGAGATAGTATTCAACGTGCCATCAGGATTCGACACTACACACGTAGTACCGCCCGAAGTAGGCTGAGCCGGTGGAGTCTGGAGCTTCTTCAAATCATCAGGCAGACGCACCTCTTCAGGAGTCTTACCAGCAATCGCCGACGCGATAGTATTAATAATCTCCTGCTCCATCTCCGCATTGGTAGCAGAACGAGCATTATAAAGAGTCTTATCGATACCGATGCGAGTGTACCCACGAGTGGCCATAATATTCGCATCCGAAGTATCCAAAATGGTCTCCACCGCCGAAGCAATCGAAGACTCAGTGCCAGCAGTAAATGCCGATGAAACCGCCCCCATGATATTACCTTTACTCAACTCTGAAGTAAAAGCATTGAATGCAGAACCCGCACCATCGCTGAGACCGTTGAACATCGCATTCACGCCAAGCGCCAAGGTCTGCGAAGCACCGAAATTGCTCATCAAACGAGCTTCAGTCTGAACCTGAATATGGTCAAATTCGCCAGCATAGTAGGTCAGGCGCAAGTTGTAGCCAAAGAGCTCCAACGCAGTAAACTTTTCGACACGGGCGCTCGCCGTCGCCGGAACTGTTTTTACACCAGTGGGCAGACCGAGCCATGGCAAGTCTAGTTTGGAGGATTCTGCGTTACCGCGCTGGATTCCGGTTGGGGTAATTGCGCTAAAAAGATTCTGTCCCAAATCAGCAGCGAAATTCGGGACGTCGCAGTTGTGGTAGGTTAGGAGACCCTTGTTTGGGTCGTTCGCATCGCATGACCACTTCTTATTCCCCTGATAGTAGCCATCTGTACTGGATTTAGGGTGGTTATAGATATAGCCTGGCACAACAACTCTATTGATGACCGAGGCAAAAGAGCTTTTCGAGCCGTTTTGTCGGGTTTTGTCGAGTATCTGTTGGAATCCTTCGTCACCGTTAGCTGTGACTCCCAAGCCTTTTTTGGCCTCTTCCAGCTTTTCAATAACCTTTTTATCCCCATCATCAGCTGCATAAGCCGATGGGATACTTAGACTGCCGAGGCTTGTGATAAGCATGAGGGCAAGCATGATAGAAGCAACGAGCCTAACAATTAGGTTCTCGTTGCTATTTTTTTGGCTTGCAGTGTAGGGGGTGTCCACCCATGTTGTATTGGTATGTGCCATGCGCGTATTCTTCTCGATATCCAGCAGTCACGGTGAGGTATTTCTGATATAGCAGAGGGGCGGCTCTAGCTTTTAGATACCGCCCCTCTCACCCACCTATGGAGACCCCCAACCGCTACTCACGGATTTCGGCCTCTACCACCAAAGGTGAACTAACCAGTGAGTATATATCAGCGTGCAGTCATCGCCCATTTTTTATGTCGTCTAGGATTTCGTCATATGTGCGATATCCTGGCGGCTTTGGTTTTCCATCTTGCCTCAAATCGCGCTGCTTGGCATTGTACCCTGGAGTTTTACTGATGTGGGCTCCATGCTCGAATAGAGTTTCGTGCCAGTTTTGGGGCGTTATGGGCAAGTCTGGCCTTTCGTCCACTAGCCTTAGTAGACCGGAGAGCCAGCTTTTGATTTTTGTGCTGACTCTTTTGGTGGTTTTTGATGGTGGCGTGTTTTGGTGGCCTATGTTGCGCACTCTGATGTCCACTAGCCCTAGTAGGTCTACATCTACGCCATTGGCGAGGCATCCGATAGCGACGTTTCGGTATGCGTTGACTGCATTGATTACGTCATCTTGGTGTACGCCAGTTACTCTTTGTGCCTCTTTAGCGGCCGCTCGGAGGAGGTCTTCGTGGTCGATTACGCAGAACTCGCCTCGTTGTGAGGTTGAGGTTTTTCTGGTTCCTACAGGAAGTTTCATTTTTTCTGTGGCGGCGGCGCCCCACGTTAGTTTATTACGCTTTAGTGCGTTTTCGTTAATGGTGTACCCGTATGGGTTTTTCTTGCGTGGCATTTTTAGATTCCCACCCTTATCTTGTGCTGGCGTCGCGGTATGACGCGAGGGAGTATTTGATTGATGATTCGATGGTGGTGGTCACGATGTACTTGATGAAGCCGTCAAGGTTTTCTGCTGACCACACCATTTTTTTGCCCCTGAGCGGTTTTTCTTGGGTGAGGATGAGCGAGCCGTGGTTCCAGTGAGTCCACATGCCGCGCGTTTCTTTCTTCCAGTCTTTGATGTTTTCTACCGTGTAGGTGTCGGTTTTTGAGATGCTACTGACCAACAGTGCGTCTGTGATGAGGAGTTCATCTTCAAAGGTGGTAAGCTCTGCTGTACCGATTGGGGTGTCGGTTTGTACCGAGATGTTTACTTCAGTTGATTCTGCTGTCACTTGGGTGTCGTTACTGTACCAAGACAGTGCGTATGTTGCCTGTTGCAATGCGGCGTCACGGATGGTCTGCTGGCAGGCTTCCCTGTCTTCGCGGTTGCGCCCTAGCCTATAGATAGAGGATTCAGCTTTCTCAAGGATGGACGGAAGCAAGGCGTCTACTTGAAGTGACAGAGGGGTGATTTTGAGAACTACTTTTGTGGTGGGCATGTTTTGTGTCTCCAATGGTTCCGGCTGCGGCTCTCGTCTGAGGAAGATTTTAGCAGGTCGGCTGGGTTTCGGTTGCCTCGTTGGGGGAAAGGGCGGCACCCTTGGAGCTACTACCTTGCTGATAGTTGCTCCAAGGGTGCCAGCCGCGTGGTGTGTTATCAGAGTGCGATTCGGTAATCAGCAATAGCATCAACCGAATCATTATGCGCGATGATAATTATCTGTTGAGCACCCATTGAGCTTTGAATCGTCTTGATGGTTGCATCCAGGTTGTTCGGGTCGTAGGCCGTAAAAGCTTCGTCTAGGATGAGTGAACTGCTGGAGCCGCTGAACACCTTGGACATTGCCAGGCCGATGGCTAGCGCCACAGCTGAGAACTCGCCACCAGATAGCAGCTGGGCTTCACGTGTTGAACCTTCCTTGAAATGGGCCAGCACATTGAAGTCATCTGTGATTGTCACACCGATAAACTTGCCATTTGTGAACCCTGACACAAGTTCTGAGGCGAATTTATTCAGCTCAGGGATTGTCCTAGCGCTTACCTCTTGCCTAAACTCTTTCAAAGTCGCTTCCGTGGCAAGAAGTAGCTCACGCTCTTTGAGTAGTGACTTGTATGCTTCAGCTTCCTTCAACTCGTACTGTAGCTGAGTGTTGAGAGCTGCGTACTGGGTGGCAGCTACTGTGTGCTTGTCATTTGTTTCAGTCCCCGCCGCCCTGGTTTCTTCAATCTTATCTTCCAGCTCCTTCAGCTTATTTTCAAGCCTCAGCAGCGCATGTTCGGTGACATTAGGAAGCTCGGCCAGGGTCGCCTCAGCTTGTTTGATATTCCGATTGTTCCCCGTGATTGCTACGAAGATAGACTTCTTGAGATTGACCTGCTCTTCGTAGCTACGAGCCAGCTCTTCCATTTGCTTCACATCGTTGAAAACAGTTAGTGCGCTTTGGTGCTCCGACTCAGCATTTTTGAGCTCCTTAGCTGCCTTCTTCAAATCAGATTGGATGCGAGAAAATTCTTTCGTCGCCTTCCCAGCTGCGATGTAGGCTTCATGCACAGCATCAACGGCAGCTAGTTTTTGATTGACTGCCATCTGGAGCTGTTCTGCGTCCTCGATGTCTGCAACGATTTCCGACTTTTCTTTAGTCAAAGCGTCGATTGAGCTCTGAATGGTGTTCAGAATCGGCTCTTTTTCAGGAATAGGCTGAGCACATGTTGGGCACGTTCCCTCTAGCGAAGAAATCTGAGCGTAGCTTTTTTCAGCTTCCGGTAGTTTGATGCCGGTAATCACGGAAAGACGGTGACGCAACGTGTCTAGCTTGCGTGTGAGTCCTTCGGCTTCCATTGATGCGGACTTTAGCGCCTCAGCTGCCTCAGCTTCGCTTTCGAAACTCGCTCGTGCGATAGTGCCCTCTGCTTCTTGCAGGATAGATTCACAGGTTTTCAGGGCACTCTGAAGATTTGTACTCTGAGTGTGAGCATTCTGCAAGGCAAGGAGCTTTTCGTTATACATGCTTTCTACAACGGAAAGCTCTAGCACCTCTCCAGATTCATCGTTCATTCGACCTTGGAGAGTTTCAATCCTCTTTTGAGTAGCATCAAGCTGCTCCTTAAGTTCAGCGTCGCGTGCCTTCAAGGCGCGCAGGCTAATCTTTATGCCTTCAGCCGTCTGGTAATCTCGACGAGCGTCTTTAACTTTCGCGTCAAGCTCACGCCTCTCAGCAGTCAGAGAGTTCCAGGTCGCACGTTGCTCAGTAAGCTCAGATTCAAGCTTAACCACCTTCTTGGCTAGAGCTGCCACCTCTTTTTGATGCGCTTCAATACCAGCCCTATCAACCGTCTTAGAGTCCAACGCACGCTTGTTTGCCAGACGGTGCACCTTGCACTCATCGAGGGCGCGAGAGTTTGCGGTGATGCCGGTCAGCTTCTCAATAATTACACGACGCTCTTCTGGCTTGCTCTCGATGAATTTATCGGTTGCCTTCTGCTGAAAAAATACGGTAGCAGAGAAGATATCTGAACCCATACCAAGAGTGTTCAGGATTGCCATGTTGGCGTCTTTGACTGCCGGGCCTGCGACATGAGTTTCCGAGCCGTCCGCCTCAATCCTGTAGAGGTTGACTTTGGTGCTGCCTCGGTAGCTCATGGTTCTAACAGCCTTGTAGGTTTCATGACCGGCCGAGTAGGTGACTGCAACTTCGGTAGGCTCATCGTCCGACGCCCCGTCACGCCTGAGCGATTTATTCTTCGTAACACCGTTGGGTGATGTACCGTAGAGACACCAAGGGACGGCGTTCACAATAGAGGATTTACCCGAGCCGTTGCCTCCCGTAATGTGCGTAATCGCGTGTTCGGGAAAGTCGTCTACTCGGTGCTTGTGGGTGCGGAAATTAGTAACTTCAACCTGCTTTACAGTAAACATATATACAGGCCCTCCTTTTGCTTGTAATTTTAGGGATAACTATACCCCTCCACTAGGTAATTATACCGGATGAAGGGGTGCAGCTAATTTGTCGTTATTTTATTGCGCAGAGGCTGAGGCGGTAGGTGTTGCCGCAGCGTTTACGCTCTGCTGGGCCAGAGCTAGATTTAGCTCCATGATGGTAAGGTCGTGACCATCAATCTTCCAGCTTTTCGACTCGGTGTCATAGACCATAGTCACAGACATAGGGAATCGAGTCTTCGTATAAACACTCTGCGGAATGTGGACAGTGCCATACTCGGTTAGCGCGTCCGCTGTGCTGATGATTGCCTGCTCGCTAATCGGTTTGATATTGTCCGCACCGCCAACACTGTTGCCCAGACCGGCGGCGAGGTAGATGACTGCAACCATAGTCGCCTGTCGGATGCTTTCATCGCCCCCAACAACCGCATTCTTTAGCGACTCAGGAACCCTGTCGTAGTTCCCCTCAGCAACTTCTGCACCAATAGCGTTGGCATCAGGATTCTTTGCAATTTCTCTGAGGATGGTGGTCAGCGCTTCTGTGGCCTGAATCTTGGAAGTGTTCGCATCCAACCCATTGAGAGTTCGAATAACCGTCTGCGTGGTCGGTGAAGCAGTGGGGTGAGGCGCCTGATTGCTGGTGCCAATAACACCCGAGTAAGCTAGGCCACCAAGGCAAGCTGCACCGAGCGCAAAAGTTGCCAAGTGGGTCGCAACTGTGCGGATACGCGGAGGCTTGCTCTCAATTACCGTAGTTACGTTCGGTACGTCAGTTACTTCGTTTGCCATCTTTTCTTCTTACTTCCTAGGCCGTGTCGAAATCGTGATTATAAGAGCCAGGAGCCCCCAAAACACAAGGAAAGCGCCACCTATGATTGCATATCTTGCATCATAAACAGCGTCAAACTGGCTGTAGTCTGCGCTGCCTCCCTCATAAGCGGCTGTGACCTCCATAATACCACTACCTCGAACTTCTGCATACCGTGCAGAAATTGAGAGTACCACCCAAGTCAGCATAAGCGGTGAAACGAAAAGAACAGCTGACGCAATAAGTGCAACAAGTCCTATAGGTCGATAGCCCTGCTCAGAACTGGGTAACCCGTCAGTAACAACCGCCGCATCACGTGCAGCCCTAATCTGCTCAGCAGAAAGCTCCCTACCCATCCCTGCGGGCACTCTCCTCACGGCGAGCCTTATAGCTATCCCACAAGCCTGCCTTAAATGAATCAGGGATATCCTCTAGAGAGGCAAAATCAGCCCCTGACACATCCCCCTTAGCCAAAGCATCCAAACAAATATCCGCAGTCTCACCATCCAGCAAGCTGATACCCGTATCCAAGATAGCCAAAAGCATATCCGTAGCAGCCTCAGCATCACGGTCATTACCCCGAGAAGGGTCTAGATGGTGAGTAACCCTCTCCTGACCATTCTCCTTCCACCCCAACTCCTCAATCGTCCGCACCTTAATCCAGTTCTCGTTAGCAGTCTTATGCACCTGGTACTCCTTCACAGGAATACCCATCCTACCCGCCAACACCCTATCCGAAAACCTGTGCCCCTGCGGATACTCAGCCTCAGCAAGCAGCTCCCTAATAGCACGCTTCCTATTACGCTGAAAACCAGCCAAATCCTGACCAAGGACATGAGTCGGCAAATCATTAATCCAATTAGCAATCGCCGAAGCCAAATAAGCAGCAAACGGAACCCCACCCGCCTCGTTATACTTACTAAACGCCTCAGCAACTAGGGAAGCCCAAAACGAATCCTGCTCCTCAGACCCCTTCCCCAAATAGACATTCACTGTCTCTTTATGTGACGCCTGAACAAGCGCGCGCGAAAACATAGTATAAAAAGCAATCAAACCATTATAAAACTCAGGTGGCACATCAGTACGGTCACGACGCATAATAGGATAAGAAACCCGAATAGGCTCACCACTCCCCCAACGCTGAGCAGTCTCACGCATAATACTAAGCGCAGGCTCAGGGGCAGCAGCACGCACCACCAAGCGCCCATCCTGACCAGTCATCACCACACCAACACCCAGCAAAGCCTCCTGCAACACAGGCTTCAAATCAGAAGATTCCTTGATGCTAAGATTTGCCACCGGACGACGAGGCGCCAACAAAAAGCCCTCCGTCTCAGTCAGCTTAAACGGCGCACCCGTCGATACATCAACCCCAGAATAAATACGGGCAGGCAAATTCTTATCAATAAGCTTGATACCAAGGCGCAGACCTTTAGCCTCATGCCAAGACTCAACAGCAGCACTAGTCAAATAATAAGAAGTGCCCGTTGGAGCCTTCTTGGCCAGACCCAACTCAACAAGGCTCTCTAGCCACTCAGTGGCCTCCTGCATGATTTCAGGATTGGCTTTAATCTCACGCTTACTTAGGGTCGTCTCGACAAGCTTTTCGGCGTTAATCAGGATTCCATCGCTAATGCGGATTTCCCAGCGCTCGCGGATGGGAAGCTTCTTAAATTCCTCATTGCTGTAGTGAGGTTTCAGGTTGAGAAGTCGGCTGCTGTATTTGGGAATCATGGTGGTTGTTAGTCCTGTGGCTGTGGTGTGATTGGTGTGTACTCGGTGAGTTCGTCTTCGGAGGTTACTGTGGTGTGGTATCCGCAACGGCGGAGGTCTTCAATTATGTCTTTTAGCGCCTCTAGGCGCGCAATGCTACTGCCATCGCCGATAAGGCTGAATGGGCGAGTAATTTTCAGGGTGTCTTCATCGTCATTTAGCGCTACCGTGCCTAGTTCTCGTAGTGCTGCGCGGGGGTCTTGGCTGAGCATGTCAAGAGTGTCCTGGATGCATTCGCGGCTCGTATATGGGGCTTTACCATATGGGTTTTGCGCCACTATCGCCAGGAACAATGTGGGATTCAGTGTTTCTTCTTGCATTACTTCATTATGCAACTACATTGGAGACGCACGCAACAGATTAGCGCAAAAAACCTCCTGATTTGCAGATTTTTCATCCCGGCGACCAGCCCATAAGGCGAATGGGTTACAATCAGGACAGGGATATTTTTGCATCAACCTTGAGATACTGCATTTTTTCCTTTTGGTGTTGTTTCTCTACAAAAATAGGGTCGGGCGAACGTAAATACCTCCCCAAAAGAAGGCATATACATTTACCCGACCCGCACCAACGAGGGAGCCCTCACCTTTTATCTCAGGCGCAGCACCCAAGAGCACATAATCAATCCAACAAGAACAAGAAGTGCGGTGAGGAGCTTATTATGGAGAACCCAACCCACAGTCTCATTCGCAGTTCGCTTCCACCACTGCTTGCTGAAGGTTCTGCGTTCTTCGCGGATATCTACCCCCTTATACGCTTGGATAACCGCATCAACCTGGCGTTTCAAATCCTGCGCACTGTACAGGTCAAGCTCGACTTCCATGCCGTAAGGTTCACCCTCTTCATCCACATCAATAATCTGAATATGCGGGGGGTTCTTATACAGGGCTCCAGCAGACCTCAAAGCACCATCAATGTGGTTGTCCGCTTTGTACAGCCCCCCAACTAGGAAGGTGGGGTGTTCCTTCTTGCTGGGTTCAGGGGTTTCTGGGGTTTCTGGCTCTTTGGGTTCTAGTTCTTCAGACATTATTATTTATCCTCCGTTTTCGGCGTGGCGTCCGTGGTGGGTGTATTGGCAGGTGCAGCAATGGGCGCAGGAATGATACGCCCCTCTTTAACAAATCCGTCTGTTTGAGATTCGTTGTATTCGGCAGCGTTGAGTTCAGCCCAAGTCGCTAGCAAATACTGCTTAGAGCCGTTCTGCTTGTATAGGTACCATCGGTTATTTGATTCAATAAGCTCAAGAGTGACGGATGCGGGGTGCTCTTTCACCATCACAGCGAACGCACCATCAGAGCCAGACCCATCCGACTCCTGCATCCTGATAGTCTCTTTACTCACAAAATCAACTCGAACGCTGGCCTGCCTATGGGATGTACCATTCGCATCTATATAGTAGGTTCCTGACGGTTCGAAATAGAGTCGCGGCTCAGAACTAAGCTCAAACGTGGGCAGCCTATCATCTTGCAGGTACGCCTCTTTATTCCAGCGCGACACTTCATCAGCACTATAATAAAGCGGAGAACCCTCCCAGATATACTGCCTCACACTCTTGTATGCATCAGTCCTTGTACGAATATAAGTGGTGTACCCATTAGCTTTCGTGCGCACAAGATACCTGATATTACGAATAGTCTCAGGGGTTAACTTAGAACCATCCACACCAAAATTAGCGGCTGCCTTCATGAACGGGTTGATAATCTCAGCCAGAGCCTTCTTATCCTCATCACTAAGCTCATAGGAGGCAGGCGCTGATTTTTTCACAGAGTCCTCAACCTCCCAAGGCCTATTGATAAGCAGCGCAGGAACACCAACAGCAAAAGCCGTCAACCCCACACCTATCAAAAGCTGCCTACGAGTCAGCTTCTTAGCCCCAGATGAGTCCTTCCCCGCCACAGAGCCTGTAGATGACTCAGCGGCGTCGGTATCCGCCGCCCCCCCTACAGATTCAGTTTTACCCTGTCGGCGAGGGCCCAAATGGCTAGTATAAGCGTTACCAGAGTACTGGTTGTCAGTGTCATGATTAGGAGTATCCATGGCTCTATCTTATCTCGACTAGTCGGTTTCACAAGGCACAGCAGTAGCGCTTTAGGCTTTATCACTCACAGCACCACTATTCGCACCCACATAACGATAAACCTTATACTTCTGACCCAAAAGGTCAGTCAAATCCTCAGACCAACGCTGACTAATCGGATAAATAGCACCAACCTCATGTGACCAAGACGCCTGCGCAACCGAAGGCTCACCATTATGGTCACCAATGAAAATCGCAGTATGGCCAGCAGCGCCACCAGGCCCACCAGCAATCAAAATATCACCAGGCTTCAAATCAGAACGCTTACCCGTCACATCCTTCCAATCAGAAGACCCAGCATAATATTCAGCCTGCTGACCAGTCGCACCCCAAGGCACCTTCGGGTCAACCGTATTCTTCACAACAGTCGCCACAAAACGGTCGCACGACGCATACAACGACTCAGCACCAGCACGCTCCGTATGAGTATCCTTACCGCCCTTCTCCTCAGCCTTCTTCTTCGCCTCGCGATACGCAGGCTTCACATTATTTACCCCATCCGGGTCGGAAGGCGAAACAGGAATCTTAACACGCTCCTCATCTTTCGTAGAATCCCAAGCAATGCTCTTAGCAAGCTCAACAATCCCAGACATATCCGCAGCAGAGTCACCACCCAAGAAACACGACCCGCCGCCATGAGACAACGAAGAACTGCCCGACGCCTTCATACCCGGCTTAAAATCCTTCACAAAATCCTCACCAAAGGAAATGCGACGAGGCATATTCGGAACACCAGAGCGCTCAAACTTATCATGAAAAATCGTAACCAGCTCAGCAACGCTCTTCGAATCATCCGTAAACCCACCAGCCAACAGATTCGCACCCTCAGCACCCTCAAGCTCCTGCTTCAAGAAATCCATCTGAGTACCCAAGTCTGACCAATGCGAGTTATTAGCCTTAGCAAACTCTACCAGCCTAACCCTACGCTCACCATCCCACTGAGCAAATCCAATCGCCTTACCGTAGACATTACCTTGAGCCAAGATTTCGTCATTACTCATCTTAGAGTTCAGACCGGAGCCACCCTGAGTCAGCTCCGAGTTAAACCCTGATTCTTGACCGAAATTGCCCATCAGACCAGCAATCATTTTAGTAGTGAAGGGTTTGTTACCCCAAGAACCACCGAAGCTAGTAGAAGAAAGCCAAGTGCCGACATTCTGGACGTTCTCTTTAGGGTCTTCGCTGTGCTTTAGACCTGATTTGCTCTTACCGCCATTCTGAGAGATGCCGTAGCACCCGTCAGCATTATCGTTTTTACCCCACACCTGAGCGGCAGGGATACCGACCACCAGCAAAGCGATAATAAGCGCCACAACCAGCGCAGCAATCCAAGTAATAGGGCTTGTTACAGCTGTAGCAGTTGCCGATACAGCAGTACTCGTTGCCTGGGCAACCTTCCGAGCTTTATTGGCTGTTTCAGCAGCTTTCGCTGCCTTCTCCACAACCCCTGGTTTAGTAGGTTCATTCTCAGGTGGCACAGTTGGCATTTTATTTATTTGCCTTTCTTGTGAATCTTATCTTCCACCTGCGGGCCGCTCAGCGGTGAGGATGCAGGCTTGGGAGCAGGCTTCTCTGTCGGTATCTTAAAGACGCGCGGTCGAGCTGCCGTATTCCCCTCATTCGAATCAGATTTACCTAAAGGGTCCCCTAGATTCTTCTTTAGTGGACTTTCAGCGGAAGCCTTAGATTGAGGATTTCCTTGAGCGACACTCTCTGTATTTGAGCTGTTCGCGCCCCTATCCATCACACTCTTATCGGCAGGTTTAGGCGTAGGCTCAGGTTTCGGCGGCATCTTTTCCGTTTGGGTCTTCGCAGGGGCTTTTTGGGGTTCCACAACGGGTTCCTGCGCGGCGCTCGCAGAGGTGACCGGAGGAGCCACTGCCGCCACCTTTTCCTCCTGAGACTTGGCAGCTTGCGCAGAGCCAGTTGGCGCTACACTTGGCGATTTATCCACGGGTGGTCGTGCAGGCTCATCGGGAATCTTCTGGGTTGCCGACGAAGTGGCTACAGGAGTTACCGTAGGCTCACTCTTACTCGGCTCAGAACCGCGATGAGTCACCTTCTCTGAGGGGGAATCTGAGTTAGACCTAGAGCCCTCATCTGAAGGAGCGACGGGTGTTTCAACCTGTTTCGCGCTATCTGGCTTTGTAGTATCGGGTTGAGCAAAAGCATCTACAGAAGATGCCTCAGCTTGGCTATCCTGGTGCTTCTGCTCAGCCCCTAGATGCGGTTTTGATGTTGGCACCGGAGCAGCCACTATCGGCTCACTGACAGTATGCTCGCGCTCACCAGCGGAAGACTCGGTGCTGTCACTAGAGCTTTCTCCGCTCCCCTGAGACGGCGACAAATCTAGATTTGGAGTACCTAGCGGAGTGCTTTGAGCGCCACCCACAGGCTCATCTATTTTTTCGCCTTGTGCAAAGTTCTCCGGGACAGTTAGGATAGGCTCAGTTTTAGGAAGTGAAGGAGTGACCGGAGGCGTCGGCAAAGGACGAGTCACTTCTTCTGAATCAGAGGTAGAGTCCTCGTTACCCGAAGTAGATGCCTGACTCTCGACGCCACCGAAAGATTGCGACTCAGGCTTATTCAAAGGATTGCTACCACTTTGTGATTCCCCGCCCTGACCGCCGGAAATCGGAGTCTCGTGCGAGTCAGTGTCGATTGGCGGATTGTCATAATAGGGGTCAAATGGCGGCATCTGAGTTGGGTCGAACGGCGGAACGTGCGAGTCAGTGTCGATTGGCGGGTTATCATAATGGGGGTCGAACGGCGGGTCATAGATAGGCTCTGGTTGAACCGTTGGGTCGACCAGTTTAGGCCGTTGAATCGAGTTATACATGAAGTCCAGGCGGGAGCTATTAGCCGCCTCAACAGGCATGGGTGAGAACTCGGTGACCAAGTTTTCGCCAGCCTTTTCGGTCATGAACTTGTTCAAAGCCGCCTTGTAGGTTGCATCAGCAATCTTCTCTGCGTTTTGAGCAGTCTCCTTGTTCTTTCGAGCAGTGGTCAGGGCTTCCTTACGTGCTTGGTTAGCGTACTCGGCCGCCTGTTGCTCCAAAGTCTTCTGGTTCAAAGCATCTAGAGACTTGTTGGCCTTCTCTGCCAGGCGAGCTGCGCTCACTTCAGAGCGGACAGCCTTCAAGTCCTGCTCGTAAGCACCAGCGAACTCAGCGTTAATGGCTGCTTTATCCTTGCCGATGGTCGGGTCGTTGATGAACATAGCTTCAAGTTCGTTACCATATTGCGCGAGCTGTTCAGGTGAAAGCTCTTGCTCAAGGTCTGCTTTGTGGGCGCGCAGGTGGGTGAAAGCAGCACTAGCTTCAGCGTATAGCTTCGAATCGCCAATCTCGCCCGCAATTCGCCTGCGGTGGTTTGCCGCAAGGATAGCTTGCTCGGTGCGGAACATCTCTGCAAAGGTGGCACGCTCAGCTTCGTCACCCATACCTCGCCCAGTAGTTTCGAAGTCAATAATGATTCGCTGGACATTCTCGTTTGTGCGCCTAATGTGCTGAGCCGCAGCGTTGGCGTCTGCCACTGCTGCCTGACCCATAGCTGCCACGGTGGAAGCATTGCCTTGACCGTGACTTACCTTATCGGAGGTAATCTTACGGTCAGACCTGATGTTCATAACCTCAGCGTCCATTGCTGCACGCTGTTCCTGCATCTTCTTCGCGTTGAAAGCTTCAACACGCTGACCTACACGACGCATTGTCGCGCGGGCACTATTCGGCTTGCGGGTAAGCAGGTCATTTTCAGCTGCAAGTCGACGGCCGTCAGCCATGTTCTGCCTAACAGTGCGCAAGAACCCAGCGCGTTTATCGGTAGCAGGGTCAATAATGGTCTTACGGTTGCGCCAAGCATCTCGGACGTGGGCACCACCAAGGGCACCAAGAACGTTAGCACGGACAGAGCCAGGGATGGCGTCACGAGCAAGGACGTTGGTGACCTTATTGGTGATGTGGCGGTTATCGTAGGGGTTTGCGGCAGCAATCATGCTGATAAGTCGCTTGCGGTTCTGCCAGAGCGCAAAACCCACAAGCATGTTAAATATCATGACTAGCGCGATATCGTCGATAGTGTCAATCACTGCTGAGACAATGATGACACCAATGACCAGGAGGGCGGCATACAGCATGTAGGTTAGGATGCCACCAGCCAGCTGGCCGAAGTACTTCTTGCCGATAGGCAGACCTTTTCGACGCTCAATCATAATCATGAGCATGATGGGCAGTACCATCATAAGAATGCTAACCAGGAACACTTGTGCTAGCGAGATGAAAGCAAACACTGCGAGGATAAATGCAATCGGCACAAAGGTAATCATGGCGATGGTGGTAACCATGAAGCGGTTGACACCAGAAGACCAGTTGTATGACCAGGTGCTCCACATGTTGTCATCTGCATGGACAACCGCAATTAGGTTGTACCATGCTTGCTCAACACCGTGGTCTTTAGTTCGGGCGTTATCGCCTATTTGGGCGTTAGTCTGAAGATACAGCTGGTATGCTGCCAAGTTGCAAACCTTATGGTTGCTGTCTTCTAGCTTCAAGGTTTTATTCTTATAATCTGCGGGGGTACCTGATACCTTGAGCGGGACACAGAAGGTGTTGGGGTCGACTTCAGCCTTCTTGATAATCTCAGCCATATCGGGGTCTTTGACGTCAAGCTTAGCGAAAGGCTTGCCGAACTGCGCGCGAGCGTAAGGGTCAAGCCTGACGGCACGCCAGATAGTACAGGTCATGGAGTCTACAGATAGCACCGTTTGCTCGGCTGCACTCAACTCGCTTGCGCTTGATTTGCAGATTGCGGATGCGCTAGAGGTGGTGCCTGTTTCCTTATCGGCACCCGTTTCCTCGTCACCGGCACCTGTTCCGATGCTCATAACGTGCCCACCAAGCTCTTGGATAACCTTGATAGGCAAGCTGGCCACCGTGCCTGCATTCATCAGCAGTGCTACACCAAGCACGCCAGCAGCGACGGTGTACGCGATAGTGAGCACAAACTCTTTAACGTTCTGCTTCTTCTTTAGGTCATTCCAGAATGCATAAGCAATCGCGCCAAGACCAACCAGAGGAGCAACCACAAGATACAATGCCTTGAAAATGACGCCAATGATGCCAGTATTGCCGGGACGGTCGCCACCAGCAATAAGCTTAGTCATGTTGAAGACACAGTTAGTGTCCTTGGCGTCTGAGCACACGGTGTGCGGGTCATACGCAATTGTGAGGATGCTTTGTGTGAAATCAAATACGAGGCCGGTGATGCCATTTACGAAGTCAGCATTTGTATTCAAGATGCCACCAAAAACGATGGTGGGCCAAGAGCGCAGCTTGGTTAGGCGCTCAGAATCTTTAGTAATGGTTTTAGGGGCGCCAGTCATTCGGTCAGGGTCAGTACTGACGGCGCCAAAACCACCGTCGCCTTCACCCTCATAATTTACGAAGTTAAGATTTGCACCGACAGCTTCTTTAAGCGTCAAAACGCGGTTAGGCTTGCTTTCCAATGGAACAGTACCGACGGTACCATGCCAGTTCCCCTTATCGTTCATGCCATACCCAAGGCTTTGTGCGCCACCAACCACACCAAATGCGCCAGCATGTGCTTTCTCGGTAATAGTGATTGTGGGTGATTCGGGGCCTGGCGCAAGAGTTACACTTTTGCTCGCATGGGAGCCCCCGATAAGTACGTATCCAATAAGTATGAATAGTGCAATAAGAGTAGCGACAAGAGCCGCCGGAGGCTGTTTTCTACGGCGGCTAGGTGCATTCTCCAAAACAGGGGAATCTGATAGGTTGGTGATGGTGGATGCCATGCGCGTCTCCATGCTGAGCTACAGCGTGCTTCTTCGTAAAATTGGTTCGTAAATCTATAGCAGAGAGATTGCGACTCGCCCTATAAGGCGTAAACCTAATATAAGACGAGTCACAATCTCTTATTTGTTTGTCACAGCTTAGCTACCACAAGTAGCCAACCCCTTCTTCAAAGCTTCCTTGTCGGCTTTAGTGATTGACAAGTTATACTTGTTCGCTGTATCAATCCACACCTGCGAGTAGTGGCATTGCTCAGACTGCTGAGGCATATAAGCCGCAGGGCCTTTAGCGCCCTTACTTGTGTTAGATGTTGCGGAAACAGCAATTAGTTGCGTAGTGTCATTCGCAAAAGCCTCTTTCTTGGCTGCATCCCAGCTCTGCCCGCCGTGCTCAGCGGCATACTTCAATGGGATAACGTGGTCAATCTGAATCTTCGTTCGAATCGGCGAGGTGTCTTCACCTGGTTTGACGGTAGTTGCTGCGCCGTCATATACACTCAGCCATGTGCCTGCAATAATTGAACAGGAGTCAGGATTACCATCTTTAGTCGTGTACTCGCGGGCTTGAGCCTTTAGAACCTGCACTCGCGTGTTGCAGATATTGCCGTCCAGCTTCGACCAGTGAGCCCACTCAGTGCGCTTGTAGTCAACTTTTTCAGCATCACCAATACGGACTGTATCGAGCGCCTTATTGTATGCAGTAACTACTTCTGGTGTAGTGTTCGCTGGCTTACCTGCCTCTGCTGACCCGACCCCACCCGGATTACCTGAGCTGCCGCCAGGCATGTTCACCTTACATTTACTACCATCTTTGAACGCCAAGTCGTTTAGGCATTCGCCTGCTTGCATACCCTTATCGACAAGATAAAATTTGACGATATGGTACGGGTTGAACGACCCGACGTGCTGCCCTGCATAGACGTAAATGCCGCCAAAAATGAGTAGGGTGATAACGATAGCGAAGAATCTCGTAATGGGGTTACCGCCACCGTCCTTCCCCTTCTGTCTATTGGGAGCCATAATGTTTATCTCCTGTCAATGTCGTTTATTTAAAGCGGGCGCGGGGGTCGAAGTCATCGCCAATACTTGCAGTGAAATTCAAGCCCAGGTATCCGGTGAACTGCTGTGCGAGAATATGGTTGTTGGTGGTTCCACCAACAAATAGACCGGCACCAGGCATTGCAGATAGAAGAAGCTCTACCTGGTTATTTCGAGTCCAACGCAGGTTGATGTTCTGGTTTCGATACTGCTGCTTCAACGCCTCAAAATAATTCTTCAGCTCTTCAATGCTGTCTGCGTAAACACGGATATGGATACTGCCACGAACCCACGGTGCTTTGATTGCATCATTCTCAGCCTGAATATCTTCAAGATATGCTTGAGCTTTCTGGAGCGCCGTAATATTCGTGTCGCCATAAGTGTGCACAGTCTCAGAGCCATCCTGAATATCAGTAGCCTCGTTGCGGTGCTTCAGTGTCTGAGATTCCAGCGCGTCACGCATAAGATTGTTCGGAATAATAGTTAGGCGCGCAAAAACACTTGCAGTGGGCACCGAGTAACCTGCAACCTCAGCAAATGGTGCCATCTGGGGAAACTCAAGAACTTCAGGAAGCTGACTAACGGTAAAAGTTGCGACATACCTAGTGGTCGTGCGGTCAGCATATTCCTGCGTGATAGCCACGCAAGTATTCTTCGAGTTATCGATAAGGTGCGCGTATTCGTAGGCGATTTCGTGGGCACCTACACGATAATCACCATCAATATCTAGAGGCTGCGGCGGCTCGCCAGGGTGGAGCAAAGTCTTAGTGATGGTCATAATCTCATCGCGGGTCAGCGGCTCGGCAGCCAAGGTGCTGTGTCGCAGCGCGCGTCGAATAACTTTCTCGCGACGCATCGCATTTAGCTCTTCAAGCCTGGACACATTTTCCGTGTGGATGTTGACTAGCGCCCCGAAATATTTTTGGATACGGGTCAGCTCATCCAGCATTGCATCCGTGAAAACCTTACGTGCGTCTTCTATGGTTTCTTCATGAGCTTCGTCATCATCAGCGGTCAAAGGTTTCTGAAATTTCTTACGACTGCCGAGCAAGACGCCGATGTAAGATTCCTCTTGTGGAAGCCCAGCGTTCTTAATGACAGAAGCCTGCATATTCATAATTTCGTCATACTTTGGATTGACCAAAGCCTGCGCGGGGTTATATGAAGTCGCCAAGTAGGCCTGTTCATCTACCGGAGTGGTGATAGTGAATGGGAACACCTGGATTGGGTCTGAATCACCATTCAGATTAAGCAGGCTAGCATATGCTTCAGAAGTCTGGTGAAGCAACCTAGCTTTCTGGTCAACCGATTCGAAATCAAACTGGCTCGATTGCATCCTATAGAACGCCCATACTTCAGAATCAGAAAAGACCATATTTCCTGCAATAGTCTTCTGCGGGATATTCAGCGCGCGGGGCTTCGACCCTTTTTCGGCGCGCGATAGCTTCTTGTCAGTCGGAAGCTTCTTTAGGGGGTTCAGTAGGGGGTTAGCCATAGTCGATTAGTCCTTGCTGGTAGAGACATAAGGTGGTTATGCTGTTCTCATAGCAGAGGGCAGGCCCCCAGACTCAAATGAGTTTGAGAGACCTGCCCTTACCTGCTGGCTATATTTACAGGCTAGAAACGCCACCCTGTGCGACGCCCTGGACACCCTGCCCAACACCCTGACCGATTGCGGTCGCGGTCGCTGAACCGGGGTCAAGGAAGTTCAGGACGGCGTAGATACCGACACCTGCCAAGATGACAGCACCAATAATGGTCAACAATGTCTTGAAGTCACCATTGCCGATAGACCTGAACACCGGCTTAATCAGTGCGGCCAAGGCAGCGACGACAATAATTGCCAGGATAGTAGTACCAATCTTGCCTAGGCCAAATGCCAGTAGCGCGGTGGTAGTTAGCATTTTTAGGTTCTCCTATTTTTTATGTCTCACAAAAAGGTTTTCGCCCTCTATATATCAGAGGGGTGAACTATCCTGCTTGTGCAACGTTCTGAGTTGGGACGTCATAGATGTCGGGGGACAAGTCTGAGACAAGGTATTTACCGTTACCCTGCTGCACCAATTTAATGTTGTAGGTCACAGTGTAAGAAATACTTTGTTTTGTGCTTTCGTTGCTTTCCACGTCTGTCGTGCCGCCTAGCTCATCAACTAGTGTTAGCGTGGTACGAGCAATAATGCTCTTGTCATCCTGCTGGTAGAGCTGGTAGCTGATACTGTTGGTATTCACCGTAAACTCTCCACCAAATCCAGCTGTAGCGAGGGTAATCTTATTTGGCTCTACGACATACTGGTCAAGGTCACCATGCTTCTCAGGACTTGCGGCAACGTATGCCTTGATGAAACCTTGAATAACAGCATCAGTTTCAGCACTGTTCTGAATCTTGGTGCCCTGAACCTGCTGTGACGGAATCAGTGCGCTGCTCTTGCCCATAACAGGCGAAGGCAAGATAGACGGATTGGGTGTTGCGATGTAGTACCTGCCAGTTTTACTGTCGAACGCAACAGTGACAGACATCGTAATCTGCTTAAGCTCACTAACCTGGTTAGCCGATTTGGATGCATCCTTAATGCTGTTGTTGGTACCAGTTGCAGAAGGCTTCACTAGTGCGGTAACACGATAGGTCATCAAAGCAGGGTTGGCGTGCGGGGTAATGCGGATGACACGCGGAACCCCAATAACTTGTTCGGCCACATTCGCAGTTGCAGTGCGGATGTTATTTACTGAAGTATTTGAGGTTTCAGTGCTAGACATCTTATCGCCGCTAAGGTACCAAGCCAGCAGCTTATCAGCATTCTCGTCTGTCTTGATTGATAAGTACGCCTTGACGTACCCAACAGCAATGTCCTCGCCATTTTCTTTGTTGAAGCCAGTATTGCCATTTGCTCGCTGAGAGACAGCAGCAATATGCTCGTCGGTAACCTGCTCGGGTTGCGCCAGATAATAGAAACTGTGCCCCAGGAAAGACAAAGCGCCGACACTTACCAGCCCAAATGCTAGTACCCTGCCCCTGGTTGCCAAATCTTTGCGACGCTGCGGGGTGTTCTTTCGATTCTTTTCAGACCCGCTAAGAGGGAGGATTGTGCTGGTTTTTTTGTTGGATACATGCGGCTCGGGGTCTTCAGCAAAATTGAGGTTCTGCTCAATAGGCGAGATGGGGGTAACATCCCGCTTTCCGGTCTGGTCAAAATTAATTGCCATGAGGCTTTATTCTCCCTGTGGTTAGTTCTGAGGATTCCTGCGGACACGGTTCTCTACGCCTTCAGCGACTACACCCCTCATGACACGAGGCTTTAGCCGTGGCGGTGGCGGTGGCGTTTGAGGCTTTTGCTGCTTGCGTTGAGAGGCAGCTCTCCCTTGAGAATCCGAAGGGTTAACCTTTGACGATTCAGGGGTGAGATTGGACTGCGACTTAGCTTCACTTTGCTGAGGTCGTTGCCTTGACACCGCTGGTTTCCGGGTTCCAGCTACAGGATTGACAAGAGGTTTTTTAGGCTTAGGCTTCGCGGTTCGAATCGTATCTACAGGTTCTATATCGGGCTTGGGTGCCCCTGCAACAGCGGGTGCCTTCACGCCAGGGGGTGCCTTGCGGCGAGCTTTCTTGGGAGTATTAGCTCGTGCTCCAGTGGTTGCCGGTTTGCGGTGTGGAGTGGACGATTTTGACGTTTCCATTGATGCGTTCATTTCTTGTTCTGAAGTTGATGAGCTGACCGGCTCCCCTGTGTTTACGGGCTCCAAAAACTCATCCTCTTGTTTGAATAGCGTGTTGTACTTAGGAATTGAGGGCAAATAAAGCGGCTTGCCCACAGAGATAGGTTCTTCCGGTACGGCTGGGAGCTTAGAGAGAACTTGTTTGGGCAGCAACACGTGTATCTTGGTACCCGCGACACTTTCCACCTCTGCGCCAGCAATCCTGTCATATTTAGGGGTTTGACGGATAACCATAGCTTCGGTGTAGTACTCCCCCTTTGCAGGATTGGGGCCGCGTAGGTTGATGAGGTCTGAGGGCTTAATGATTGGCACCTCAACAACTGTTGAAGTCTTGTCGTATCGCCTAATGTCATCCCACTGGATGAAGTTCTTCCACCAGACCAGCTCGCGCTTTGAGTAGACAGTGTATTTAAGTTCTTGGCGGGTGCCTGCAATGCTAGAGATAATATTGGCGCTTGCGCCACCCTTCATACCTTGCAGAACCATGATGGTGCCAACATTCTCGATGAGCGTCTTTACGCTATCTTCACCATTCTTTTCGATTAGCTGGCTGAGGGACTGCTGACCTAGGGAAACGCCAACATTGGAAGCGCGGGCCTTTTCCAGAAGACCACTAATCCTGTTCAGAGGGATTGTCTGGAACTCGTCGAAAAAGAGCTGAACGATGTTGCTGGTTTTATTGTTGTTGCGGCGGTGAGAAGAGGTTGTAGTCAGCATTTCGGTCAGCAGCTTGCCGAACGTAGCACTGGTCTCTTCCTCAGAGTCAGCATTGAAGTCGAACAGCACGATAGATGGCGTCGTTGAGGGGTCAGTGATGTAATCGAAATCAATATACGGTTCGCCGTTCTTTGGGAGACCTAGCCATTTGCCAAAGGGTGAACCTAGAACAGTATTGATATTGCCTCGGATAGTGCCCCAAGAGTCCTTAACATGTCCGCTCTTGCCGTCATGTATGCGGCGACGCAAATCGCCGCCTGTCGTGTTGTTCTCAGGCAACGCATTGAGAACAACTTCAGGGTTCATCAACGCACTGTGGAATCTGCGGAACTCACCGTTGTTCCAGACCAGTCCCGCACGTTCAAGGTCTTCAACGAAGATTTGATGTTCGGCTGCGTCCTCTTTTTCAAGCTCTTGGACATACTTCTCCAATTCCTGAATAGAGTTAAGCAGGACAGTTAGTGTTCCCTTGACGTCGTTCTTATACTTCTCACCTGCAACCTCATACTGCTGGAAAGCGAGGCCAATATTCATCTTCTCCGCCAAAGTCAGATTAGCGAAGGGGTCGAGATAAGCCTGACCACGCGGGTTGTACAAGTTCTCGTATGCGCCTGTTTGGGGGTTAGCCTGAGTGAAGTGATAGAAGCCTAGTCCCTCATCGTGTGCATATTTCGCAAGCTTACGGGCCAAGTCAACGTCAGCTTTCATATTGATGACGATACTAGTGATTCCACGCTTAGCGTTAGCGCGAATCTCGTTCTCAGTGGATGCCGTCTTACCACTACCAGGGGCACCAACTTTGACCATATGTCGCACGATTTCTGCGGTCGTGAAATACACAGGCTGACATGTCTCCTCGTCAATACCCAATATCACGCCTGGCAAGCGCCCTGGCTCACCGTCAAGCACAAAATTGGCTCCCTCTTCAATCTGAGTAACCAGTCTCTTCCTCTGCCATCGCTGAAGTGGAGTGTGCCTATATTTAAAGTTCCCTTCCCTCATCCAGTGCGTGTCGTGGAATCTAATTTCTGGGAACTTTTTGTAGTCGGAGCTAATTTTGAGGCTCCACAGCCACCCCAAGAAAGAGCCGATTATAATACCTGCGATAGTGAGGGGAGTGCTCAAAGCCCATATCGCATCTAGTAGTGTGTGGTGTGCGAAGTACGCTTGGGGGTTCATGAAGATGGCGTTTACTGCGCGGTTGAATTTTCCAGGTGCGTCCAAGATGAACCACAGGCAGACACCTACCAAAGCTGTAGCTAGCATGTATATAAATACCTCAACCGGGCGCATCATTCGCTTCCTGGTTAGGTAGTAATATGCCACCGCAACAACGGCAACAGCAGAAATGATAGCTGTACTGAAGGCGACACACAGGGCTACTGCGACCAGTAGACCTAGCACCTTGCCTATTGCATCATTGACAGCGGAGTTACTATTGTAAGAGCCTCCGCCTGATTGAGACTGCTGCTCATCACCATCTTCAGCACGGTGAAGATTGATACCTTCTTGACTCACGTGGGATACCTCTACTACTCATTTAGGGTTTAGTAGGTATATATCCCTTCAAGCTTTTTCTATAGGCAAACTGAGCGCGGGCGGTAAGAGGAAGTGCCCTCAAACCGCCCGCATAACACACTGTAAATTATTGCCGTTTACACACTCATGCGTGAACGCGATTTACGCCGCAAAATTCTGAGCAACATGCTTTTTGTCAGGTTGAACTCGCTTACGGTCTGCTCAGGGGTAAGCTCAACACTGTCTGCATCTAGAGGCGGCACAAGCAGCCCTGCAACCAGTGGGTTCTTAAAATTATCCTGGTGGAAAGACTTGCCACTGCTTTGGACGCCAACGCATTCGTTATAGATTGCTTGAACAGCTGGATGGAGATTTGGCCAGGTTTCTGCATCGATAAGCAAGGGACTGACGCCGTAGTAGAGTGCCAGGTGCAAGAGCTTCCTGGAAGCGAGTATGTACTTGTCTCCAGACTCTATCTGGTATCTCAGGTTCTGATACTCTGCTTTAGCAGCTTCAGGCAGCCAGCTGTAGTCTGCGTCCGGTCGTTCATGCTGCGTATATGCCGTTTGGTTACTGTTTGATGGTGTGGATAGGTGATTGTGGCTGCTGAGCGTTTTCTCCATCTGGTAAACGGTTGCACCTGTGAGCTCTGCCGCTTTTTCGATGATGAGCTTGCGAGTAGCTGGTACAGATGTTACTTCAAGCATCTCATTGATAGATTTGAGGAATAACCCCTGAGTCTGGAAAGATTTAGGGTCGTTAAGGTATGCATAAGCTTGCACAGTAGCAGTCGTGAGCGGCTGAATACTTTTGTTGATGTACCCAGTAAATTGTTCCACACCGTATGTTGAAAGATAGTCGCAGGGGTCTGCATTATCTGGAAGATGCACAGCCCAAGAATTTGCTTGTGACTCAGGTGCGGTACGGTAAGCGGCTGCGGTAGCTTTCAAGCCTGCTGAATCTCCATCAAGGATGTATGTGATGGAGCCCGATTCCCCTACTAGTCGTTGTAGATGGTTGATGTGGGTATGCGTAATGGCGGTGCCACTTGTAGCGTAGGCGTTAGTGTATCCGTTGTCATATAGGGCAATCACATCAAACTGGCCTTCGGCGAGGTAACAGTTTCCTGTAGCACGGGAGGCCTTGTTTGCTTCCAAGATATTCGGGCTGTAGAGCAGCTTCTCCTTCTCAAATATTGGAGTTGCTTTACCGTTAACGTATTTTCTAGATTCGTCTGGGTTCAGTGCACGCCCAGTGAAAGATACAGGGGTTCCTTGGTTGTCAGTGATTGCGAAGATTAGGCGGTCTCGCCAAAAATCGTAGAGTTCTCCAGTCTCTGAGTTCTGACCACAGACACCTGAGAGTGACAGTTCATGGCGACTATAGGTTTGGGATAGGTGACGGGTTAGCGTATTTCCGCCGGGTGCGTACCCATAATGAGGCCTATTGGGGTCGAGTTTTCGGGAAATAATTTGCTGTTTCGCAGGATGCTCGACAGGGAGAGCCCGAAAAGCCTCCTGATAGAAAGCCCAAGTAGCCGCAGTAATCTCTTTCAATCGGCGGTTGCTGACCGTTTGAGTTGTCTCATCGCTGGTTTTGGGTAGCTCTATTGGGGGGATGGCTGATTCAGCCAGGTACTCAATCGCTTCAGTAAACGTGTAACCACATTGTTCCATGACGAAATCAATGACATCGCCGCTAGCTTGGCAGCCGAAGCACTTAAATCGACCAATCGAGGGCGTAATGTTGCAGGAGGGGGTGCGCTCTGCATGGAACGGGCAAAGCACTTTAAATGTTGCTGGGCCTGACTTCTGGGGTGTGCAGTCAGCTAGCTTTTCAAAGAGCCCTAGAATGTCACTCGATTCTCGAACCTTCTGGATGACCTCTTGAGGGTACCGCATACCACTCTCCTCTTTCCTCTGTGTAGTGACAGGTGTGGCACCTACTCTCCGCATTTTACGGCAAGTAGGTGCCACAATCTTCAAATCAGAAGTGCCAATTTACTTTGCGTTATTTTTCTCGGCAGCCACGTTCAACACAGCTGGCACGAAACCGCCAAAGTATAGAGTTACTGACCCGTTACCTGAATCGTTTGAAAACTGCTGAATGGCGTTGGGCGCTGCGGACAGGTAGTCTTCAATATCTTCCTGCGGGACATTGCGGATGATAACGACAGGTGCGGACTTTATGTCAGCACAATGTGTCTTCACATAGCTAAACGCTTCCTCGCCTGTTTCAGGATGGTCAATCTCTACAACAGCCCAAGTATCAGCTGCTGGCTCACCCAGCTTAGAAGTAAGGTGACGCTTTGTCATATTGCACTGAGGGCACATCTGCTTGCTAAAAACAACAATGGGGGTTGCGTGAGCTTCCGCCAGAGATACAGATTCAGTAGCCATATTTGGTGTTTCTCCTTAAATTCTTCGCACTTAGCGATTTCCAAAGTAATTCTAAACGGTTCGGGAGTAGGTTCACAAGGCAGCAAAATGTGGCCTCTAGCGCACCTCATAGCTTAACTTCATATCGGACGGGGCGCGAGCGCCTTCGGCGACACCGAGGTTTCGAGTAGACAGTTCGGTAGCTGGGTGTGAGTATTCAGGGATTATGGGTGATTATTTGGTAGTGATTATTTGGTAGATAACTATGGGTTGAGTGATTATTTGGTAGATAACCTATGCTGTGGGCTAGGGTTCCCGCCCTTTGTTTGCCTGAGAGTAGGGCTTGTTTTGGGGTCTGTGGACAATAGATTAAAGATAAGATTAAGCGCGAGGGGCTTCCTGTATGCTCTAGTGGGCGTATAGAATGGTGGCATGTTATCGATATGAGGTCTCGTGCTGATAGGGGTGTTTCTCTGTAGCGAGGGCTTATGAGGACAAGATTTTTTTTTGGAAGAATAATTTCAAGTGGTGTAGTTGGACAGAGAGTAGTCCATGGTGTATTCTTGAGGAGATTCGCCGTTGGGGCAACAACATGTAAGAGCGCGTAGCGCAGAAGCCGTGACCTGGAGGGTGGTGAAGAGATTGTCTGAAACATCTAACGTATTTGACGTAGAGCAGTGGCCTGTTGGTGCTGCATCTGCGTCTATTTTTGTGCCTGTTGGGGCTACTGAGGATTTTTCGGGGACTTCAGAGTATGCTCGTGCGCGGGCGGCTGCTGTGGTTGAACATGCTCGACGCCGCAACCTTGCAGGTGGTGCGTATGACACTTTAGGTACGGCTGCTGCGGCTGGTTCACTTCCGAATGAACACAACCACTCTCCTGAAGCTGTTGCGCGAGAATCATGGGTGATGCCTCTGGTTTATGTCCATGGTGGGCTGCCTGTTTCTGTGCATTCAGTGCGGGCTGGTGTTGGCTTTAATGAGTATGGTGTGTGGGAGCGGTCTTCTTTGGCACGAGTTGTTCAGCATGTCCCTGCCCCTGTTGTTAGCGTTGATGGAGGTGTTGTCCTAGAGCTTCCTTCTGGCGTGATGGCACGCCGATGCTTGGCGTATATTGCTTCTCGTGTGGTTGAGGTTGGTGGCCGTGAGTTTGCGGTGCCTTCGAGTCCACGAGGTTTGGCTAGGGCTATTGGTATGCCTGCTTTGTCTGCGGATGGGTATCGCAAGGTTGCGGATGTTTTTCGCATGTGCTTGGGGTTGTCGTCTGTTGTTTTTGAGCGTGCGGAAGATGGTTCGCGCGGTAAAATCGTTCACGCTTTTTCGGTTGGTGCTGATGTGTCTGACCGGACTATGGGGGTTACTTTCAGTGTTGAAGGTAACAGGGATGATTTCACGATGGTGCGTGTGTCTGAAGCGTTCTGCGATTATGTGATGTCTGGCAATGTGGTGGCTATCTCTTCAAGGCTTTGGGAGGCGAAGGTAGTTCGTTCTTCCGCTGTTGCTTTGGATGTTTTGGCTTTCGTATCTGCCCGCCGAGCTGCTGCTGAACAAGGTGGTAATGGTAAGCAGGTGTGGGTGTCATGGGCGCATCTTACTCGCCAGTTTTCGGTATTTTCTGCCTCTGTCCACAAGGCGCATAGTGTCTACCGTGCCGCTGTAAAAGCTGTGCGTGAGGCGTTTTCTGCGGCTGGAGAATCAGGTGTTCTCTCTCTCGTTGGGTTCGGGCGCAGAAAGGGATTCTCAGGATTCGTTGTTAAAGCAGCTGCTTCTGCTACGAAGGTGGTGAAGCTGTCCAAGCGTATCAAGCGCAATGCGACCACCTCGACTGACGCTGTGTCGCAGGTAAACCGTGCGAAGCTCAATGAATCTGCGGCTAAGGGTGAGCAGGTGACCGTTCCTGTCAAAGCGCCGCGTAGAGGCTCCATGTACCGTGCTGTAGACCTAAATCTACTGTCGTCCCGCGTATCTGGCGTACTCGGGGTAAACTTGCCTGCCATCAGTGAAGAGTGGGAACGCATCATCGACACGATTGTAGACCGATTCCACGCCTCTGCTCTCAACGGCAACATGAAGAAGGTCGGCAACTGGAACAACTATGTGTTCGCTTCCATCAAGAATCAGCCGTCCCTACTGGATACTCCTGTAGAAAAAATGAACGCCCCGCACTACCCCAACAGCGCAAACCCCTCTCGCCACGCCACCAAATCTGCGCGCTCGCACACCGATGTCCATGCTGACGCAACTACTCATCTGGACACTGATTTTGGTGCACCCTCAGCAATCGACGTCGCTGCGCAGGCACCTCATAACTTCGACCTTCTCACACAAAAGCTAGACGAAGACGGTATTTGCACCCTCAAATTCGGTACAGAAGAGCATCACTCCTACGAAGAGGCTCTGCGTCTAGGCCAAGTCCCTACCAACACACTCCACAACTGGAAAAACGGCACCAAATTCCCCCCTGTAAGAATCCAGACCAACGATGGAGGCTACCTCTACCCCAACCAGAGCACACCCACAAGCAGAGGCGACGAATACTTCTGCCGAGTCCTCACATGCAACGACTACACCAAGGAAATCCGACAGACAGTCCAATCTTTCCTAGCAGCACGTAACCCCGACCAAAGTGCAAAAAAAGAGTTGCCCTCACTGCCTAGCAAAAATAACATGCAGACTGTTCGAGCCGAAGGTTTCGTCGACGGCTACCCAGCCAATTTCACAGTTACCCAAGAAGACGTTGAAGTAGAAGGTCTTCCGTCGGTGACAAACCAAGAGGAAGCTCAGGCACGATTCGCTATCCTTAGCTGGCTCAAAAAGCGGGATACGAAAGAACCCCTGCTAGGCTCTCTGAATAACCCGAAACCTGCCCCAACTGATGAGTACCCAATCATGTGGTAAGCTATTACTAACAGCGCGTATTAAACAGTGCCTCGACTCAAATTGATGCTGAGTCGAGGCACTGTTTGTGTTTCTTGCGCCGGTCAGGCTGGCAATGGAAGACTTGGTGTAGATACACTAAGGCCCCGCTTCTGAATAAATCAGGCGGGGCCATAGTTGTATCCGCATCTATAATGATTGCTATGCGAACAATCCTTAGAGGATGGTTTAGTTTATTGCCTAAACCTTACTCAAATTGTACGCTAATTCTGCGGGATAGTCAAAACCTGACCAGGGAAAATCAAGTTTACATCGTAGATGACGTCGACGTTTGCATCAGCGATAGCCCGATAGCCACCTGCAACGCCAAGCTTAGACGCAATCAATGACAGTGTGTCCCCCGCAACCACCTGATAAGTTGAATCTGCAACGCGGGGCACCTTAACAATTTCAGGTGCAGCCGGTGCTACAGGCTCTACAGGTGCAGATACCTCCTGCTGTGCAGGCTGAGCAACCACAGGCGCGTCCACTGTCTCAGATGCGTGGTCTTCAACAACAGGTTCCTGAATAGCGGCGGAAGGCGCCACCGGAGCTTGTGCTACAGATTGCGGTGCAACATAGGTGCTAGAGGCGGGTGTTGCGACTGCGGTAGAGTCAGTGTTCTGCGTGGTAGTGGTCTTCACCCCAGAATCAGTGTATGTGGGTGTTGCCGCACCAGAAAGCCCATACTTTGCGGTACATGCAGGCCATGCACCCCAACCCTGAAGGGCGAGCAGACGCTCAGCTGCTTCAATCTGGGCTTCCTTAGAAGCGGTATGAGGCGAACCGCTCATCCCAACGCCGTTCCATGACTGTTGGGTGAACTGGAGACCACCGTAAAATCCGTTACCAGTATTGATTGACCAGTTACCGCCAGACTCGCACTGTGCAAGCTTTTCCCAAGTTGCCAAATCAGCAGCCTGAGATGCGGGTGCGGTTGCCATAATGCCTGTGCCTGCCAGAAGTACGGCGGCAACAGCGTTCTTAAAAATGTTCTTCTTCAAGCTAGTGCTCCTCAAAGCGTCTTGTGTTTCCGACCAATAAAGCTAATGCTTATCGTTCTTGTGTTTCTGTACGTTTTGACGGTCTATCCTTGCATAGCTACTCAAATCAGCCCTGTCTTATGGGGCTGCGTTGAGTGGAAAACTCTCTGGTTTCTCCGCCTGTCGCTGCACTTTTACATCGTCAGGTAATAACGCCATGAAGTAAAAACCATCGAGGTTGCAGACCTGTCCTTGCAGGGTAGCCAACCTCTAGGTGTACTCTTCCTGATTATGGATGGAACCCAAAATCTGAAAAGTCCAGTCGATATTATAGCAGAAACGTAGGGGTCAGCTGTAGAAAAGTATCTACAACTGACCCCTACGCACCCCATATGCATTATCTGCGGGCAAACTTTTTGCGTTGGCTTACTGCCAGCTTCTCTGCCCATTTTTCATCTTGAAAAGAGCCTACAGGTAGCCCACAAGCCTTCTCAAGGGCACCGGCATACATCGAACCTAGGCGCCACGCATGAGCAACGATTCTGTGCATCTCCTTATAATCTGATTTCTTCGCCGCCCTCAGCAATGCAGGCTTCACCTTAGCAGCATAGGTAGCTTCATCAGGAGGCGCTATCACAGGACGCATATCCAGAGGAATAACAGCGTGCTTCGGAACGGGTGAGCCTACAAGACCTGCAAAGGTAGACATTACATGCCACGCATCAAGCAGCCAAATTGTTGCCTTCACGCCTTCGGCTATTTTAATCTCTTGGCGCCGCGCGTACCCCTTTTTGATAACCCATGGGCTCGGTGCACCATAGTGATAATCACGGCTATTTTTAGGCGCACTCTTGTTTTTCTTGCGCCACCAACCACCACGGATTAGCTTCCCCTTCAAGACAAAAGGCTCCACCCCAAAATACGGTGCAAGTTGCTCGATAGTAGCAAATACACCTGGCTTCAAATTTTCAGGAAGATTCTGATTCACAGGTACTTTTTGAATAGAATCACCCTGCTTGGATGCACGCCTTAGAACCTTTAGAAGGCTGTTCAGGTTCCATAGTGGCTGATTGCCGCAGAAAGCGCGAACTTGTGCTTTATCTAGCTTTTGTGTTGGTCGACCATCTTTAAGGTATCCAGCAGATGTAAGAATCTGAGCCACCTCAGCAGCTGGGATGCTGTATGCCTGAATAGCTTCACGAGGCGGCAGCAACTCAGGGTATGCACCAGCCGTATAACGCTCTGGCGCTCCACGCAAATGTCCACTAAGAGGAACCCTTGCTTGGCTAGGCTTATGTGAGCGTTTCTGTTCGGCTTTCATCATCTCTTCCTTTCTGTCACTTACTCTATTATGCCATAAAACGCCGCACTGGTCAGGGTGCGGCGTTTTATGGTCAGTGCTTTAGGCGTGCTTATTTCTGCGGTGTCTCGTTGTCACCTAGGACAGCATTGAAAGCAGCATGTATAAGCCATACTGCCAGGTTGGCGAGCGCGATGAATAGGGCGAGTAGTGGTGCGAGGAATCCTGAGATTATGGAGGCTGTTATTGTGCCGATGATGGTGTCTTTGGGGTGTTCGTATTCGATTGTGCCGTAGCCGTATTTTTTGATTTCGCGTGTTCTGGTGGCCCATATCCATAGGCCGTGGATGAATCGTGTGGTTGCTACGGTTGTGGGTATTGCCCAGATTGCGGTGGTGATGTGTTGTGTGAGGGGTAGGATTTGGGGTGGTGTTCCTTGGGGGAATATTAGGGGGAGTGCCCATTGTGTGATGTGTGGTGCGGTGAGCCACCATAGTAGGGCTGTGATGGTGGTTGTGAGTAGGGATATCCACCAGGCTGGTGTTGGTTTGTAGTTGGATAGCCAGGGTAGGGTTTTGGGGTGTTCGGCGCTGAGGGCGTCGAGTGCGATGGTGTAGTTGCCGCTTTTGATGAGGTCGGTTATTGGTGGTCGTGGGATTGTGTTGCCGTTGGTGTCGTGGACGGCGAGTTTTTTGCCGACCATTTGGGGTGTGGGTGGTTGGCCTGGTTGTCTGTGGGTGGGGGTGTTTAGGTTTTGGGGTGCGTGGGTGTTTTGTGGTGGGGTTTGGGTTCCGTGTTTGGGTGTGGGTGGTGTTGTGGTGGTGTGTGGGGTGTTTGGTGTGTTTTGTTTGGTTTTTTGGGTTTTTGTTTGTTTTTTTTGGGCGTTGTTTAGTAGGGTTTCTTTTTGGGTTTTGGTTTCGGGTTTGCGCCAGATGTCGAAGTTTCGGTTTTTGGCTGCGAATTTGCAGAGTGGGCAGGCTTTGCTGTCTCGTTTGTCCCACCAGTGTAGGGGGGATGTTTTGCATTGTTTGAGGTGGGTGTAGGTTCCGTTTTCTGTGGTGAAGAGTTCGTCGAATGTGGTGATTGCTTGGTTGAAGGTGGGGCGTTTTGTGGGGTCGGGGTTGAGACCGTCACGGATGAGGTTGTGGATTCTGGTTGGGATGGCTTCGTATTCGAGGGTGTCGATTTTTTGGTATCCGGGTGGGAGGGGGTTTACGAAGGTGGGGTAGACTCCTAGTTTGATGAGGTCGGTGGTGTCTTTTTGAGGGCCGTTGTATTTGCAGGAGGTGGGGTGTGCGCGTCCCATGAGAGCGCCGAAGAGCATGATGACGAATGCGAACATGTCTGTTTCGCTGGTTCGTCGGTTTTTGGGGTCGCGGTAGCTGCCTTCGCTGATTTCGGGTGCGGTGAAGTCTGGTTTGCCTACGGTGCAGGGGTAGATTTCGCCGGTTGGTGTGCCGATTTGGACGCTATCGGCGTCGATGATTTTTACGGTGGCGTCGGTGGCGACGAGTACGTTTGATTCGTTGATGTCGCCTACTTTGTGGCCTGCTGCGTGTACTGCGTCGATTGCTACGGCGAGGTTGCGGGCCATGAGTAGTGAGTGCATGGCAGACCATTTGGGGAATTTCTTGCGCCTGTGCCTAGTGTGCGCGACTTCCATAAATGTCTTGTAGACGTCTGGCTGGAAGCGCTTCATGAGGAACCCTGCGAACTTACCTTCTGGGGTGTATAGGTTTCCGAGGTTCCAGACGATTGAGTCGGTTTTGGGTACGCTTTGGAGCATGGCGACGCATTTCGCTTCCCGTTCAGCCTGTTTGGTGGGGTCGTCATGGTATATTTTGCCCACTAGCTCGGCTGCTGGGCCTAGGGAGTTACTGCTTGCTGATTCGACCGCATATACGGAGCCTTCGCCGCCACGACCTAGCGGGCTGTCGGCAAGACGCACGGTGAAAGTTTGACCATTGCCTAGATGGGCAACGTAGTCCATTGGTGGAACCTCTCGTAACGGGGTGGGTTATTGCGTGTGCCCTGCTGGTTGCCTAAAGTGGCCGCCAGCAGGGCACACGGCTGCGTTATATCTGAAATGTTGGCAAGTGTCTAGCGGAAATCTACAACAAAACCGCTGGAATCACGCACAGGGAGTATCTGCTGCTTCTCTGCTGCGATGTTCAGAGCATCTGAGGAGGGCTTGTTGAGGCATCCTGCAATAGCGAAGGTGGTGTCATCATCCAACCTGTCAACCTCAACTAGATAATCAAGGAAACTGTCGGCGTGCCCTGGCGATAGCAAAGTCAGATGAAGAGGGCTACTTTCGTCCTGGAACAGCTGGTTTTGAAGCACTTCATCTGACTCCTCAGTGGCTGGTGTGACCAGCGGGTTCTTGAGCCCGTCAGAGGCAACTAGACACCAAGTGGCCCCCGAACCGTAGGAAAGCAGTATTCGAGGGTTCTCAGTGGTCGTGAACGAGGTAATATGCGGCGCGTACCATTGCTCTACGAACGACTGATAAAAAGGCTCTGAGCCCGCATAATCCCCCACAAGGACGAAAGCGTCCCCCAAAGTGAGGCACGCAAAGACCCCCTCACAGAACATTGCTGCGGCCACCGTGCAGCCCATCTCCTGATGTTCCTGTGCAGCTAGCGTCGTATTGATTGCGGTCTTGAGCGTATCCTTCAGGTGCCCTGCCAATGCGAGCGCGTCTTTCTCGGTGTCACCAGAGGGGGTGAATATTTTTAGTCGTTGGCGTGCTTCGCTAACGATTGTTTCTGCTGTGAGGTGTGCGCCTGTGCGTGAGTGTTGGAGTGAGCCTGCTCCATCGCATGAGACGATGATGCCGCGTCCTGCTTCGTCGTTCCATATGCCGTAGGCGTCTTGGTTGGTGTTGTTGTCGTGGTAGTGGGGTTTGGGTCGTGTGCCGCCTGCTGTGAGGCACCAGTCGTAGAGGATTTTTTCGTTCATGTTTGTGGTTGCTCCTGGCCTGTTTTGATGGTTTTTGGTTATACGCTTGGCATGGCCCAGTCGAAGCCGGTGCCGGGGGTGTCGGGTCGTGGGAAATTGACGGTTTCGTCGGTGCGTGATGCGGAGCGGGTTTGGACTGATGCGGATATCCAGCGGAAGAACTCTAGCATTTTGCCGGGGGTGAGTGGCATGGGTACGGGTGCGGGTGCCATGGGGTAGCCGCTGAGGGATTCGACGATTTGGGCGTCGATGGAGGGGTCGCCGGTTGAGATGTAGACGGGCATGAATAGCCAGTTTCCGTTTGGGGTGACTTTGCTTGCGAGGCGTTGGATTGCTGCTTGTTTCATGGTGACGCCGCTGGGGTGCATTTCGTCGTCGTCGCTGTTGGCGCCGTCGGTGAGTAGGAAAATCATGGGTGAGTAGTGGGGGACTTCTTTGCCGTAGTGGCTGAGGCGTTCTTCTACTGCGTCGATGGCGGTGAGGATGGCGGTGTTGGTGTAGGTTAGACCCATGTTTTTGAAGTCGATGGCTGATAGTATGCCGTCGTCGTCTGCTTCGCCGGGGGTGGCGAACATTGTGGGTGGTGTGACCTCGGTGCCGTAGGTGATGTAGGACATGTCTGCGCGTTCGGAGGCTACGGGGTCGTTGACGAGTTCTTTTTGGAGTTCTTCGTGGCCTCGTTTGAGCATGTCCATCATGGGGGTGTCTCCCATGAACATTGAGCCGGAGCAGTCGTATATCATGACGACGGGGCAGCGTGGTTCGCGGTTTTCTGCGAACTGGAGCTTTGCGAATTGGGCTTTTTCGCCTGCGTCTAGGAGTGAGATCTGTTCATGTGACATTGTGAACCGCCTAACGGTAGACCTGGATACTTATTTCTATACAGGCATAGCGTTAGGCGGTTCTGTTGGTGTTGGTTTAGTTTTTCTGTATTGTTCTCACGCTTGTGGGCGTGGGTGAGGGTTTAGCTGTGGGTGTCGGTGAGGGTGAAACAGGTTTCGCTGTTTCAATCTTTTTCGCGGTTGCCGGGGTTCGTGTCTTCTCGGCCTTGATGGGCGCAACTGCTTCCGCTGTGTGCGCAGGCTGGGAGCCACTTTCAGCGCCTGTCACCACTTTCTCAGCCTCTTTATTCTCAGCGGGAGCCTGTGTCGTGACAGATTCTGCTGGGGTGGTCTCCCCCGGCTGACCTGTTGCAGGTGTTGCTTCAGGAGCAGTGGCTGCTTCCGGTGCGGGTGCCGCAGTAGAGCTTGGCGCGTTTGTCGGTGTGGCTGCTGGGCTAGGTGTGGATACGGAGGGAATTTCTGTAATTACAGGTTTTCTGGTTGAGTTTTCTGTCGATTCCGCCTTCGGGTATGCCCCGTCCACAGGCGTTCCTTCGACAATCAGATTGTACTCATAGTTGAACAGGAATGTTGATTCTGCTTCCTGGGTTCCGTCGGTTCCGACCGAGTTTCCTGAACACGTGATGAAGTACGCTTTCTTGGCACCGTCTTTACGCCACAGCTCAGAGTGCTTTGCCAGCTCGTCCTGCTTAATCAGGTATAGGCTGGTCACAACGAACTCGCGACGTTCACCGTGCTCATCGTTGATGTATATGTGGGCACACTTATCGAGCCTATGCAGGTAACCCCAAGGGGAGAGATTACCATTATTCAAGTTGATGTGACCCGCAAGGATAGACGCACCACTGTTTGAGCTGAGCGGCGACCCGGATGCGTACCATACACCGCCTGGCGCAGCTGGCAAAGAGACATTGCCGTTATTAAACCCTGAAGGTACTACCGTTGCACCTTGAACAACCTGCGTCTTAGAAAGCAGAGAAGGAGCCCACCAGCCTGGACTTCGGGAGCCTACACTCCTGGGAGGCTCTACAGAACCGACCTTCCCGTTACTAGGCTCAGTCGAGCAAGTCTCATTACGAAACTCGGTCGTAGGTTTAGGCGCGTAAAGAAGTCCATTATCTGTCACGCCCATACTGTCGGAGCCATTGTATGTGACTTGCCTGCCGTGCCCGTCATCGCCTTTAATCTGCGCTTGAAGCCCGAAAAAAGAATCAAGTCCCGAGTACATGCCGTCAGCTGCCTGACCAGGCGCACCATACGTCCTCGACAGGTATGTAGAGTCCCCTAGATGCACTCCCCACCCTGTGAAGAAGATTGTGGATACCACACATGCTGATACTGCTCCCGTGAGAGCTTTCTTTGTCTGCCACCAAGGCTTCTTCTCCGGCTCCTCAGAGTGCTCATCTACATGCTCTGCCTCTCCAGCAGTATCTACTTTTCGGAAACCTGACTGTTTGTCCCATTTGAGCCATGTTGGCGGGAACGGCATATGTAATCATCTCCAACAATAAAGGTAAGAAGCCCAACCACAAGATGCAATCATGCTTGTCAGCTTCCCCCAAAGGATAACACTGAAACCTAAGCATAAATCTTATGATTGGGCTTCCTGATAGAAGGTTACTTAGAACCCTTGCGGTTCCTCACTACAGCGCCTGCAACAAAGGTGCCAGCGAGAGCAAGAGAGCCACCTGCTGCAATAAGCGGTACGGCCGCAGGTGATACCACCATCGTCTGAGCAACATTAGCAACACCAGCGGTACCCGTCCTCAAAGTCTGCCCCTTCACAGCCGATTGGGTGGTCTTAGAGGCTCCAGCGCTAGTTGCAGCTGTTGAAGTCTTTGCAGGGGTGGAGACAACCGGCGTTCCGGTGGTAGTAACAGTTGAACCTAGCGTGCTTTCAACAACTTCACCAGCGTTGTTGGTGGTCACCTCGCCACCATCTTCAAATCGGGTGACGGTGGTGCCAGTGGTGGCGTCGGTGTTGATTGTGGTGACGGGTGCGGTGCTGACTACACGACCTGCTGCGTCGTGGCGTACAGCATTGTCCTTGGGGATGGCTGCTTCTTCAGGGGCCTTGTAGACTTCGTTAGCCTTACTTGAGGTGTTATCAACAACGACGGTGCTTTCGTTACCTGGCGTGGCGGCGTCCGTGCTGGGTGCAGGGGTTGCGTCCCCTGACTTCTCAGGTTCCGGTGTAGGGTCTTCAGACTTTTCGGGCGCGGGAGTCGTGTCAGGTGCGGGTGTGGGCTCTGCGGGAGCCTCGGGGGTAGGCTCTGCCTTGGGTTCTTCCTTGGCCACAATGGCGAGGCGCACGCTGCCACCGGAGGGGATGATAGTGCCGATGTACCAGTAGTCTGCATCTGCGGTGACCGCTTCTGCTGGCGCAATGCCATGCTCTACAAGCTGTGAACCTTTAACGATTTCACCGCCGCTACCGACGGGGTTGCCGAAGGTTGAGCCTTCAGGGAGCATACCTCGTACTGCGTCTAGAGGGAGCCAGGTAGTTGTGGACGCAATGTCGCTGATATTGGTGACTACAACGTCCTTGTAAACGCTGCTACCAATGGCGTCCTGTAGCTCGATGCGGAAGTTAGTGTCTCGCTCGGCAGAGTAGACGGTGCCGTTGGAGGTGAGATGAGGTGCAAGCACTGCGGGCATGGCATTCTCACTGGTTGCCTCAGTGGTAGTAGACGCATCAGTTTCACCTGCCGCCACGGTGGGTGTAGGGGTGATATCTAGCTCGTCTGCGATGAGGGGAACTGCTGAGCCGCCTGCTACGAGGCATACTGCGAGCGCGGCGCCTGCTTTGGTGCCGATTTTCTTGGGGATGCGGTTAGCCATGTGGGCCTCCATAGGTCAGTGGTGTTGGTTGCCCCTTTGTTGCGTTGATTTGGGGCTTTATGTCTTATATATCGCGTGTACCGTATATCAGGCTAGGCGCTGAGGGGTGCGATGTGGGGGATGGTGTCGGGTTGTGTTTTGTATGCTTCGGTGCCTTTTCCGGTGTGTGCTTGGAATTTTGGGCACATTTTGGCGAGTGGGCACCAGGAGCAGAGGAATGATGGGCTGTAGGGGAAGATTCCGGTTTCTGTGAGTTCGGTAATCTTTTGGTCGGCTTGGGTGTATGCGTCTTTCACCCATGCGTCGAAGGCTGCTGCTTCAGGTGTTGGTTCGTTGATGGTTGAGAGTAGCGGTGGTACTTCGGCGACGTTGGTGGCGGCGTCTACAGCGGGGAAGAGTAGTTCTGCGCGTTCTGCGGGGATGCGGTTTTGTTCTGCTAGGAGTAGGTATGAGTATTGTTGGAAGGCTTCTTTGAAACCGTCGGGCATTCTCCATGTTTGTAGGCCGTCTGCGTCTACTACGGGTTCGGGTAGGCGGGGGATGGTTTCGCCTGCCTGCTCGCCGCTGCGTTTGCGGATGGTGAGGGTGTATTTTTTCATCTTGGCGCCTGTTTTGTAGTCTTGGATGACCCATGCACCGTCGGTGTCTTCGATGATTCGGTCTGCGATGCCGAAGGTTTCTCGGGTTGCGCCGCCAATTTTTCCCGATAGGGGCACTTCTAGGGCTAGTTTCCCGTCTGGCATGACGCATAGTTCGGTCTCTTCGGGGGTGGTGGGGTCTTCTCCTGCGCGACGGATACTGAATGCTTTCCGAATGGTGTCTTTTAGCCATTGAACCTGTTCAGGATCTTTGGAGACGAGTGAATATTTTGGGTGCTTCAAAGAGTTTTCGGCGAGAGTATATGCTTTGAGTAGAGTCCTTGAGGCAGGGGGTAGTGCGAGCAGTTTCTCGAATACTTCGTGGAAGGCTGAGCCTCTGACCTGTTCGACAGACTCGGTGTCGAGGCCGAATTTCCATGCGTAACGTTGTGTGACCATGCTTGCGGCGCAGCCGTAGAGAGACATGACTAGCGATGGCGATAGTTTGGATGAGTTGAGCTTGTTTAGAATCTCGGCGTCTTCGACGATGAGGCCTTCCGGGCGGAGGAAAGCTTTTGCGTCAGCATTTGAGTTTGTGTCGGTTAGCGTGTGTGCATTTATGTGTGGGCTGCCTGCTGTGGGGGTCATGCCAGTCAGATGCTTACGGAGCCCCTGCTGGAGCGCTGCAATGTAGTTCGGGCTATCGAGGTTGGGTGCCTTGTATGCAGGTCGTGGCGCACTCAAATCAGCGGGGGTGAGCCTGCGCCCATGTACACCAAGGGAGGGAGGTAGTATCTCTTTGATGGGCGGCTTACCGCAAATGTATTTAAGTACTGATGTCTGAGATTCAGAGAGCATGGAGGATTCTTTCTGTATAAAAAATGGTTGCAGGAGGCACTTGGGGTAGGTGCCTGCTGCAACCATTCTAGCCTAAGCGGTGAAGTTTAGGATGCTTGGGTTCAGGGTTGCCACTAGGACAAAGGCGTTATAGAAGGCGTGGGCAATCACTGTGGGTACAAGCGAACCTGTACGCCAGCGCACAATGCCTAGCAGAATCCCACCTAGGAAAAGGTATATGAGTGCGCCAATCGTCACAGGTGTGAATGATTCTGGAATATGTATCAGGGCAAACCCGGCTCCCTGCACAAGAATTGCCAGCCAGGAGCTGATGCGCCACGACAAAAGGCCGCGCATGATGATACCCCTAAACAGAGCCTCCTCAATAATGGGGGCACATAGCACAAGCACAAAAACGAGAGCAGGCAACGGCAGACCTGCCAGCAAAGCCTCACCAGTAATCGAGCCAGCAGCTTCGGGATACATTAGCCTCACCGCATAGGCAACACCGACAGCAATCGCGGCCATAGTAGCACCTGCTAGAAGGCCGACTAGAAGGTGCTTCTCCTTGCCCTCAAACCAGGTGAAATTACTGTCAGCCTCACGGTCAATATCCATATCCGGGGCGTAAAGACTAATCAGCATAGGTGTGAGTGCAAACAACCCGACAATAACGAAATAGACGCCATAGGTAACTATCGGAGCACCAAACCCGGTGTTCGAAGCCAAGTTTGTTATGCCCAGCAGCATAATCGTCAAGCCTAGAGGAGTGAGGCACGCCAAAGACCATAAAGACCCCCAAAAATCTTTATGCATCCAGGGGAAAATTAGCTTAGTGAAGGACAATCCTTCACCTTGAGGTTTACGCAATTCAAGGTCGCTGTTTTTAGTCATACAGACAATATAGCCACCAATATGTAACGATATGATGAATCCTGAAACATGGTAAAATAGTTAGCGCACGCGCGGCAATCCAGCAGCCGGTGCACACATCAACTAGGAAGGATAGTTTAGAAATGGCTAAGGTCAAGAAGACCACCACTGTCAGCAAGCAGGACACTAACGAGGGTCGCGCCCAGGCGCTTGAAGCGGTGATGGCGCAGCTCGATAAGAACTATGGTAAGGGTGCGGTCATGCGCCTCGGCGACAAGGAGTCCGTTAAGGTTGAGGCAATCTCAACTGGCGCTATCGCTCTAGACGCCGCCCTCGGTATCGGCGGTCTCCCTCGCGGCCGCGTTATCGAGATTTACGGCCCCGAGTCCTCCGGTAAGACCACCGTCGCGCTACACGCAGTAGCGAACGTCCAGAAGGCCGGCGGCACTGCTGCTTTTATCGACGCAGAACACGCGCTAGACCCGATTTACGCGGCAAAGTTGGGCGTGGACATCGATAACCTTCTCGTATCCCAGCCTGACACTGGCGAGCAGGCACTGGAAATCATGGACATGCTGGTTGGCTCCGGCGCCGTTGATATCGTGGTCGTCGACTCCGTAGCAGCCCTAGTCCCCCGCGCCGAAATCGAAGGCGACATGGGTGACTCCCACGTGGGCCTTCAGGCGCGCCTCATGAGCCAGGCACTACGCAAGATTACTGGCCGCCTCAACAGCACAGGCACCACCGCAATCTTCATCAACCAGCTGCGCGAAAAGATTGGCGTCTTCTTCGGCTCCCCCGAAACCACCACCGGCGGCAAGGCACTGAAGTTCTACGCCTCAGTTCGTATCGACATCCGCCGCATCGAAACCCTCAAGGATGGCCCCAACCCGATTGGCAACCGCACCCGCGCCAAGATTGTAAAGAACAAGATGGCTCCGCCCTTCAAGCAGGCTGAGTTTGACATCCTCTACGGCGAAGGTATCTCCGTTGAGGGCGGTATCCTCGACCTCGCAGTAGAAAACGATATCGTCAAGAAGTCCGGCGCATGGTTCACCTACGACGGTGAGCAGCTGGGCCAGGGCCGCGAAAACGTCCGCAAGCTGCTCAAGGACAACCCCGAGCTCACCGAAGAACTCAAAGAAAAGGTTCTGGTGAAGCTCGGCATCAAGGAAGCAGACCCCGAATTTGAGAACCAGCTACCGGCTGACGAATCAACCCAAGCAGCAACCCCCGAGCAAAGTCGCTTCCTAGACATCTAAAACAAAATAAAGACGACAAGCGTTGGTGGCGGCTATATCTTCTACGATGTAACCGCCACCAACGTTTAACCAACCAACCCCCACAGGAGCACAAAATGGGCAAATACCCACTCAAAGGCAAAAAAACCACAAACAACGTAGACGAATACCTAGACGCACTACGCCACCGCCTCATAAAAATAACCCCCAAACAAGCCGTGCTCGAAGAACTATCCGCACTAGGATTCTCCGACGAAGAATCCATAGAAATCATAGAAGACCTCGAATACGAAGGATATCTCAACGACAAAGAATACATCTCAGCATACCTTCACAAAAAGCAGCACAACAACGGCTACGCCACCACCCTCATACGAGAAAACCTCATTAGCCAAGGGCTGCCCGACGACCTGATTACCGCCGTATTCGAAACCGAATCCGCCCAACAGGGAGACATCCAAAACTCCATCGCCCTCGCACAAAAATACCTCACACGCGAACTCAACAACGACATTACCGACCCGAACTGGGTAAATGCCGCGCGCGCGAGGACGCAGGCAAAGCTGGCTCGACGAGGCTATAGTGAAGATACGATTAACGCAGCCATCCGAGAAGCCTGCGGAAAGATTCTCGACCAATAAAAATTAGCAACAGAAACTTTATGCAGAAAGAGCTACAAGCATTATCGCCTGTAGCTCTTTCTGCACCTTTAGCTAGATTTGCTCCATACCACGTGAACCATGCTCACTGATGATTTCCATGTCGTCGCCCCACTCAGACATGACCACTTCCTCCTCCGTGACCTTCTCACCAAAGGTGATGGTTTGGTCGTTGCCCTCGGCGTCTACCTGGCCAGTACGAACAATGGTCTGGCCGTCTTTTTCCTCAACTGAGACATTATGCTCTTCGGCATCCTGCGGGTTCTCAACCAGCCAATCATCGATAAATTCTGGGTCAGCGTAGAAGCCCTGGAAGTTATAGACAGTACCATTCAGGTAGACCATACCTCGACCCTTAATATACGGGTTGATGGTAGTTCCGATACCTGATTCTAGAGTCATTGCAGACGCTGCCGCTGTCAGCACGCCCGCCGCGATTCTACACATGAAGTTCGAGCGAATCTCACCAGAGATAATCTTCGCATCAGGTCTCTGCATAGCTACCACAAGGTGAACACCGGATGCACGGCCCAGACGTGCAATCGAGCCAATCAAGGTCAGTGCCTCACCCTTGAGCAAGTCGTCATTCTTGCCCTCTTCAGTCTTCACGCCAGAAGGGGAAAGAAGCTCGGCAGCCTCATCGACCATCACCATGAGGCGCTTGTAGCCCATATCGCCTTCAGGCTTCGGCAGGTCAGCATAATCCTGCTTCTGGTGCTCTTCCATGAGCTCGTATCGTTGCATCATCGTCTGCTGTGAGAACCGTAGAACGGTTAGTGCTGACTCCAAATCAGTCGCAATACCCAAAACAACAGGCGTGTATGGCCTATAGACAGAAAGCTCAACCTTCTTCAAGTCAATGCCAACGAAACACCAGTCGTTTGGCCTCATAATGCATTGGAAAACGAAGTTCCTCTGCAAGACACTATTGTGACTAACGATTGATATTCCATCTTCACCGCCGCCACGGTAGAGCCTGTTCTTGGAGCCTACAACAAAACACCTAGATTCAACCGGCTCAACCGGAATAATATCCGCAACCTTCATAAAAGCCTTCCAAAAAATAAGATAGGACGCCCTTCATGCAGGGCATAAAAATGGGGTGGGCGACATAAAACAGTTCACCCACCCCATAGCAACGATTAGCTGCGTAGAAGCGCAACAGCATCCTCAGCCTTCTTCCCCAAACCAGGGAAAGTCAAAGACTTAATCTTCTCGACGTTCAGGCGATAACCACGGATACCAAGACCGTTCTGAGCAAAACGCTCCTCCTCAGCCAACAAATCAGAACCGTAAGACTTCAGAATCTCAACCAAAACATCAGCCTTATTCTTAGCCGTCAAGGAAGCCAAACTCTTAGGGTAGACCTTCATCAAATCAGTCTCACCTTCAGGAAGGTCACCCGGAACAAACAGATGGAACTGCGCCTTAGCTGAAGTGAACCCGAACGCCTTAGCCTTCTTGTCTGCAACGTCAGTAATGAGCCACACATCTGAAGCCCTAGATTCACGCAAGACATCTTGAAGTGACAGCAGTACCTTCTGGCGCTGAGCCTGCTCGGTTGCAGCAGCCAAAGCCTCCAAGAAAGTGTCGAGATACACCATGTCACCGCTCTTCACAACGAACGAAGAGGAAGTAGTCGACCACTCAACGTTCGTAAAAGCAGTAGCAACCTTCCTCACAGCCTTGGCGACATCACTGGTGCCTTCACGCACCTCCTCAGACTTGATGACCATCCTTTCAGTTGCAGCCATAAAACCCTCGGGGGAGCCGCCACCAAAGATAGGCAAATTCTCAGCCAACCACTTCTGAACGGAGGGGTAGGTCTGTTCGTTACGGATAGGGGCATAGAGACTCATAACGGTTAATTCATCCTTACAAAGTTAGGGGGTGAGTATCTTCAAAAAGTTCATAGCAGGGGCGGGTGCTACATCATTAGATAAAGCCCTTGAGGTTATCCCCGAAGAACTCCTCAACCCTCGACCGAACCTTGACGGGCGTCCTCGCTACCAAGGTGACTAGACCGACATCTATGTACCCCTTCTCATCATCCCTCATACGGTCATACCATTCATCGAGCATCGAGATGAACCTAGTGTTATCGGTAGGCTTGAAAGGGGCTGCATACCACTCATCCAGCCTCAAGAATTTAATAGAGCCAGGAATTGTCTTTGGCTCGCTTGGGTCTAGCTTATGCTCAGGATTGTTCACATCTTTAGGATGGATATTCACAATGCCTCTCACGTATCCACGAGTAGGCCCGCCAACATACTTCTGCCACAGATGGATAGCCTGCTTCATGCGCACGTATCGAGGGATTGAGCTACCACCACCAAGGATACTGAAATTGGTCTTCCTCTGAGGGGTTGAGTAGCGGAAGTTATATGTGGATTTAGGGTCGTTGAGGTCAACCCCTGCCTTCCACATTTTTGAGTCAATAATCCAGACCTGTGAACCGACAACAACCACATGGTCAGTGTCTGGAGCATCGACAACACCTAGCTCTTCGTCAGGGCTTCGGGTGACCTTACGCTCTTCGTCTAGGTCTTGCTCGTCCTCTTCGTGGTGTGCAAGAACTTCAATCTCTGTGTCTACGTTGTCACCCTCTTTACGGGGGATGGAGACAGAGTGGCAAATAACCACATCAGGCTTGTCGTCTGCCCATTGGGCGAGCGCCTTTGCGGTCAGCTCCTCACCCTTGATGCCTGCCTTGATTTTACTGATGCTTGACTCTGTTTTTGCCCACCCTTTAGGTGGGAACTCTAGGGTGTTTTGGAGGCTTGCTGCGGGTACGCCGAAGGTGCGGATTGCTGATTTTGCGCCTGGCTTATTGAGGTCAACATCCGGGGGTACGGTCGTGAGGTGTTCTACGACTGTTTTGACTCGCTCTTCTGCGCGGCGTGCACGGTTGAGCCCGATGTGGTCGAAGTAGCCTTCTGGCGGCATGAGTAGTGGGGCGTGAATCTCGGGTGCTTCACTCGGGATGAGTTTGCTGCTGGCGGCTTCCTGGTCGCGTTCTTCTTTTGCCTTGATTGCGTCTGCGAAAGTAAATGCCATGATGTTATACGTCCTCGGTGTGTAGGGTTATGTCAGTAAATTCCATTGAGCCTTTACCCTTCATATCTGCATCACAGGTTAGGGGTGCTTTGGCTTCGGCTTCGGCGGGGATGTCTTCTGCTGCGAATGAGCATGACCCTAGTTTCTCTTTGTTGAACCAGGCAGCTGGGTTGTGGGCATCTGAGCCTGCCGCTTTGACTGCGCCACTGATGGTTCCGGCGGTCACTTCGCCTTCATTCTTGAGGATGATGAAGTATTTGCCGTCTTTGCGTTCGACGCCGGTTGCGGTGACCTTGCCGTCGTCAGGGAGCATGATGGTGCTGTCCCCTGCGACTGGGAAGGTTCTGTCGCCAACGATTTGGTTGTTGATGAATGAGCCACCGAGGAAAACGAGTAGTGCAAGAAATACGCCTGCTAGTCCTCGGCCGGTGGATGTTCCTGGGATGGATTTGGCGAAAAGGTGCCCGAAGAGGGGGACTCTTGAGCCTTTATGCAGGAAGCCTGCGAGCGCATCAAGTACTTTGAGTGCGCGGTCTTTGATGGTTGTTGCGGGTTCGTCGGTTGCGGATGCTGCTGCGTCGTCGGCAGATACTTGTTGGGGTTCTTCTGTGGGGGTGTTTGTGTCTTCTTCGCCTGTTTGGTGGTTTGTGTTTTCTTGGGGGGCATCAGGGGTGTCTGTACCGTTTGAGCTGTCCCATATTTCGTAGTCTTCGTCGGCGAGTTTGTTCATCGCGTCAAGGCGCGGGAGACCTATAATGAATGCTTCTGCCCAAGGGTAGAGGTCGCCATCTTCGTCTCGAAGGATGTAGAGTCCGTCTTCGTCTGTTTCTACAAATTCGGCGGGTGGGGGTTCTATTGGCTGTTCGTCTTCTTCGTACTCTTCCTCGTCGTCTTCGTAGTCGTATTCTTCGTCATCTGTGTTGAATGGTTCTGCTGCGGCGGATGCGCGTTCTTCGGGTGTTAGGCCGTAACCGTCGTAGTACTCGTCGTACTCGCCCTCTTCGTCATATTCTTCTTCGTCATCTTCGTATTCGTACTCAGCTTCCTCGCTCTCGTCGTATTCATATTCTTCCTCTTCGTACTCTTCTTCCTGGTCGTCCTCGTTGTACTCGTCTTCGTATTCGTAGTCTCCGTGGATGAGTTCGCTGTAGTCGGTCTCGTCTTCGTCGCTGATTTCTTCGTCCACCCAAGAGTCATCTTCATCAGTTGCCTCGGGTGCATCTTGCACACGGTTTATAACAGCATTGAGCCAACTATCTGCCCCCGCCGCTTCGTCCTCGGCAGGCTCTGCCTCTTCGTACTCTTCTTCGTCCAGCTCTTCGCCAAGCACAGGGAAAGACATCACATCAATGTCATCGTCACCTGCGGCTTCTAGACTCTCATGCTGGGTATCAACGTTTTCGTCCTCCGTGAAGGGCTCCTCAACCTGCTCTGGCTGAGGCATAACAGGCTGCTTCTGCGGGGTTGGTTCACCGTTGATTGCGTTCAACTCAGAAAGGCGGATAGCCATAAGAATCCTTCCCAGCTCACCAGACAGAGCTGATAATCAATCGAATAAGGCATAGAAAAGGGTGGGGTACAGAAAGAATATATCTGTACCCCACCCAAGCTTTACCACCTACTTGATTCTTAGATGACCCCAATCAAAAGAACCAGACCCAAAAACAGAGCTCAACACCGCAGCCACACCACGCACAAAAGGAACCCTCAACCCAACCTCCTGATAATCAACACGGTCAGCAACAACCTCATCAGTCATCAACGGCTCCACCACCCCCGCCACAGACAAAGAAGCACCCCACTCACCATCAGCCTCACCGCGAAGACACGCCTCCCCCGCCCGCACAAACATACCAGGAGTATCCACACCCCCATACGGCAACGACGAATCAACAAACCCAACCACCAACGGCACCGACACACCCCCATCAAACTCCCCCACAGCAGCACGCACAACCTCAACCACCTTACCCACATCCCCACCAAACTCAGACCTCGCCACATCAACACGAAGCCTCGCACACATCTCACCATCCGCAGACAACAACACCGGACGACTACGCAAAACACTCAAATACGCAGGACGATACACCACCTCCCCATCATCCAAAACAACCTTACGCTCAGGCGTATAATCCACCAACAACGAATACACCCCAAACGCCTCAACCGGCACACACCCCAACACCCCAACCGACCCCCTCAACGAACCCACATCCCCAGCCGAAACACCCCCACCACCCTCAAACCACCCACGCACAGACCTCTCCAACAACCACTTCCCCTCACGCTCCAAAAGCCCCCTAGACAAATAACCCACAATCATCCCCGTACCATCATCCAACGTCACCTGAACCTTACGACCAAACCTCTTATGCGTCTTATCCGAATAAGCCACCACAGCAGCCATCACCACCGCACCACGCACCGAACGCCCAGCACCCAACAACTCACGAATCGTCACACCACGCAACACAGGAACCCTAACAGGCACCAAACCCATAGGATGACCAGACATATACTGCCCAGCCACCTCCGCCTCAAACTTCAAACGCTCAACCACAGGATAATCACCCCCAACCAACAACCCCTCATCCGGCAACCCCACACCAACCACAGGCCCCTCAACAACCACCCCACCAACAGAGCCAGCAGCCTTCGCCTCACGCAAAGTCACACGCCTCAACTTAGCCCTCTCCTTACGCAACACATCAAGATACATCGGAACACACTCAACCACAGCCTTACGAGACACCCCAAAAACATCAAACGCCCCAGCCTTAGCCAACGCCACATACGCCGTCTTAGTGATACCCCCAGCATTGAAAGTACGCACCATAAAATCATTAAAACCAGCATACAAACCATGAGCTTCGCGCTCGCCGACAATTAGCTCCGAGTCCTTAGCACCAACACCCTTGAGTAGAGAGAAACCGAAGGCCAGGTTCCCATCACTATTGAGACCAATATCTGCGTTAGAAGCGTTAATATCAGGAACATCTAGCCGTATGCCACGCCTCTTCGCATCCTCAACAAGCTCAAACACCTTGTCCCTGCCTGCTGAGCCCATCTGAACCTTCCTACTGATTGCAGCCGCATAGAACTCGGCAGGATAATGAGCTTTCAAGTACAACGCCAAATACGCCATGATTGCGTACCCATATGAGTGCGACTTATTGAACCCATACTCAGCAAAGCCCACAATGGTATCCCAGAGCACCTGCATAGCTTCCCTAGAGAAACCATTACCAACCCCACCGCCGATAAGGCGCTCCTCATACATTGCCATCAGGTCATGCTTTTTCTTGCCAATAGCTCGACGCAAATCATCACCCTCTTGCGGCGACATGCCAGCTATCACTGAAGCGATAGACATGACCTGCTCCTGATAGACAAGCAGCCCGGCGGTGGGGTGCAAGATATCGTCCAGAGCGCTCCCCTTGAAGTCAGGGTGTAGCGAGCTAATCGGTTCACGTCCCGACATGCGCTCAACGTAGCGAATATGTGCGCCAGTACTCATCGGGCCTGGGCGATACAAAGCAGTGATAGCCGAGATATGCTCTAGAGAGCATGGGGTGAACTTGGTAAACAGGTCAGCCACAGCAGAATTTCCAAGCTGGAAGATACCGACTGTCTCCCCTTTACCTAGCAACTCATATACAGCAGGGTCATCAAACTTATTGTTCCGCACCATGCTACGGAAATCAGGGACGTCTTTACCTGACTCAATGGCCATTCGAGCTGTGTCACACAGAATATCAACCGTATCAAGACCAAGAAAGTCGAACTTGATAATTCCCATTTTCTCGCAAGCACCGTATTCAAAGCCTGCTACCTTCGTCCCATCTTTAGCTGTATCAACAGCAATGTGGTTCTGTAGCGGCTCAGAAGAGATGAGAAGACCGCAAGCGTGGACGCCGCGCCCGCGAGCCTTGCCTTCAAGTGCCTTGGCGCAGTCCAGTGCGCGACTCCATGTGGGGCTTTTTACTGCATCTCTGAAGCGCGCAGAACCGGCGTATTCCTCACTATTTGGGTCAAAAACCTTACCAAACGTAAGGCTTAGGCTTTCAGGTAGGAGACTCGTGACGTAGTTTGCCTGTGCTGGCGGGATGCCGTAAATTCTTGCTGAATCTTTCAATGAAGCACGAGCTTTAAGCATCTGATTAGTGGGGAGTCGAGCTACGTGGTCTTCCCCGTAGAGTTTCGCGACATGCTCAAAGGCAGCATCCCTGTGGGCTGTATGAAAATCCGTGTCGATATCCGGCGGCGAGCCAGGAGTAACTACTCGGTTTGAGCTGACTCGCACAAAAACTTTGCCATCAACAACACGGGTCTCCATTTTTAGTCCTTTCATCGCTTGAAACGGCGACCGTTAGGCTCCCAACTAGAATTTACTTCCTTATCTACGAGAGCCGTGGCCCGAACCCAAGCTATCTTAAAGATAAGCTCCTCATCCGAGAAACTTACATACCCTTCAAACGCGCTAGTTAGAATCGCCAAGACCTGCATCAGTAGGTCAATCGACAAAGTTTGACCCATCCTGTTGATTGCAAGCTCCCGTTTCGCGATATCATCGAAAGGCAGCTCAGAATCATCGATTTCGGCGTTATCGCAAAACATCAGGTAGTTTGTGAGCAAGGCTATTGAGGTTTCAGTGCCGTTACGAAGCGCACCATCAATCTCCCCCAGTGACTCTAGCTCTACAGAAAGCTTCTTCAAGTTTCCAAGAACAAGGTTCCTTAGAAGAAGGGTGGCGGTAGATTCCTCCTGATTATAAATATCAGGATTCCTCATGTACTCCTCGATACGCTTCAATGCACCACGAGCAGACCCACCAGCATTTTTAGCACACCAATCCACGCCTGCATCCATGATATCCAGTTCTTCAGCAGCCGCAATCTTACGGATATACTGCTTCAAGGTGGCAAGCTTTATATTCTTAAACTTATAAGTCTGTACGCGCGTATCGATGGGCTCAGTGATTCTTCTGTAATCTGTGGTACAGAAGATGATAGGCGTGAGGTTCAAATCATCCTTATTGTCAAGGTACGATAGGAACACTCTCCAAGCTTGAGGAGACAGTGCGTGGCATTCATCAATGACGATAAAGGGGCGCTTGACATTCTGCTGGATTCGCCCGCTGCTGATGATTTGTCGAACTGCGTCAACGCCGTCCAAATCGGAAGCATTGAAGTATGTCATACCACCATCTTCGTTAGCATCAAACGTGAGACATGAATCGCATACCATGCAAGGGGCAGCGGAATCTTCGGGTCTGCCGATGCAGTTCATGGCCTTAGTGAAAACACGCACCATACTGCTTTTCCCTGTTCCAGCTTTACCCTGAAATAGACGACCCTGTACATGCTTCCCTTTGATGACGTGTTTTTTGAGTTCGGTCACAATCTCATCCTGACCAACAAAGTCGTCCCAGGTGCGAGGCTGATATTTTCGGTGCAGCTCCATGTACTCAGATTCTTGGGTACCCAATGTATTAGTTCTCCTCAACCGTAACTGATGAAACAAGGTCACCAATCATGCTACCAGCCTCAGCGAGCACCCACTCGCCGGGGCGCACCTGGTGGATATACTTTTCAACCTCCACGCCATCAGATGTAAGTACCACCACTTTATCTGACACAGGGGCTGTTACCTGCGAGTCGCCGAAGGAAAGTTCCGCTTGGTCAACGCGACCAGCAGAAATGAAACGCTCGAAGAAAAGACCATGCTCTATAGGGTCAATATCCGTAATGCCCAGCAGGAACGCCACGACAGACCCACCTGCTGAACCGCGCGCTACACCAACTGCGCTCATGACAATCTCGTTAACTCTGTTCCTGACACTAAAGCTCTCTCTAAACCAGGAAACGTATTCTGCGACAATAAGCATGTACCCCGAGTAATCTGCGGCTGCAAGAACTTCTAGCTCAGCGTTTGCTCGGTCAAGCACTTTGCGCAATTTACTCTTATCATCTTGATACTGCTCGTATGCAAGTGTAGTAACCGTCCTGCGAAGATAAGATTCCTCAGTCTCATTTGCGGGAATCTGAGGTACTGGCCTCAAATCTGACCTGTAGTCGAAGAGAGAAAATTTTTCCACTCTCTGAGCTAATGCGACTGTATTAGACACGGCACGAGGATACACGTCTTCCGGGAACATCTCTAGCATTTGGGCAGCAGTTTTAAGGTAATACTGGTCTCCATCAAAACAGAATCTTGTTCCACCTTCCTCCTTGGGAGGGTCGGTCATAAGTGAACCTGTGCCAATAGCAAGCATCTCTTCATGATGCATGGCATCACTAGCATGTGCGTAGTGGCAATCATTTGTGGCTAGAAGCTCAAGAGAGAGGTCTTTTGCAAGCTTGAGCTGCTTTTTGAGAAGGTCTCGCTCCAAGTCAGAGGTCATATTGTGGTTCATCACTTCTACGAAGACGTTTTCTTTGCCGTATATGTCTACAAGTGTTTGCGCATACTGGTAAGCTTCTTGGTCTTGCCCGAGGCGAAAACGTGTGGATATTTCACCAGATGGGCAACCCGTGGACACAGCAATTCCGTCAGCATGTTTCCGCATCATCGCAAGGTCTATTCGGGGGTAGCCGCCTCGCTTGTGCGCAGGGTCAGCAGCAAGCATTTGGAGAGTGAACATGTTTTTCAGGCCCACATCATTGAGAGCCCACATCGTTAGATGCAGATAATTACCTCGCCCGGAGACATCACCAGATTCACCAGCCTGATTCGCATAGTAGACGGCGTTGCGCACCTTAGCGCCTTCAGGGTTGATTGGTGCAACATAAAATTCACAGCCTGGAACAGGGATGATGCCTGATAGTTGAGCTTGTGTGACTAGCTCATATATTCCATGCATATTGCCGTGGTCTGTAATGCCTAGCGCTGGCTGGCCGTACTTTTGGGCAGCTTCTATATATTCGGAGACGCTAGAGAACCCATCAAGTGTTGAATAGGTGCTGTGCGTATGCAGGTTGACGAACTGGGCTGTGTCATTGCGGTTAGTCATAGGAAGTCCTTATTGTAAAGCGAAGAGGGCCTGTACCAGTTTATAGTACAGAACCCTCTTCACGTCACTACACATCAACATCAGAAAGAGTTGTTAGCAACCCATCCCGGTTACTAATATGGTAGCACATTATTTTTTGTTGTGTGATTCCTGATTAGGTTTCGCTGCGAAGTATCGGCGCTCCAGCCGCTCCTTAGCCTTACCTGTAAGTTCAGGAATGTTCTTATAGATAGCTTCAGCTCGTGCAACAAACGGCAGTTTTAAGGTAGCGTCCAGTAGCTCTTCTGCTGGGATAATACCCACGTGGAAAAAATTAACCGGAGTGCCATCAGACCTGCGAGGTGAATCTGGCTGCGCAACCTCAATCCGCTTAAACTGATTCTTCTTATTCACAGTTGTATCAGTCACGTCCAGCAAGATAGGAATCACCCCAGCGGGGGTCTTTGAGATAACTTGGTCATAAAGCCACGGCTCTAGACGCTTATCACGGTACGTAAGAGTCTGAGACCTTGGGGTCTGAGTCTTCCCAAAGCGCCTATATTTCACCTCAAGAAGCGGCGAAGTTGAGAACTGCACAGGGAAGTACATATACGACCTGTCGCCAATAACAATGACCGGCGAAGATGTCCCCTTGCGGCGGCCCACAAAACGCGCGTACCGCCAAGCCTTATTGCTTCTGGCATCCTCATTCACCTTATCATCTAGAAGCTCAGGAGTCAGAAATTGAGGCATTAGAGTCGGCTTGTACATAAACCGCACCCCAAATCGATACCAACCTAGCGCAGGGAACGTAAACACCAAGAAGAAGACCAGCGCCCCGAGTAGAGGGCTCAGCGTTCCACTTAGGGTTACGACACTAGCGATAAATGCGAAGAACATTAGCGCCGGGATAGGAGTCCACCGTGAAACACCGTAAACACCAGCCGTGGAGGCAAGCAGATAGACCACCAAAGCGATAAGAGGTGCTAAACCAGCCGTAATATAGTCCTCTGTATAGGGTGAGGCGAGCAATGCAGTGCTAGACATGTAGGACATCGCAAAAGCTGTAGCAATCACGGAAAGGACAATCTTCAGCAAGACCGCGAAGCGGCTCATTGTGAGGGCTAGTGTCGCCCCGATGAAGAACCATGCCCAAGGTGCCCACCAACTCATGCCTTGCACATATCCAGCACTTATCGAGAGGAATATAGTCAAGCAGAGAAGCGGCAATGTAAGTCGCCCATACGAACCCGCAAAAAGCCCCTTGACCGCCCTCCAGGCAGCCTTTGCGGCTCTTTTAGCCCGGTCAGCGAAAGAGGTTTTGACGCCACCATCAGCTGCGCTTACAGGGGATTCTGGGACGCCAACCTCTTCAGCAGCCTCTTCAATGAGCTTACTACTCATTGCCATCACCCTCAACGGGGGTCTTGCCAATTGAGTTGTACCGATGCAGCATAGCTTGTTGCTCCATCTTAGCTAGAAGCCTTCGCATTAGATTAGCATCGTCGGCGTCTAGAAGCGGGGCAAGATTCGGCGGGCGATAGTTAGGCCCCTTTAGAATCTTCCCGTCCTCACGATAAATAGGGGAACCATCCGCTCCAAGCTTGGACATATTGGATGCATGAACCTCATCAAATGCTGCATCTGAGGGAACACCAATGCCCACAAACCTTCCTTCGACAAGATAGCTAATATCCGTCAACGCATCGATAACTTCAACTGAATCAATTGTAAGATTCTGCGGCTCGTTTGACTCAAGAAGAAATTCTACAGCCACTTCAAGAAGCCTACGCCATACGGGGCCAAAAATAGCCCCCGCAAGCTCGTGAAATTCTTCAGCCAACATAGTGAATCCCTGGAACATGAACTCCTTCATCTCGGGTGTGTTCATGTCTACAGGATGAAGACGACCCTCGTCAGTCCTCAAATTATTCAGGTGTCCAAAACGGTCGTGAAACTGCCTCAGAGACCTAGACCTTACACTCTCGCCTTCCCAAAGCTCCATAGGAAGCGGCGGCAAAGCAGGTGCCTGATTATCAGACATAGACAATTAACTCCTCCAAAATTTTAGGGACGGAAATGCTTCTCGCTGCCAGCAGACATCTTCAAGCATCTGTCGCATTGAGAAGCGTAGGCAAAAGCTGAGTCACCCCAGCTGTGTAGACCAATTCTACACAAGAATTTACCCCAAGATACCTTACGCATTGGTGACCCCTAACTCTTTACCAGAACCACAAAGTGTTGCTATGCAACTTCTTCATTAGGTCGCTATCTGAGCAATCCCAGAGCGTTGTATCTGTATAGCGCAGATTATTGGTTCCAGTCTCATCGGCAAGCCCGATAACCTGTGGCACCACATAGCCATCAATATCGACCTGAACACTACGGTTAAAGCGGTGCCAATGCCCATGGAATAGGCAGGTCGGCTTCACGAGGGCAACAGCCTTAGCGATGCGGTCACGAGTAGTGAAAGTCTCAGCCATCACTCCCGAGGGCACGCCATCCATCTGGGTCTTGCCATATGTAGTGGGGATAAACGCGCCGGTGGGTGCGTCGTGAGTGAGCATAATGTCTACAGGCCCATTAAGCTTCTGCGAACCAGCGTAAGCCGAGGCAATATCCTGGTCTGTCACGTGCTCATTCTGAGACCAAAAACCATGAAGCTGCTGATACTCGCGGTCAACACTACCTGCGCCACCCAGACCCAGGAAAGAAACGCCGCGCGCACCGTTAGCTGTACCGATACGCGCGCTTGCGCCACGGGTGGCCCAGAAGATGCGGGGGGCAATCTGGACGAATCCGTTTTCGTCTGCCTTGGTCTTCAGGGAGGTTAGTCCTTCGCGGGTCATGATTACGGAGTCGCAGGGTTGCTCTATGGGTGTGCTGTCGTATTGCTCGTGGTTGCCGTCGATGAAGATTACTACGTAGTCATTGAGTTCTGCCCGTGCATTGATGTGGCGGATGTAGGGTGCGTAGTCTTCGTATGCGGGGTAGTAGCCAAAGTCGCCTACGTGTAGGACTACTTGGACTTTGTGGCGCTCGATTTGGTTGAGTATTTTCTTGACGTACATCTGGTTGAGATGCCAGTCTCCTGCAACGGCGATGCGTGTGGATTGTTCTAGATGCTTATAAAAGTCGAACATATTTGTGTGTTCCTTTTCTGGTAGGCTCACCCGACAGTGGCGGGTGGGTTGCTGCTGTTGGTTATGAGATGCTTTCTTCGAAGACTTTCTCGACGCCTCGTCGGAGGTATCCTGCGCCCATGGTGGCGACGTGTTCTCGTGCTTCGGCGTCAGGGATGTCTTGAAGAGTTTTGGATTCCTTGACCCAATCGGAGTATGAGGCTTCGAGGGTTCCGGCGCCGACTTGAACCTTGGGGGTTTCTTCAGGGGTAGGGGTTTCCTCGGAGGGCTTGTTTTCTGAGGCTCGCGGTGCCAAATCGTAGGATAGCGCATATTTGCTTGCCTCAGTGATGGCCTGCTGGTCTCTTGTTGCAAATACCGAGGGTGTTGCGCCAATGACTCGTTGGCGAAGGATGGGGGCTACAGCAGGGTCGTACTCCATTCCTTCAGTAATCTCGGGCAGGTTTCTTAGCAGAGCTTCCGTTAGGGCGGTTGAGTTTAGCTCTTCGGCATGGATGGGCGGCAGGTCTACTTGGGGGCGCTGCCAGACAGAGCGCATTTCCTGCGTGACGGAGCCGTCGTCATGAATATGCCAGAGAGTGTACCCTCGACCGAGGGTGCCTTCGGCGTCTGCGAAGCCGCGCCTGATTAGGCTGCCGTTGTAGTAGATGCCATCTGATTTTTTGCCGATGTATCCGCGTTCGTGGATGTGGCCGAGCATCATTGCGTCCCAGTTATCGTTTAGGAAATATTCTGGGATGATGACCTCGCGCACGGTTTCGTTGACGCGGATACGTTCGTTGATGAGAGGGTCTACCAACGAGCCGTGCGTGGTGAGGATATTGACTGCGCCTTTAACGGGGCGAACCTTCTTCATAACATCAACGCTCTCGTTATACATGTGGTGAGAGACCATATGCACAACAATATCGTCGTTTAGGTTGTACACCTGATAGGGGTTGGCGTGCGAGTAGATGCCAACCTCGGGTCGGTGAAGGTTTGCAGTGAATGCCACGTCGCTAGGGATGTCGTTGACGTCATGGTTGCCAGTGATGTTATAAACAGGGATTCCTGCGTTAGCCAATCGGGAGAGACCCATAATCATATGCTGCCGAGCCCTGTTTGATGGGTTCGGCTCATGCCCAATATCGCCTGCAATAATTACGGCGTCTACATTATCAGCGATAACACCGTCGATAACGTCATTCCAAGCCTTGTACCCATCAAATTCCCTCACAGGGATAGGCATCCCATCATATATGGTATCCGGGGTAACGCGACCCAATGATGCCTTGTCTCGGTATCCTAGGTGCAAATCAGAAAGATGCGCAATAGTGTACGACTTGCTCTTTTTTACTTTAGACCCCATTTTGTTCCTTCCAGAAATCTTAGGCGAACCCAATTCTACAGGGTTCGCCTAAGAAATATTTGCAATCAGCTGTTCGTCATTAGAACATGTTGGCCTGTTCTACACGTGCAATAGCCGCCTCGACCTCGGTGCGGCGTTCCATGCTGACTGCTCGTTCCGATTCGGGGAGTTTAGCGTCCTCGTCCAGGAAATCAAGAACCTTCTGCTTGAGGCTTGCATACTCGTTAGCGCTCTTGACGAAAGACTTAACATTATTCATCTGAGCCCACAGGTGGTTACCCTGCTTAAGTAGGCCAACAGCATGGATTTCCTTATTAGAACTAGTGAGGCTGTGCTTAATGTCGTGATGAGTAATCGGGGTGGGATTCATGTCTTTTCCTTCGAAAATTGATGTGTGAAATAAATGTGGCCAGGTGGCGACTAGGAACCACCTGACCACATTTATAACTATAGCGCAATTATTGACTAATTGCAATCAAGTTCCGGGAGGCCTGCAACCTCCGCATGGAACTCCAGCATATCCACCAATAACGCAATCTGCGAATCGACATCTCCTGTAGCTGCAATGTACTTCAGCCTTGAGTCGAAGTCGGATGTCTCGGGGTACATCGGCTTATACCTCTTGCTAATAGCCCATGCCCTCTTCAAAATGCCACGAGAAACAGACCTCTTATGGGACTCCACTTCTGCAAGGTCAGTGCCCGTCTGAGTGGAAGTGTCTACCGAAGTATCGGAGGCTTCCTCCTGCTCAATAACTTCTTCGGTCTGAGTCGTTACGCGCTTAACAGTGGGGCTGATTGCGTCGGCGTTCTTCTTCCCAGAGATGACAAAAGCCTTGTACGCCTCGTCATAATCATCGATGCAGGAGCGGAAGGTCTTCGTGTCCTCAGTAGCCCAAGTGCGAATAGACTGCATGATATCTACAGACTCAGCATCGACAACCCACGACTGCTCATTAGAACCAACAATATAAGCGGTATCTAGCGAGCGCACTCGTGAGATTGCTACATATCCAAGACCGTCCATGAATGTGGAGCCTAGGTCAATTACGGCTCCGTCGTAGGTTTGGCCTTGCGATTTGTGGACGGTGATAGCGTATCCCGGTTTGAGGGGGAAGACGCTGCCTTTTGCGAATGTTTCGCTTGTCCACTTTTTCTTTTCTTCGTCTTGCCGTGGTCGGGCGAGGGTGTCTTTGACGTTGGGGATGATGTAGTGTCCGCTGTGGAATTGGACGATTGGGTGTAGGTCGTCTACGTAGTCAGGGATGTCGTTGACTGTGGTGTAGACGTTTTGGATTTCGTGTTCTTCGCCGTTTGTTGTTGCGAAGGCGCGGACGTATCCAACGCTGCCGTTGCTGATTTTGGTGCTAGCGTTGTTGTTGTATCCCCTGTTTGTGTTTGTGTAGGTGGTGTTACCGTATTTGTTTGTTGGTTTTACGGGGTGTCCGGTGGTTGGCATGTCTGCTACGACTTTTGAGCCGATTTTGAGTTCGACTTCTTGTTTGGTTCGGTTGCGTAGTGAGTTCCATTGGGCGAGGTGTGTTGGGGTGAGGGTTGCTTCGTCTACGAGTAGGTCTGCTGTTGAGGTGAAAGAGACGGAGCCGCCTGGTAGTTCTTTGGTTCGTTGTGTGTTGTGTTCTGCGGCTTCGTCGTTGCGGGTGCAGATGCGGATGGTTGCTTCGTTGTCCGTGTCTTTGTCAAGTTCTTGGGCTGCTGCGGGGGTGATGACTCGCTTGTTGAGGCTGGCGAAGTCTTCGGTGGTTAGTGCGTTGGCGGACATGTGTAGGAGGATGCGCGCTAGTTCGGGGTCGGTGGCGCGGTGGGCTTCGGTGAGGTAGCAGTATTTGAAGTTGGCTGCTTCCCATGCGGGGGTTCTGAAGGCGAATCCTGAGTGATGTGGCTGGTTGTTGTAGTCGGTGTCGGGTACTGCTTTAAGTTGGTTGAAGTCGCCTACTGCGATAATTTGGAGTCCGCCGTAGGGGGTGCCTTGCCTGTCTCGGATGAGCTGTAGGTATTCTTCCATTTCTTGCCATAGTTGTCCGTAGACCATTGACACTTCGTCGATGATGAGTACGTCAATTTCTTTTAGGCGCTTTGTTTTTCCGAATTTGTAGGATACGTGGCCGGTGTTCTCGTCTACGCGCTTGAGGCGTTCGATACCGAATAGGTGGTGCAAGGTAACGCCAGAGATGTTCTCGGCCGCTGCGCCAGTGGGTGCGGCGACCTCGTATTCAAATCCGTACTTTTCGAGAATCTTGCACACTAGGTGAATGATGGAGCTTTTGCCTGTGCCGGGGCCTCCGGTGAGGAAGACGTTCTCACCGGCCAGAATCCTCGCTACAGCCTCGAATTGGCTGGTGATTTGGGCGCTGTGTGCTGCTTCTCGGGCGTTTGCTGAACCTAGGTATAGGTCGCCCTTGGACTTCAGTGTTCCTGTCAGTCTTCTGTAGACTTCTTCGAAAGTGAGGTCTTCCACTTCTGCGAGCAGAGGTGTTTCTTGTGCGATGTTGGCGTCTGACATGGGGTTATAAGTCCTTTTCTGCATGGTAAATGGCTAAGAAGAATTTTAGCGTGTTGTCTAGGTTCTGCAAAGAGTGATGCAGAGCCTCTGAAAGTCCTCTAGGGCATATGATTTTGTGGGTCGTCTCAAATATTGGCTCAGGAGCTCAGACATGGCTAGGGTTCTCTCGAATCCTGCTGTCCGGGCCAGCTGAGCTGTGCTTTGCAGAAGCCACAAATTTCCCTTCATGAAAGTGGACAAATCGTCCATAGAAGATGTTCCACCGCCTTGAATATATGCGCAGACGTGCAGCATGTCTTCCATCTTCGTTTTCAGCACGGCCAAGGGGAATGCAGCCCCTCCGCCAGCACGATTGACGATGCTCATCGTTTTAGGGATGTCTCTTGCCACAATGGCATCCATAATATCCCACGGCGCCCTGGTGCCAGGAGTCTCAGGGAGGTGACCGTAGACCTCCTGCAAGGTTAGAGACCTGATTTCTTCTTGGGATAAGGTGTCCAAATAATCAAGCAAGCCAATGATGGTGGTGATATCGTCGCCAGCATATTCAGCAACGATAGCGACATGCTGCTTTGAAAGGCCTGTGGCTTCCAGTTCCCGCTTAGTGCGGCTTTTACCTCCAGCAGGCTTAACAATGTGGGCACCTAAGCGTTCGGCTTCCTTGAGTGGTTTTCTCAGCGAGTTTAGTGGTGCTTTGGTGCTGATGACCAGTCCGGCCCAGGGTTCTCCATCAACGTTATGGAGAGTGTCTATGGCGGCAGTAGTCTCTTCTTTGGTGTGGCATTTGATGATGTAGGTGTATTTTGTGCCGAGAAGGTTTGTGCTGGTGGTGTCGCGTACTTCTACTGCTTGGCGTAGCTCTGTGTTGCTGGTTTTGCGGAGGGAGTTGACCCATTTGCGTTCCAAGTAGTCGCGGTATTTGTCGTTTGGGTCTGCGATTAGGATGAGGTGTTGGAATTGTTTCTTTGAGGTGCTGGTGGTCATTATATTGTGGTTTTGGTGGTGGGGTTGGCTGCGTAGGCTTTGAGCGCGCTGGTTTTGATGAGGAATTTATCGGGTGTTGGGTCTTCGGTGGCGCATAGAACGCTCAAAGAGTCTAGTGAGTTTCCTTGGTTGTCCCCGAGGAGGAAGAGTTCGCCTTCTTTGAGGGTGTATTCGTATGTCCCGACTTTGCAGGATGGGTTGAGGGGTGTGATTTGCTTGTCGTTGACGTGTAGTGCGCCGCCGATGACGGAAATCTTGTCCCCGTGTATGGCTGCTATCCTTTTGAGGACAACACCCCTAGTACCGCTGGCGAACTGCCAAGCTGTAGGCATTTCGGCTACAGCTATTTGTCCTACTTCAGGTGCTTCTCCTGCCTGTTTTTTGGGGAATTGGAGGAGTTCGCCATCTTTGTATGTGGGTTCCATTGAGTTACCTGCGACCTTATATTGCACTTGGGTTGGTGCAATCGATGCGGCAACAGCTTCGAAGGTGACGTTCTTCGTATCGAGATAGTATGCCCCGCCCGCAAGAAGGGCGGCAGCAAGCGTAAATACCCCTACAGCCTTGGGGGTAGGCCTCCAGCTTTTACGGTGAACCACGGTGACATTCGGTTCACTGTCATCTGGGGCAGCCGTGTAGGCTTCGCCTCGCAGACTATTCAGCATCTCGGTAGCCGAAGCAACTGTAGGGGTATCCCGCTTAGACATTAGGCTCCTTCAGAGGTATTCTCAGAGGTCTTCTTGGAGTTTTTCTTGGCCTGCTCAGCCGCGTTAAGGGTGTTGCGTGCATTACCGTAGCTATAATCGGTCATCTTCAAAATGTCACGCTCAACAGCCAAAACAGTCCCGACAGTACTCAGCATCAACTTCGCCTTATCAAGGTTGCTCTTCGCGACAATCTTTTCGCGCTTAGCCACCAAAACATCCATCTCATAGGCCGTGCATTCAAGAGCTGCGTGCCCCTTCACGCGCGCCTCAGAAAGACGAACACCCGAGGCTAGGTTTTCCTCAGCAATTTCCTTCGCTGCACGCTCCATAGCATTATCGTAAGCTGTACCCGAGGTAAGACCAGAAATCTCCGCATCACGCATCTCATCAATTGCAACAAGCGCGTTCTTCATATTCGTAGTCAAAAGCCGAGTCAACGCCATCACATTGTGAACATCAACGTTATCCAGCTCAGCACTCAACGCTTCAGCACTCATCTCAGCACGCACCGGATAACGCGCATCCAACGCCGCCTTCAACTCGCCCGAGCTCGCCGCAGCACCATACTTACCCCCATGACCAGGGCGGGGCCTGCCATAAAGCGTAGGCTCATTACTCGTCATCGACATAACCTTCAAACTCCTTCAGTTAGATGTGTATCAGCAAAACCGCTACTGCTACAAACACCTGCGCCATAGCAAACACACAGGAAACAAAACGGTCAGCAAATCCATTATATAATATTCAAGGCATCAACATCCGAAGGAGCCCAAATGACAGATCAACCTAATACCTCTGACAAGAAAAACAGCTGGAACCGCCGAGACACCCTCAAAATTCTTGGCATTTCAGCGCTCGCAGGTGGCGCTACTTACGGCGCGGGAACTTACATCGCATCAACTGTTAAGCCATCCAACGCAGCTACAGGTGAAGCAATCAACAATCCTCCCCTAGAGAAGAAGGAAGAAATCTGGCAGGCAAATGCGAGCCATGCAGAAATCACACCCGTAGCCGAGAAGCCCCAGACGCCCCTCCCCACAGCCGAGACGGTAGAGCTGGCTGGCTCAGAATACGATAAGCCAGAGAACCTACCTGAAGACACCACACCCGGTCTAGGTGAACAGCCTAAAAATATTGACTGGAACAGCATCAAACCGCTCACCCTACGCATCTCTGAAGTAGGATTCAACGCCAACCTCCAGTACGTTGGTGACACCTACATCCCAAGTCGCGGCGTGTCAGAAATCAACATCCCTGCAAGCTACCTTATCGGCGTTTACTCCGACTCTGCACCCCTATCGAGCAAGACAGGAACAACCCTGCTAGTTGGTCACGTCAATTGGGATAACGGCGCCGCAGCACCCATGAGCGCCATCATGGCCGCCAAGCACGGTCACCACGTCTACACCACCGATGAGAACGGGGCTCTCACCGAATGGACTGTGACAAGAATCGAGCCGTGGGTACCTCAGAGCGAGCTAAGTAACTGGTGGAATGTTACAGACAAGACCGGAAGCCGAAAACTCATCATGGCGACCTGCCACGGCAGCGTGACCAACGGACGCTGGACATATACCCACAATTTCGTCGTAGTCGCTGAACCCAAATAGCTGCGAAGGCGATAAATAGAGCGGGTGAGGAACCTCCTTACAAGGTAACCTCACCCGCTCTATTTGCACCGTACCCCATGCAGGATAACCGACCCTACACAGTTCTCTATACCATCATCATGGATTCGCCACTGCCACCCAATCGTGACAAGTGGTGCGCTTATCGCAATACAGATATAGCAGAGCACGCTGCTCGCTCTAAAGAATCGTCTTCCCATCCGCACTAATCAGCGTCGGAACATTCGGGGCATAGACAGCCTGAGCGTGCCTACGGTGGGTGGACTGCTTATACACGCCATAGCCTGCCTGATAATCATCCAGCTTCACCAAAGACTTACGCGGCCCATCAACCGCATAAAACGACGTACCGTTGAGAGTAATGCTAGTACCCCACCTGTGATAATTCATCTTCTCAGCAAAGTACAAAGGATGATAATTTGTGCTAGCAATCTCGTGCCCGGACGGGTCTCTCATTGTCAACGACCCATGAATCTGAGGAAACGGGCACTGCTCGACCGTGCTCATCCATGACGAATAAACCTCCGCCAATGAATGACCCATAATCGGACTAGCTGCGTAGTTAATCCCAAAACCTGAACGATAACACGGAGGCTGATACAAAGTGCCCAGATACTTCATATTCAACGCATAAGCCGCCTGACGCGCCGTCTGCGGTCGCCCAATATTGACCCACTCACCATAACTCAAACCTGCATGAGTGACCAATCGGCCATCAAGCTCCACCGCCGCATAATAGCGAAACGCAGCAGGGTTACGCTTCTCATCCGTCAGCCAACCCTCACGCACAAAATTCACGCCCTCAGTAGTGTCTTTCAGCCACTTATCCGCGTCCGCCTTACCCATGTTCAGGTACAGCATCTCAGTAGCGCCCATCAAATTGACAAAAGGCATCGTCGAATACCTGGCGCCACCCCACAAATACTGAAGCAGCTTCGCGTTCTCGACCGTTGGACTCAAATACTTATGCTCATCATCAGCGTTCACGCCCAACTCCAAAAACGGCGCCAAACGCAACATGCCACCCAACGTAATAATCGCATCAGACTCACGCATCAAAGGCAAGAACCGGCGCTTATAAACTTCCACCTGACCAGCCAAACCAGGAACAAAAAGAGTCTGCATAAATGACGACGTATCCCACGGCACCAACTCCTCAACCAGACGCTCAACAGGCTTACGGAAATAAGCCTCCTCAGCAGTCTCAGCAACAACGCCCTCCTCAGACTCCTCCGGCCCCAACTGAGGCAAAGGAAGCCCCGCCGCAGCTTTCTTACGCCGCTTACCCGAAGGATAAAAGAAACGAGCACGAGCCCACTCAGGCACCCTCGCCTCATCCACAATATCCCACCGAATCACCTGCGGCTTACCACTAGGCGTCGTCACAAAACAATCAATCTCATCCTCCGTATAAAGCCCCTTCCTATACGTACTAGCAACAATCTTAAAAGCACGGTCAGAAAGCACATCAATACCAAGCTCAGCACCCCTCAAAAAAATAGGGTGGTCAGCAGGCAACGGATACGCCCCCTTCGGCGGCGCAATCAAATCATCAGCATCCACCGTATCAGGCGCAGCCACCTTACGCTCAGCACGCATCCTCTCACTAAGCGCACGCTTCTCACCATGAGAACCACGCACATGCGCATAAAGCTTAGCCCTCTCCGAAGGATTCTTAATATCATCAACAGAACTCATACAACACCTACCTACAACCAAAAAACATAAACGGGGCGCGAAAGCAGAACCAACCCACCTTCGCACCCCAACAAACAGGACGTTACTCCGAAACTACATCCGCCACACGCCGAGCCGCCTTACCCAAATCCTCAATACTGCCAGAATTATTCACCACAAAATCAAAACTCTGCATAGCCACAGCAGCCTCCGAAATATGCGAATCACCATCCTCAACACCAGGACGCTCAACCCACACAGTCTTACCCCCAAAACATTTAATCGCCTCAAGCTCATTAGGGAACCTAATCCCGGTCACAACAACCTTCTTACCCTCCCTCAACAAACACTCAACCCTAAACCTCATAATATCAACCCAAGCATCCTCATCAACCATATCCCGCACCACATCAGTACCAAGACGCTGAAGCAACACACGAACACTAGGATTCTTCTTAGCCTCCGTCCAATCCCCACCACAAAAACTATCCAAATAAACCCCCAACGGAATATAAGTACCAGGACTACTCACCAACTCAACAGGCGAATTAAGCTTCAAAGCCGCCTCATACAAAGGGTCAGACATCCCAATAACAACCCAATCCTCACCCAAAAGCCCCGCAAAAGTATCCTTACCATGCCCCTTACGACCCCCAACACCCACAACAGACACCGCCCCCAAATGAGCACCACCACGCCCATCAGAAACAGCCCGCACACCACCATCATGCTGAGCCGCCACAAGATACAAAACAACCTCCTGATACAACTCATGAACCTCCCTCACCGCATCAACCAACGCCAACACAGCATCAGGACGCTCAACAGCATAAGGCAACGCCGTCGGCAAACTCTCCAACGCCAAACGCACACCCCGCATATCAATAACCCTATCCCCAATCAGAGCACACAACTCCGGCTGAGAAGACCGCAAAGCATCCAACGTCTTAGCAGCATCCCACGCAAGCAACGAATAATCAGCGCCTCGATACCCACCATCCTCAATAGCCCGAAGCACCTGCATAATCGACAAATCACCCGGAGGAATCGTCTCCCCCGTCAGCGTCGAATGCACAACAGGCTCAGACAAAGCATCCAAAGACCGGCCCGCAACCGGAAGAAAAGCTACGCGCGCTCGCTTAAAATCCATGTGCGCAATAATCTGAATAACAGGGTTCAAAGTGTTCATCATATAATCCAATCAGGCAGTTTTTCTACTTCACAATACTATCACTGGCAGGCGCGAACATGGCGTACCAAGCAACACCTGGTACGCCATGTTCATACGCATCACTGAAGGCTACTCTTCAGTTTCTTTCTTCTCATCTCGGCGCGGCTTAATCCAAAAGAACCAGCCTGCAAACCCTGCAAATAGGGCAGCAATTGTGGCAATACCAGCCATAATCCAGCCGTTTGACTCAGAATCATGACCAGTTCTAGCTTCAACCTTCTTCACTGAATCGGAAGATGGCGCTAGAGGCTTGGTGTCAGGCGTCTGAGATGCATCCACTGTTGGAGTGTTAGACGTTGCGCTGGAGTCACTAGACGGTGTTGCGTCAGGAGTCTCTGCCGCCGGTGTTGAAGGCGCAACGGTTGGTGTCACTGTGGCACTAGGCGCAGGCGCTGATGGCTCCGGCTGCACTGGAGACTCACTCGGCTTAGGGGATGAACTTTCTGAAGGCACTGGGGTGGGTGCTGGCGCATCATTGCTAGGCTTCGGTTCAGGCGTGACTGAAGAGCTTGGCTCCGGCTTAGGTGCCTCAGTAGTTGGCGCAGGTGTGACGTCAGCTCTTGGTGTCGGAGCGGGAGCTACAGGTGCAGAAGCCGTAGGCGTCGGTGCTGGTGCAGTCACTGAAGATGTCGGCTCAGGTGCGGGCGCGTTCTCTGTGGGAGTGGGTGTAGGCTCGGGAGTAGGTTCCGGCGCAGCTGTAACTAGGGGATAATGGCGCACATAATCGACTGAGATACCTCCAGTGGGGTTGCTCTGCTGGCCCCAGTACACGTTGGATACGCGGGCAGTGAGAGTAACATTTAGAGGCTCACCAGCGGGGAAAGTCTTTGCATAATTGGGGTCAGATGATTTCATCTCTTCGACAAGAACGCCGTCACGGAAAATCTTGACGCCCTCTTCGGTCTTCAAGATGCCTACGACGACTGGCTCACCTGCTGCTTTATTAGTGTGCCAGGAGCCCTTGCTGTGGCTAGACTTCTTACCTGTCTGTGCGTTGATTGCATCAGCACTGTAGTGGATGATGGTCTGGTTACGGTTCGTCTGGTCAAACTTTTCGCGTTTGCCGCCCTCGCTTCGGGTTGAGTAATCGGTCGCGCCGAATGCTTCAAAGCCATCAATCTCACCCTTCTGTGGGCCAGCAACATTGCCATTTCCGTAAAGGTACCCACCAACATGGCCAAACCCCGTGTAGCTCAGCTTGTATTCCCAGTAGCCGTCTTCAAAGGCCGCCTTGTTGTTGGTAGTCATCTCGGCTGAGTCACCCTTTTGACCGTTCTGACCAACCTTTGTGGTCAAGTGAAGCTGACCGTCGCTGACGGTGACTGCCTTATCGGTGTACTTGCCGTAGGGGTCTTGCTTGGCTTCAGAGTAGCCGCTGTAGACAGTCCAGAAGTCCTTATTGACCTCGGTGCCATCAAATTCATCAGCCCAATCGGGACAACCCAAATCGGGCTGATAAACGCTCTTAACGCAAGTGCCCGCATGAGTAGGGTTCTTCGGGACAATATTGGCAGCATTGGCTACGGTCACGCCGGTCAACATTGACACAGCTAGCGCAGTTGCGCCCACTTTCCTGCTCGATACCTTCGACATTGGGGTATGAATCCCTCCTGTAAGCCACCACTTTAAGGGCGAGTGATGGGAGTAACAATATTACAAAAAATCATATATCAGTCAAACCTTCATGCTTAACCTAAAAGATACGCACCCTAAGCTCATCAGAATCAGAACTTAGAGTGCGTATCTTATTTAGACGCTATGCAGATTAGCTTTCGCGACGTCGACGTGTAGCGAGTGTAGCAGCAGCGCCAGCAGTGACAACAGCGAACAAACCAGCAAGCTCAGCAGGGTTGGTCGAAGTTGATTCGTGACCAGTCTTCGCCTCTACCTTCTTGCCAGGCTCAGAAGGCTTTTCTACAACCGGCTCAGAAGGCTTCGGTGCATCCGGCGTAGGTTCAACCGGCTGCTCCTTAAACTCATTCACAAGATGAATCTTAGCCTGAGCAGTCAGACCAGAAACAGTGCTCACCACATAGTCCACGGAGGGGAGGTCACCCTTGTAACCAGCGGTGCGTGTGAAGGTTACAACACCTTCAGCAGATACCTTGTAGACACCTTCAGGGAAGTCAATCTCGGTGACCTGCTTGCCGTCCTTGTCTAGGAAGCGGAGAGTCTTCACATCCAGAGGGTCGTCGGTGCCATTGATGTTGGCACCAGTGTCATTCTGAATGATATCCGGCAGGATAGTCTCATTATCACTGTCAATCTTGTAAGTGTCGTCAGCAGCCTTCGGGGCGGTCACGACAGCTTCAGGGTTATCAGCAACAGTGGGAGGGTTGCCAGGAACCTCTGAAACTACCTCGGCGGTCGCCTTAGCAGGGTCACTCACAGTCTGAGCAGAACCAGCGGTACCAGAAACCCTGGTGCCGTCCCAGCGCTTGAAAATGTTAGCAGTCTGGGTGGCAGAATACTCAACCTTGCCGGTTTCGCCTGACTTCACAGAGATGTCATCAACAGTGAGAGTCTTAGTCTCCCCCGGCGCCAAAGTGAATCCGGCAGGTAGTGCAATCTTCTTGCCATTAGCGCTTGCCACCGTCAGGTTCGACTCGTTCAAAGTCACCGCAGAGTTGGAGGTGTTGGTCACCTCAACAGTAACCTTGCCGGTTGCAGTGCCGTTGTTGCCCAAATTAAGCTTTACAGGCTCAACATTTGCGTCGTCACCGTTAATCTTAGTGACAATGCCAATCGCGGTGTTCACCGGCTGAATGTGCAGGGTGACGGTAGACTCCGCTTCCTTGCCATCAGCAGTGGAAACGACGTAACGGACAGTGAAGTCACCAACGATGTCCTGCGGGTGGTCGAACACGACCTTGCCGTTCACAACCTTAGCGGTCACACCAGAATCACCAAAGCTGTAGGAGGTCGAACCAGCACCATCACCAAGCTTCAAAGTGGAAGCGTTAATCGTGCTGCCCTCAACCTTAGCGGTCGCCAGCGGGTCGAGCGTATGCGACTTCTCGCTATTCACCAGAATGGTCTTCTCAGCCGGAGCAACAGTCAAGTTAGACTGCTTAGCCCAAGTGAAAGTCGCGGTGGAAGGAACCTTAGTGGTCGCCTTACCGCTGTCGTAAATGTTGTAGTTTACGGTAACCGTGCCACTGAAGCCCTTCTCGGGGACGGCAGTAGCAATACCCTTATCATCAATGGTGATGGTCGCCTTACCCGGAACCACAATCTTCTTGCCGTTCTCAGAGATGGTTGCCCCATCAGTGGTTGAGAAGATGGTCTTGGACTTTTCGAGAGTGTAAGGCTTGACCGTCGAGGAGTTCTCCATCAGGTCAGCAACCAGAGGTACACCGTATGCACCCTGCTTCTGCTCGTTACCGTCCTTCGGCAAAGCGTAAGCCTCAGCGGAGCCATCCTCGTAGCTGTAGCCACCCCATGCAGGACTAAAGCCAGTCTGCGGGCGCCCTGCAACGTCGGTGCGGTAGGTACGGCTCTCGAAGGTGAAGGTTGTTTCCTTGTTTCGGATTGCCTCGGTGGTCAGCTGTACGTCACCGCAACGCTTACCCTCGGAGTCGATACTGGGGCCGTAATCCTTAACCTTCCAGTGAGGCTCCTGCTCAACAACCTTAGTAACATCAGGCGAGGTGGTAGAGAACCAGAACGACATACCATCCCACAATGCGGTGTACTTGAGAACCAGCTTGCCGGGGGTGGACTTCTCGAAGTCGATAGTTACCAGCGGGTCAGTGACGCCACGTTCCTTCAACTCGTTACGGACAGTGTTGGTGAAGCTACCAGTTGCTGCACGTACAGACAAGTTTTCAGGGTTAATGATACTCAAATCACCCTCGGGGTCTACCCAAGCCTTTTGCTCAGCCGCCGTGCGGTGACCAGCAAGAGTGAAGTACTTACGAAGCTTAGGATTCTGCTTACCCCACTCAAGAAGGTCTTCATTTCGGAGGTAGTAGAAGCGGCCGTTAATTTCCTTGGAAGGAACCGAAGGGTCTACAACAAAATTGGGGTTCTTCTTGAGATAGTCATCCGCTTCACCCTGACCAATACGGAATTGCTGTTTCGCAGGGTCGATATTCAGTTCAATCTCGTAGGTGCCACCCTTGACTACACCATTCGGAACAGTCTGACCCTTCAAGAATGCGTCAGGCACGCCACACTTTGCGACACCCTGACCGCCGTACCAAACACCTCCAGGCGGAATGAAGTTCACGGTAGTTGCGGCGGGGTTCAGCTTAATCTGACCACCATCAATGGTTCCGACGCCGGTTGCCTTGTACTGCAAGTTGTAGGTCTTGAGAACCTTCTCGTCGTTCAGGGGGTCAATCATTGCCGTGAAGTTGGCGCTGATGTCACGCGGTTGCTCAGTAATCGCATTATTCCAAGTAATGCGGACGATGCGGCTGTTGGTCGGGTGGTTAGACAGAGTACCAATCACCTTGCCATTTGCGTCAGTAACCTCGGTCATCTTAGTCCTGAACAGGAGGTTGGCAGGGTTATTCTTACCCTCAGAACCATTCGCCAGGGTGGGAAGAAGTTCAATCTCAGTAGTCTGACCTGCTTTGAGAGCACCGTCGAGATTGGGGATATTGAGGGTGACTTGACGGGATACGCCAGGACGACCATTGGTGAGGGTCTGAATCTCACCTTCACCACCTGTCACCTTGAGTGACGAGTTGGCAAGGTTGCCATTCAAAGTAGGTGCGGTTACGGCGGCAGGTGATGCGTCAGCTGCCAACGCGGGAGCGAACCCCTGTACCGTAGGCATGGCAGCGAGCGCAAGCATGGGAAGAGCGGTTAGTACCTTTGATGTCTTAGTCTTGGACATTAAAATTAGTCTCCAATGGTTGAGAAATGAATTTCTGGGGCGGCCTGACCGTAATGTAGCGGCAGTGCCGCCCCAACTAAACTTTAAGACCATAACAGTATGGTCTACGCATAGCATATAGCAATCCGCTAATGCCATGTCTGCCTGTCAAGCCCAATGAGGGGCCTTGCAGGTCGAGACCAATCATAGCAGTGATTGTGTCTCAGTGGTTGTTGTTTACGATGTTGCGTGAGCCATTTTATCTCCAATGTATCGGTTGGCATAGTCATACTTTACGAGGCGTTCAGCGTCCTTGTATGTAACCTCTCGCAAGCGTGTGACGTCTCGGTTGTCTTCCACTTCGGCTTGCTTAACGGTTAGTGCTAGGGGGTTTTGGGCTACTCGTTCAAGGTATTCGTAGTAGCTGCCGCTTTCGCGGCTGTGTGTTAGCGCGGCAACTGCGTCGACCACTTCGAGAGGTAGAACCTTTAGAAGTTCTTCCTCGGTGATTTCTGAATCTTCCAATACGTCATGAACGTAAGCAGTGGCAACACTGTAAGCGTCTGCATGTGTTGCTTCGGAAACCTTGTGGGCTACGGTTGATACGTGACCTCGGAAATAGTCGTTTCCGCCGATGTCTACGCCGCCTTTATGTGCTTCGCGGGCAATGAATCGTGCTGCTGCTAGAACCCACTCTTCGTAGCTTAGGTTTCCGGCTTCGGGCTTACTGGGAGAATGTTTCTGCAATGAAATCTTTCCCCCGTTCACTGATAGTCTCCAATGTGCGCCTCCGTGCGCGATAGTCGGAGTAGATACGCCTTCGATGATTGCCTCGCCATAACGCAAGGAGTCAGAATCTACAACGGGGTAGTGGTAACCCATCTGGTACTCACACACCTTTCAGGATGCTAGATAATGTTGTACTCAGAACATATCATGTGTTGAGTACAAAAATAAGCGCCCCGCCAAATATGACGGAGCGCTTACTCAAAGGACATTCGAAACCGATATCCACCCCAGGGCATATGCCAACCGAGCTAAATACTAACAGTTTCATAGCTACTTCTCAGTTGAGGCTTTGAGAAGCAACTGTAAATATTATACCACAGTTATAGGGCTGTGTAGTAACCATCAACTGACATGACAGACACGGAGTGTACGATGGTGCCTTCGGTGGGGTTCAACGCGGAAATCATCTTGCCATCACCGATGTAGATGCCGACGTGGCTGTAGCCGTTCTGGAAGACAATATCGCCAGGCTTCGGTGCGTTCGTGACCTTGAGCTCGCCAACCATTGAGTAGGTGTAGGCAGTAAGCTTGATGCCGTGCTGTGCGTAGACCCATGAAACGAAGCCGGAGCAGTCCCAAGCCTTGAACGTCTTGCCGCCCCAAATGTAGGCGCCACCCAGGCCACTCTTGGCGCTGTTTACGATACCTGCACGGGTTGCGTCGAGCGATGAGGTGTCCACCGCTACTGTAGCAGCCTTCGATGTGTTACTTACTCGGACGTCGAAATTACTGCTGTAGGTGGTGGCCGTACTAGCAGTGGTGTTCGAGGGGGTTTCTGAGGAAGGGGTGTAGGTACGCTGTGCTACGGATTGGGCGGCTACTACCTGAGCGTTAGCGAGCGCAGTAGTGTTGTCTGCGCTGACGCTAGCCGTCTGCTGGGCTTGCTGTTCGACGCTCTTTTGGGCAGCTTCAGTTGCCTCGGTTTCAGCCTTAGCTTTCTCTTCGGCGCGCTTAGCTGCTTCATCGGCTAGTCGCTTAGCTTCGGCTTCAGCGCGAGCCTTAGCTTCTTCCTCGATTCTTTTTTCGGTGTCTGCCTTTGCTGCTAGTTCGTCGCGGGTGTTTGCGATGCCTTCTAGCATCTTATGCATTGCTTCGCCGCGTGCCTTTGCCTTACGGGCTGCTTCGTTCTGCATGTTTAGCAGGGTGAGTGCGTCGTAGGATTCGTCGCCGATGTCCAGTACAGCCTTGGAGAGTTCGTACTTCTCGGTGGCGGTGAGCTCAATGACGGTTGTGTTGTTCTCGTCGATGATGTCGGATGCTCGGGTGGTTGTATTTTGGGGTGTGTTTTCGTTATTGTTGTCTGCCGCCGCGAACGTTGCTGGCGTGTTTGTGGTGGGGGTGTTGTCTGCCCACGCAACCTGTGGTGCCATGATGGCGGTGATAAGGGGCGCAGTGATTGCAATATTCGTATAGATACGCTTCTTGCTCATGGGGATATGTAATCTTCCTGTTGGATTCTCTGTCAGTGGTCTATGAGATTAGCTGTCAGGCTTGGCATGGTCAGAGAGCTTGCCTACCTAAAATTTTGGTTGTTTCAGGATTCGCCTCAAGAGCGCAACCGCCTTGATAGTGGTGGTTGCTCGATGGTGGGTTTCCCATCTCCTCGTGTCGGTGTGCGCGCAGAGGGCTCTTTGAGGAGTTCGACCAAGAGTCGTGCTTAGACATGAAAGAAGCCGCCCAATTAGCAGTTTTACCTGTTTTGGTCGGCTTCCTTCGTCACAAACCGGATACTTTACAGTATAGCGTACCGGCTTGTCAGAGGCAAAGTTAGTGGATGATGAGACGTTCAAGCATATTATCTACACCATACAGGAGTGCCATATTGAACAAAGCGTGGGCTGCCCAGGAGGCGTAGATATTCTTGGTTTTCAAAGAGAGTGCGGCAAGCGCGATACCGGCAACGAGGTAGTTCATCAGTGATGGCATGAGCCCGTTGATTGCGGTGGTGAGGATATTGAGGTCACCTAGATTGAATGCGTAGACTCCAGCACTGAAGATTGAGCCGATGATGTGGAAGAGGGCGAACCCAAAGGAAGATAGCAGAACCATGATGAGGGTTGCTCCAGGGATGCTGCTTCGTCGGACGCCTGCAAGTAGTACGCCTCGGAAAAGCATCTCTTCGGCGATGGGGGCTAGGACGATTGTGTGGGCTAGTGTGAAGGCTAGGGTTGAACCGTTCATTACTTGGAAGGGTGCTACAGCTGTTGGGGTTGCGGTTCCGGTCAGGGCTGCTGTGATGGCGTTGATGAGCAGTAGGGCTCCAGCTACGGCTGCGCCACTTAGGGCGTATTTGAGGATGCTTGCTGGGTTGTAGATGCCGAATAGCACTGACGATACTGTGCTACCGAACTTCTTTGCGATGAAGGTGGCTGCGAATACTGCGCTGATGCCAATAATGGTGCTGTAGGCGAGTGTTTCAAGGTGTGTTTGGGCAATGGGGATGGACTTACCGAAGTCTGCTTTGTCCATAAGATAGACGATGCCGTTACCGACGACGAGCACAGCAGTGATGAGCGCGAGCGCGGCGAGGGCGCTCTTGAAAATGGTTGACCCGCCGCTTAGCTGATTGCTGTTCTCTTGGGGTTCCCTATCGACTGTACTACTTGTGGGCTGTGTTTGTGTGTTGGTGGTGGGGTCTGGCGTAACGGTCTGCTCGGTCATGGCGCTTGTCCTTTCGGTGTTGTTGGGATATGGGGAACACCCCCATCTGTCGGTGTGAAGATGGGGGCGTTCTGTTGTGGTGCTCACCTTGTGTTGGTGTGCGCCGTGGGGTTAGTCTGCGATTCGCTTGTAGTAGCTGCGGGGGCGTACTCCGTTGGCGAGCTTGAGGCTCTGTGCCTTGGCGATATCGGCGCGCTCATTCTTACGATACTCACTATAGCTCATGCCGAACTTGTAGGTTTCGTATTCGTAGTCGTCGGAGAACTGGGAGGGGAACCAGCCGCCGGAGACTGCGGTGCGGCGCATGTCCTTCGCTTCCATGTAGGGCAGGAGGCCTTCGATGTAGAGGAGGTTGCCGTCGCGGGTGCCGAAGACGAGCTTCGGGTTGGCGGAGTTGTTGGTGGTGATGACTGCGAAGGAGCCGCCGGTGACCTTCAGGAGTTCGTTGCGGTACTTGTCCTTGGTGTCTGCGGACAGGTAGCGCTTGTAGTCGCCCTTGTTGACGTGCCAGGCCTGCTTGTTCTGGGTGTCAATGATGGTCAGGTCGCCGAACTGTGAGCGGATTGCGTGCCAGCCGGGGAGGTTGGAACGCATGTAGGTGTGGGTGATGCCCATGTCCTTCTGGACGTTGCTTTCGTTGGGGATTGCCAGGTTGATGCCCTTGTCCTTGCGGTGGCGGATGTAGCCCTGGATTCCCTTGATGTTTCGGTCAGCAGCGATGTTGCCAGGCTCGAAGTACCAGCCGTCAGCAAACTCGTGGACGTCGGAACCAGCGGGGGTTACGGAGTCTACGAAGGCGTCACTGATGCCCCAATCGTGGTCGAAGTAGTGCGCTTCAGAGTGCACGGCGGGGTTAGTGATGTGGTGGCGGCGCATACCGTCGTCGATGACCGCCTGCTTCGGTGCGTGCTCAGCAAGGATAACGGCAATATTTTCCTTGCCACCACCGCGAATGTTGCGGGTTGCTCGGACAGTGATGTTGCCCCCAGCGGCGGACTGCTTATCAGTCTCCAGCAGGCGGATGGTCTGGTTCGGTGCCGAGGAAATGTAAATCGGGACGAAGCCACCCTCGAAGTCACCTGCAAGAATCACGCCGTCCTCATAGGACAGACCATGAACATCGTCCTTGTGAGAGCTGATGGTGATGAACAGGGTGCCGTTGGTGCCAGGTGCGGAGCACAGCGACCAAACATGCTCAGCCTTATAAGGGTTGCCCTTCGGGTCACGAATGTCACGCAGAACCCAGTTCTCGCTACGCTCATCACCCTCCCATACGGCGGTGCGGTTCCACAGTTCCTTGTGACCTGCGGGCTGAGACGGGTCAATCAGAGGCACGTAGATGCGACCTTCCGCATAGAAGCCACGCACAGCTTCAGAACCAGCAGGCTTCGCGTTCGTCACAGGCTTACCCTCGCTATCGAAGGCGGAGATGCAGACGCGAGAAGTGCCCCAACTATCACCATTCAGGTTATAGTCGCCGTAACCAGGGATGATATTGTTCCACGGCGAAATAGTGACCGAATCAATCGAGGACAGGGAAGTCTTCGACGAACCCTTCACGATTGCGTGACCAACCGCCGGAGTAGGAACCTTCTTGATAGTAGGCTCAACAGCAGCAGAAACAAAACGGTCACGAGCATTAGCAGCAGGCACATTCAGAGCCAACAGTGCACCACCAGCAGCAGCGCCAGCGATAACAGAGCGACGGGAAATAGACATTAGTGTTCTCCTCATAGGATTGTTCGTACATTGCAAAAGTTGCGTGAATAAACGAGCCGACTCAACCAACTGAACCAGCTCGCAAAACTAGTGTAACACAAAAAATATGCGAATGCAACCCGAAGGGTTGAGGGCGCAAAGAAAAACCCCTAGAGCAGTAAAAACCACTCTAGGGGCCAACCTCAGACTACCAAAGCCTCAACTTGAACCTACTCGTGGTCGAATCATCATCATTCACCACAATATTCTCCAAATCACCAGGCTTAAACTCAGTGCCACCAAAGAAATACTCAGCACGCGCAGCCTTCAAATAATACGGGTCAGGAAACTCAAACCCATCCTTATCCACAAGCGTAGCACTCGCAGGAAGATGAACAATATCCACGGTACCATCCACAGCACCCTGCGGAGCATACCCAAAACGAGTAGCACCACCCTCATCCTCATACGTCACCACAAAATCATTCCCATAACGCGCAGAACCCGTATCATACTTCCACGAATTAGCATCAGTCCTATTCGCCGAACGACTCAAACTAAAACTAGCATGATTACCCTTCATATACATCAACGACTCATCACGCTGACACTCCTTCGGAGTAAACGTCGACAAAATCGTAGAACGCCTCGAAGGCGCATGACGCCTAACAGACATAGGCCCATCAGGATTATCATACTTAATCACAACACGCGCCTTAGCCGCCTCAAACACATCATCCCAACTACCCCTACCGCTATACCCCTCATTCCGCGCCGTAATCCTATCCAAACTACGCAACGCACCAAACATACTATCCCTACTCGGATTACCAGGAACAATATCATCCAAAGTCGGAGCAAACCCCTTAGACCTAATCTTCAGACTCCCATCCAAAAGCCCCTCAGCCAAGAAACTCTTCAAATAATCCGGGTTACCACAATCAATACGCTCACACAGTGCATCCAGCTTGTCTACATCTTCATCAGACTTAGACTCCAACAGTTCGGTAATCTGGCTATTAATCACGGACGACTGATAATTGAACCTGCGAATCTTGTTCAGTGCTGCGCGCTCGCGCTTGGAGAACACCTCATCGTCGTAATACTCGCCACCCAAGAAGTCATTCACCTCTTTGTGCTCGCGCTCAGACCACCTGTAATCACGGTAACGCTCAGCAGATTCCTGACTGTGATACTTCCTCTTTGCAACTTTTTGGGTAAGCTGACCATTTCCTGCAACAACAGCAACACTGCCATCTGGGTCGATAACCCGCGTTAGAGTATCAGTCTCATATTCACTTGCTGCGGGCTTGCGCTCAACATACCCTGCATAGGTGCTCGAATCAATATAATCTTGCTGCCTGGTGGAATCTTGAGTCCAGCCGCGTGTTTCTTCTATCTCCATCCGAGCCCAGGCGTAGCCATCATACTCATCACCATATGCGGCATTAATATAATCTCCCTCGGAGAGGTAAACGCTGCTCGGGATGTCATACTCAATGACCATGCTCCCGCCTCGGGGGTTCAGGACTCCATTATCGCTATCAATATTGTCGACATCAGTAGCGAAACGACCTCGACCACGCGGAGTTGCAGCCCAATCTTCCAAGGCTGCATCTGCTGCTTCTTGGTCTACTGGCTTATCAATATTACGCATAACCCAACCATCTAGAACACTGTTCGCGTGGCCGGAGACGGGCATATATCCATCGAGTCCTGAATCATCAAGCTCCGCCTGCGCCACAAAGCTACGGCATAGCTCTTCCTCATCCCATGACGCATATTTGACCGCTTCGTCCACCATTTGCTCATAAGTCTCAGGCTCCCAATACATGCCACTACCCAAATCATGCATTGGGCGTTCGATACGCATTGCTGACACGTCAAAATCGAAAGTGAACTGGCCGTCCTCGGGGTTAATCCATCCGCCCCGGTCACGCTCAGGGACGTCACTATCGAGCATTGGAGTCTCGCTCGCAACAGCGGCAGCTTCGGCAGTAGAATTGGTCTCTTCGGTAAGGAGTTCAGGATTGACGTGTGCAGCCTCAGTAGGCTCGTGAGTAGTATCTGGCTCTACTTCCGCAACACCCTCGGCAGGCTCAATTATTTCAGATGCAGATGCTTCTACAGGGGACTCTTCTACAGGCTCCTCAGTCTGTACATCTTCCTTCTCATGTGGTTGCCCTTCGAGACCTGGGTTCGGATACTTATCAGGGTTGAAGCGGTGCAACGTCCACGGAGTAATATTATGAGCCTCCATTAGCCCTGGGGTTAGACCTTCCTCTTCACCCCATTCCTCAACAAGCATCTTGCAGTCTTCAAGTGCTTCAGCTTCAGTCTCTAGCCACATTGCTGCTTCTTCGAACGTATCAAAGTGAGGGCCGCGCGGGTCTTCCCTTGCATACCTGCACTGATACTCAGCCTCACAGGTACCCAGTGAGCCGTCTGGACGAATGTGCACCTTCGCTTTATTAGCCATGATTTATATACCTAATCTTCGTATTTCCTGTAAATTTTTATGATTATCGAGTCGCAGTCGAATTATAGAGACTCTATGGGGTAATATAGCGTTGGCACTAGAGGAACCTCGCCTATAGCAGACAGTCTAAAGCCTCACTTGTGAAGGCTTTTGACATGAAGCGTAAGGTGTGTGATAGAATCAGTGCAACCGTAAACCACACTCCCGTGGATTCGGTAAAACTAGACATCTCCAGAAAGGGGTAACCATCATGGCTAAGGTTACTATTTTTTCTCGCATCGGTAAGCTCATCTCGGCAAACGTCAACGCAATGATTGACGCTGCTGAAGACCCGGCAAAGATGATTGACCAGATGATTCGCGACTACACCAACAACATCCGCGAGGCTGAAGGTGCGGTGGCACAGACCATTGGCAACCTGCGACTGCTCGAAAAGGACCACGCTGAGGACGTCAAGGCCGCTCAGGAGTGGGGCACCAAGGCTCTGGCAGCTTCTAACAAGGCTGATGAGTTCCGTGCGGCAGGCGACACCGCTAACGCCGACAAGTTCGACAACCTCGCTAAGATTGCCCTGAACAAGCAGATGATTGCAGAGAAGGCTGCACAGGCTACTGAGCCTCAGATTGCTTCCCAGACTCAGGTCGTCAACCAGCTCAAGGATGGCCTGGAGAAGATGCGCACCAAGCTTGAGGAGGTCAAGGCTAAGCGTGACGAGCTGGACGCTCGCGCAAAGACTGCCGCCGCACAGTCTCAGGTAAACGACGCTCTGAAGGCATTCGACGTGCTCGACCCGACCAGCGAGATGAGCCGCTTCGAAGAGAAGATTCGTCGCGAAGAGGCGCGTGTTGCGGGTCAGCAGGAGCTGGCTGCCTCCTCCCTGGACGCACAGTTCAACACTCTAGAGCAGATGGGTCGCGACGCTGAGCTGGAAGACCGCCTGGCTGCTCTGAAGGCAAAGTCCTAAGCATTTGAAAGCCGCATCTGGTGATGATTTAGATATCGACACCAGGTAGACCAATAAAACCCCCAACCTGATAATTTCTGGTTGGGGGTTTTATGTTTCTCTAGCTGAGGCAACATGCAGAAAAAGGTTAGGGGCACCCACCTAGTACCTAAACTACATACAGTGGTGAGTACACCTAACCTTTGGCAATGCGCTAGTCCCCCACTTTCGCGGTGGCACCGAGCGGAAGTCTCCGCCGATGCATCAAGATTGATAACTAACGCCTAAATTTTAGCATGTACCTACTTGATGGTGTAATAACCATCAACAGGCATCCATGAGGTCGGGTGAACCAGCGTGCCGTTAGTGGGGTTCAGTGCGGAAATCATCTTGCCGTCACCAATGTAGATACCCACGTGGCTGTAGCCGTTCTGGAAGACAATATCGCCAGGCTTCGGGGTGGTAGTCGGCTTCAGCTCGTTCTTCATAGCGTAGGTGTAAGCAGTGAGCTTGACGCCATGCTGTGCGTAGACCCATGAAACAAACCCTGAGCAGTCCCATGCCTTGAAGGTCTTGCCACCCCAAACGTATGCGCCGCCAAGACCACTCTTCGCGGTCTCAACAATCTTATCGTTCAGGCTCGCCTGTGTGGCGATTGGTTCAGCTGCTAGTGCGCCGTGCACAGGGCTGCCGTGCGGGCTGACTGCTGTACCACGGGCGATAGTGCTGATGGTGCCACTGCGAGAGAACTTCTGAGTGGTAGCATGACGGTTATTTACAACGTCATTCATCGGGAATCCGTGGACGTCCCAGTGACCTTCACGAGCCCACTTCTGACCGACCGCACTGTTGAACTGGATAACGTGTGTGGGGTGACCAGCCTGCGCGTCATCCTTCCACCCAACAATGTAGTACTCGTCACCATTCTTGAAATCCTGCGCCATACCACCGTGGACGTAGTACTCCTCGGAAACAGGCACACCGAGCTGGTTGCTGCCAGTGTTGCCATAGGTCAGCCACTTGTTGCCGATAGCGCTAGGGATAAGCACCTTGTGTGCGCCGGTCTTCGCAGTCCACACGATACGGCTGATTCGGCCATCCTTGATGAAGTCTTGAGAAATGATGCCGTTGCCCTGGCTGGTTTCATCATTCACGGGGACGCCAATTTCATTCTGGTGCTGCTGCCAGTAATGGCCAATCGCGCCAGGCATGTAGACGTCATGAACACCAGTCTTCTCAGTCCACACCATCTTATGTCCCGAACCGAAATCCTGGTACACGTAACCGTTTACGGAAAGCTCTTCAGACGTGGGGTACTTGTAGGTACCTGCTGCGCCTCCTGCTTTCAACCAGCGGTGACCAATCGCACCAGGCTCCCAAATGGACTTGCCACCTGCTTGGTAGGAGAAGACAACAGTGTGCTTAGACTTGAAGCGCTGCTCCCATACCGCGTTTGCGACATTTCGTTCATTCTCAAGAGGCTCACCATAGCTACGCTTAGACACATAGTCCCCGATGCCACCCTTGACCTGGAATCTTGAGGTAGGGTCAGAGACGGTCACCTGGTGGGTGTGGTTGTTCATGGTTAGGCGAGTAACCATGCCATTTTCGGTGCGGAAATCCTGATAAGTGACGTCACCCTGAACAATCTCATCAGTGATAGGAGTACCAATAGTCCTCACATCACCAAGCTCCAGCCACTTGGTTGTAATTGGCTGGAAGTTCGTCATGACATGTACACCATTCTTGGCAGACCAAATCAGCTTCTTGCCGCTATCAAAGTCCTGCTGGGCAGACTCACGGAAAAAATACTCGTCAGTCAATGGGTAACCAAATCGGCCATATTCGTTACCGTTCTTCACCCATAGGTCGCCAATCGCGCCACGCAAATAGATGGCGCCACCCTTGCCGTCCTTACGGTGCAAGATTCGGTAGCCGTTCTCGAAATCCTGTGCCCAGCCGCGAGGCAAAGCCAGCTCACGCCCGATGGGTGTGCCGTAACGCTCCTGATTCTTGTTCCAGTAGCTGCCGATGCCACTATTGATGTTCAGGTAGCCGCCGTTACCGAAATGGCGGTCACCATTATCAACAACAGGTGCGGGCTTCGGAGCCTCGGGTGCGGCGGAACGGTCAGTTACAGGCGCAGGTGACACCTTACCGTTACTGCCCCACTTGGAAACATAGTTTGCGTTACGAACGAAGTTGTCCAGCTCAGCAGTAGTGCCATTGAAAACATTCGAGTCACCAGCAAAAGGTGCTACGGATGAGAACTGCCAAATATCGAAACTTGTAGAGCCACCAGGCATGTAGCCAGGCCCAGTGGAATAGTTGGCAATATGAAGCGGTGCAGCGTTGTTGAACTCGCCAGTGCCGCCCATGCAGGTGTTCCACCAGTCGGTCGTCGAATAAATGGTGGGGTATCGGCCCGTCAGCTCCTTGTAACGGTTCATGAACTCCCACGTCCAAGTCTTCAGCTGAGGCTGAGACATGCCAAAGCAGGTGTTACCGAGCGAAGGGTAAGGGTTGTACTCCAGGTCGAGCATACCCGGCAGTGTCTTGCCGTCAGCAGTCCAGCCGCCGCCATTCTTCACGAAAATCTCAGCCTGAGTACGACCAGAAGACTGAGGTGGCAGTGCAAAGTGGTAGCCGCCAGTTACGAGACCTGCCTCACGGGCACCCGTATAATGCTTTGAGAAAGTCGGGTCAACATAGGTGGTGCCTTCACTGGTCTTCATCCAGGAGAAACGGCTACCACCTGCATACTGAGCTGCCCAGTTGATATTGGGCTGGTGATTCGAGACGTCTTGACCTAGAACGCCCCAGCCGGGCTTCCAGCCGCTCCTGGTCGTCAAAGGAGTAACCGCAAGAGACGGAGTAGCGCCACCACTCAACGTCGAATCCTGCGCGCCCGTCAGGTTCTGCTTATCCTCAGCCTGAGCCTTGGCACCCCAACCCACAGTAGCGCCACCCATCTTAGCGCCCTCTTCAGGAGTCTGAGCGAGCGCAGTCTTAATGTTCCCAACCTGCACGGCACCCTGAAGGGTTGGCGCAGCTGAGGTTGTGGCGGTGTCGCCGTCAAGGTGGGTGTCCGCATCGTTCTTGATGGTCTCGTTTTCGGAGACGGTGATGGTGGAGCCCGCCGTGATGGTCTTCTTCTTATCCTCTGCGTCATTCGTTGCGACTGCCGGTGCGACAGTTCCTGCAATGGTTGCAGTCAGTAGCGTGGTCGCGATGACGTTCTTGGTTACAGTGGTGGTGGTCTTCTTACTCAATAGTTTGTCCTTATGTGCTTCTTCTAAGGCCGCCTGTATTTCAGGTGGCTTTCGTTGAGGTTTCCGGTTCAAGCCGAGTAGTTAACCTCGCCCTTGTTTGGGCATACTCAGGTTATATATCGGAAGGGGAAGCCGCATAACAATACGATTTATTTACATTGGCGAGTAAGAACTTGGTGTTTTTGGTGCATAAAAATGCGGTCATGCGCCTCTGGATTCAAGAAGCGTATGACCGCAAGACCCCTTAATAATTAGGGGGGGTGGTTAGTAGGCTGCCCAGCCCTCATCCTCAAGGGTTGTGCCACTGTCAGGGTAGGCGGTAATACCAATTGGGGTTTCGTTTATCCTAGCTCCAGCATTATAAAGCGCCAACGCCCTATCGGCATCAACAATAACCGGGCTTTCGTCCACCGTGTAAGAGCCGATAGTCTGATACAGCACACCGTAACCAGTGTTCCTCAAGGTCACAGCATACTCAGTTCTACCATCCGCACCTGGCCTGCATATGATGTCACCTGGACGGACTTTAGGCATATACTCTCGCCCACCAAGATTATGGTACGCAGGGTTAGTGTAGTGGCTGTACACAGCCTCACCAAACTTTCTGCGGCGAGCCTGCTTCGTGTAAGTGACATAACTGTGCGCGACCGCATCATTCCACTCAAGCGCTCGCAAGTCGTCCCTCAAATCAGGGTCGTCCTTACTGGTCTGAGCAATAACAACCTCTTCAGGGGTCTGCTCAGGTGCCACAACATTTACAGGCGTCACCATCTGCGAAAAATCGAGCCCTTCAAACCCCACATCCTCAAGGTCAGTAGCCATAACAAGCATGTCACCATACCTATCCGGCTTCATAGAGCAAGAATCTACAAGGTCACGAAGCTGAGCCGCATCAGCAGGAATAGGCAACCCATCAGCACTAAAATCCGTATCATGCCGACTCACCCAGCTCTGGAACTCGTCATGCTCTTGCAGGATGTACGCTGCCGCGTGACGCACCTCCAACCGCTCATCATCCGACAGGTTGGGGCTAGAAAGAAGACGCTCCAAAATCTTCCCCGTATGCTTAGCCAAAGAACGCCTATGCTGACGCTCAAAATGCTCAAAAGCACAAACAGCATACTCAACATACCTCTGCTCACCCAACGCCATAATACGCTTCAAATACTGCTCTCGATGCTTCACAAGCTGACCAAACGAAGGATTCCTCTCCTCCGCCGCAATCACCCTCACCGCAGTCTGCCCATCCTGCCTACCCGCACGATGCGCACCCACCAAATCATTCGCCAACTTAACATTCGCAGCAGCCAAAGACCCCCGACCCGCAGGAAAAACCTCAGCACGATGCACAAAACCACTCACATCAACACCACCCCACTCAGCAAAAGGCGTCATACTCCGAGGTGAAGGCTCAGCCACAGCCATAGCACTCTCCTCACCAAAAAACCGCCCAACCCAATAATCCTTATCCACCTTAGAAAACTCAACACGAGCCCGATTATCCGCCGCATACGCCGCCGCATCAGAAACAGGAATCAACCGCACCTGCTGCTCCGTCAAATCAACACGCTCCTCCGGCCGACCACGCCTCGCAGCCTCACGAGCCTCAGCAACCTCCTCCTTATGCGCCTTCACCGCCGCCTCATCCTTAAAATGAAGCACCCCACCAGAACCCTCAGCAGCATCACCATACAAACACCCAGAAGGCCCAACACAATCGTTATACTCACCATTCGGAGAAAGATGCTTCCAACCCATAACAAACTAACCTAAAATCCTAAAAACTACATACAAAAACAAACCAACCCAACCGACAACACCACACGCCACCCCACAAAAACATTCTAACAACAGGAGCAACACAAGAACCACACCCAGAACACAAAAACCACCCAACAACACCCAACCCGAACAATCTCAGGGCAAATGGTGCAGTCAAGCGGTTTTCAGTCACCACAGAAGCAATTCCAGAGGCGCCACCACCAAAGATAGTGGCTCACTATCGGGGATTACCACCTATATATCAAAGCGGCTCATACCTAACGTCGAGTAGGTGACGGCGATGCGCTCGCAGTGGTCACCTTCGGCTTAGTAGTCGGCGCAGGAGTTGCCACGCGAGTGGGTGCAGGGGTAGCCAAAGGCTTAGTGGTTGCGGAGGCACTAGGGGTAGGCTTCGGTGTCGTCATCGGAACATTCTCGCCAGAGGTCGTAGTGTTTGCGCATCTTGGGGTGATTTTCATCTTAACCTCACGCACAAACCATACATTGCCACCCTGACGCTGCTCGTCGGTAATAATGAGCTCGCACTCTCGATACACTTCCTTGGATGGGTTACTGTAATCCTTGAAGACTGGAACGCCTTCCTTCGTCATATAGGAGTACTTGAGGTCAAGCCCTGCTTCTTCACTGCGCCAATCACGAAGCTTATTTTCGTCAATATTGATGCTTTGGACAACGCCGGGTGAGACGGCAACCTTTCGGTCAATATGGTCTGTCCACCAAATATATAGAGCTGCTGAGCCGAAGAGGAACGTCAGTACGCCGAACACTGCAAGAGTCTTGTTTTGGTCTCGCAGGGTACGGTAGGTGAAACCCCAAGTGCCACCCTGATTTGTGGTGTTGGCAGCTTCTGCTTGAGCTTTGACTTTCTTCTTGGAAGGAATCATACAAAGCTGGATGACCATAAAAATGGCGCAAATTGCGGCGACCGTGGCTAGTAGTGCGACCCACCAGATAGCATTGATGGTTTCGTAGGCAGTGATGTATGACATGTAGGTGTTGTGGCTCGTTCGTTAGTGATGGCTGGTCTGGTCGAAAATTAGTGAATTAGGATGCTGACAACAAGTGCACCTGTCGCACCCCAAAAGGCTGTGCAGGCAAGCCCAGCAACCATAAATCCTCGCATAAATTCTACGCCGTAGTTCGGCTCAACATTCGTCATTTTTTCCTCTTCTTCCTATCGATTAAAAACAATGTGTCTAGCGTGCGAGTCCCTGCCCATCAACAAAACCAATGGGGGACTCGCACGCTAGAAAGCTTGGGATAAGCCTTACTTCTTCTACTCCGAGCTGGCTCCATTGCGCCACGACTCGTCTTCAATCGGCGCATGATTTGCAAACCATCCTGAATTGCTGGCCAACCCCTTTACGGGTGCGGGCCGAAAAGCATCTGCGGTGGCCTGGTCGTATCGAGCAGCCTTCATCCTCATATTATAGATGAAGTTCTTAAACAGGTCTGTAATATTCTTATTCATTTAGTTCCTTCCCGAGGGCAATCATTACACAATGGCGCTGGTTTCAACATTGACCCAGAGCTCATAATCTGCCTGCCCATTAGAATAGACAGGAATGGCTTCCAGGGTGTTCGGGGTGAGGGGGATACGCAGGTTATCTTCGTTTCCTGCCTCAAACTTGCGGAACACCGCCTGAGCAATGTGGTATTCGGGGGTCTCATTGTCGAGTCCAGCAGATACTTCCACCTGAATCGCGGGGGCTACATCAGTTCCGTGCTTGTCAACGATGGTGCCGTAATAAGCTGAGTCGCCTCCCTGCTTTCCGAGCAGAATGAAATGGTCTTCAGTCGGAGATTCCTTAACGAGGGCAATAATGTCCATTGCTGGGGTAGTGTCAGAGTTCTCGTCGTAGGCTCCATCATTGGTGATGCCTGGCTTAATATAGAAAGACGCGAGGATTTCATGATAGTTAGACATGTGTGGCTATACCTTTGTGTAGCTGAAATAAATTTACATATTCACTATAGCATAAATATTTGCGAGATGCAATAGGGGTGTGTTGCTTGAGATTTTCCCAGGCGACACACCCCTATCAGTTAGCTTCTAGTTGTGGCTAGTCTTGCTCGATACGGCGACGACGTAGACCCACCATAGTGAGCAGCGCTGCAATGAGACCACCTGCAAGTGGCAGTCCAGCATCTGAGATTAGCTCATCATTCTGGCTATGACCAGTCTTAGCCTCTACGGGCTTCCCTGGCTCCTCTGGCTTACCCTCTTCAGGCTGTTCCGGCTTGCCAGTCACAGACTGCTCAGGTGCAATAGCCTCAGAGGGGTTAGGAGTAGAACCATTAGTACCAACATTAGTGTCAGCAGGCTCTACAGTGTTACCCTTCGGGGAATCAGTAGGCGCAACAGACGGTGCCGGGGTGGTAGCTTCGCCCTTCGGCTCAGCGGTCGCAGGCTCACCATTAGCGCCACCCTGATACTCGGGGTCATTCTCACGGACGGTAGGCTCAACACCATTTACGCCGCCGGTAAAGTCACCCTTCGCGTTGGAGTCAGCCTCTACAGCGTTAGCACCACCCTTATATTCAGGGTCATCTTCGCGGATAGCAGGCTCAATAGCGTTCACGCCACCTGTAAACTCGGGATTCTCAGTAGCAACCTCGGGTTCACCCTTCTCGGTGATAACCAAGTCAGGGTTCTCAGCCTGTGTAGCCGCTTCGCCATTGGTAGCCGCCCTATGAGCGTTACTAATTGCGTCACCTGTAGTGCCACCAATAAACAGAGTCATCGCACCCTTAGCGGATACAACACCATCAGAGCGGACAGCTGAGTAAGAGACGGTAGGGGTGAAGCCTTGCTTCTGGTAGGTCGTCACCTGGATGCCTTGGCGGTTCTTACCAGGAACATCTACCACCTTGTACTTAGCCATGCCGTCATCATACTCAGTGACTTCGTTGCCTTGCAGGTCGTACAGCTTCACCTTGGCTAGAGTGGTGCCGTTATTGTTGCCGAAGTTAGTAGAATCGTTGCGGAGTACATCTACAATCTTGGTGGTGCCAATCATCTGGCGCGGGTAGTCGGAAGCCGCCAAGGGGTTCTCTTCCTTCACGCCGCCAATGGTGTACGGGATAGCTGTGTAGGCGTAACCGTCTTTCTTGCCGTCCTTTGCGAAGAACCACTTATTTGTCTTTGGGTCGAGGGCATATACGTCTTCACGTCCTGCCTGGCGGATAATCTGCTTCTTCGGGTCGGTCTCAGGAACAGCGGTACCACCCCAGTCGCTCTTATCTTCCAGGGCCGCCCAGCGCTTACCAGCATCCGTTGGGGTGGTTCCCGCTACCGGCAGGTGGTATGTAGATGATACGCCTTCACGCACAGGGGCAATGTTTATACCCAGCTCTTCACCTCCAACTATGCCGTTATCTGATGCGAGGGGAAGAATCGTGCTTGGGCTTTCCTCGAAGTGTGCCCTTAGAAGAGGCGTGATGAAGGGATTATTTACAGTGAGTGTTCGCGCATCACGCCCAGTGTGAGTGGCGTGTCCGACGTACCCGTTCTCATGTACACGGTCAGGTATGAACGTGCGTACCGTCATGTCGCTAGGTGCAATGTTGGTAGCCCAGTTCACTGTAGTGTCCTCAACACCCTTACTACCTTCAGGAAGCTCTGCGTAGTTCATGGGAAGCCATTGGACAGCCTGCCACGGGAACGCCCCGTTACCTTGATGCTGGTCAAACATTTTCTTCAACCAGCCACCCTCAACCGTCTCATCCGTATAAATGTTCTTACCTTCACGTGCGGCAGGAGCATAAGACCAACCCGACTCAAAGTTAAACGCGATAGTAGCCAGGTTACGGTCAGTCACAATGCCACCGTAGTTCTTGGCGGCTTCAATCTGCATACGAAGAATCCTGTCCCCATCAAGCCCGATGGAACGGAGGTAGCCGTCGGTATCAAAGTTAGCTGGCAAGCGCCAACGCTGCCCGGCGTGAGGTGCCTCCGGGTACTTAGTGGCATCAATGTTACCGTCCGCCATCTTCGCAGGGAACGACGCGCCACGCTGGTAGTTAGGGAAGGTTACAGACAGGGCGTGCTCAATCTTGCCGCGACGCAGCTCGTCAATACCAATCTGAGTATTTTCATTAGCCATACCAACCACAGACGAAGTACCAGATGCAAGGTTCAGCCAATAGTTGTTTTCACCTAGTCCACCAAAGTTCGGGATACCAGCCATGAAACCACCAGAGGAGTACTTAATGATAGGAGTCCAGTCAGCTTCAATCCGAACATTCAGGGTGCCACCTGCCTTCTCTACAGCCGCGCGGGTAGCGGTGATAGCGCCTGTATGCGTGTCAATGGTCACACCTTCGGCAGGGTTTACGATTCGGAAAGTCTGCCCACGTCCGATAGGGTATCGCATATCGCGACCAGACTCCATGTCACGAGAGTACGCCTGCACCGTAATAGTGTCGCCAGCAGAATATGGGGACACATGGTTCCGGGGGGTATCTACAGGGGTTAGACCATCCTTAGCGGTAGTCTTCTCGCCAGGAACAGCCTGGAGCTGCGCACTCTTAGCATCAATGGTCTGGGTCTTGCCCTCAACGGATGCGGAGGTGAAGTAAGCGGTATCGTAGTTCACCTTCTGGCGCTGAGCCTTATCCTTGCCCCCAGCCCATGCGGTGACGTTGGGGACGGTGCCGTCTTCGGATATCTTGATAGTTGCCGTAGTGCTGTAGGTCTGTGCGGGCGCGTCCTGCATGACGTGGAACATCGAAGTCCATAGACCAGTCGCTGTGTCGTAGGTCGCAAGAGACTTATCACCAGAGGGATTGGGGTGTTTTAGGTACCACAGGGACATGGGGCGGGAACCCATAGTCAGGCGACGGGTGGCTTCACTGGTGAGAGCGCGGTTATCGCGGGATACAACCTCTACATATTCCTGGTTTGGGTTAGAGGAGTCTACAGTAAGGGTAGGGATGAGTTCCTGACCAGCACCCTTACGATTCACGTTTTCGGCGGTCAGCCACTTATTGATAGTGCGGTTGTACACAAGGTGCTGGCTATTGGTATTCTGGCTATTTTCAAGTACCGGCGTATTGTCAGGTAGTTTCTGGTATGCGAAAGTATCTCGCGCTACCTGCTGACCGGCACCCCAGATGCCCGTATCCTGAACCTTATAAAGGTCTTCCTGTGTCTTGGAAGCATCAATAGCGGCGTAGGGCGACAACTTCTCGTTAGTCTCATTGCTGTTATTGAAGCAGAAAGCATTAACAGTAGTGCCATCGGCGTTGAGGGGCACGTTACGGTATCCGGTTACTAGGCAAGGTTTACCATTGCTGGTGCTAATGTTCTTGGTGGGTGCGGTTTCTCCGTGGTGGTTGTCCCATGGATTAGAGCCCACAGTCGCAGCATTAGCGAAGGTGGAGGGGATAAGTGTCATAGCTGCTAGGGTTAGTACGCCGAGCTTGGAAGTTCTCACAGGTTAGGTCTCCAGTAGAAGGTTAATGATGTATGTTTTTGCATCATGCGCATAATTTACCAGCCATTGATGCGTGGCTGAGTCTTCTGCGACTCAACAAAAAGAACATATTACACGATGGGCAATGTCTTTTAGTGGTGAGATTACGCACAGACCATTATACACATACTTCATATCAATGCATACTCATGCATATCAGATGGGCAAAATACCCTAATAGCGTCCTGCTGGAGCCTGAAGGTATAATGGGGACATGAACACATCAACCAGAAGAAAGATTCGCCACCCTGATTGGGGTGAGCTACGCAAAGCACTAGAAAGCCACGGTCTAGATGCAAAATCTGTAGTGGCATATGGCTACTACGGCTCTCAAGCCAACGGTCTCGCCACGGAAGGTAGCGATGAAGACATCTTTGTTATCATGGATACCCCTGTCAAAAAGTCCCTCAAGATGCTCACTAGCAAATCTAGGGATTACAAGCTCCTCTCGGTAGAGCAATGGCCCACGGAGTGTGAAATGCTGTTTGACGTTGTAGCCATAGGCAACATCATCTACCCCGAAATGGTTCGCCGTGAAAGTGGTACTCCTGAAAAGAATCCTTGGGCTGCCTACGTGCGAAACTATAGGGCATCTGTTTATCATGCGGCCAAGGCAGCGCGGTCAGCTGCGGCGCAAACATTGAGGCGACTCAATACGTACCTCGAAAGAGCCGAGCAGGATGAGGTTTCTCTCGCAAAACGCAGGAAGACAGCCCGCAAAGAATATGTGCGTGCCCGAAAAATGGAAGACTACGTTATTGGACTTCTGATTACAGGGGATACAGCTTACCGGCCGATATTTAATGAGTCGGAGCGTGATTATGTATTGTCGGAAAGCAACATCTTGACAGTGCTCCCCTAGGCTCACGAAAAGGCACCTGAGTATCACAACTCAGGTGCCTTTTGCATTATATGTAGGTGTTAGCTAGGGAACTTATCAATGAGGTTCCAGGCTTGATTTTCCACAGTCGCCCTATACCTAACAATGAAAGATATAAGGTGCTCTGGTGTAGGGTACTCCTGTTCTTCACCCTTATGCTTCTTGGAACGGTTCTCATATCGAACCAAGCAGTCTGGGCAGTCCTGCATATAGAGGTTCATGGGCGCTGGACACGTCACCCCGTTGCCAAATTTATGGCCGCAAGTGGTATGCAGGTTTTCTACGATGTTCCTGTACTCAAGGTAGTCCTGATACGGCGTCGGTGCGCCCCCCTTGTACCATTTCTTGTGGCGAGTCGCACACTCTGGGCAGCTTCTTGTCCAAAAATCTTCAGTGGCTCCACAATAAGAGCAATTCCTCTTTTGACGCGGAAGCTGTGTGCTTGTGTCACGCCCAATCTCAGGGATGCCTGACTCGTGCTTCCGTGTACGTTTGCGCACAATTTTGTGTTGCCTAGGTGCGGGTATAGGCTCAGATGCTACTGGCACTCGGTAGGCAGGCGTACATCTTGAAGCTAGGTCACCTGCAAGTTTGCCGTATGTTCCTGCGATAATGTTTGCGCACGTTGCACAGGTGGGAGGCTCAAGTGTTAGCCCCTTGAGTTGGTCGGCGTAGTTCCCTCGATAGGACATAAGCCTAAACATGTCCAGTGTGGTTTGGCTTGATTGCGTGGCATGTCGATTGCGGCAGGTATGGCAGCCGGGGCTGAAAACTGTCTCAGGTGCTCCGCAGGTATCGCAGGTGCCTAAACGTGAGCTTTGGCCTAGACCGGCCGAGAATACTGCATCTGCGTAGTCCTTATAGACCTTAAGAGCTGGAGACTTGCGAGTCCTCTCGACGCAAGTTTGGCAGCCAGGGGTTATGGCTGTCGCGTGTGCTGGACATTCAATACATGGCGCGTCCTCACGCGAATCGCGATACTCCATCCACTTAGTGTGTGAGTAACCCACAGTCCACCACCAGTAGTGGCGGTATTGGCATAGGTGGCAGTCAGGGTTAAGAGAGAGCTTTGCGCGACCACAGGGACAATTGTGCTTCTGTGCCCTCTTATACGCTTTGACTCTATTCAAGTCATTAGGCTTACCCTTTTTATTGAGCGCCGAGTGCCACTTGACACATGCTTCGCAATCAGGCTCGCACCACAGGGCAGTTCGCGCTGAACCACAGGAAGGGCATGTTTTCGGAATCATATAAGGAGGTTCTTCCTTTGCAGGTCGTTCGCATATTATTCAAAGAGTTTGGGGCGCATAAGCTAACGTGAAAAATGTTAGCTCAGCACCCCAAACCTGCCTGATTAAATTGTACCAGTTGTCGGTCGCTAGCCCTAGCTGGGAGCTAGCTTACTGCACCCAAAATCGTTTTAGAAAACGCTTGCGGAATGTACTCGCGGGTCATCTTATTGAACAGGTCACCTGACTCAATCTTATATTCGACCTTGGGGTCTTTCTGTGCCAGGCTTCGTAGCCCAATACCCTCCTTGAGGTAATCCAAATCAGCCAGGTGGGCCATCCATTCAGAATCGATAGCATCAAGGAGCGCAACCTTAGCGTAGTGCACTGCCATCACTTCGTCTCGCTCAACTCGGCTATCCCATTGTGTCTTAGCTGCCGAGGTGAGTTCGTAGACAAGTGCATCTGACGTGAAATCGGTACTGTTCGGGTACTCGTCCAAAACGTCTTTAGGGGTGATGGAGGGAACCCATTGAAGCTTTTCTTTGAGGTGAACCCAAAGCTTCTTCAAATCCCAGTCGTCCAGGTGCGTACCACGTTCATCCAACCAGCTTCTCGTCACCTGTTCAACACTGTCCTTGACCAGTAGCTCTGTTTGGTGCAGAAGCATATCCTTATCACCTTCAAGAATTTTGCTACGCTCCGAATAGGCGAGCTTACGTTGCGCATTGAGAACATCATCGTAATCCAAGGTGCTCTTACGTGATTCCCTGTGCTTACCATCGATAGCTGCTTGCGCGCTAGCCATAGCCTTAGTGATAATCTTGCCACTAATAGGCGTATCGGGCGAAGCAGACATCGCCCTCACGATAGCAGCGATACTACGTGAGCCATAGAAACGTAGCAGCTCATCTTCAACTGATAGGAAAAATTTACTCTTTCCAGGGTCTCCCTGCCTGCCGGAGCGACCAATTAGCTGATTATCAATACGGCGTGAGTCATGCCTTGCTGTACCAATGACATACAAGCCTCCGCACCCACGGACTTTCTCTCGCTCCTGGGATACCCTATCCTCCATAATTGGCAGAAGCTCACGCCACCGTCGCTCATAGGCGTCAGGGGTGTATTCGCTGGTTAGCCCTTCCATAGCCAGTCTTTCCTCAACCAGCATCTCAGCGTTGCCGCCCAGAAGAATGTCAGTTCCTCGCCCAGCCATATTTGTTGAAACGGTGACTGCGCCAAGCCTGCCTGCTTGGGCAATAATGTGCGCCTCTTCTTCAATATGCTTGGCGTTCAACACGTTATGCTCAATTTTCGCCTCGGTGAGCATTCTAGACAGCTTCTCGGAAGCGGTAACGCTTGTTGTACCGATAAGGACAGGCTGAACAAGCGGTCGCACCTGACCATCAGGAGTGAGATACGTCCCCTCAGCGTCTTCATGCATCTGCTTAATCTCTGCAACTACAGCCTCAAATTTAGCCTTTTCCGAGATGTAAACTTCATCTGGCAGGTCAGCACGTAGCTTCGGCTTATTGGGAGGAATGGTACGGACAGTAAGCCCGTATGTATCTGCTAGCTCAGCAGCCTCAGATGCGGCCGTACCAGTCATCCCCGACATTTTGTCGTAAAGACGGAAAAAATTTTGCAGAGTAATCGTGGCCGAGGTTGGGTTTTCTGGCTGAATCTCTACTTGGCGGTTGCCATTCCGGCGCTCTTTAGCTTCCAAAGCCTGATGGATGCCGTTGCTGTATCGACGACCTTCCATCGCGCGACCAGTATGTTCATCAACAATCATGACCTCCTTGCCCTGAATAATGTACTCTTTATTCTTCTCATAAAGAGCCTCAGCCTGGAGTGCTGCGCGCAAGAATGTTAGCAGCTCACTGTGCTCACCATATAGGACTCCCTGGTTAGCGATTCCAAAATAGTCAATCGCGGCATCGATACCTGCATCTTCGAAATCGGCAGTACGCTTCTTTTTGTCAGCAGTGTAATGCTCACCTTCTTTGAGAGTAGCCATAAACTCAGCGCAGGCGGTGAACCACTGGGCAGCCTTCTCAGCATTCTCAGCAGGCGAAGAGATAATGAGAGGCGTGACCGCTTCATCAATAAGAATCGAATCAAGCTCATCAATAATGACGTAATTCAACCCTCGCTGCACTCTCTGCTCAGGCGCCTTAGCAATATTATCTCGCAGGTAATCAAAACCAAACTGAGTATTGGTTCCATAGACGATATCCCGAGCATAAATACTCTGACGCTCTTCCGGCCCCATCTGCTCTTGAATAGCCCCATAAGTCATACCCAGGAACGTATAAATTCGCCCCATCTGCTCAGCCTGCTCACGGGCTAGGTAGTCGTTGGTCGTCACCAGGTGCGCACCCTTACCCGTGAGTGCGTTCAAATACAGCGGCGCAACAGCGGTCAAAGTATTGTGGGTAACAATATGGTCGCCTGCAAGGAAAAGGTGCGAAGGATGCGAAACGGTGAAGCAGACCTGCTCCTCAACCCTACCTGTATCCACAACATCTACGACTGACACCATCTCGGCAGGATTCTTATCAATCTCAATAACCCACCCAAGGAGCGACCGTTCGTCATAATGGATAGCTGCACCCCACCCCATAGAGCGTGCCAACCAAGCCACCGAATCAGCGTTCATCTCAGACCATGCATGAGCCACAAAGGTGCCTTCATCGGTAACCGTCGCTGCATGTTCTAGAAGACTGGAAATTTGCCACTCTGAACCAGTCGGGTCATAAATTCCTACTGTGTACTGCGGCGATACCGTTGAACCAAGTAGGCTAGAAATATTAAAGTCACGATTCGACACCCATTCTCGATATTTCTCCACCTGAAGCTGGTAATGGGCCAGCCCCGCACTATGCGCATCCATGGTGACCATGAGCGCACCAAAAGAGACCATATCAGAAAGAGTGTGCCACTTATCAGTCCCGTTTCCTTGAAGTGACACATACGACGAGCCTAGGTAGATACAGATATCTGCCGTCTTGGGGTCAAGCACGCTGCCAGGATGCGAGCGCGTTGCTTTCTTGTGCGCTGTTGGGCCATTTTGGGGGATGGCTACAGGCTTATCTGCATTGAGTGCTTCGATAATCTGTTGAGTTGTCACGGTGTGGGTGCCACGGTTGCCGATAGCTGCATCCCATAGGTGTTCGGCATTGCAATCGATGTGCCTGCCGTCAGAGGTGGTAAGTCTGTAGACTTTTTGGGTTCCTTGGGGGAACACACCTGTGACGTTGGTCAGCTCGCCTGTTCCTGCGTATATGGTATCCCCGAGGCGAATATTGCCTGCTGGGGTGGCGCCTTCAGGTGTGGGGATGAGGGTTGTTAGGGCGACGGCTTTGCCTTCGCCTGTGCCCATTTCTGCTACTTGTCCGAAGTGCAAGGCGATGCCGCCCATGAGCTGCACGGGGTACTGCTTTTTGCCGAGAACACGGTCAGATGCCTCGGCCACAACGGCGAAGGTTTCGGGGATGAGCAGGTCGAGGCTTTCGCCGTCTTTGATGCGTTTCTTGAAAAGTGATGTTTGTTCTTTGAGTTCTGCGTCGCTCATCTCTTTGTAGGTGGGTGCGACTAGTTGAATCGCGTCTACTAGATTTTGTGCACGATGCGCTTCACGTTTCTCGCCTGTGCGCAGCAGTTTTTCGAGGAAATTGCTCATGAGTGAGTTTCGTACCTTCCGCTTTATGAGCGTTTTGTGTTTCTAGTAGGTTATTCTAGCTGTATGCTCATAGCTTTTCCTACCTGTCGCCCCTAGTAGGAAGATATGTGTTATACGACAATTGCCGATTTTTATTGCTTAATATTTTGAGAATGCTGACTAGATTTACGAAACGACCCAAGCTTGAAAAGCTGACGCCTGGTGAGATTGCACTGGTTTCTGTGGGAACCTTGATTTACGCTCTGGCGGCTATCTGGACATCGGTTCACCTAGATAATCCTACTCTCCCGTTGTTGGGGTCAGCTGCTTTGGGGTTAGCTGTTTATAGGGCGTTGCATGAAAGTTATTATGTGCGGCGTGTTCTGTTGGCTACTTATGTGGTGGTAAGTGGTATTGCGCTTATGTCGGTGAGTGATGGTAGTCGGCGTGAGGACGCGCTTGGTTCGGCGGTGGTGCTGGTTGCGGTAGCGCTTATTCAGCACGCTACGAATGCTTGCGCGAATCCAGACCGACGGTAAGCATAGTGGGCATATAGAAAGATTGCCTCCCAGCTCAATCTTATGAGTAGGTAGGCAATCTTTGTGTTTGGTGCGGAGTCGACAGGATTCGAACCTGCGGATGCTTTGACACATCAACTCCTTAGCAGGGAGCCCCAATCGGCCACTCTGGCACGACTCCAAATGTGAAGCCCGCAGCTCATGACTCAACGATAGGACAGCCGCAAGCTTCACGAAGACTAGTGTAGCACATTGTTATAAGCGAGTCAAAGCTCACTGCTCGGTAAACTCGGCAACCCACTCTGAGAGGTGTGTCTTGAGGTCTGACCCGGTGTAGCCCTCAACGATATCCATAAATGCTTCACCCGAGATAGGGTAGCTCTTCGCATCAAGGTCACACACGGTGAATGTATCATCAAGACCAACGGTAGTATCAGATGCTAGACCACCCTTAATGACGCCGATAAACCCACCTGTGCCGCCTGCGGTACGCAAAGTAACAGGGGCGGGGTCTGCTAGAGGTAGTAGCGGGCAGCCTGCCACATTCTCAATGTGTGCGCTGAGCTTTTCGTAGTCGGTCGAGATGAAAGCAATTTTGATAGGCTCAATGCGAGCGCCATCAGCGTCTAGGTTGTGTGTGGCGATAGTGGCAGCGTATAGGGGTGCGTTTTTCATGATTTCCAAAGTTCCTTACATGTGTTTGATTCTTGCGTATAAACGCAAAAGCACGCCGCAGGACTGCACTTTCGGGGTTGTTGTTTCCCCACATGTACAGCGCCTGCGGCGCATATGTTATTGGAGAGCGGCTGACGGGAATCGAACCCGCGTATCAGGCTTGGGAAGCGTGCACTCTACCATTGAGCTACAGCCGCATACCTAAAATATAGCATACGACTGCTTGGCAATGCAAAAGATTTACTGACGTGCTTCCTGGCGAGCCTGCTCAATAGACTCACGCACTGCCTGCTGATACCTCTTGTTGGAGATACGGCGACCCACCAACGCGGTGATAGAACCGACAACATACAAGGTGACACCAGACCAGAGGAGGGGCGAGTAGAACTCCTTGACCAGGGATTCAATCTTGGCTGCGACAGTAACATCCCCGGTTGCAATAACTAGCGCGAACACACCACTGATGACACTAGCAATCGCAATGATGGGTGTAATCCATAGGCGAGGGATGAAGAACTCGTTGATTACGTCCTTGATGCCATCAACGCGGAAAAGTGCACGAATCACATTGACAATAATAACCGCGATAGCCGTAAACAGGATGGCACCGAAAATCGTCGCTGCCAACAGCGTCGCGGTGGGCACGTTCCCGAATCTAGTGATAGTGGTCGTTGAGTAGATGACCAAAAGAACAAAGAGAAACAGGGTTGCGGGGATGGTGGCAAATCCGGTAATCCTCCTGCCGATAAGCTCTACCAGGTGCTCCTTGTAGAGGACACGCTGAGGCTTGTTGGGGCAGGTCTTGCAACACGAGCCGCACGGCTTGGAGGCAGCATCAGAGCTTTCTTCTACATCCTCTTCCTTCGGCTCTTCGGGCTTAGGTTCGGGTGTAGCTTCAAGAGTTTCTTCACTCTCGCCCTTCTTGTCCTCCAAGGTCTGAGCAATCTCCTGCTCAGGCTCAACAGTAGTGGTCTTTTCGGGTTCCTGAGACATCAGGGCTCCTCCATCGTATATTTATTTTAGGTACCAAATAAGGATACCACGCGAATGTGTCAAATTACACATAGCGCATGGTACCCCTTCTCGATTATTCCCAAATGGGGGTTAGAAGCGCAGTGGCTGAATGAGTGAAGCGCCACCAACACCAGTCCCTCTAGTTTGCACTCTAGCAACATCCGCAGGAACAGCGCGAATCATGTGAGTATCAACCTGATTCGAAGCACCCTCAACAATAGGAACATCAGACACAGGCCTAGGGTCTTTCGCCCTCTCCTCCGAAAGACCCTCCGGCGCAGGTGACTTACGGAACTTACTCAATATTTTTCCAAACAACGGTATTTACCCCTTCTAGTTAGACGAGCCGTTCATCAGCAACGTCAATATAGATACCAACAACCTTCTGGACATCCCCACCAAACGACTCATATATTTTCTTGTAACTATACAGCCCAGCTTCGAGCATTTCATCAAACGTCTCAGCTTGCTTCCCCGTGGCCAGACTATTCGGGCTGAGTAGCCCCACCTCAGTAAACATCCCTACAGGGTCGCCCGCCACACCGAACCCATTCGCAGGATTGTTATCATAACAGTCAGCTGCAACATAACTGTAAACTTCCGCTAGAGTCTGAGCATAACCAATCAACATAGGGTCAGCACAATCCCCGAAATAGCTGCGCAGACGCCCAGCATTCTCCTCAAGAACAGCCAAATTATACTGATGGGCCTTACCGTACAGCGCACCCATCCGCACCGTACCCCAAGGAAGCTTCTCAGAATCCACAGGCGATTCCATAAGAGCATCAAACGCCTCTAGACCACCCTCGCGCAGCTCACCAACATGCAGCATCACTTCGGACACACTATCTCCTAGCTCTAGACATTCTCTATAGTGCTAGCCATCAGGCTTGCACCGCACAACTAGGTTATATCTGTACCCAAAACCAAACGTATTCCCATAACCACCATCACCATCATCACCAACCTGCTCACCCGCACAAGTAACAAGCCAAAGTGAACGCTCACCATCCTTCTTCCACATCTCCTCGATACTGGTCAGCTTTGACTGCGGCACAGTGTACATTTCCGTTACGCGCCATCGAGTGACGCGCCCGTTTCCATCGCGCAAGAATAGGCGCTCGCACCCAGATAGCCTATGGAGGTAACCCCATGGGGACAGGTAGTAATTCTGCTTATTGACATGCCCTGCAAGGATTGTGGAGCCTTCTTGCGCAGCGATGGGGTTGGAGTTGCTGTACCAGACCCCCGAGCCGTCCGTTGTGATGGGGAGAGTAATTTTTCCGTTTTGGGCACCGCTGGGCACCAGGCTGGATGAGATACCTAGGCTTGGTATCGCCCAGCCGAACGATGGTAGGTTTGAGGGGATTTCAGTGCTCGCACCCGTTTCACATGTACTTACTTTCACCTCTGCTGCTGGTTCAGGTGCGTAGAGGGTGTAGTCGTCTAGCACTGGCATTTTGTCGCCTGTGGTGTCGGCTGGTGGCTGGTAGACAGGCTTGCCCGCTTCGGTGGTTGCTACAGGGGTTGCATCTCGATGTGTGGCAGTGTACGGTACGTGAATATTGTTGTCTTTGCCGATGTATGGTCGGTAGGTTGCAGCAGTGTAGGTTCCAGCGCCTGTTAGCGCCGTTGCCCCGAGGATAGCGAAGAGGTGGCGCCTGCTCATCTTGTTTTTGTGTTGCTGTTGGCGAGTCATAACTAACCTTTTCTAGATAGCGCATGGTGTGGCATACAGAGATTGTATCTGATATGGCGTTAGAATAGAGGGTGCCTGCATGATGATGAATAGCATATTGTATGCAGCACCTTATCGTTTACCTAGCTCAAGAAGGAGCACAAACCTTGAAGAAGCCACTTGCCCTATCCCTGCTTGCCGCTACTCTCTTGCTGTCTGCTTGTGGTGCTGAAAACGCCAACAATTCTACCGAGGCTCAGGCAGCCACATCCGTCACAGCATCAGCTAGCCCGAGTGCATCCGCATCACCCTCCCCCACAGCTCCGGTCACACTAGAACCGTCCCGCGACGCTGAGCACCCCAAGCGCGCACAAGGCAACGACTACTCGACAGGTATGCTCGGCACTGAGGAACAGGTGCCCGGCACTATTACCACGGCTCAGGCGGACACTTCTGCCGAGGAAGAGGCAAAGGCTGACACTCCCGTTGTACCCAACCCTGAGCACAACAAGGAAGCCACCGACGAAGATAAGCGTGAGCTAAAGCAGATGCTTGACAACCTCAAGGGCGCACCTGTCATCTCCGCAAAAAGTGTCGTAGCGCAGCCTCGTAGTGAGTATAAGATTCAGCCTGCTACCAGCCAAGAAGCAAATGGCATCCTAGCAAAGGGAAACTTTAGCCAGTACGTCATTCTTGATGACGTCGCTGAAGGCGGCGAAGAGTATGCCATCATCGCACCCGAAATCAAGGGATATGAAGCTGACATTCTGAAGAACGGGCTACGTCCAGTGTCTCTGGAAACCGCCTACCAGGCCATCGAAGCGAACTTCAACACCCGAATCCAGGGGTTCAAGCATTATCAGCCGAACGCTACCTACACTGGCAAAGATGTGATTGTACTGCATGTAAAGCAGAAGAACCACGGCGAGTACGCTAAGGCAGGCGCAACAATCGTACCCACTGCAACAGCCTCCGCAACTGCGGCTGCCGCACAGTAGACCAAATAAATTTTTAGCCACTAGAAATGCCCCTTACCTCTGGGTACCAAACCAGAGATAAGGGGCATTTCAGCCAGCTACAAACCCGCACCGACGGATAGCGAAAGCACTACCAATCACAGACACCTCACCATCAACCCTAAACAGGCAACGTCCCCACGCCGCCTGAAAGAGCCTCAAGTATTGAGATGAATGCCACACCGCCAGAAAACTCAGGTAGGGGCTGAAGCGCCGCCGTAACCAATGCCGAGCCACGCCCGACACTTATTGTGGTCGACGGATAAAACATCAACCGCTAGAAGCATATCAGTAGCACGGGTGGCACGCCCTGCTTTCACTGCTACACCGCCACGAGTATTCTTCTTTTGATACAGGCGTAGCCCCTTTAGAGGTAATTCCAAAGGGGCTACACGCGGGGATGAGCCATTCTAGCTACCGGGAGCTAGACTACTCCGCAGAAGCCTTACGCTTCTTTGCTGAACGAACAGCGACAGTCGTTGCACCGACACTACCAATGAGCACGAGACCAATACCTGCTGCGGTCATAGGGCTCAGACCCGAATCCCCATAGCCGGTTGCACCAGTCTCAGCCTTAGCCTTTTCGATGCTCTTAGGCTCTTGAGGCTTTGCAGGTTCGGCAGGCTTGGACGGCTCAGGAGTTTCCGGCGCAGGCGGCGGGGTCACCTTGGTCACCGTCGCGTCGCAGCCGTCAGTGTCCTCATCCACAGTGGCATTAACCTGGCACTGGTTCGGCGGAGTGGTAGGCGCAGGGTCTTCAGGAGTTGCGTTATTGGTCAACACAATGGTGTTCAGAATACCTTCAGACGCGACCCGAGCCATATCCAGGTTACCCAGGAGGGTTACCTCGACTTCAAACTCGACCGTTTCGCCAGCCTTCAGCTCGCCAATCTCCCACACGTTTCCGTTCACAGTACCGCGACCGTTGGTGTTGATGAACTTGACGCTACTTAGGTCGAACTGAGCATTGTCGGGGAACTCGCTGATAACTGCGTTCTTCATGTCCGCACCAGAGGAGTTCTTAGCCTGCGCCTTCCAGCGAAGAGTGGCGCCGGGCTTAATCTCAGATGCGGGGGTGGCAAGTTCCTTGTTTACCTGCCCGACGACTTCCTTCACACGGTGAATGGAGGTAACGATAGGCTGGTTGTTGATAGTCACTACACCAAGGTCACGCATCTCGTCTGCCTTGAAGTCATTCAAGGACTTGGATTCAACCTTCAAGCTGTAGGTCTTATTCGCGCCAAGGCTCTTAGGGTCTTTAGCTGTGGCAGTCACGGTATCAGCAACGTGGCCATCAAAATCGGTGCCAGTGCCAGAGATGAGCTTACCCTCTTCGACAACGATATCGAACTGGGAAGTGACATCCTTGCCCTCGGAATCTACGACCTTCAGCTTGTCCTTACTGATGGAAACAAGCTTCCTCCAGTTACCGTCGCCATCCTTGCCATATTCGATAAGGTCGGTGATAGCGAACTGCTCAGGCTCTTTGCTACCAGTATTGCCAGTGACCGTCTGAGTGGGCAAGTCATTACCGGCAGGGATAATGATGTCCTCGTTCGCGACCGTCTTCTCCGGGGCAACGTTAGAAACCTTGATAACCTTCTTCTCAACCTTAACCTCGGGAACAGGCTTCGGAGTAGGCTTCTTCACCTCCGGCACAGTCGGCACCGGCTTCAAAGGCTTCAAAGGCTTCAGCGGGGTCTCATCAGGGGTGATGAGCTTCGGCTTCACCGGGTCTTGCAGAGTGGGAGCCACGGTGCGCGCTGAAAGCATCAGGTGATTGTAAGAAGCATCGATGCTGTACGGCGAGTACTCGGATGCACCAGTGCGCTTCGGGTCACCAGACACGCCGTCTTCGCCAGGAACACCAGGGTTACCAGTGGTACCCACATAGAATGTGGCACCATTATTCACCAGGTAAGTGACGCCGAGGTACTTCAAGGCATCCTCGGTCTCATCGAAGACAACCCCGCCTTGGTTGGAGCCTTGAAGAATGTAGAAGCCAGACTTCTCGGCACCAGGCAAGGTTGCAGCAGTACCCTGAAGCGCTTGCGCATCCTTGTTGATTCGAGACTCGCTATTCAGGAAGGTGGCAATAACACCCTTGCCAGGGCCAGTGAACTCGTAGCGAGTCGCAGCAGTTGCACCAGACTCCTGCTGCGCATTCAGAGAACCAGGAGTCAGATAGTACTGCTTATTGTATGCCGAGCCGTCATCACTATAAGTCAGGGTGACCTTCAGCTCCATATTGTAAATCTTCTGGAACGAAACGATGTCCTGGAACGAGCTGTGGACATCAATCAGATTGTTCCACTTCGCGGAGCCGTCGGCGTTATACGGAGCACCATTGGGGTTACTCACGAAACGCACAACATCCACCTGAGCGGTCAGCTTACGGCCAGTCTCCTTATCGACAGCCGCGTCCTTGTACTTCAGAGACAGATTCGGGTTGCTACCGTCAAGGTTAGTGAACCTATAGGTATTAGCTGACGACCAGTCATTAGCAAAGTCGGTGCGCTCGGTCAGGTTATCCTGCGGAGCTGCACCATTGATGCTCACAAGGTTGTTGTCATTCTCAACAACCTCAAAAGGCTGCTCAACAGCCAAATTCTTAGCATCAACAATGCCCTTCAGCGGGTTAGCATTAGTAACCTGCTCAGCCTTCAGCTTATCCTGAACAGCCTTAGCCTCCTCATAAGCCTTCAAAGCGGCCGCATTCTTCGCCTCAGCTTCCTTCCTCTTAGCGTCATTCGCAGCCTTAATCTTATCGTTCTCAGCAGCAATTGCCTTATTCTCATCAGCAATCTTAGCGTTCTCCGCCTTCACCGCATCAGCCTCAGCCTGCTTCTTAGCCGCAGCAGCAGAATCCGCCTCATACTTAGCCTCAGCAGCCTTATTCTGCTCAACAGCAGCCACAGCCTGCTTCAACGCATCAATCTGAGAGACGGACTCCTTCTTCGCAGCCTCAGCAAGCTTACGGCCCTCAGCGTCATTACCAGCAGTAACAACCTGAGCCTGACCCTCGGAAACCTTAACGCCCTTAGCCTTCGCAGCCTTCACAGTAGCATCAAGCGCAGAATAATCAATCGAAATCTCGTAGCTACTCTTGCTGTACTCCTCGGCAGAGACAGCACCCTTATAATCCAAAGGCTTAGCCTCTGAGGCGGTCAACGCATTCGCCGCACCCGCAAAAGTAGAGGGCACCATCAGCGCCAAACCAACACCTGCGGCAGTCTTCTTCATCAGACTACCGTTGTTATCAATATTCTTACCCATGAATAGCTCCTCATGACGTTATAGTATGGGCACAAAAATAAGGAACCAGTTGCGGCGCAAAAACCTGTGCCGCGACTACGCGGTTCCTACGAGTAAGTATATAGCAGACGTTAGCTTCCCCAAGGCCAGACGCCGCGTAACAAGGTAACTAAAATTCTAAGCACAAAAGCTGGCGCACTGTCTGCCAATAATGGAAAGACGGTGCGCCAGTAAACGTGGGCCAGCCCATATAAAGTCGGGGTAACAGGATTTGAACCTGCGGTCTCCTGCCCCCAAAGCAGGCGCGTTAACCAAGCTACGCCATACCCCGAAAATTTTTGTTATAAAAGTCGCCCAGCGACTAAGCCTAGTATAGCACGACCATAGCCACCCGCCTAGACAAGGCAGCTTGGTAACAATAATAGGCTCATCCCCACTCGCAGGGAGCATACCACCAGGGAAGCGGCTGTTGACCGTTGCTCGCGGGCTCATCCTCACGTACAGGGAGCATACGTAGGGTATCTACCTGACTCCGTGGCACCAGTAGGCTCATCCTCACGTACAGGGAGCATACACCCGCCGCGCATTGCTGAGCGGCGGCGCACTAGGCTCATCCTCACGTACAGGGAGCATACAACGATGGGCAGCCGGCCCCCTTCCACCATGCCTGGCTCATCCTCACGTACAGGGAGCATACGACGGCGACCCCATCATGATTCGTATCCCATACGGCTCATCCTCACGTACAGGGAGCATACCTTTCGACTCTAGGAGCTCTACTATGGCTACCCGGCTCATCCTCACGTACAGGGAGCATACACTTCCTGACTAGGCATTAAGCCAGCAGGCAACCCGAAAAATATTCAGTTTCCCTGTGTTGAGATGAGCAGGTGATTCCTCACCTGCGGTGACCATACCCTAATCAGGGCTTGGGTCTTGACGCTTCAATACCCCACCTATCTATAAGGCTTGCCCTATACAGGTTTACCTATAGATAGGCTTGGGCTCCCACGTCCGTTTAGGCTCTCCCCTCTGCCAGGGGCGAGTTTATATAGTATATCAAGAGTATCAATTTAGACTACATAACCTACATTCGTAAGTCATATTTCCTAGATTGATAGCCGCCTTACTGGTCTCCGTGGCACCGTATGTGCCGCAGTCCGCTAGTACCCTAGTCATATTGACTCTAGCGGGGCTAATGGGAAGATTCACCCCCTTAGAAATATGCTTCTTCCTTTTGAGCGTTGGAACGTTCTTCGTCCTATCCCTACCAGGATACTTTAGGGATTTCCGGGCAACCGGAGTTTTAAGAGCCACCTGCGGGTGCAGATTGCGGTTTTTAGCGCGAGTCTTCCGCGCCTTCTCAACCTTATGTACAGCGCGGGTGGCAATATTCGCAGCAGCATTAACATCCCTATCCATCATGCCGTGCTCAGGGCAAAGGGAAACCTTATGCTCAGGATGTGTTACCTTTTCACCGCACACGTGGCACAGCCGGGATGTGTTCGCTGCGTTCACGGATACGACCCAGCCACCATTCTGACTAACATAGTGGGTGAGCCACTGTACGAACGCGCCGCGATTCCAACGCCCATTCTGCATGGTGTTGTTAATCCAGCTTAGGTCTTCCACTGCGACCACGGCGTTATCCCAGAAATGGGATAGGTAGGCGATTTCTTGTGCCGCAAGAATTGCTAATTCACACTTCTTTCTGGATGCCGCCTCGCGATGGAATTGCGCTTCGTCCAGCGCTGCCATACGACCCTGGCGGTCACAGAGGAGTGGCTTTGCTTTCTTCTTGAGCTGGCGCACTTGCTTCTCGGAAGCACGAACAGAGTTCCATAGCGAATGAACCCGCTGAGAAAGAGTAGTCTCGTGAACTACTCGCCCGGTGGAGCTGTTACGAACCACAACGGTAGCGTAATCGTTGATGCCAACATCCACACCGATGGTGTAGTTACCCGAAAACTGTACGACAGGGTTATCGGTCACAACGGTGAAGATGAATACAGGTTCGCCGCCCTGAATCTTAATGAGCGGCAGGGCGACTTTACCCTCACGAAAACGAGCATTATCGAAGCTGAAAATCAGACGATACCACGTGCCGCAGATAACCATTTTAAGAATGATTTCACCGTCGATAAAGGGATTGTTCTCAATGAGAGCGTACTGCTTATCGACAGCACCAAGATTGACAGTATCCTCGCCATACGACGGGGCGGAAGCATTCACAGTACGCCGCCAACCCTGAGAAATATACTTAGAACTCTCGCCATTCACAGCATCAATACGCTCCTGCCAGGAACGAAAAGCCGCAACCACGTTATATTGCAACAGCTTCTCTTTACGCGACCTGCCAGTACGCCCAGACACAAGGAAATCCGGCATAGCAACGCCTGCCTGACGACCAGCCTCAGCAGGGTTAGTAGCAGTAACATGAGTCAGCACAGCCCCAAGTTTCGTGTCATTACGAACCATGTAAGTGGCATACGCAGAAATGTCGCGAACCTCAGAGGCAAGCTGGGACATGATAGACGCACTATCCAGCAGCTCACCGTTCAAATCAAGGACATGAGATGGGCGTGCCACAAACGCCCTGTAGGTCTGGTTCCTTGCCAACGCGCCCTCCTCCCTGGTATCCCTGAGCTATCGCCAATGTATCAAATATTACCAATACTAAATCATGCGTGCAATATCAATAATGGTGGCAACAGTTGTCTAGACTTGCAGCTAGGGTCAAGCCGCCGTAAGCAGCCTTTATGATGATTTAGCTTTATACTCTTCCAGTTTGTCTTCGACGTATGCCTGTTGGATGATGCGGAATGCAGTGTCTTCGTCGCATTCGTAGTCTTCAAGAGTGTATCGAAGCTCTTCTGATGGGATGTTGTAGAAGTAATCTACGCAGTACATGAGCATCTGGCCGACTCGTTCAAAATCGGCCGTCTCGATGTTCATGATGAAGTCTTGTTTGTTGTCGCTGAGCATGGGGACGAGCCAGTCTGCTGAGGCTGCTGAGAATGCTCGGTTGATTTTATCCAGCTCTTCTTTGGTGAAGGCTGCACCGTTGGCCTTGGGGACAAGGTATTGCTCGATAAGCGTGTAGATGGGCGCCATTAGCTCGGTGGATAGGACGAGGTTGCGGATGTTTTGGGGCGCTTGGAGAATGTAGTGCTCGCAGTCTGACCTCTCTACAACGCTGAGTCCGGGGGTGTTGGCGCTGTAGGTATGGTTCTCTCGCTTCTTCTGCTTGACTTGCTGGTCAGCTTCGGGATTTTGGGGTACTCGCCAGACGTGTGTGTGGAGGATTTTGACCATTCCTGGTTTGTCGTCGATTCTGCTGATGTGAATCATTGGCAGTCCGGTCAGGTATTCCGCGTTTTCTTCGGGCGGGGTGGGGTTGTGGGGGGTGTGTTCGGTTGCTTCACTCATTTTTGGGCTTCCTTTTACTTGCTGGGGTGTTTTTGGATGTGGCGGAGGACGTCTACCACTGAGGGGCGTTTGCCTTTTTCGGCGCTTAGCTTTAGTGCAATTTGCGTTAGGGTGTGGGATAGGTCTTCGCCGTCCTTGCGGGCTTGAGCTACGGTGTCCCTCAAGGCTTTTGAGCTTTTCTTGAGGCGCAAATCCCAATAAGCTCGGTGGGTAATATCAGTCTGCGGTGGCAGCGTGAGTGCACGGTTATGGCGTCCGCGTCGAATCATAAATCGGAGCTCCTACTTATTGTCTAGTGGTAAATCGGTAAATGACGGCTCTTAGTGTACCACACGACACAAAGCAAAAGGTGTGTGGGCGTCAGCTGCCTTCTATAGCTGGGCTGCCCACACACCCTACAAGCAGGTGAGGCGCTGCTGTTTACCAGACAATAAGCTCGGTGCCGTCTTGGCTCTTATCAGCCAAAGGTTCGACAGCAAGGCTCAGGTCATTCTTAGCGTACCTGTCCAAGGTTGCCTGGATAGCGTACTCGGTTGCAGGCATGGCCACATCGGTCGGGTCTTCAAAGTTGGAAGATGACACAGTGCCCTGATGCTGCGGAATGCGAACCATCTTCCCCTCATCTACCACGACAAAGACATCTCGGTAGCCCTGCTCATTCTCTGTTGGGCTAATCAGAACGTCCTTCACTTGACCGCGACTACCTGGCTTCGGGGCGTTCTGCTGCGGGTTCCAGTTCCTGCGGCGATGAGAAGCAGCATTGTGACGACCAATCTTAGGCTCTACTGCACGAGAGACAACATCATCCCTGGCTGACTCAAAAGCTCGACCGCGCTTAGCAGAGTTCACCAAGGACACTTTCTCTGTAAAGGAACCCGCGCCTTCGAGTAGGTCGTTCAATGCTGCGTCAGGCTTCATGTCCGCAATATCTGCACGTGGATTGTCCACGGAGAAGGACTTCGTTACAGGGTCATATGTTAGGCGGCCAGCGTTGATTTCCTGCGAGAGGTAGGACGCAATAGGTGCATGAAGCGCTCTTTTGTTCGCAGGTGTCGGGTCGTTGTCGTAACGCTCCACCCTAAGCCCTTTACCGTTCCCAAGCGCATACATGTCAATCTTGGAGTATAGCTCCTCAATATCCGGGTGGTCAGCAAGTGCGAGCGCCGATTCTTCTCGTCGGCGGCTGCGTTCGATTTTGATTGCTTCTATTTGTTTGAGGTAGTTTTTGACTTTGGGGTATTGGGGTGTGTCTTCGTATTTGCTGAAGTATCCGGGGTCTGCTGAGGCGTTGATGGTTTCTAGGTGTCCGTTGGTTAGGCCTGGGTCGCCTGCTGGTGTGCCGTAGCGCATGAGGTCGTGTGCGTTGGCGTAGATGCGTGGGTTGTCGTGGTATGTGATGGGTTCGCCGTTGGTTTTGCGGAGGACTCCGGTTTTGTAGTCTACGGTTCCGTGGATTTGTCCATTGGGGGTTGTTATGGTTCCGTCGGGTTAGGTTGTGTAGATTTGGGCGTCTTGGTGGCCGAGCATGAGGTATGCGCCTGGTTTGAGGGTGTTTTTCCAGTGTTGGTCGCATTTTGCGGCGTATTGGTAGTGTTCTTCGGTGGCGTTGTGTTTGCCTGCGGTGTTTTCTGATTGGTTGTAGAGGGAGAAGATGGTGGGGTTGTAGTTTTTGGTTTTGGTTTTTGCTTGGTTGTCGTAGTTTTGGGTGTTTTGGTTGATTTGTTCTTTGGTGAGGTTTTGTGTGGTGTTTTTGTGGTTTTCTTTGAGGGCTTGGGATGCGAGTATGGCGTTGCTGGTGGCTGTTGCGTATCCGAGTAGTGCCATTTTGGCTGCGGTTTCGTTGGGGTCGTCGCCGTTTGCTTGGAGTGCTTGTAGGTCTTGTTCGGTGGTTGTGTAGTCTTGTTGTTGGTCGTATGGTGTGTTGAGTACCATGTTGGTGTTGATGTGGTTCCAGGCTTGTTTGCGGGTTTCGAGGCTTAGGCCTGATGAGATTGCGGCGCTGTAGGTGAGTAGGTCGGCTGCTGCTGCGTGTTCGCCGTGGTTGATGGCGTTGGTGAGGGTTTGTGCTGCTTGGTAGCGTGCGTCGCTGTTTTTGGTGCCGCGTGCTTTGTTGATGGCGGTTTCGAGGAGTTCTAGTTCGTCTACGACGTCTGCGAGGAGGTTGATTTCTTTGGCGTGGTCGTTGATGTTGAATTGTTCGCCTCGCCTCATGCGTTCCATGATGTCGTCGATTTCTGCGAGTCGTTCGGCGCCGCGTGTGACAAGTTCTTTTTGGAAGAAGTCGAGGCTTTCGAAGATTTCTGCTTCTTCCTTGGAGAGCTGGCGTGCTTCGCTGCTGGCGGTGAAATCGGGTAGGGGTGTCCCCTCATCTTCAGTACCGGCAGGGCCGCTGTTGGGCACCTCCGTGTCAGCGGATACTGGGGCTGGTTCGGGAATGCTTGCTGTTTCCGTGACTGAATCGGCGGGGGCGACGGTCTTCGTGTCCGTGTCTACAGCAGGCACTGCTGCGGCAGGCACTGCTGCGGGTTCATTGGTGTCTACTGTAGGTACTGCTGCTGGTTCCTCTATATGCTCTTCGGGAGTTGCGGCAATGACCTCTTCGGTAGGCGCAGTGTTAGTTACATCCTCGGGTGCTGATGCTACTGTTTCTTCTTTAGCCTTCTTCTTGGAGCGCTTCTTTGCTACGGTCTTCTTTGGTGCTGGCTGCTCTTCTTCTACCGCCTCAGTAGTCTCTGCTGCTGGCTCTTGATTTTGACCACTGTACATCATTTCCCTAGTAGTACCTAGGGGGCGGTTGCGGCATAGGTCAACCACTTCAGGTGATGTGTCTCCGTCGCCCATGAGAGCTGCGTCGCTGATTTCTTCACCAAGTACGGTGATGGTTTCCATGCAGGCTTCTATTTCGAATCGGTTTTCTGCGACGAACTCCATCATGTTCTGAATCTCTTCAGCACTGGTAGCGTGGTTTGCGTACCTGCATGACGAATCTTGCTTTGCTACGCACCTACCGTTTTTTGCTTCGCCGGTTGCGGGGTCGATATAAAAGTGCCTTTTAGCCATGGTATTTCCCTTATCTTATATTTATGTTTAACACACCTGCATTGTGTGCTTTTTGCACCATATATAGCAAAAAGGCTGGCAGAATATAGCAGAGCTGCTTCGCCCTGTACACCTGCCAACCTTTAGGTTTTCTTGCCTTATTTAGCGAAATCTGTGTCTACCAGTTGCCGCCACGAGCGCCACTGTAGGGTGCGTAGCGTTTGCCTGTGTCGTATCGTACCCAGCCGCAGACTGCTGAGCCGTTGACGATGTAGGCTTGCATTGAGTGGTCGAGTCCGTGCCATGAGAATCCGCGTTGGCGTTTTGCGTCGGGTTCGCTCATGTAGTCCCAGTTTTCTTTGCATTCGTCGAAGATGAGCATGTCGATGCCGGTGTCTTTGAGTTTGTCCCATCGGATGCTGTAGGTGTCTTCGGTTTCGTTGTATTCGATGAATCGGCGTTTGAAAGTGTCTGCGTCGGATGCTGTTTTGATGTTGAGGACGGTGCTGTTGCGGTTGAAGATGGGTTCGTAGATGTATGGGGTTTGTGTGTGTTGGTTGTTTTGGTCGTTGATGCGTAGGTGGTCGGTGGTTGCGGTGTTGTTGTGGTGGATGGTGCCGCCGGACATTTCGAATGCGCCGCTGCGGTAGGCGTTGCCGGTGATGGTTTGTCCTGCTTTGTGGCGTGGTGTCCAGACTTTTTGTTTGTCGGTGGCGTCTTTTCGGATGAGTGGTGCGTTGAGGAGTGTGGTGGGTGCTTCGTAGTCGGGGTAGGGTGAGGTGCCGGTGGGGGTTTTGGGGTTGTCTGCTAGTTGGGGTGTGTAGAAGGGGCGTTGGCCTCGGTAGGCTTGGATGTGTTCTACGGGTAGGTTGAGGAGGAGTTCGTGGTCGTAGTTGGTGGGGGTGTGGTCGAATCGTGCGGGGTTGGTTTCGTAGGCTGCGATTCTGAGGTGTTTTTCGTTGGGGTCGAGTTTGAGGGTGCTGTTGAAGTATTGTTTGATGTAGGGGTCTTGGGTGAGGATGTAGGAGTTGTGGATGGTGGTGTTTGTGGTGGGTGTGCCTGTGAGTTTTCCTTCGCGTGATTTGAAGTCGTAGTCTAGGGTGTATGTGTCTTCTTCGTCGCCGTAGTTGGTGATGATGGGTTCTGGGCGTGCTTCTAGTTGGATTTTTTTGCGCAGCCATTTTTCGGATGCGTCGGGGTAACGTTGGGTGAGTTCTTGGAGTTTGCTGTCGCTGAGGTAGGTGTCGCCTTCTACTCCGTTTGCCCATGGTGCCCAGGGGTCGAGGTTGTGGTAGCCTACGCCGTTCATTTCTCGTAGGTCTGGGTTCATTTTTTGTTTGAAGAGTGACATGAGTTTCCGTTTGAACTCTGTGGTGTCGGCTGTTTCGCCTTGTTGGAGGTATTCTGCTGTGGTTTGGAAGACTTTGGCGTCGATTTCGGCGACGTGTTCTTTGATGGATTCCATGAAGTTGTAGTCGCCGTGCACCATGGGGTAGGCGCTTCTAGGGTCGGGGATTCCGCCTTTGGGGCCGTATTTGCAGTTCAGGGGTGAGGTGCATTTGAGGAATCGGGGTGGTTCGCCTTGTGCGCCGGGGGCTAGATGCATGAACATGAAAGTTTGCGCCTTAAATCGTGGGTTGTAATTCGTTGAAATACACCCACTAAAGAACGCACATACAAACAGGGGGGGACAGTTGGCTGCTTCTAGAGGTCGAACACAAGCGGCCCGTATCTGTCTATGGAAGAATATAGCGGTGTTGGCGGTGATATAATGTACAGAACATTAGCCCTACAGAGAGGCCATTGAATATGTCTAACGTCAATATCACTGGTGATGCCTACACAACCATCGTAGCGGGCGAGAACGTACACAAGGTAACTATTCTTCGCCTGTATGGTGAAGATGGTGTTGTCATTAGCCACTACCCCGCCATCGGCAGCCCACTCATCCCCGAAGACTACGTTGTCCCTGAAGAGAGGGTGCAAGAGGAAGTCGAGAAGGCTGTGAACGCTATCGTCCGCCATTACAAAGAGCAAGGCGTAGAAGCTATCGCGTACCAAGGCGACGGCCCGCAATAACCCCCTGAGTCCCAAATAAAAAGGTGCCTGCGAGTAGCTTACCACCCATAGTGGAAAAGCCAGTCACAGGCACCTTTTCTACACCCATATAAGGGTGAAACAGCTAAACGTTAGCTCTTCGGAGTAGCCTTCGCCTTACGCTCAGCACGCTCAGCATTATAAGCAGCCTTACGAGCACGCTCCAGCTCCTCAGCCCTCTCCAGAGCCTCCATATCCGGCTCCAACCACTGAACCACAACATTGCTCAACAAATCATTGTACTGCTTATGCTGAAGCTCAGAACCCTTCACACTATCAGGAATCACCACAGAGAACACCTTCACCGCATTCTCAGCATCAACATAATCATGAATCGGAACATAAGTATCCACCAAAATATCCGAATCACGACGATAACTACGAGCAGCAGACACAGTACTGCTCAGCAACGTAGAAGTCGCCCAACAAGCCATCGCACCACGGTCACTAACCTCCGGGTCAAGCCTCACCGAGCGGAAAATCAACGCACGAATCTCCCTATCCTCACCACCAGGAGTCGGAACATGCGAATAAATCGTAGTCGCATCACCATAATGGTCACCATCAGGGCAAGAACCATAACCAGCAGACGCAAGACCCGACACAAGAGTCTGAGCCTCATCATCAGTAGTCTCAATCTCCTTACCCTTACGAGAATAATGGCTCTTCTCAAAAACATTCACAGGACGAGCAGTCTCAGTCACATCATCCGGGAACCCATCATACTGAACCAACGCACTAATATCCGGCAACTCAATACCATCAAACGGCGACGTCATCTCAGCCAAAAACTCATACACCTCAGCAGGAGTACGAATATCATAATCATCATCAGGCGAGAACGTAATCACACGGTCACCCAAACGAATCATCTTCAACCCGCCCTGACCATACCAAAAACGCTCCTGCGGCAACGGCGCAGCCGAAGCCTCAACCTCAACAACCTCCAACACGCCAGCATCCGCACCATCACGAACAACGCGAGAACCAGAAACATTAGCCACAATAGGCTCCTAACAGTAATAACCCAATAAAACTTTTCCGTTGTGACACAAAATCTATATCAGAGCCGCCAATACCAAAAACGGTAGGCCCACCACCCATATCGGGCGATGAGCCTACCGTATCGTCACGTCAGAAAAGCTTTACCAGCTTCAAAGTTAAGCGTCAGCCGTCGGAGGAGCCTCAGCAGCCTTAGTAGTTGCCTGTGGCGCCTCAGCCGTAGCCGCCGGAGCGGTAGCCTCGGGAGCCGCCTTAGCTGCCGGAGCCTTAGTTGCAGGCTTCTTAGTAGCAGTACTTGCTGCCTTCGGAGCGGTTGACTTCGCCGCCGCAGGCTTACGGGTCGTAGTGCTCTTAGCCGATGCGCTCGCGGTCTTCTTGGGTGCAGCCGCCTTAGCAGTGGTCGCAGTAGAAGACTTAGCGGCAGTCGTCTTACGAGCAGTAGCACTCTTAGCAGTAGAAGCCTTCGCCGCCGTGGTCTTCTTAGCAGTACTGGTCGAAGTTGCCTTCTTCGCAGTAGTAGATGCCTTAGAAGCAGTAGACTTTGCAGCAGGCTTCTTATCCGCAGTCTTCTTAACGGTACCAGCAGCCTTCTTTGCAGGAGCCTTCTTCTTCTTAGCGGGTGCCTTCTTAGAAGTAATGGTCACCTCAGCGCCAAGACACTTGCTCAGCATCTCAGGCGGAAGCTTCTTCTTCATCTTCGCAGCACTAAAGGAAGCAGTCTGCACACCAAGCTTCTGCACAAGCTCATCATACTTAGGGCCAAGAATCTTCTTCTGCTGTTCAATAGAAACAGGAATCCTATTCACCGCCTGGACAACAGTACTACCAGCGGCAATAGTACCTTCCTTCTCGCCCTCGCCACCAAACATGACGTTGATATCAGGACTACCGTACTTATCACCAACAGCATTACGGAAGATTTGCTTATCCGTGTTCAGATGCTCCTTCTCAGTATCAGGCGCGTAACCGTGCTGCTCAATATACTTGTTCTCAGAACGACCGAAATCCTCAAGAGTGGTAACGATAGCCTGAGTAGTATCCTTCGGGTCATTCGGATTCAAGTCACCCAAAGCGCTCGCATGGGTGATGTGAATCGGGTTCTCCTTAGCAGCCTTCTCCATGTCATCCAGAGAGAAGATGATGACCTCGGGCTCAACCTTGGTCAGAGCCTCGTACTCTTGCGGAGTGATGATACCCTGAGCCATAGCAGTCGCGAACGCCGCATTATCCAGAGTAGGCTTGTTAGTAACCTGGATTGCACTCTGCAACTCCGGCGGAAGCTTCCTGATTTCTTCCTCGATAGGAACGTCCTGCTTAATCTTGGCAGTGACTACTCGACCATCAACGGTGTGAGTAATTTCCTTACCAAGAGCCTTGCCAGACCTGATATCCTCATTCGAGCTAACAGCCATCAGCAGAGCAATATTCTCCTCCGCCTTCTGCCTGTTACGCTCAGCCTGGTCAACACGAGCCTGCTTAGCAGCCAACTCATTAACAGTTACGCTGCCCTCAACGGTCTTACCCCGCTTAGTGTAAGAACTCTTGAACTCACGGTCAGGCAGGAACTGGGAGTGCTCAACAGCAGCCCACTTGCGCTGACCCTCAGTCTTACCCATAGGCAGCAAGGCTACAGGAATCTCACTCTCAGGAATCTTCTCTTCCTTAATCAGCTGCTCACGCATAGCGGCTTTACGCTCTTCTTCAGCAGCCAGGATATTCTGCTTCCTCTTGTTAATGGGGTGGAGATTGCTTTCCTGGTCTTCACGGTAAGTCTCAACGCCGATAATCTTCTTACGACGGTCTGCCTCGTCCTTGTAAGCCTCGTTCGTCATAATATCTTCATACATGACACGGCTTGCCTTGGTGCCCTGAGACTTCTTCAAACCCTTAACGATAGTGCCCCTACGCAGCCTACCTTCGCGTTGCTGCGCAAAATCCTTGATTTCAGAGAAGGTGTTCATGGTGCGTTCAATCTGACGAGCAGTCAAGCTGTTCTTGTTGTAGTTGAACACAAGGTCATGAACAAGCGAACGAGTGGTCTGAGTAACCATCAGGCGGTTACCTTCAGTTGCCATCATGGCACCCATTGCATCACGGATGTTGTGCATCGTGGCTGCGTTCTGCTTGCCGTTCTTCAGCGCTTCGTGCACGCTCGGGTCAAGGTACTCGGTTGCCAAGTGAGCAGTCAGACCGCCGAAGGGGCAGTTACCTGCATCAGCAGTGCACTTACCAGGGCCAGGGCCAAGCCAAGGGCTGATGTGGATAGCGAGAGCTACATCTTTTTCCATTTTATTCTGCTCCGTTTTCTCTATACTCCACCATGCATCGTTAGTGATGCTGACTATGGAGTGCCAACCCGTAGATTTGAGTTTCTTTTATGTTCGGGTAGGCCCCTCGCATGTCGGGTGGGCTGTTGTTTTTATGGACGCCATGTATATATCAGATAACCTTTTCATGCACAGAAAGTGGGCGGCACGTTCACTCGATTTGAGTTGAACGGGCCGCCCATAGCCTTTTATGTGGTGCTATCCGAGCAGATTACCCATGCCGATGCTGTCAGCAATGATGCTACTTTGGCTCTTGTGGAAGGCATCACTGAGGATAGTGAGGGGCATTCCACGCAAGGTGCTATCAGGCTGAATTTCCGTGATGACACTTACCACCTGATTGACGCTCACACCGAAGATGTTAGCGAGGGTTTTCAGCGGCGTGCTCCAGTTAATCTTCTGAATGTGCAGGCTCAGAAGGGTATCCGGGTGAGGCAGATTCATAAGAGTAACTAGGTTGTGGATACTCTCAGGCCAGCCATGTTCTGCTGCGGTTGCCGAAAGAATCGAAACCGGCGGCGTATCCAGGATTTGAGCGAGCGCAATGACGGGCATGTTGGGTAGTGCGTGCTCATTGGCCTCAAAGATTCGCCACAGTGCACGACCCACTGATTGTGAGGTGTTCACAGCCAGGTCGCCCAGCGTGTAGCTGTCATCCTCGTCGTGATTGCTGTTGGTAGCGGCATTCGGGGCGTGCGCAACTGAGGGTGCCTCGGTCGGTTCTTCGCGCGGAGGAATAAGCACTGAGACTCCGGGGAGGTTGTTCTGCGTTTCCTTGGGGGCTTCGGGGAACTTGTTCACCTTCTGCATCTCAAGCGGGTGCTTGTCCACAGTGTGTGCCGGTTCAGGCTCAGGTTCAGGGGTTACCTGTTGAATCACGTCAGGCAGTAGCTCATGCTCTTCTGTTTCCTTGTTTGCCTCAGTGTCAGGGGCGGACTTTGAGGGGATGACAACAGGGATTGAGGTGTACTGCTCCTGATGAAGTTCCTCTACAGGTGCTTCCTCCGTGGACGGTTCCTCATCGCTGTGTGCAGAGCTGTTATCCAGGTTCTTTAGTTCCGTAAGAAGGTCTTCGGTCGTTTCGGAATCTGAATTGTTTTCTTCCTTGGAGGCAGGTTCGTCAGCGTGTTCCGTTAGCTGCTGTTCTACAGGTTCGTCCTGAGACTCTTCGGCGGGGTACTCTTCGGGTTCCGCAAAGATGGGGGCAATAGCGGGTTCTACAGGTGCGGGTGCGAGCTCCATGTACTCGGGTCGAGTAACAGGTTCGTTTACACCTTCCAGTTCCTCGTAGTAGAGAACCTGGCCGTTTTCTGTGTTGTAGACAGCTTCGAAGGGAATCGGGAAGAGGCATAGGGCGCCAACACCACCGGGGTGGGATTCTTCCACTTCGATGACTTCCTTGAGGTTCATGGTCTCGTTGCGGCCTTCAAGGAGACTGGGCATGTTCGTAAGACCCTTATACGGGGTGTATAGGGCGCAGTATCGAGCAACAGCGTCTGCACCGTACTTGTAGACAAGTGCTGAAATGTATCGGCTAATCGGCTTGAAACGGCAGCCGATGCTGATGTTCAGCCACGGCAGCAGGTCGTAGAAGTAGCCATCCAAACCCTTGAACCTAATCGATGACTGGTATCGAGAGTTGGTGTACACGGTGTACGGCATGGGACGCTTCAAAGGCGTAAAATGGGAGCCTTCAGCTACCGCATCAATACTTTCATCAGCATTCTTCGAATCGGGGCGTAGCGCCTTCTTCAGCCACTCAATCGTCGCGCGATAAGGAGCCTCGCCAGTAACATGCTCCATGAAACGAGAGTCAGCACCCTGCAACGCGAGCGCAATATGCAGCTCCCTCAAGGTGGAGGTGTATTCTCCGGTCTTGTAGGTTTCGGGGAGGTTGTCGGGGTTGATGTTCCACTTGTAGGTGCCGTTTTCTGCGCCGAGGGTTGCGCGGAATGCGGTGGTTTCGTTGGGGTCGTTGTGGAAGAGTTCTTGGTTGGGGGTGACGAATTTTCGGCTGAGGCCCATGTTTACGTATTGTTCGTAGGATACGGTGTAGGGGCAGGGGGGTGCTTCGGTGTAGGTTTCGTCGTCGTTGGGTTTGCTGGAGCGCGAGATGGGTGAGTAGGCGCGCATGAATGAGTGGGGGGTCATGAGGTCGTAGTAGATGGCGAGGTCTCGGGTGACTTGTCCGTCGAGTCCGTCGTACCTGCGGAAGGTGCTGAGGAGGTATTTGCGGTATTCGAGTTCTTCGTCGGTGAGTTCGATGTGGTTCCAGGTCATGCCTGTGTCGATGCCGAGTTCGGGGATGAAGTGTTTTGCTCGGTTGTGTTCGTGGGTGGGGTCGTTGTGGGGTCGGGTGTCTTCGCTGTAGGGGTATGCGGGTGCTTTGGTGGGGGTGTTTTTGTGTGCTGCGCGGAGTTTTAGGATGTGCTTTTTGGCGTTGGTGGTTTCGAGGTAGTTGGCGATTTCTCGTGTGGTGAGGTTTCTGGGGGGTAGGGGGTTGTTGAGGGATGCGGCGATTTCTTCGGGTTGCAGGCCGATGTAGGCGAAGTATTCAATCCATGCGAGCTCTGCTTTGGTGAAGGGGTGGCTGGCCGGTGTTTTGGGTGTGCGTGAGTTGATGCGGAGGGTGTAGGTGGTTTCTACCTGGTTGCCGCGCTTGAGGTCGATGAGCTGCTGGGTTTCGGTCATTTGGTTTCCCTTTCTTTGTCTGGCCTTTGTGTGGTCAGTGGTTTATGGGTATGCACGTTTTGGTGTTGCCATTGGCGGCGTGTTCGTGCATTTCTAATTGTACACGGTATTTCGGTGTGTTGAGTGCAGTGAAAATGGGTATGAAAGTAGGGGCGCTGGAATGCTCGTGAAGAGATTCAGCGCCCCTACTTTTTATGTGTGGATGCGTGCGGACAGAAAGGGATTCGAACCCTTGAGGCGGGGTTGCCGCCTACTGGTTTTCAAGACCAGCTCCTTCGGCCGCTCGGTCACCTGTCCAAGAAGCTTATCTGCGTGCAAAAGAGTCAAAAATCACTCAGATAAGCTTTGCTGGGGTACCAGGACTCGAACCTAGACAAACGGCTCCAAAGGCCGCTGTGCTGCCATTACACCATACCCCATTGCGCCACCGCTTCGCGGTTGCACCCGCCGCCTCAAACTTTGTACGTGTTCTTGCGGTATTGCGGTGGCACTATTTAGTTAGCGTGTCGCCGACCCAGTTCCCTGAAGCGGCGACACAAATAAGTGTAACACAACTCGAATTGCATATGCAAGCCGAATTGAGAGTTTTTTGAAACCAGTACCAATCTTGGTCAAAAAGCGCCTTTATGGAAAGATTGGTACTAATTTACTTTGCGGTGCTGGGCTTGTTGAGCCAGAGCGCCCCTTCGTCATTGACTGGAATCATGACTAGGTTTCCGTCGTAAGCGAAGATTGCGCGCTCATACACCTCTCGGAGGGTTGATTCGGCAATTTCAATACTTTCACAAGTGCAAATCTCTGATACGGTGCCCAAGTCGTTAGTGTCTAGAACCAGGATTCGCCATAGTTCAGGCTTGGCACGCAGCGCTGGATACTGCGTAATATCCTCAAGGGTCTGGTACAGCATATCCTCATCAGGGATAGCTCTCTCCCTCATACGGAAGATAGCGCCAGCTTTTTTGGCAACATACTCTAGAGGCATGTCACCGCTTTCAGATTGCACGGTCACAGCAGGAGCCACAACGAAGCAATACATGCCGCTTCTCTTATTCTCATACTGGAGAGTAACTACAGGGTACGGTGTCGCCATAATCAGCCAAACTTTCTTTCTTGCGCCGTATCTAAGGGGCGCTTGTGTAGCCTTACATAACCTCTATATCTGTACACAAGAAAAAGCCACCTTTTGAGACACATCTGTAACAAAAGGTGGCTTCCCGGTCACCCCCTCTAACTCACTAGGTGACCTTCAACCAGCGGTCTTGGAACCTAATACCCTTATTCTGAGGGTGCTCATTCACAGGCTTCCAATACGCCGTCACAATACTGTCCTTCTTCGGCCCATCAAGACTAATCACAAGAATCAGATTGCACTCCGTAGGCTCAGCACCCTGCTCCGGCGCAATAACCCTCGTATGACTCTTAGAACGAATACTAATCGACCTACCACTACTCCTACGGTCATCATACTCAGTAATCGAATACGTACCCGGAGTATAATCATCCAACGTCGCAAAAATATCCTCAGCATCCAAAGCAGCAAGCTTACCACTAGCCAACTTCTCCATCACATGCCCACTCGGAGCCAAACGCCCCAAATCAATATCACGCACATACTGACGGAAACGCTCAACACTCTGCTCATCCATCTGCTGATACGTAATCTGCCTCTGATTCTTCGTCAAACGAGCCCAATGCGGACGAGTACCCGTCTCCTTAGCCACCTTACGCTTATAATCCCACAACGCCCTAACCTGCGGAACATCCCAAGGCAACCCCGCCTCCTCAGCAGCCTTCCGCTCCCCATCCAACTCACGCGACAAAGCACGCTTCTCAGTAGGCGACGTCTTCGAACTCCTCAACTTCCTATCACGCTCAGTAATATACCGAGCCCTATCCAGAAAAACACGCTGCTTCTCCAACTCAATCAAATACTCCTCCTCAGTCTGAGGCGGCACAGGAGTAGCAGACGGATAAATATAAGGCTTACCATCCGCACCCACAACCCTCAAATCACCAGGACGCAACGGAGTACTCGCAACATTCCTCGACTGAGCACCAGCCCTCACCGGAACCACACGAGGTGAAGGCATCGAAGGCTTCGGAGCACTCGGCTTAGGCGCAGAAGGCTTAGGAACACTCGACTTAGGAGCAGAAGGAGCAGCCTCAACCGCCACAGGCTTCGAAGCAACAGCCTCACCAACAGCCGCAGCCCTCTTCGCCTTACGACCACGACCACGCTGCTTAGCCAAACGCCGCTTCGCAAACTCCTCACTCCGCTTAGCACGCACCTCCTCCTCAAACCGCTGCTTAGCCAAAGCCTCAGCCTCACACCCCACCTTCTCCAACTGCCCATGAGGATTATCACGATACTTACACTCCCTAACCGTAGCCTCACACTCATGCACCTGACGGTCATTATTCATGTGATACTTTTTAGGGCCTTTACCAATTAGCTTCTTAGCCATAATCCACTATTCTCTCTCAACTCATTTATGATTCACACCCGCAAGCGGCTCCGCAGCAGGTAGGTGTATCAGACATAGCACAAACCAACACTAGCAGGGTACGGCGAAGGGCCTGTAGCGACGAAAGGAAGAAAAATCGCTACAGGCCCTTATGGGGGGTGTTTGCGCTCGCACCCCGTGGTGGAGTGTGGAGTTATTCGGAGGCGAGCCGCAAGTATGCAGGAAAGTTGCTATCCAGGACTGGGGTGGTGTGCGCCCTGGAGAGGTTCTAGCAACACATCTGCATGTGTTTAATATATCAGCGAGTTTTTGAGCGCTCCAACTCATTGCCGACACATTTTTAAGTTTTTTCATCCATTTTGCAATGGCGCTACACTGTTGTGCTATGATACGTCTCGTACACGGGTCGTCCAAGTCCCCCACGGGGGTAGGATTGAAGTCCCATGTTCACTTATTTCTAGTCATCAATCAGGAAGAAGGTACGGCACCATGTCCACCAATCCCGAACTGAAGAATTATTCGCTTGGCGACCTGAAGGCTGCTGCTGCGAAGGATGCAGACGTTAGCCAGGCAGTTGCAGGTAAGGTTATCAACGCTTTCTTGGAGCAGATTAAGAACTCTCTTGCTGAGGGTCACTCTGTTAGCCTCCTTGGCTACTTTAGCTTCAAGCCCGATGTTAAGCTGGAGCGCGAGATTCGTAACCCTCGCACTGGCGAGAAGGGCATGAGTACTGTGCATAAGAAGGTGAAGACTACCGTCTCTGGCAGTATTGACAAGCTGGTCGCTACCCTGCCCGTTACCCCCGAGGAAGAGGCAGAAGCTAGGGCTAGGCGCGAGAAGAATCAGAAGCGCAAGTAGCCCGACACTCTAGGCTATTTATGAGAGCGCCCCGCCAATGTTAGGCAGGGCGCTCTCGCTATTCTGCAAGGATAGTGTTATAATGAAAGTTGATACTAGTGAGTATTGCACATAGTCCTCGACAAGTAGTCGAAATACGAAAGGAAGGAAAGGCGCGAGCGTGCCGCGAGCGCTTAGGTAGTTATGTCTGTTCATGCGCGTAAGGCAAAGTCTGCTGGTGAGCCTCTAGCTGTTTGGCTGGATAAGCCTGTTGATGGTTCTGAGATTCATGTGTCGCCTATTGGTGGCGGTAAGCATGGCGCTTATTTTGAGGCGTTTGACCCTTGTTTGGGTGATGATGTGGTGGCTCCGTCTGTTGCGGTTCCTCCTGAGTATATTATTAGTGTGTTTACGGCTGGTGTTGCTGCTAGTGGGTACACGCCTATGGAGCTTCAGGCGATTGCGTTTGAGTCGGGTATTGTTGCTGATGCTGATGTTGTGGCGGAGCGTTTGCGGGGTGTTCAGCGGGGTGTTCAGCGGGGTGTTTCGCGTGGGGTTGGTGGTTGGAATCTTCCGTATGTTATGGAAGACTCTTATGGTGATAAGTTGATTGTTGATGTTGCGGAGTCATCGCCTGGTAGTGTGGCTTTTACTTTTTCGCCTGCTGATGGTGTTCCGGTGAGGTTGGTTGTTCCGCCGGATAGGTTTATGGTGCTGTTTAGTGCGGCGTGTAGGGCTACGAATTATACGGAGGAGGAGCTTCGTGCGTTGGCTGTGCGGGCTGGGGTGGTGAGGCAGACTATTCGCCCGAATAATCGTGCGTTGCGTCGTTCTCGTGCTCGGAGTGGTGGTGGAGGGTCGCTTTCTGCGGCGGTGAGTGCTGCAACTGCGGGTCGTGGTGGTTCTGTTGCGGTTGCCGCTCAGCAGGGTTCTGCGTTTTTCAAGAGTTAGTGTAGGCGGCTGTTTTAGCTGTGTTTTGTGGCGATTTGTGAAAGGAAGTTGATTGCCATGTCTGTTGTTTCTGAGGCTCAGGGTCGAGTGGTTTTGAGTGGCCCTGATTTTGGTGCGTTTGTTGAGTATGTTGTGGGTGATTATTCTGTGACTACTTGGGATTCGTATTGTCGTCGTTTGTTTAGGTGTTTGGGGTTCCCTGATGATTGTGTGGTTCCTGAGTCGCCTGTGGTTGCTTCTGCGGGGATGTTGCCTCGTATGTGGCATAAGGTGGCTTTGGGGTCGGGGGCGTATGAGCCTGTTTTGGGGATTTTGAGCTGTGATTCTTCGACTGGTGATGCTGCTGTGCTTCTGGAGTCTGAGGTGGCTTTGGCGCATGGTCATCCTTTGGCGCCCGTGTTTTTGGGGCCTGTGCGGAAGTTCACTGCTGAACAGCAGGCGCTGTTGAGCATTTTGGCTTCTGAGCATGTGGGTCACCTGGTGCGCAAGGTGGGTGTGTCTGCGTTGTTGGGGTTCTTGCCTGCTGATAAGTTCATTCCTGCGGCGGCGGCGCGTGAATTGGAGTGTCTAATTGGTGAGGATGGGCTGGCGACTGTGGTTCCGCTGAAGCCTTCTCAGGTGGCTTCTTCTCCGTTGTATCCGGTGGTACGTGCTGGCTTTGAGGCACTTGATGATTTGGTGGCTGATTTGAAGGATGTTCCGCATGAGTCGCTGCGTGTGTGCTGGCTTTTGACGCACACGGTGGATGAGTGGGTCTCGGATGGTGTGCATATGCCTGAAGGTGCGTCGGTTGCGGAGCAGATGGCTGCTCGTGGCGATGATGCTTCCGATGGTGAGGTTCCGCTTTTCTGAGCTGACGAACAAAAAGGTGCCCCGCAAGATTTGGTTTCTTGCGGGGCACCTTTTATGTGTGGGTTTTTTGGCTTAGCCAAAGGTGGTGGTGATGGTCTTTCCTGCGGTCAGCTCTTCCACGGTGGGGATGAGAACTTCCTCTTCGACGCCGTTGATGGGGTACGCGAAGTGGATTTTCTTGTTCTCACGGTCGTAGACAGCCCAACGCTCGGAGGTGAAGTAGATGATGTCTTCCTTCTCACCGGAAGTGCCGTGAACCAGCTCTGCCAGGTGGGACATGTACTCGAAGGCTACAGCCTGGAGAATTGCGGGGTCTACGTCGTGCGCATGGAAGCGACCACCGCATTCGATGCTCAAGTCTTCAGTATCAACATTCACGGCGAGCGCCTGGAAGGCGTGGCTGCCGTCTGCGCTCGGCTCTACCTCAATATGGGTGAGGAGAATCTGGGGTGCGTACAGTTCGCCACTGGGGCCGTTAAGGTCGTTCTCAAGGTCGATGGTGCCGTAGATGTAGGGGTTTGCGGTCTTCAGCGCTTCGTGCAGCTGTTCGCGGCTGTAGGCCGGGGTCGGCAGGTTCTTCAGATAGTCGATGTTTACGCTCATGGTGGGGCGTCCTTTCTTTGTTTGTTTGTGTTGCCTTACTGTATATAAGCTTGTAGCCGTTAATATATCGGGTGCAAGTGAAACAGGGGCGGATTTGTGGGGATAATATGCCCCTGGAGTTGGGGTGTTTTATTTTCCTCACAAGGTAAATCATACCATATTTTAGGGGTGTAAGCATTTGTGGTAGGTGTTAGAATGGTCGGTGACGCTTCGTGTTCTGTAGAGAGGAATGGGTGTTTGTGTATGGCTCCTTTTGATTTGGCTGGTGGTAGGACGTTGACTACTTTTGTTGAGGTGATGTTGATTCCGCATACGAGGAAGCGGGCTGAGGCGATGTATTATCGGCTGCTGACTGCGTGTAAATATCCGAGCATGGCTTTGATGAGCTCTCCTGTGCGTACTCAGGGGTTCCATATGAGTGGGTTTACCGATGAGGGTGGGTCTATCACTGTTGCAGGGCGTGCTGTTCAGAATGTAGTCAATGATGAGTTGCTGGAGCCTCTGGTCAAGTCGGTGCTTGATAGGGATGAGGATGTAGACCGCGTGCGGCTGCTGCTTTTTGAGGATGCTGAGCCGTATAAGATTATCTCTGCGAAAGAGGCTGTATCACTTCCTGAAGGTGTCTCTATCATGCCGCTGGTGTCCAAGATTTTTAATGATGCATCTCAGGTCGAGGAGGCTACCCCACAGCTTTGGATGGATGTTGCGCAGAGGCTGCACCAAGCAATCACCAAGCCAGCACCCCCTACGCACAAAGTGGAATGCCCTGGCCTTGAAACAGGGTGCTTCGACCCAAATCTAAGCCGCACAGAAGAGTTTATGGCTATGTGTGACTGGCTCTAGCAGCCCTAGATGGTTTGATTACACGCCTATATGCGCATAATAGGGAACGCCCCTCACTCTGGTTATCCATTGTGAGGGGCGATTGTGTTGGCTAGTCGGTGGGTGCTTCGGCTGACTTCGAGTTGATTTCAGCAATGAACTTCGGCACCAACGGGGCAGACAGTAGAGCCTGTTCTGCCTTGTCTACTAGGGGGACGATGCCTGTGACCGTGGTGGCTTCGGCTAGGCGTTCCTCAGAGTCATGCCCCCAGGAGCGGCTGGCGTTAATTAGGCTGTTCAGCTTGTGCCCCTCAGATTCGATGAAGCCTTGAACGAATTGGAGGACGGCTTCGGGGTTTTGAATCCACTTCTTTGCTTCCTCGGGGTCGTGGTAGGCGCCATCGAGCAGAGTGTCTGCCCCTCCTTCACGGTGTCCAGGTTCGGTGGTGAACAGGGTGAAGGTTCGGGTATTAGGGCCAACCCGGAAGGTGTTGGTCACTTCGATAGCGGCAGGGTGGAACGTGAAAGTCGTACCATTGACGGCAGTGAAATTGTGGCTCTCGGCTGGGTCTTCGATAGTGTCGGTCACGGTTACGGAGATGAACGGTTCAGCAGCCTGGGTCTCGCCGCCACTGTCGGTCACCGTGTACGTGTAATCCTTAGTCACAATAGTGTCCATGGTCTTTTCCTCGTCTTGTCTGTGGGCATGTTTTGCGCTTTAGATGGGGTGCCCAAAATACTGGACTTATTTCTAATGCGCGGTCAAGTATAGCATACGCCTCTAGGTGCTCTAGGTGGTCGTGTACTTTCGGATAATGCTGTCCAGGGTGGGGGTGGGTACCTCGCTGATGTCGCTGTATGCATACCTCAGCAGCTGACCTAGTGCGGTTGCCGCGCCCTCAATCTGGAAGGTCTGCCCTGGAGCGGGGGTGTAGTAGTCGTCGAGTGCGTTGGAGATGGTCACGCCCTCAGAGCTATTGATGTCGAACATGAGAGGTGTCCTCCTATGCGGCGTAGGTGTTTCGGGTGATGTACTTTGCGTACTCATTGTAGAGATTGCGAAGGATAGTGCTGTAGTGTCGCAGGTGCTTGAGTGCTTCCTGGAACTCGGCCTTGCACTTGTCGTATGCTCGGCGTGCCATTGCAAGCGGCCAGGCGGTGCTCACATTGGTGTCGTGAAGTCGTGCCTGAAGTTCAATTCGCGCCTTAGTGAGCGCATTGCGAGCGCGAGTTGCGTATCGCTTCGCGGCGGTGAGCATAGCCTCGTTCTTGGTGACAATCTTGTGATGGTCTTCAAAGGGGGTATTCATTGCGCTGTTCCTTGAGTGACTTAGGGGTGTTTCTTGTGAGCTGTTTGGGTACAACCCTCGCTCACATTTCAAGTGTAGCACAATTATTTACGGGATGCAATCTAGTTTTTGGGTGAAAGAAACCCCCTACCCACTAAAGCCGTATTCAGCTTCAACAGGAAGGGGGTGTAACTATAGGCTCCAGTAGCTATCACAGCTACGAACGCCACATCCTTGCGGAGAGCCCCGACGCTCAGAGATGCCCAGCTTATCAAAGGTGACAGAATCCTCAATGTCAGCGGCACCAACAGCGTTATACTCAGCTACGAGCTCCTTCAGTGCTTCCTTGTCGCGCCAAGGATGCAAGCCTGCACGTTCACTCGCATCACGTCGAATAGCGTAGTTCTTGCCACTCAACCAATGCCAGCCACTATAGCGAGAATCTTTAGCTCGATGTTTCTTCGTAACACTCTTACGTTTCATACTCCTCGACCTCCTAACAGATTAGGAATATTCACTTAATAGTATAGCACTATAACTATTTTCTGAGTGAGGATACCGCTACTTCTCGTCCTTAGAGCGCTTAGGGGTGTTATCCACAATAAACTGGGTCATAAGCTTCATACCCATGCGCAAGCTCATTGCCGCCATCGGGTTCTGGATGGAGCCAGTCACAAGGGTGCGCTCACCCCTACTATGCTTAGCTGTGTACCATTCAGCCCACAGCCTGCTCAGTTTTGGTTCCGCGTCCGACGTGCCCCACAGGAGAGATAGGAATAGCAGGCACTTGCACCCATCAACATGCTCACAAGGCTGCCCGCAGATAGTATCGATAGGCCACTTCAGTAGATTCTTTACAGGTCGCCTCTTCACTACATGCCTCGTGAAAAACTGGTCGCCACAGGTATCAGCAATAGTAATCACTGAATCCCCCGCCGAACCGGCAGCCAAAATCTTCGTAGGCCGCGAGACATGAATCCGCTCAAAATTGAAATTACAGCACGTCTCAAAATCAGCCTCCACAAGAGTATCCTGCGCTAAAGCCAACCCAGACACAACCCGAGCAGAGCCCAACACTGCGACATTTCTCAACATGAGCACCCCAGAAAACAGCCCAGAAAGACCCCCACCAGCAGCCTGCTCAAAATAGCAGTCTTCAAAAAGCCCATTATCAACCAGCATGTCCCCCACAAACATATTCATCCCCGCAAAAGACACGCCAGCGCGCTCAGGGTGCCACGACCTCAAAACAACCCTAGCACCATCCACAAACACATGAACCTTCGCCTCATCATCATTAAACGACACATAAGACAAAGCATCAGACCCCTCAACACTCACCGTCCGAGCAGCCTCATCAACAACACCATTCACAATATTCGCCAAATCATCAACAATCAGACACGGAGCCGGAACCACAACATCCCCCACAGGGTACAGCAAAAACAAACACCGCCCCGCACGACACCACTCATCCAACCTCGCAAGAATACGCTCCCACGCCCGCAAATCCGCACCCAGCCCCTTACGGTTTTCCCGACACTCAGGATAATTACTCTTCGCCGCCTGATACTCACGGTACGCACGCACCTCACCAGCAGTAAGCGCCCGCCACTCATACCTAAAAACCGAAACCGGCAGCTTCTCTACAGCACCCACAACACCCTTCACCCTTTCCAAAATAAGAAACACATCAACAACAAGTGGGGCACCCCTAGATAGTCTCCAAGGGGCACCCCACTGTGGAACCTCTAAGGCAACACACCAAAGGACTTTAGAAGCCCAACACTACCTGGTCATCCTCAGCGTGCTGGTCAGCATACACAAGACCCTCAACCAGTGGAAGCACACCCAACAACGCCACCTGAGACTCGCCCTCAGCTACAGCGGCAATCCTCTCAGCCAAACCCGCAGAAAAAGCACTCACAGGCACCAACGCGCCATACAACGCATCCGACTGAACACCAGACAGGCAACCAATAGCGCCAACCAGCACCGGGTACAGGGCAGTACGCAACGCAGGATGGAACGTCTCATAGCTCTCCCTGTCCGCCACAGCAGCCACCAAATCACCCGTAGCAACCACAACGTCCGCCACCTTCTTCAGGTTCTTCTTACTAGGGTCTTCACCATAAGCATCGGCGACACTCGCGATACGACGCTCCAGGTCAGTAGCAATAAGAGCTGCCGTATCAGCATCATTCGGCTTAATGTGCTTCTTAGCAAGAGCAGGGTCTACAAACAGGTCATCCAACTTAACACGCGCCGCCTTCTTCGTAATAACCTCCGCAGCATACTCAGCCAACAACGGCTTCAAATGCATCATCGCATCATACCCGACAAGCGAAAGCGCCAAATCCTCAGCCTCCTCAGTAAACTCAGCGGCATTATCATGCGGCACCGCAGCCAACTCAAACATAAAATTATTCCAACTACGCGGAGAACGCCACGCATACATCAAAGCCTCACGACAATTCTCAGGAACATCACGCCTAATACGGCGCTCGCGACCCTCAATATCAGTCTCCATAAAAGAGCCAACATTACTACTCAAGAAACCAGTAATCATCTCACGAATACGCGGCTCATACTCAAGCATAGGCTTACCCCAATTAACCCTAGCCCCCTCAACCCACTCATCCAACTCAGCCTGAACCGGAATCCAACTCACACGACCCTGAACAGGCAACTCAATCGGAGACGGATTCACCGAATCACCAGCAGAGTTCATCGCCAAAATAACAGCAGTCTCCACCGGCAAAGGAGTACCATCCGGGAAACGACGCTCATTCAACAACATCAACATCGCAGCCTGAACATCCTCACCCGAATTAGAATACTCATCCAAAAAAAGAATGCACCTTCGCTCCTGCATAATACGCACCTGATACGGCTCCTTCAAATACACCACCGAAGGAACCACACACTTCTCACCCGTCACAGAATCCACAACCTCAGTAGACCCAGCAGACGGCAAACCAGAAACCATCTCAGGCGTCAACGTCGCACCCACAACAGTCACAACACCATAACCCAAACCATCAGCCACACCATGCAAAGCAGCAGTCTTACCAATACCAGGACGACCAATCAAACCAACCGGCGTACCAGGAACCAGCGAACCATCCGACAAACGCTTAGGCATCGCCACACGCACCGCCTGACGCAACGCACGACCCAAAGGCCTCGGCTCAGAAACCATCTTCGAAGAAGACTCATCATACTTAGCAACTTCAACAATATTAGACATCAAAAAAACCTTCCAAAACAAAACTAACAAAAACTAAGAAACAGGAACAACAACAGGCCTCACAGCACGCGGCAAACCATCCAACAAAGCAACATCACCAGCACCAAACCCACCATCACCCGTCAACAAAATCAACAAGCGATACGAATGACGCGCTCGCAACTCACGCACCAAAGCACCCCAATCAAAATCGCCATCAGTAATCAAAATACCAAGATTCGCAGGCGGCTCCGAAGAACCAAAAGAATTGCCTTCAAAACTATTCAAAGCCCTGATGAAAGCAGTCAAATCAGTACCGCCACCACCCACGAAACGCACATCAGACAAAGAGCGCACCTCCTGAAAATCCCTCACAGCAGAATCAACAGCAGCCACGCGAACCCGAGCCCGATTAGAATACTCCGACAGGATATTCTCAAGATTCCGCACAACCCGGCCACCATCAACACTGTCCATCGACGCAGACGTATCCACACCAACATAAACATTCGGGATAGAAGCCAGACGTGAAGGGAAGAGCACGCTGTTACCCACAGCATACGTCAAGCGCGCAGGACGACGATACGAACGGCGAACCGACCCGCGCCGACGAGACCCGACACAAGACCGCAGTACCGAACGCAGTACGCTCACCCAATCAACAGCATTCCCAGAATCGGATGCCGCGACCCAGCCCAACAGACCCTCCAAAGACCCATCGCCTGCACCCTTATTGGAAGCCTGACGCAACAACTCCAACATGTTGTTACGCTCCTCCCTCTTCAGCAGCTCGTCAATACGCTGAACCTCAAGAGCATCCATCAGGCGGCTAAGAGTGGTCTCATCAATAAAATCAACCACAGGCTCAGCAGCCGAATCGTCAGAATAGTCGTTTACGGCCTTATCATCGAGAGAGCCCTCAGTGCCATCTTTACCAAAGCGAGCCGCAGGGCCAGGCGTATTTAGAGGGTCGCCGCCAGAGGAAGGGCGCGCCTCGCCCAGCTCAGGCTCCTTATACAAAGCAGCATAAAACTCCTCGGCCACGCCAGCAGAATCCAGCCCATAATCAGAGGGTAGATAGTCGTAATCAGTAGGCTTCAGCTCACCATCAGGGCGGTATAGAGCAATCGGCGCAGGCATACCACTAAGACGCTGATTAATCTCAAGGTCAAACGCCGCCCTTGCCAGTAGCTCATCCTCCATCATAGACCTCACAAAACGGTCATGCTGAAGAATTGCAACACGCAGGGCCTCACGCAGAATCATCGTCAACGTCTTGGCATTACTAAAAGAGCTCAGGGACTTTGCAGGAAGGCTAATCCGCCAATCCTTATCCACGGTAGCCACCCTGCAATTACTCACAGCAGGGCGCAGCTGACGAAGAATTGGCACAAAATATGGGGCAACATCATTGCCAAGAAGATTGACACTATGAGTGTACACATCCCACTCATGTTCGGTTAGATGGCGCAGAGTTACAGGACCATCAGATGCAAGGGAAATATCAGTATCCATAAGGCCTCCTTATGGGGAGTAAAACAATAAATAAAAAGTTCAAGAAATAGTGTAGCACAATTACATACGAAATACAAAAGCCCCAAGTTGATAAACAACAAGGGGTTGTGGTCGTCACGCATAGAGAGCTGCCTGACTGATAGGAGGGTACCGGAGAGTCTACGTAGCCACCTTTGTGAGTAGGAGTCAGTGACCCCGAGGGGACTCATGCTACATCCGGTGGATACGGCTCATCTCAGTGTGCTGGTAGCGGCTCGTCCCCGCGTACAGAGGGAGCACATGTCTTGCCATCGCCCATGCGCTACGGTTGCTACGGCTCATCCCCACATACAGGGAGCTTACCTCGTCTTATGGCAGCGGCTCATCGGACAGCGGGGCTCATCCCCACCGACAGGGAGCTCACGATATTTCCCTTGCATCTGATGGCCCTGTAACCGGCTCATCCCCACCGACAGGGAGCTCACACTTCCTAGCTAGGGTAAATACCCGCCATTAGCCCGAAAAATATTCAGTTTCCCTGCATTGAGATGAGTAGATGATTCCTCACCTACGGTGGCCATGCCCTAAGTGGGGCTTGGGTCTTGACGCTTCAATACCCAATGAAGGCTCTCTACGTCCATTTAGGCTCTCCCGTCTGCCACAGGCGAGTAGTCATAGGATAGCAGATGTCTTATCCAAAGGTCAAATAAAAGCAAATTCACCCACAGTAGTGACCTCCTTGAGATTGTAACCCAAGTGCAACCACCGCTGTGGGTGAATAGTGTAATGTGTAAGCCCGCAGCTACTGCTCTAGCTTAGCTACTCGCCACCGAAAGAGCCGCTGTCCGAGGAGCCGCTGTCATAAGACGAGCCGGAATCCCAAGAGCTTGAGGATGACCAAGAGTCGTCACTAGAGCTGGAAGACGACCAGGAGTCATCGCTTGAGCTAGATGAAGACCAAGAATCGTCACTAGAGCTAGACGAAGACCAGGAGTCATTGTCGGACGAGGAATCGCTGTCACTCAGGAAGTCGTCTATAGCGCTACTGGAAGATTCGCTAGAGGAGTCATTGTCGAAGAAGCTGTTGTCATTAGCATCATCGAATGAGCCGCCAGCACCTACAGAATCTTCACCAAAGGAATCCGTGTCTTCACTAGTGCCATCCTCAAAATCACCAGATTCGTCATCGAACGAGCCGCCAGCACCGCCTTCAAAAAGATTGACCTCCGAGGACTCCTCAGTGGCAAACGCAGCCTGCTCGTAAGACTCGCGGCCCTCACCTTCAACTGCATCTTCTGAATCATCGTCAGAATCATCAGAATATGCAGACTCATCATCCTCGGTGCTGCTACTTAGAAGGTAGTGTGCGGCACTCAATCGCATCATAGTGTCAAGTACATCGTCATCGTCACTAGATGAGCTTGCGCCAGAGGGAGTCGCATTCTTGTCGGAGCCCGACTGGACATCAGCCTTGCGCTGAGACTTCTCCTTGTCCTTAATCTTGCCACACGCACAACCACGGTCAGCACAGCTCTTCGTAGGCTTCTGCTCGACAACGGGCTCAGATTCCTCCTTGCCGAAAAGTCGCGCAAAGAAGGCCTTCACGCTTGCCCAAAGGTTCTTGAAAAAATCCGACATAATAGTCATCCTCTCAAAAATACAAAAACAATATAAAAAGTAGCGCACTGCTCACCCCTAGGCTCACCCCTGCGCACAGGAGATGCCTCGGTCGCGGCACACCGGCTCATCCCAACGTACAGGGAGCTCACAGAGCTATGAGGATGAGATGGTCTCGATGATGGGCACATCCTTGTGTACAGGGAGCTTGCGTGGGTTTAGTCTGTTACGATTAACCCATCTTAGGCTCATCCCCACATACAGGGAGCTTGCGTTTCCTGGCTAGAGTAAATACCCATAAGCAGCCTGAAAATATTCAGTTTCCCTGCATTGAGATGAGTAGACAATTCCTTGTCTACGGTGGCCATACCTCGAATGAGGCTTGGGTCTTGACGCTTCGCTGCCCGCGATGAAGGCTCTCCACGTCCGTTTATCCTCTCCCGTCTGCCACAGGCGAGTTTTAATGCTAATGCTACCTGCTCAGGGTGTTTGTAGCAAGCATGTAGAGATTGCCTAGATTGAGGCTTTGTGCTTGTTGAGCTGCCGGTCTCGCTCTAGGTTCATGCAGTATCGCGCGTAAGCTTGTTCTATGCTGCCGCCTGTGGCTACTCTGTGGCACCATCTGGATTCGAGGGTGGGGTATTTCCTCTTTACTGGTGGCGGGTAGACGAACCATGTTGACCGCCATTTGTAGATGTGTGCGAGGGTCGTGTATGGTTCGTCGCGGCGGTCGAGTATGTTGAACATGTTTTCAACGGCCGTTTTTTGTAGTGCTGTGGCTGTTCTGGTGTCTTTGGAGACGAGTTGGCCTTCTTGAGCTATTGCAATGTTTTTGGTTAGCACTGCTAGTGGCTGCGGGCCTGTTCCTTGCTTCGGTGAAGCCATTTCGGAATTTGTCTCCTTATCGGTGGTTGCGCTTACATGGTCTATCGTACCGCATTTTGGCGGCTAAGTCTGGGTTGTCAGGTTGATACCTGTAAAGCTGTTGATATGCTGTACCCACTTGGTTGCGTTTGCGCTTGGGGTCTTGTTGAGCTTTTGCCATGCTTCGGATTCGGTTGCGGCGCGTAGCTGGCTGACCATGAGCGGCTCTAGCTGCCGCTTGGTGTAGTGCGCTAGGGGGTTGGTGATGGGTAGGTTGATGTTTGCGTCCGCGAATCGGGGGTCAATCTTCGACCAGTACAGCATTGCACTTTCGTAGTTGAGCAGTAGTAGCGGGTAGTAGATGCCGCATTTGCATTGGGGGGCATGGTTCTTGGCGTCTAGGCAGAACATGATAAGCGCCTGGTCGGACTCTAGAGCTACATTAGCAGCTTCCATTAGTGCCTTAACCTTGCTCGCTACGAAAGGGTTGCGCTTGGTGCTGGAGGATTCGAGTGACTTCTTGCTAAAAATCTTCGCGTAGTCGTATTCGCATCCGCTAATGTACTGGCCCGAATGGTCTTCAGGCAGCTCCTCGTTATAGATAAGCGAAAAGTTGCCTCGGATAGAGCACCTGTCAATTTCTACACCATGTAGGCTAACACTGCCAGAGATATTGCTGTTAGTGATATGTGAGCCACCACTGATAGTAGCCCTGCCACTCACTGCTGACCTGTGAATGCGGCTAGACTTCAAAGAAACACTGCCAGTTACTGAGCAGTCGTTACCGACGGTCGAATCCGAGCCAAGTACGGCGTTGCCACTAATAATAGCTCGATTAGAATACTCCGCAATATCAGCCTTCTTCGACTTCACCAAGACAGAATAATCTTCCACCACAGCACCGCCAAGGACAAGGTTCAACGTCGTCCCAAGATAAGCGTCATTAATATACGTCTTCTCCAGGAACATCTCATTGGGGCTCACATCAATAAACGCGGTGCCGCGCTTCAGCTGCCCAGGCACCTTACTGAGAGTCAAATCCTCGTTACCAAGAGTAATCCAGGGCGCCTGCACCTCAATATTCGTGAAATACACAGGGTAAATACGCTCATTGCCGTTCTGAGCAATGTGCGAGATGTAGGTGAGCTCAGCGCCTCTACTAGCCAAAGCAGCCAAAGCATCATGAGCCTTACCCTCATCCACATACTTGCCCACAGTATCCAAAACATACTGGGCGGTCGCCACAGTGTACTTATACCTACGGTCAGGGGTGTTCTTCCTTGCCATAAAATTATGGCCTTTCTCTTATACTCGCCACTAACAAAAAAGTAGTGGGGCTTACTGGTCAGCTACAAAATTAAGTAACGCAATCGCGCTTAGAACCGCAATCGTAAGCCAAGCAGCATAGTGGTGATGCACATGCGGCTTCGTATCATGCGAAGGTTCCTCGCGCGTGTAACGATTATTAAGCATAAAACTCCAAAATAAAATCCACCCCCACGTATAGGGAGGGTTGCGCCATGATGGATAGATGGTAACGCAACTCCGCAGGCTCATCCTCACGCATAGGGAGCTCGCGCTGGTGTAGGAGAGGCTCGTCCCCGAGTATGGGGAATAGGCATGACAACCATGCCTCGCGAGAAAAAATACGGGGGCTCGTCCCCACGTACAGGGAGCTTCCACTTCCTGACTAAGGGGTAACACCTGTCAGCAGCCCGAAAAATATTCAGTTCCCCTGTAAAGATGAGTAGATGATTCCTCATCTACGGTGACCATACCCCAACTGGGACTTAGGCCTTGACGCTTCCACGCCCTTGCGGGCTCGACGTCCGTTTATCCTCTCCCCTCTGCCAGGGGCGAGTGGGCATTTGGTGAATGCCCTTAGTGTAAGTAGGCCGTGTGGGGCTCGAACCCACGACCGAGGAATTATGAGTTCCTTGCTCTAACCGGCTGAGCTAACGGCCCACAGCGGTATCAATTTCGCAAATCGGTACCACATCTCTAGTGTAACACAATATCTTGGAGATGCAAAATATTGGTTACCAGACGTATGAGTTCGCATCATGGGTCGTGGCTTGATATTGAGTGTTTTCTCGATAAATGCCACGGTCGATGAGGCTCGTGCCGTGGTCTTCATATGTTCCCATAATGCTGGCTTTACCTTCAACTATGGTGTTGCCGCCAATAATGCTACTGCCACTGGTCTGGCTGTGTCCACGCTGCTGTGCTGAGCCTGTTAGGGTGGATGCGCCTCGGTGGATAGCATTGCCGTAGAGGCAGGCGCTTTGTTTAGTGATGGCGTTGACCATGCATCGAGCTTGGTCGAAGACCATGCTGTTGTCGGCGACCCATGCTTGGCCAGCTTGGGTTAGGTTGTCTTCTGACTGAATCCAGCCACCCAACTCATATGCTCGGACATTGTGTAGCGGGATTGCCTTTAGTGCCATGATTCGGTGTAGTGTAATTTGGCGTTGTAGCCATAGGGGGTGGGTAATGACCATCGTTTCACCAGTGAGCCCGTATTTTTTCTCGCGAGGCATGGTTGTCATGATACTAATGCTTCCTTTCATTGAGTACCTGTAGATACGACAAGAGAGGGGTGTGCCATGTTCGTAGACCTTATTGGTGCTAATGAACTGGCCGCCCCTCTCGGTGCCGTGTATTCTGGCTAGCTGCCTTGGTTGGTGATGCGTTCCTTGAGTTCTGTGACCAGCTTGTTGGTCAGCTTCAGGGCGCTGTCCCAACTCTCGGTGAGGTAGTAGGGGTGGCCTTCCTGGCTGATTGCGGACTGGATTCGCTTCACGGTGTAGAAGCCGCTTGCGCCGCCGTTAGTCACCTTCTGGTACTCAGGGCTGAGGCCTAGGGACTTGAACATGTTTGCGGCAAGGTTCTCGCCAGGAGCTTCTGGGTAGCTGATGTAAGTCTGCTGGAGTGCGGTCGGGCCGGTGAGCAGCACGGGGTCAGGCAGGGGCTTCTTCACCTTAATGGGGTTGGGGTATGCCTTGACAATCTTCTTGACGGCTGCCTCATCCCAGTAGCCAATCGGGTTGGTGGAGCCGTTCTCTCGCTCGATATTGCGCAGGGTCACTGCGGTCGGGTAGTAGCGTGCGATGATTTCGCGGGTGGTGGGCACCTTTGCGAGGTTCAAGTCCTTACGCTCAGCAAAGATTCTCTCAGCCACAATGCGGGCACCGTAAAGCTTGCCGAGGTGCTTTAGCTCTTCCTTAGTTACGGGGGGCTTTCGGTCGGGTGGGGTGAGTACGTTTTCTTCTAGGAAGCTCATGGGGCAGCTTCCTCCTTTCATGGGGTTGTCTGGTTCTTTACTTTACTTTTTCTTGCCAGTAATGGCGTTCCATACGGTCTTCAGGCGCCCCTTGTAAGCAAGGTAGATGATAAGGCCGATGATGGCGAGCGCCCATACGAGCGGGTCAGTGAGTGCGCGTCCTACGGTGATGATGACCAGCAGTGCGGAGGCGACTACGAGTGAGACTGCGAGGATGAGTGCCGGGCTTGACTTGATATCGCGGATGGTTTCAAGTAGCTCGGGGTGCTGTGCTCGGAGTAGTCGGTGGATTCGGTTGATGATTTCCTTCATGGTGTTTTACTTCCTTTCGGTGTTGCTCTGGCTTGTGTGGGTGAAGCAGTTTGTGAGGTGTTCGAGTGCGCGTTCGGCTGCTACATCTAGCCTCTTCATAGATTCGGCTCTGGCTACTGATAGTGTGATTTCGGGTTTTTCTTTGCCGTTGATGAATGGGCGACCGCCGTTTTTGTGGAGGGTTGGTGCATTGTCCTTGACGGCGCGGGTGGCTTCGGTGACTCGTCGTAGCTTTGCCATGAGCTCGTGTCCAGCAGCTGTGTATGTTTCGGTGGTGGTGTCCGGCTGGTTATCCATTGCTGTCCCCCTTCGAAATGGCGAAGATGATAGTTGCTTGGGTAGCTGAGGTGCTTTCGCGGCTTGTCTCTACGTGTGCGAGATACTTTCCCTTAGAAGTTGAGCGGAAGGCACGGATTGCGTCTTCAGACTTCTGGGCAATGCGCTCGGGCAGCTCATTCTGAAAATTCTCAATGGCTACCTTTGCGAAGTCATTGAATGCCTTACGGGGGAGCCGTCGGGTCGTGCCGCGAATCGGTGTTGCCTCTTCGATATGCAAAGACTTGACGCGAGCCACCCCATCCGGTAGCTCGCTAAACAAAATCTCGACCACAATGTGATTGATGCACAGCTTATCGTTCACCATGGCTGGACTCCTTCTCCTCAATGGCGCGAATAGCCTCTACAGCAGCTACGTACTCGCTGTTAAGCACGTTAGTTAGGTGCTCAACCTCATCCAAAATAGCTTTACGTGCCTTATCATACAGCTCTGCCGCCTTCTCAGGCGAAGCGTTAGCGGCACCACGGATACACTCAGCAACCACAGCAGAGAAACCACGGTCTGCACCAAAGCTGTGCAACAAGCCCGAGGCGCCAGAGAGCCAGTACGAGACTAGATAATCTGTCACTTCACTAACAAACAGCTCGCGAATAGCAGCCTCCGCTTCTTCTCGCGTGCCTTCGTAAACAAAAGTGCGCTGAATAATAGTGTCACTCGAAGGGGCATCTGTCACAAAATGAAGATGATAGTTGCCGTTCTTCTCCTTCGAACACACCAGGCGACCATACACCTCACCCGAATCCACATCCTCAACATTCACACCATTAGACGTATAAAACAAGACAGGCGGAACCTCACGATGCAAGGAACGCATACCATGCATGAACTTGCCAGAAACGCTGGCAGGCAGCTTGAGGTCAGGGTTCTCAGAATGGAACGCCAAATAGGAGTCCGCAGGCACACTAATCGGCTCACGAGAAGCAATAGGAATAGTTAGTAGCTCGGGCACCTAATCATCCTTCCAAAGTACAACAAATCAAAAATATATAAATACTATAGCGCAAAATATGCAAGATTGCAATCCAATCAGGTGGACTAACACTCAGAGAATCAAAACCAAGCTAGACGGCTCATCTCGGGTGCGTGGAGCATATGTCGTGCTGTGGTAGTGCGTCGCACCTGGGCTCATCGTCACGTGCAGGGAGCTGACTCAGGCTCATCGTCACGTGCGGGGAGCATACACACTTCCTGACTAGGCATTATGCCGGCAGGCAGCCCAAAAAATATTTAGTTCCCTGTAGAGATGAGTAGATAATTCCTTATCTACGGTGACCATGCCCTAAATTGGGGCTTGGGTCTTGACGCTTCAACGCCCAACCCGTCTATAGGCTTGCCACAGAAGGCTTGCCCATAGACGGGCTTTAGGGCTCCACGTCCGTTTATCCTCTCCCCTCTGCCAGGGGCGAGTGTTTGGGTTGACCTATACCCAACGCTGTCCGCGCTTGAGCTTGCCTGCCCTACGCTTGTTGCCACTTACCTGCGGTAGAGACAGTTCGAAGAGAAACGGAGTGCTATTCAGGTCTTCTTCGGGGCTTACACTGCGCATCATAGGGGTGGTTACTCCATCTACTGATGCGCGGCGGGTAAGGGACATCTTTTCCAGGACTCCAGCGAAGGCGGCGAGCTGGTAGGGAGCGTCGCGACCAATGTAGGGGTTGGTGGTGAAGGTGATTGCCTGCATGTAGTGACCTGCGTTTACGGTGACGGGCAGGTTCTTGCGGCTCTTGTGTCGGATCGCGATAGTGTAAGTGTGTCGGGTGGGGTTGTAGGTTGCCGTGTAGGTGATGTTGGCGTCCTTGTCAGCCAGTAGGTGCTTGAGGGTCTTCTCAACTTCGGTGCGGAAGCTGCGCTTGGCTGCTTCGCCTGCACCTACAGGGTAGTTGAGGGTTGCGGCGATGCCTTCTTCGGAGGTCTTCTTGGGTGCCTTGAGGGGCTTTGAGGGCTTGGGTAGAGGCTTGTTGTGGCTCATGATGAGCGGGGTAGGCATGGGTACCATATTTGTAGAATCTCTTTTCTGTGAGGGGCTATATGTAGCCTTGTGATTGAGATGTCAATCCATCTCCAAAAGTCTATCTATAGTGTAGCACAATTATTTATTGTATGCAAATGCCCCATCTTGGTTTTAGTCACCAGGATGGGGCATTCATGCTGTGCGAGGGTTGAGGCTAGCGAGTAGCACCAATCTCCGCGATACCTTCTGCGATTGCGTCAGCCTGCTCCTTAGTGTAAAGCAGGTCAGCCGCAACCAGAGGTGCGATAACGCCAGTTCGAGGAGACCAACGGGTCACCTTGACGATACCAGACTTATACTTGCGGAGGATAGGCAGAATCTTATCCTCACCACTATTCTTAACCGCATAGATAACCTCACGGCTCAGAGCATGGAGGATAATCGGCTGCTCAGCAGGAAAGACATTGCGAGCCTCATCCTTCCAGCCATCTGAAGCTTCCTTCAGATTACCCTCTTCACGAATCCACTCGCGCACGAACGAATACTGCTCATTAGTGTACAAGGGGGCAACGTCGAGAGTCTTGCGCCACACAAACTCATAAGTCCTCGTGCGACCAATCGACTCCAGCAGCGCATCTACACGCTCCTTCACATAGCCAGTACGGTAGACAGGCGTATTACCCGTACCGCCAGCCATATGATACAGCTCAGGATTCAAAGCCAAACCCTTGTGAGTCGGGTGACCCGCAAACAGAATCACAGGATTCTCCTCCAGAGTGCCACGCAAAGACTCAACCGTGGACACTGGCGAGCGAAGAAGACTCAGAGGCTTCGGCACCTCGGTGACACGAGAAGACGCCAGCCACTGCTTCACCTGAGCAACAAAGTCCTCAAGCTCAACATCCTCAATCAGATTCACCATACCAGGATGCTGCTTACGCCACAGCTTAATGAGCCGCTCCATCTTCACCGTGTTCATCTCAACATCGGGACGCAGAACCATCACACGGGTTGCAGTGTAAAAACGCCGAGTCTTCACGGGCTCAGTAAAAACAAACCTGCCAAAACGGCACAAATGGGTCAAATCCAAGTAACCCAAGTCAGTCAAACGATGATGACCATCAGCAGTACCCTGACCACGCTCAATCAAGGCAGTCACAGGCAAGCCATAAAGAGTCACGGGAGCATCCACAGAAGCATTGGCAGTGATGCGCTCAACAGCCTCCGGCGCTACAGGATTAGCATCCTTAGCCTTATACTCATTCGAGCCAAGATTCTTCAACTCGGCTGAAATCTCGCGACGAGGGAACCGGAACCCCAAGACTTCAGTGTAATAGTGCGAGGTGTAGTACAGAGTCGTACCATTCTCCCGAGCCTCAAGGATATCCTTAATCCGCTTCACAAGCTCAGGAGTTAGCTGGCCATTAGCCTTAGTGGAAGTAGTCATAAAATCATCCTTCTGTGTGTCCATCTGACGAAAAGTCGTGTTCAAGCAGTCGCGTCAGATGCCTATACAATAAATCTAAGAAGAAGTATAGCACTAAAAGGAGTGGTATGCAAGTATCAATAGGTCTAGTAAGACCAGCCTGGATAAAAAGCTCATCCCCATGTGTGTCTACATATATAGAGAGCACATCAACCAAAGGCCCACCCTCACGTACAGGGAACATACCCGACCGACCGGCGGGCCGATGAATCACCTGCTGGCTCATCCCCGTGTACAGGGAGCATACTCCTGTGACTCTTTATGGCCTACCTGTGACTGCGGCTCATCCCCGCGCGCAGGCCCTTACGCACGAGCTCACACTTCCTGGCTAGGGGTGACACCCATGAGCAGCCTGAAAATATTCAGTTCCCTGCATTGAGATGAGTAGGTGATTCCTCACCTACGGTGGCCATACCTCGAATGAGGCTTGGGTCTTGACGTTTCTACACTCTACTCTTCGTAGATTTGCTGTAGTAGCTTATCCACAGAGAGCTTTTTGAGCTCGGCGTCCGTTTATCCTCTCCCGCGTGCCGCAGGCGAGTGGTGTAAAGATAATAATATAGAGCAGAAGACCTAAGCTGTCACCACACAATCACACTCAACTCTGAACTTAATACAAAGCCAAGCAAAGACCTTCTGCTCTACGTGCGCCCGGTGGGACTCGAACCCACACTCCGAAGAACCTGATTTTGAGTCAGGCGCGTCTGCCAATTCCGCCAC